>SDBT01014924.1_pt1 | contig 12358 bp, 8 predicted proteins | sample 2277101 | NCBI WGS metagenome assembly SDBT01 (sample SAMN10404973, study PRJNA504765) | marine sediment metagenome | isolation source: marine sediment core GS10_PC15, 103 cmbsf | place: Arctic Ocean: Southern Knipovich Ridge | collected 2010
TGCCCTCGATCTATGAGGTCAAGTTCACTGGGACGCATCACAAGTGGGCCGTCATTCGCGAGAGCAAGCCTCTCAAGGACGGGTTTGAGACCGAAGGACTTGCTCGGCGTTACGCGCAGAATCACGAATCTGCCGTAAAACGATAAGCCGATCAAGGATTGAACATTTGCGCAGGGATGCGCAGGCCTGGAGTAAGAAATGACTGACAAGCTCTCGATCTACAACGGCGCTCTGACCATCCTTGGCGAGCGTAAGCTGGCGAATCTTCAAGAGAATCGCGAGCCCCGCTTCAAGCTCGACGACATATTCGACAACAATTTCATCAATCGGATCTTGGAGATGGGCCAGTGGCAATTCGCTCAGCGAACTGTGCAGATCGACTCCAGCCCCTCGATCTCGCCGTCCTTCGGCTACATCTTTGGCTATGATTCTCCGGTGGACTGGCTCAGGACGATGGCCGTCTGCTATGACGAGTATTTCCAGATCCCGATTACCAGATACTCCCGCGAGGGATCGTTCTGGTTTTCGGACGCAGACCCGATCTTTGTGAAATACGTCAGCAATGATGTCCAGTTCGGCGCTGACTTCTCTCTGTGGCCAATGAATTTCACCGAGATGGCCGAGCACTACATGGCCATGAAAGTGGCGCCACGCCTGACCGGCCTCGACTACGACGCCAACGAGCTCGCTCGCTGGTACAAGATGTGGTTGGCCAACGCGAAGGCTGTCGACGCCATGGAGGAGCCGGCAAAATTCGCTCCCAAGGGCGGTTGGGCCCGGTCTCGGCAAGGCTTCCGGCAGGCCGATTTCGACGGTGGTTCACGCAATCAACTGATCGGATAGGCCATGAGTATCGGTGAAAAGGTCCTCCTCGCATTTAACCGAGGCGTAGTCTCCAAGCGCGGTCTGGCCAGACTGGATCTCGAGCGCATGTCCATGTCGGCCGCGCAGCAGACTAACTGGATGCCTCGAGTGCTCGGCTCGATGATGATTAGACCGGGCCTGAAGTACATCGACGTCATGGCCACTTCCCAACAGGAGCCGGATCAACTCACTCGCCAGATGCCGTTTGTTTTCGGTGTCGACGACACGACGCTGATCGAGTTTTCATCGCAGGCTGAGGGTCTGGATGGAGACCCAGATAGCGGCTTCGGCACGATCCGGTTCCGCACTAATGACGTCCTGCTCATCAGGCCTGAGGTCGACACCGAAGTAGATAATGGGGATTTCTTTTCTGGCTTTGGATCCTCTGATTGGGTGGACGATTCTGACGCGGGTGCCACCGCCGAGATAGGCGGGCTTTTCGTCGAGATCCCGTTTGTGTGCCACCTGATTGGCACTGGCGATGCCTTTGCGAGGATAGTGCAGGAGGTCCCTGTTTCGGGTGCCGATGAGCAGACCGAGCACTCGCTCGACATCCATGTCATCAAGGAGTTCTGTCGGCTGCGGATTGGCACGACAAAAAATGGCGACGAACTGGTCCGCGAAACGCAGCTCGGCCAAGGCAGGCACAACATCGCTTTCATACCGGGTGGCTCGAGTTTTTGGATCGAGCTGGCCAACAGTGCCAACTACGGCGTGATAGTCGATGACGTCGAGATCTTCAACCCAATAAACGCGAGCATCGTCGAGTTTTCGAGTGGATGGGACATGCAGAGTCATGTCGCAGCCGTGCGGTGGGCCCAGTCCGGTGACGTCATCTACGTCATCTCGCGAAACCGGAATATGCAAAAGATCGAGCGCCGCGCCTACGTCGATCCCGATGGGAATATCGTTCGCAATTCTTGGTCACTGGTGGCCTACGGTCCCGAGGACGGCCCGTTCCAGACGCTCAGCACGGACGGCTCAACAATGACAGTGAGCGCCATCGAGGGCGATATTCAGATCCAAGCCAGCGATAATGTATTCAGGGAAAATATGGGGCCAGACGATCACCACGCCGGCATCTTGGTTCGCATTGCCTCCCAGGGTCAGGTCGTCACCGAGTCGGTCGATGCTGAGGACGAGTTCTCTCCGACGATCCGCGTCACCGGCAACGGCGAGGCGCGGCGTTTCGGCATCATCATCGAGAACATCCCTCCGGGCTCCGGCACAGTCACGGTGCAGTTTTCCATCGGCTCGGAGACCGGCCCGTTCAATGACACCGACCCGCAGTACACGACCAACACCAGCACCACCTTTCTCGACGAGCAGGACGGTCAGATCATTTTCTATCGCATCGGCGTAAAGGCTGGCGATTTCACATCCGGCCCGATCAACTGCACCCTCAGCTTCACTGGCGGCTCGCGCACCGGCATCGCCCGGATGACCGGCTTTACCAACGAGAATCAGATCGACGCCTACGTGCTGGCGCCCTTCGGCTCCCTGTTGGCGTCAAAGGACTGGGAGCTCGGTGAATGGTCGGCAAATACTGGCTTTCCCTCGACTGTCGACATCCATGAGAATCGGCTCTGGTTCGCCGGCAACGATCGCATCTATGGCTCGGTGTCGGATAACTACGAATCGTTCGATGACGAGACCGAGGGCGACTCTGGCCCGATCAATCGCAACATCGGCTCAGGCCCGATCCGCATTATCAACTGGATGAAGTCCTTTGGCCGGATGCTGCTCGGCACCAGCGAGAACGCGGCAGACGTTGACGCGGCCCGGATGGACGGCAACCATCCTCTCGGGGTGCGCTCGAGCTCCTTCGACGAGGCGCTGACACCGACTAATTTCAACATCAAGACAATCGCCAGCAAGGGCGTGTTTGTCGACCGCACTGAGCAACGCCTCTACGAGCTCAGCTACGACTCGGCCGGGGCCGATTACCTGAGCGTGGATCTGTCGATCTTTGCGCCTGACTACAACAATGTCGGCATCCGGCAGATCGCTGTGCAGATGAAGCCTGACGTCCGCGTCCATTGTGTGCGCAATGACGGCTCTGTCGGAGTGCTGATCTACGACCGGCTCGAGAACGTCATCTGTTGGGCCGAGGTCATCATGGCCCCAGATCCCGCCCAAACTAATATTTGGGAAGTCGAGGATGTCGCCGTTCTCCCCGGCACGGTTGAGGATCAGGTCTATTACACAGTGAAGCAGATCGACACCCAACCCGGCCCAGTCAACGACTTTCACCGGCATTTGGTCAAGTGGGCGATGGAGGACGAGGCCATCGGCGGCGATGACAACTTTCTGGCTGACCTATGGGGCCAGTACATCGGAGCCCCGACCGACAGCATCGACATCGAGACCGACACAACGCCGCCGTATCGGGATTACACCAATTTTCTGTCTGGCTCAGTGGTGTCGATCTGGGCTGATGGCGCTGACAAGGGCACTGTGCAGGTCATTAACACCAGCGAGCTTGATCTCTCCGGTCTCGATGGCGCACCGTTCTCCAATGTCATCTGGGGCCTGCCCTATCAGGCCCGGTTCAAGAGCGCCAAGCTCGGCACCCTCGACGGCATCGGACTGCTGGAGCGCAAGAAGGTCAACAAGATCGGATTCATTGCTCAAAATTTGCACTACCAAGGATTAAAGTACGGCCCGGATTTCGACAACCTGTTCGACCTGCCGCTCGTTGAGCAGGGTCAGGAAACGACTGCCGATACGATCTGGGAGGACTACCATGAGGACAATTTCCCCTTTGGCGGGGAGTGGATACCGGATTCAAGAATATGTCTGCAAGCAGAATCACCGCGACCAGCAACGATCCTGGCAGCGATAGCGGAGTTCGAGTCAGTCGAGAAGCGCAGCAACACGAAACGACGCGCACCCCGTTAATCGAGTCAAGGTTCGCGACAGCCGCGGACATCGTTGAATACTATGGCTCGCCGCAGCGCGGCACCATGCGCGCGTTTGTCATCCTGATGGATGGCAAGCCTGCCGGATTCATTGGCCTCCTTCGCGAGGGCGGCATCGGCAAATACTTCACCGAATACAAGCCGGAACTGCAGCCCTACCTGAAATCAATTACCATCATGCGCGCGTTGTGCAGGGCACTCGATTGGTGCCGTGCATACCGAGGGCCAGTGATAGCAATAGCGACGACCGCTGAGAGCTGCTACACGATGAATCGACTGGGGTTCGAGCACATGGAAGGCATCTACTACGGATGGTTCGATAAATGGCACAGATAGCAGTCGCAGCAGTCATGCTGGTCGCCGGGGCCTACAAGGGCTATCAGGCGAAAAAGCTCAAGGAGGAGGAAGCCAAGGGCCTCCAAGAGGCAGCCGTCCGACAGATGGCCATTACCTCCCGCGAGATGTCCGAGGAGATCCGCAACAAGGAGCTCATGCACTCGCGCGCCATTGCGGTGGCTGGTCTCTCCGGCGCCGGCACCGATGGCCTGACCAAGCTCCTCGGAGATCTGAACACCGAAGGCGAGTACCGCGTCATGTCGGTGCTGTGGAACGGCCAGAACGAGGCTCAGGGTTTGATATACCGGGCCGAGGCCGCACGGCGCGAAGGCAAGGCCGCTCAGACCGCTGGCATCATCGACGGCATCACATCGGCCGTGTCCGCTTACGTGGGCATGGGCGGCAAGGCTGGTCCGGTCGCGCACAAGGCCGACGACATAGATCTCGGTGGCCTGTATCAAAGCGGCACGATAATTGATGCGCCGATTCGCGGGTCGAATATTATTCCATCAGCGGGGCTCGCCTAATGGCTGACAATTTCAGAATTGCAGGCTTCGTACTCGGGCTGGCCATCAAGGCGCCCTGCCACACTGTTTCGGAAGTCAATCTCGACCCTCTCTTTGGGACCGGCCAGACCATCGACGGCTACGTTGTGACGGACGGCGACCGTGTCCTGCTGGTCGCCCAGACTAATCCGATCGACAACGGCATCTACTCGGTGCGTCAGTCGGCGTGGGTCCGAGATGGCGATGCTGACGGCAACCGCGACTGGGTCGGCGGCACCCTGGTCCCGGTGTGGAACGAGGCCACGCAGGAAATCATCATCTGGCGACTCAACGACGATCCTGATTCCAAGGAAGTCGGCGCCGATGACCTGATCTTTACGGTTTACTACGATCCGGCCCAAGGCGGTGGTGGCTTCGGCACCCTGCAGCAAGTCACCGATAACGGCAGCATCACCGACAACCGCATACGGATCACGGATGGATCGGATCTCGAAGTGCGCGATGGCGGTGCGGTCAGGATAGACAATGTCGGCAATACGCGGAATGTCCAGATTTCCGTGGCGCCAGCACTGGGCGGCGATGCCATAATCTTCAATGCCAGCGGCGGGGTCGACGTATTCAGCTTCGACCGTGCCCTCGACACCGAAAACAACAGCATCCATATTGGCGCGACTGGACGGCTGGCCTTCTACGGGTTCGACGACTCGGTCGAGAGCTACATCAGGGGGCAGTCAGGCAATATCGAATACATCGCACCCACGTTCTCTCACATCTTCGATGGCGAGCTGGAGATCCCGCACTACCGGGTCCCGACTGTCGAATTCATACTCGCCGCCAACGCGGTGACGATCGACGTCAACCAGACCTCGGCCTGCTTCGTCGACATAGATCCTGCGACCGGCGATTTCGATGTGACCCTGACGGCCCCGGCTCAGGGCACTGGTTTCTACTACGAGATCGTCATTGATTTCATTCAGGGTAATCCTGACTTTCAGCCGATCTGGCCGGGATCTGTGTTATGGCCGATTGGCGTTGCCCCGACCCTCTCTCCGCAAGAGGACGATCTGGACACAGTCCATCTCTACACGCGAGATGGCGGCGTTACGTGGAAAGGGTCCTTCCTGCTGGACTACTCGTAGTGGGTCTGCTCTCTGGCGGCTCTCTGATGTATGAGGCTCCAGTGCCGGAGCTCAAACGGTATGAGCCGACCGGGACATTTATGTCCACGGCCGACTTTGAGATCTCGTTCACGAATGACGGCCGCAACTGGCAAAGGGCCAACTACGAAGAAGAAGTAGATCCACCGGGCATAGGTTTCGGTGTATATGCTGAGGTCTACAGCACTTTCCGAGCGTGGGTCGTGAACGACCGCTGGCCCATGGTCATTCCAGCCAACTTCGTGCAGTCATTCGCTTTCAGGATGGTCGGCACCGACCCGATAAGGTTCGAGGCGAGCAACCCGCCACCGGAGGAGCCAAATCCCGGCGAGGAGGAGGATGATTTTGATGGGTCTATTATGCTGGCGAAGGGCGCCCAGTGGGTAGGGAAAGGCACCGTCGTCCTCAAAAGATCCGCCGATGCGATTGACTGGAAAGATGAGGCGGACATTGAGGACCCACTTGGATCCACCCCTGACTGGCCCAGGATCGGGCAGGGCCTAATGAAATTCATGCCTGAGATTGGCACTCAAGGCCTGTTTCTGGCCTTGGGCTCTACTCCCGCCATAATTCAAGATGGATACTGGACCTCCGGGCCAAGCGGCAGGGGTTGGTCGGTCCACACCTTTCCTGAGGACTTCTCAGGCGACTCTCAGCATGACTGGGTCGACTGGCTTGTCGGCAACGGCGACCCTGACGACCCAGTCTTGGTGATAGGGTTGCAGCACAATGGCAGGATCTACACCTCGTCCACTGGCGACGACTGGACGCTGCGCTTCGACCCATTCCCTGAGCAGATCTTATCCAGCATAGCTTGGAATCCGATGGCCCGGAACGGTAATGGCGCGTTCTTCGCCATAATGAATGCCAGCCCCGGAAATCCCGAGAACCTGCTCACCTCGCCTGATGGCATATTCTGGAATCCGGTCGACCCGAACAATCTCCCCCTTAGTAACGGCTCGCTCGCCTGCGACACCGGCAAGAACCTGATGATTGCCAGACAGAGCACCACTCAATTTCAAGCTGACTTTCTGAACGGCGGCTACTATATGTCGGATGACGATGGCCACTCATGGAAAGAGTTTGCAGATCGAAGGGGTGGCTTTGTTCAATTCGTCGACCGCAAAATCGGCGTGGTCATTGATGAAACGGTATTTATCGACACTGGCGACATCGTCATTTCTGATACCAGATCTAACCCGGACACCGCCATCGCTGCAATGTTCATTAACGCTTTCTTCCAAAAGTCCGGCAACCAAATCAAGCAGCAAACCAGCCGTGATGGCATCCTTGGTCTCGGGCTGTGGGCCACTAAGCAATTTCCACTATCAGCAGATACCCTTAACCCGTTTTACTATCAGATCAGGCTGGATGGCAGCGGCGATGCCTTCCGTGTCACCAGCGAGCCTATCAACGAGTGGATTGATTTCGGGACCACTGTGGACTGGAGCTACCTTCTGGATTCTGGCTTCGATTCAAAGAGTTTCACCGGCACCCTTCGCATTCGGGAGAAGGAGACTCTGATAGAGTCCAATACCGTGTCGGTGTTGATCGAGGCGGCTGTGATTAAAGGCGCTGATCTAAGCGGGGTCGAGTCACCAACAGCGGTCGGCACGGTTGGATTCATCCCGCATGGCGAGGCGGCTATCTCTGGCGTCGAGGCTGCGCCGGCAGTCGGATCGGTTGGTGTCGAGATCTCAAACGTCGAGGTCTCAGGCGTCGAGGCGACTCCAGAAGTCGGCACGGTCACAGGAACCTAAGGACAGGACAATGGCTACACTTCCACAAGCAGCAGACTACGGCCCTCGGGTAAAGCTGGTCTCGAATAGAATCGACCGTCCTGGGGCTGGCGAGAATGCGGTGGCCGAGGCTCTGGAAAGGGCTGCCGGCACGTTCGTCAACATGGCCATCGAGCACAAGCAGAAGGACGACGCGCTCAGCTACTCCAACGCCAAGAATGAATACCTGATCGCCAGCATCGAGGAGCAGGACAAGCTGGCCGACGATCAGGACTTTGCCACGCAGACTGAGCGGTACAACGTGGCCATGAAGGGCCACTATGAGCGCCTGTTCCCCACGGTAAGGTCAAAGCGAGATCGCGCCCTGTTCGACGCTGAGGCTCGTCTGATGGACGCGCGCGGCAATGTCGACGTTGGCAACAATGCCCGGACCAAGGAGATCGACTGGAACCTTGGCCAGTTCGCGAAAAACGCCACGGCCGCTCAGGGCATCATCTTGGCAGCTCCTAACAGCCAGACTGCTCAGGACGCGATGTTCGGCGTACTGGAGCAGGGTGCTGCCATCCGAGAGCGCGGCTACTGGTCCGAGGAGGAATATCAGGCCACGATGCAGAAATTCGTGACCACGACCGCAGAGCGCCGGCTGATCGCCATGGATGGCGAGGAGCGCGAGATCCTGCTGGAGCGGTCCATCGTGATGGCCAAGACAAGAGGCAAGCCGATCACCCGCGATCAGATCCAAGCCGGCGAGGGCTCAGGCTCGATCGCTGACTTCATTCCGCTCGATGTGCGCGTGAAAATGCTCGAGGAGACTCGCAAGGCCAACAAGCACGATGCCACTTGGACTGAGGCCTACAAGATCATGGATGAGATCCACGCTGAATTCACGGATGTAGTCAACATCGACCGGGAGTTTCGCGAGCGATCAAGGGGCCTTGATTCAGACGTCCGCTCAGCTCTGCGCGAACTGGTAAGGCAGGATCGGCAGGACAAGACGACCATCAAGGGGGTCGTGTCCGACAAAATTATGATGAGTGCCGGCGAGCTATTCCGTGACGATGGCTGGACGTATGACCAGATACCATCGACCGAGCTCGCCCAGTTGTCGCCAGCTCAGGACGCCGCATTGCAGGCGTACTCGAGGATGATTCAGGACAACAAGGGCTACGCCAGCTCAACCCGGTGGGTAGATGATCCAAAGGTCGAGGGCGAGAAGTCCTATGCTTACTGGCGCTCGCTGTCTGAGGAGGAGAAGGAGCGCGAGAACCTGCAGTCGCCTATGTGGTTCACGGCAACGACTCAGAGGATGCACAAGGATCTGGTCGACGAGCAGCAGAGATACATCGACAAGGTTCCCACCATCCAGAATTTACCGGGTGGCATGACCAACGTGCAGATGGTGACGTCTGCCCTCGTTCGCGCTGGCCATATCACTCAGACCGGCCGCGACATCGACGACTCTGAGGCCTACCAGCAGCTCATGTATGAGTTCGACCGGGCAACGCAGGCCGAGATGCAAAAAACTGGCTTGCCTCTCAGCAACACCGAGCGCAACAGGATCCTGGGCGAGATCATGGCGCCGCGAGCCTTCACCGATCACTACGGCTGGTGGTTCGGGGAAGGTTGGCCAGAGACCGACAAGCAGGAGAAAATCCCGATCGCAGCGATGTCAGTGAGTCAGCGGGCCAGTGCTCGGCTGGACTGGGCTGATGCCGAGAAGGATCAATCCAGAGAATCGAGTGCTGGTATTGGCTCGACCTACGCGAAGGATCTCAGGCTCATGGTCAAGAGGATGATAGAGACCGGAGATTTGAGTGGCCAGCCCTCCGCGGACCAGTACGAGCGGGCCTATTTCGCACTGAAATACGGCTACAGGTTCGGGTGGGACGTCGAGTACACCAAGAGGCGGCTCATGGGCGATGAGTAGCTCCGTACAAGACATTTACAACGACATCCAGCAGCAGCGGGAGGCTATGGAGCAGCAGAATCGCCTGAATGTCGCCAATATGGTGGCGCCTGACTACGACCGGGCCGCGCGAATCTTTGCCGTCGAGGCCAATACGTTACTGCCCTACCACGTAGTCGACGCGGATCTCGAGAACCTCGAGGAGCAGCTCCGGCGCGGCCGGTTCGACTCAAGGCAGTACACGGATGCCGCGAACGGCTCTCCGGTTTTCAATGAGTTCGCTGCCGAGCATCCGTATCACATCGCCGTGCTGGATCGTGACTGGGCAAACCTGACAGGCATCGAGCGGGCAACGAAACAGGTCTTGCTCTCATGGGATGCCGGTTGGGCGACGAGTGAGATCAACGACATTCGTGACAGGCAACTGGCAGAGTTCCAAGATCCAAACAGAGAGGAGGACAAGCAGCGGCTCGACGAGCTGCACGATCTCCTCGAGGGTGGCAATTTCGGCGCCGATACTTGGTACATGAAAGTCCTCGCCGGGACGTCGCAGCAGATCCCGATTCAGGCGTACCTGATAGGCGAGTCTCTCGACGAGGTTGCCATCGGTGCGGCGACAGGCGCGGGTATCGGTGGATACATGGGCGGTCTGCCCGGAGCGATCACTGGCCTGACTGTTGGCATTGGCCGCGGCTTCATGGTGGGCAGAACTGAGGCTGCTTTCCGGCTGGAGCGTAATCTGGCCTATGACCAGTACATCGGTGCCGGCCTCGATGAGGAGGAGGCTCGATGGGCCTCACTCGTTGTCGGCAGCATTGCCGGTGCTGCTGAGAGTTTTGGTGCTGGTGTCCTGCTCAAGCGGATTCCGGGCTTCGACAAGATAATGAATGACAAGGTCGGTGGGGTCATCAACAGCGTAATGACCAAGCCGACAGTCAAGCAGGCGATCGCCCGGACGTCCATGATGTACGGTGAAGGCGTGGCCACTGAGCTGGTTACTGAGACCTTTCAGGATGCCACGGTAATCGTGGGCGAGGAGTGGCTGAAAAAGCAGGCCCGAGGGCGTGGCGACATCCGTGACGAGACTCGCGCGATTACATGGGAAGAATTCGGGAGCCAGATGGCAGACACCGCGGTCCACACCCTGTACGCCACGGTCCTGCTCGCTGGTGTCGGCCCTGGGTTTAACGCCTTCCGCGACAGCAGAAGGATCAGAACAGCCAATCGGCGGCTCGCTGCGTTTGAGGCCATGGGCGAACACGCCAGCAAGTCCGAGACTCGCAAGAATGTACCGAACAAGTACCGCGAATTCGTGGAGAGGCTCGCCGGCAAGGACGGCAAAGTCCTCATCGAGGCGCGGCGTTTCATTGACTACTTTCAAGAGATAGGCATGGATGCCGAGGAGGTCGCGATCAGCGTTGGTGTGAACAACCTGACCGAGGCCGAGACCAACGGCCACGACATCCAGATCCCTGCTGGCCAGTACCTCGAAAAGATCGCGCCCACTCAGCATCACAATGGGCTGATACGAGATCTCAAGACGCACCCCGGCCAGCTATCGGCCAACGAGGCCCAGATCGTCGATAAAAACATGCAGTTGGCGATCAAGGAGCTGCAGGAGCTCACGGCCAAGCAGGATCCCGAGCAGGCTCGCATCGACGCCAAGATCATCGAGACCTTCAAAGCTCAACTGATCGAGAACGGAATGTCACCGGAGGCGGCTGAGCATCAGGCCATGTTTATGGTCGGCATCCCGAACCTGGCTCGCCGTGCAAACTTAGATCCTGAGCAATTCATGGAGGATCGGTTCGGCGGCATTATCTCGACGACCAATGCCCAGATGCGCGCTGACAAGGAGGATTTCAATATCCATGTGGATCCGTACCTCAACAAGATCCGGGCCGGCGATTACCCGAGCCAGCGAAAAATCTTCGGCCCTGACCTGATTGAGAGGATCTTGGCGTCTGGTGGTCTGGCCACTGACCCTGAGCTCGACGCGCGCGACATGAAAAAGCTATTCAGCAGCCTTTTCCGCGGCGATAAAGGCAGAACTCTCGATGATGTTGCTGAGTTCCTGCATGAGGAGGGCTACATCAAGGCCCGAGATCCTTGGCTGGTGCTCGACGCGCTGGATCGCGCGGCTGGCGGCGAGCTGATTCATGGCGACCAGTTCACTATCGACGAGGTCAACCGGGAGCTCGCGGACAGCCTCGAGTCACTTTCGGAGATGCTCGACCGGGCCGGCATCGACATCACCGACATGACCAACAAGGAAGTCAGGGACGCGATCGACGCGATCGAGACCTACTACCAGACCGACGATAAGATCGACACCACGCAGCTCAACATGCTGACTAAGATAGCGTTAGAGTCGGCTGAGCACGATCCGCAGATGATGGCAAGGGCCCAGTCAATGCTGCCAGACATCGGCCCTGAGCAGGACTTTGGTGACATCAAGTTTGCTGAGGACTACACTCTCCGCGGCAAACGAGTTACTGGAACGATCAGCGCCAACGCTCAATTCAAGCTCGCAACAGAACGCAGGGACTCGCTCAAAATGCTAAAGAAGTGTCTCAGTCGTGGCTGAGGAAATTACATCAAAGCGGCTCCAAGAGATGCGCGAGCAGGGCTATGACATCGAGATACATGATGATGGCCACAGAAGCATCGAAGGCTTTGGCGAGCTGGTGGCCGAGCTGCGAGCCCTTGTCGAGGCGCAGCGCACCAACGCTGTTGCAGACATGCTGCGGTCAGAAGCTCAGGAGAAACTCATTGGCCTGCTGCAGAACATGGTCAGCCGGCCAGCCGGCGCACTGGACATGGAGCCACTCAGGGATATGATGGCCGAGATGCAAGCAATGAACGTGGACCGCCCGAGAACTGGCTATGAGTTTGCGATCGACCGCGACGGCCAAGGTTTCATGCGGTC
>SDBT01014925.1_pt1 | contig 12358 bp, 16 predicted proteins | sample 2277101 | NCBI WGS metagenome assembly SDBT01 (sample SAMN10404973, study PRJNA504765) | marine sediment metagenome | isolation source: marine sediment core GS10_PC15, 103 cmbsf | place: Arctic Ocean: Southern Knipovich Ridge | collected 2010
TTTTCACATAACCGAAGCTGTAAAACACGGTGCAAGCAGCGAAGAGATTAATAAAGTATTCAAAATTGTTATGGCTGTAAGTGCTGGAAGAAGAAAAGTGTTTTCCAGGGGATTGAAAAGTGAATTTTAGTGGCATTTCAGGAAAGAAAGTGTTTGCGAATAAGTGGTTTATTCAGAGAAGTGATAAGGAAATAAATGATGTTGCCTAAATATAGTTCTTTTGTAAACATGTGAGTGTATCTGTTGATGTTTTTGGGGATTGAGATATGGTATTAAAAAAATATGAACTAAAAAACGGACAAGTTCTGGTAATTAGAGAGGCTCAAAAGAAAGACGCTTCAGAGATTCTTGAATATGTTAACAAAATGGCTGGCGAAACGGATTATCTGACGTTCGGACAGGGCGAATTTAATGTGTCTCTGGAAGACGAAGAAAAATTCCTCGAAAATTGTGTCGAATCTTCCAATCATTTTTTTATTGTTGCGGAAATAGGAGGGACACTCATAGGCAACCTTAGCTTTAAGGGTGGCGACAAACCAAAGATCCTTCATACGGGTGAGATTGGTGCAACGGTGCTGAAAAAGTATTGGGGATTAGGAATTGGAAGTGTGTTGGTTGGAACTTTGATTGAATGGGCCAAATCGTCCTGGACAATAAAGAAACTCAATCTAAGAGTCAGGCCGGACAATGACCGAGCTATCAGACTTTATGAGCGGTTTGGTTTTGTCCGTGAAGGACTAATAACCAGAGAATATTTTATTGATGGCAAATTCTATGATTCCATTTTTATGGGATTACAGATTAATTAGCAAAAGAAAGGATACCATCGTATTTTGGAGTGACTTATGCAAAGAAGTGATAAGGAAATAAGTGGTGCTGGTGTGATTGAGGAGATTTTGCGGAGGGCTACAGTGTGCAGGCTGGGTTTGTGTGAAGGCAACCGGCCTTATGTGGTTCCGCTTTGCTTTGGGTATCAGGATAATGCGTTGTATTTTCATAGTGCCGGGCAAGGCAAAAAGCTCGATATTCTCAGAAAGAACAATAACGTTTGCTTCGAGGTCGATATAGATCATGAATTGAAAGTGGCTGACCAGGCGTGTAGCTGGGGGATGAAATACAAAAGTGTTATCGGTTTCGGCAAGGCTGTGTTCATAGAGGATATTGAATCCAAACGTGAGGCTCTTGATATTATTATGCACCAGTATTTGGAAGGTACTTTCGAATATCCAGTAGATGTTATTAATAAAACAACAATCATAAAGGTTGAGATAGAAAGTATGACAGGGAAACAGTCAGGTTAATGGAGAAAAGCTAAATGGCAAAATACCGTTTTTATATTTTGGATGTGTTTGCAGAGGAAAAGTATGCAGGTAACCAGCTCGCGGTTGTCGCCGATGCGGGCGGTTTGTCGGATGAGCAGATGCAAAAAATTGCCAAGGAGATGAACTATTCGGAGACGACTTTTATTCTGTCAGACCAGCCGCAGAACGGTGGATATGATGTTCGGATATTTACGCCTGAGATAGAGTTGCCTTTTGCCGGGCATCCTACGCTGGGGACAGCTTTTGTGATACAGCAGGAGATTATTTCAAAGCCAGTCGAGACTATAAAGCTGAATCTGAAAGTTGGCCAGATTCCGGTTACGTTTAATTATGATGACCAGCAGCCAGGTATCTTATGGATGAAGCAAATCGAGCCAACCTTTGGTGACGCTGTTGAGCCGGGGCCTGTCTCAGAGGTGTTGGGCATTGACAAAAGTGAGATCGATGAAAGGTTTCCAATTCAAGAGGTTTCTACAGGCATATTCTTTATTATCGTGCCATTGAAAACGTTAGATGCTGTTAAGCGGGCCAAGGTGGCCAGAGACAAATGCTTCAATCTGGTCGAAGGCTTGCAGGCAAAAGCGATTCTCATTTTTTGTCCTGAGACTTACAATCACGACAATGAACTAAATGCCCGAATGTTTTGCGACTATTATGGCATAGCTGAGGATCCAGCCACAGGAAGCGCCAATGGCTGCTTGGCTGGATACCTGGTGAAACACCGTTATTTCAAAAGCGGTCAAATAGATATTCGAGTTGAACAGGGCCATGAGATAGGCCGCCCTTCTTTGCTTTACTTAAGAGCCCAAGAGTACAACGGTAAAATAGACGTATCCGTCGGCGGAAAAGTAATAATGGTTGCTAAAGGAGAATTGGTTTAATGCATGGTGTATGAGGGCAGGACTAAAAACAAGAGCAGGGCTAATATGATTACAATTCAAAAACTCAGTGTTATTCGTTATGAAATGATTCATGAGGTATTCATAAAAGCTTTTGCTGATTATGTTGTACCTATGAACTTGTCGATTCATCAATTTAAATCTATGCTTGAACGCGGGGGCTGCAATTTAGATTTGTCTTTCGGAGCATTTAATAATAATGAACTGGTCGGTTTCGTTCTAAACGGAATCCGTCAATGGAATGGCAAGCTTACAGCTTACGATACTGGCAGCGGTATTATACAAGAATTTCGGAATAAAGGGATTGCGTCAAAAATATTTAATGAATCGCTGCCTATTTTTCGTGAGAATAATATATCTCAATATTTATTAGAAGTGATCTGTACAAATACACCTGCTTATAACCTCTATAAAAAAATGGGATTTGAAGTAACGCGCAAACTCGATTGTTATAAATCGCCAAAAGATAAGATTGAGATAAGAAGAGAATTGGATAACAACTACCCTATCAGGGAAATAGTTAATCCAGACTGGGAGCTATTAAGGACTTTCTGGGATGTCACTCCTTCCTGGCAAAATTCGATTGATTCGATAAGTCGTAAGCTTGATCGTTTTATAATATTAGGAATATTTAATGATGACAACCTTGCAGGATACTGCATATTCGCCAAGAAAACAGGTTATATTCCCCAGTTTGGTATCGATAAAAAACATAGGCGAAAAGGACTGTTTACAACTTTGTTTCAACGTATTGTCCAAGACGCAGAAAGCGATGAAATTATAATTAACAATATATGTTCAAGCTGTGATACGTTTATGAAATTTACAAATAGCATCAACATAGCTCCTACGGTTAGTCAGCATGAAATGTTATTGAAACTGGTATAAAAACCCGTAAAAGGAAATATGATTAAATAGGAAATAAGATGTATCCGTGGATGGAAAAGTAGTGACGGTTGCTAAAGGTGAATTGATGTAAGGCGAGTCTAATATGGAACAATACAAAATAGATTTTGAGTCGATGGAGTGGGAAGTTCCGGCTGATGGGGTCAGGTTCAAGGCTTATGAGCAAGATGGGAGGAAACTGCGGCTGGTGGAGTTTGGCAGAGAATTTGTCGAGTCTGACTGGTGTACCAAGGGCCATGTCGGCTTTATTCTTGAAGGTCAGATAGAAATAGATTTTAATGGGGACGTAATTGTATTTGGCCAGGGCGATGGTGTGTTTATTCTCGCGGGAGAAAAACACAGGCACAAAGCCAGAGTTCTTACGGATACCGTAAAGGTGATCCTGGTGGAAGATACTTAGTGCATTTTGTAATACTGATAAGGGGTTTGTAATGAATGATGGCTTTGAGAGCAGATGTGGACTTTATTGCAGCAAGTGCGAATACAGAGAAAAAACAAGTTGTCCTGGATGCATCAGAGCCCGAGGAAAGATGTTTTGGGGCGAATGCGGTTTGGCTAAATGCTGTATGGAAAAAGAGTTGCAGCACTGTGGGCAATGCAAAAAGTTTCCATGCGATAAGTTGCAAGAGTTTTCTTATGACAAAGAACAAGGTGACAATGGCCAAAGGATTAGAAATCTTGAGCAGTGGAGCAAGCAAGCCACGCAGTAGCGAATCGGCTACAAGCACAGGATGGCAGGAAATGGCGGTTGCTGGAGCTTTCTAAAGATTTTGTCGAGGTTAGGTGCACCTAAGGCCATATCGGTTTTATTCTTGAAGGGCAAATAGAAATAGATTTTAATGGTGACGTAATTGTGTTTGGCAAGGGCGTTGGTCTGTTTATTCTTGTGGGAGAACAACACAGGCACAAAGCCAGAGTTGTTACGGACAAAGTGAAGATGATCCTAATGGAATAGGTTTTTATGGATACAACTTTTTTCTTTAAAGGTCTTATTATCGGTTTTTTAATCGCTGTGCCTGTCGGGCCCATCGGAGTACTATGCATACACCGGACTTTGGCAGAAGGTAAAATCCAAGGCTTGATTTCCGGTCTTGGTGCAGCTACGGCGGATGCTATTTATGGTTCTATCGCCGCTTTTGGAGTAACATTTGTCTCGGACTTTCTCATCGAGCAGCAGTTTTGGTTTCGCATCATTGGTTCGGTTTTTCTTTGCTGCCTTGGTGTCAGAACTTTCTTCTCAAAAACAGTTAAAGAGGCAGGAGCAAACAAAAGTCTTGGCCTGGTGGGCAATTACGGATCCACTTTTTTGCTTACGCTAATGAATCCCATAACAGTTCTTGCGTTTGCGGTAGTATTCGCCAGCCTGGGCATAGCAAATTCTCATAATGGCTCTGCGGCCCTGCTGATTGCAGGCGTATTTACAGGTTCCGGGATATGGTGGTTTATGATAAGCGGTGTAACCGGCATTTTCCGTGAAAAAGTAAGCCATAGCAATTTGGTTTGGCTAAACAGAATTTCAGGCACAATAATCATAGTTTTTGGATTGCTCATACTTTTTAATCTGGAGATATAAAAAGTTCTGGTGGAAGATGTTTAAGAGGAACAGTGAGAGAATAATGGCAAAAAGAAAATCAAATATATCGATTGCTAAGTTTTATGAGGAATCTGATGAAGGTGATAGACTGTTTTCTGGCCTTGGGCTGCTCGAATTTGAAAGAACTAAACGTATTCTTAAGCGATTTCTTCCTGCACCTCCTGCTACAGTTCTTGATGTGGGTGGAGGAACAGGTCCATATTCTCTATGGCTTGCGAAACTGGGATACGAAGTTCATTTAATTGAACCATCACCGAAGCTGGTTGGACAAGCCCGACAATCTTCGCAGAAACAAACAGATGCCCCACTGGCCAGTTGTGTAGTTGGAGATGCCCGTTCTCTTGATTTTCAAGATGAAATTGCTGAGATAATTCTGATGCTTGGTCCTCTGTATCATCTGACAGAGAAAAAAGAACGCGGTATAGCATTGAGAGAAACACATCGGATCCTCAAGAAAGACGGGGTGTTATTTGCTGCTGCAATCGCACGCTTTGCTTCGGCCATAGATGTTTTGGTTCATGATCTCATAAAGGATCCATTTATGTTCGACGCTATTAAGCAGAACATAACCAGTGGGCAGCATCACAATCCTACCAAGAGTATATTCAATTTTACGGACGCATTCTTTCATTTGCCACTTGAATTGAAGAAGGAAATAGAGGATGCGGATTTTAGTGTTGAGCAGTTATTTCCAATTGAGGGCATAGGGGCTGTTGTTCGCAACTTTGACAAATTGTGGAAAGATGAAAAGCAGCGCAATCGCCTGCTTGAATTACTTGAACTTACAGAAAAAGAGGATTGTATTATGGGCATCTCTCCTCATTTGTTATGCGTGGCACGGAAAAAATCCTAACAATATGATAGCATCTTATATTGAATAAAGAGTAAATCATGGATATTAGAGAAGAGATACCGGTTAAGTCATTTATGGTTGCGGTTTGTGTTTGTCGTATCGAGGACGGGTTTGGTAAGTATTTGGGCCAGGTGATGGGCTATTTATATCGGCAGGTGAAGAATACAAGCACAAAGGCCGAGTGCTTACAGATACTGTAAAGATGATCCTGGTGGAATATGCTTAATCTATTCGAGAGTATAGTATTATGTTAGAGATTCTTCTGGCCAATACAGACAAAGAGATTGAGATGATTGAAAACCTTTTTACCGAATATGCCGACTCATTAGGATTTGATTTGGGTTTTCAGAATTTCGAAGAAGAATTGGCTAATCTACCCGGCGAGTATGCTCGGCCGGAAGGGTGTCTGTTATTGGCAAAATATAAAGGTCAAGTAGCTGGGTGCGTAGCACTTCGAAAACTAAGTGATGGTGTATGTGAGGGAAAGAGATTATACGTTAGGCCGCAATTTAGAGGTTTGAAGATCGGTAGAAGGTTAGTAGAAGCAATAATTGCCGAAGCCCGGAAAATCGGTTATTCTTCTATACAAGGCGATACGGTTCCTTCAATGCAGATTGCTCAAGCGTTGTACGCATCACTTGGATTTAAGGAAATCGAGCCGTATTGCCACAACCCAATAGAAGGTGCAAAATTTATAGAGTTGAAGCTAATGTAAATGATTAGGAGAAAACTGATGTCAGAAATATTTCCTGACCCGATTAGAAACTTGCAGGAGGCGGATATTCCGTTGGATGGGATTAAAGCATATCTTTCACAGGCGGAAAATCACCAAATCCTTTTTATGGAATTTAGCAAAGAGGTTGAAGTAGCTGAACATTCACATGAGGCTCAATGGGGTGTTGTTTTAGAAGGTAAGATCGATTTGACAATTGGCGGAGTCGAGCGAACATATTCAAAAGGTGACAGAGTTTTTATTCCGAAAGGTGTGAAACACTCTGCAAAAGTACATGCCGGTTATGCCGATATGTCGTTCTTTGGTCAAAAGGACCGTTATAAGGCGAAATAACCCGGATAAACGCGATTTCTCACAAGGTTAAGGACAAATTGTATGGATAAGAGGAAATTTAGAAAACTGCTTTTAGGTGAATTTAGTATTATGAGACTGGTTGGGTCGCTTGTTTTTATATATGTGACGGTTCTTCTTTTTGCGTATTTTTTTGCGGACCGTTTTGTGTTTCCGCGGAAAAAGTCGAGTTACAGTGACAGTCCCGAGATAATCAAGATCGAGGTCGGTGACGGGATAAGTTTGTCGGCTCTTTATTTAGAGGCGCCGGGTTCGGAGTTTACGATACTTTACAGTCATGGAAACGGTGAGGATATCGGTGATCTTCGTGAGATTTTCGAGAATTTTCGGTTGTCGGGTTATTCTGTGTTCGCGTATGATTACCGCGGATATGGTACCAGTGCAGGGAGGGTTTCGGAGAAGAATTTTTATGAAGATGCCGGGGTGGTCTATAACTACCTGGTTAATGAATTGAAGAAGCCACCGGAGAAGATTATTGCATTGGGCAGATCGATAGGCGGAGCGGCTGCTATCGATATCGCGAGTAGAGAGGAAGTGGCGGGTTTGATTTTGGAAGGTGCGTTTACGAGTGCGTTTCGAGTTGCGATGCCGATCGTGCCGTTTCCTTTTGATAAGTTTAAGAATATAGACAAAATCGATAAAGTTCAATGCCCGGTATTATTTATACACGGCAGAGACGATACGATAGTTCCGTTTAGTCACGGGCTAAGTTTGTTTGAGAAGGCGAATGAGCCGAAGCTGAGTTTTTGGGTCGAGGATGCGGGACATAACGATCTTTTTTCGGTGGCTGATGTAAAGTACTGGGAGTTCTTGAGAAAGCTTAAAGAGATGATAAGAGATAACGGCGGAGCAGCCAAGGGCGGAGATGGCAAGGATAACTAAGAGTTTTCATTGATTTAATTCTATTACTGGATGGAGATTGCGGGTATAATTGGCGTAACAGATTTTATATGCTAAGGGAAGATATCTTATGGATCCTGAAAGTAGATACTACGAGCAATCGGGCGAGATAGGGTTGCTTGGGCCGGTTCTTCTATTGATATTGGGCGGTTCAGGAGCTGTTGTTGTCGGTGCGGTATATAGTTTTGCGAATTGTTGGATAAGTTTTATTTACGTGAATATTGTACTAACACTGGTGGTGGGGATTGTTGTTGGTATGCTGACCGGTCAGATTTCGAAGTTAAGCAGGATTCGAAATAAGGATTTTGTTCTTGTGATGGGGATAATTCTTGGAATTTTATCTGTCTATTCGGCATGGGTAGTGTGGATATTTTCTTTCTCGGGTAATGAGGTTCTGATACTATCTCCATTTCGGATTTGGTCGGTTATTAATTGGATTGCCGAGCGTGGCGCATGGACTATTTTCGATACAAGTCCTAAAGGTTTTGTGCTTTATGCAATCTGGTTTTCTGAAGCGATTGCGATAGTTGTCGCTTCTGCGGTGATGGCTCGCAAACAAGTTGATGATTTGATCTATTGTGAGCAATGTGATCGCTGGGCAGACGAATCGGTTACGATTTCACTTCTGGAGCCGATTGCGGATACGGAGCAGTTAAAAGTTGATTTGGAACAATGTGATTATTCGTACATGGATTCGCTCAAGACCGTGGATGCCGAAAGCGACTTGTTTACTTCTCTTAGTGTTCAACAGTGTTCGAGTTGCAGTAATTTAAATCTTCTAACTGTTAGCTCTGTTATGGTCACAGAGGACAAAAATGGTAAGGCCGAGTTGCAGGAAAACCCGATTGTTTTGAATCTATATATTGATCCAGAAACATATGAATTGTTTAAGTTGTGGATAGCAAAGCTCAATACCACAGAACAGGAAACTTAGTCAGTCATCTTGCGATTCAGGTTGAGATTTTCGGAGCGAATTTAGAAGTCCGTGTTGTTTTTGAAGGTGGTATTGAAATCGTAGATGTCGTCGAAGTCGTCGATGGTGTCGTTTGGTTGAGCGCTCATCAACTCGTTTTTTATCATCAGATACACGATTTCTCCGAAATCCCGTGTTGTTTTTACTCCCCAGGAATCGAGTACGAGCAGGGAGAGTCTTCCCCATTTCTTCAGGGCGAGTTGTCTTAGTCCTTCACATAGCAGTTGTCCGCTGACGTGTCCGGGCTCGTCGGCAATATTTTTTACAGTGTGGGTTAGTCCCTCATAGACGAACCTGACGGCTTGATGACTGTATCTGCCGTCTTCTCTTGCGATTTGCTCAACGTCTCTTTTCATCGTCAACCTTTAGTGTATTCTCTGGCCGGGTTCTGCGCCGTCGTCGGCACAGAGCAGGAAGATGTCTTTTCCCCCCGGTCCGGCGGCGAGAACCATGCCTTCCGAGAGACCGAATTTCATCTTCCGGGGTTTTAAGTTTGCCAGATAGACTACTTTTCTGCCCACCAAATTCTGCGGCTCATAGGCTTTGGCTATGCCGGCGAGGACCTCTTTTTGCAAGCCTCCGACGTCAAGCTGTAATCTCAGGAGCTTGTTTGCCCCTTCAACGGATTCGGCGTTTAAGACCTTTGCGATTCGTAGATCGGTTTTTGCGAAATCGTCAATAGTACATTCAGCTTCGATGGGCTCTTCGGGTCCGGTGCTTGTTGGAGCGACGGCCTGGGATTCCTTGCTTTCTTCTATCATGGCTTTTACCTGTTCAGTGTCTATTCTTTCGATCAGTCTTTTGAAGGGATTTATCTTGTGGTCTTCCAAAAGATCTTCGACATCTTCGAATTTTAGTTCGCTGACATTTAAGAACTGTTCAAGTTTCTGCGCAAACTTTGGCAGGATGGGTTTTAAGTAGATTGTGAGGATGCGTACTGCGTTTATCACTGTTGTAAGTGTCGTTCGAGTTTTTTCGGGATCGGTTTTAATCGTGACCCAGGGTTGATTCTGCTCGACGTATCTGTTTGCCTGGTCGGCTAATGCAGTTATTGTCCTGACGGCGGCGGCGAATTTAAGGTTCTCGTAATTTTCAATGATCTGGTCTTTTGCCGCGGTGAGTTCGTCTATTAATTTTCTGCCCTGTTCGTCGAGTTTGCCAAGTTGAGAGTCGAGTTTTTTTGTCAGCATAGGTCCTGATCTCGAGGCCAGGTTTGCGAATTTGCCGACGAGGTCGGAGTTGATTTTGTTTACGAAATCTTCGACGCTCAAGTCTATATCGTCGATGTTGTCGGTCAGCTTTGCGGCGTAGTAGTATCGCAGGTACTCGGGGTTGAGGTACTTGAGATATGTCGAAGCCTTTATGAATGTCCCTCTGGATTTGCTCATTTTTTCGCCGTTGACGGTCAAAAAGCCGTGTACGAACAGCTTGTTTGCCGGTTTGAAATCGGCGCCTATCAGCATGGCCGGAAAGAACAGGGCATGGAAGTACATGATGTCCTTACCGATAAAGTGATAGAGTTCGTATTCATCGGAGTTCCAGATGGTATTAAAATCGAGTCCGTTTCGGTCGCAGTAGTTTTTTACCGAGGCCATGTACCCGATTGGCGCATCGAGCCAGACATAGAAGAACTTGTTTTCTTCGCCGGGAATTTTGAAACCGAAATACGGTCCGTCTCGCGAAATGTCCCAGTCTCTTAGCCCGGCTTGGAACCATTCATCGAGTTTATTTGCGACCGACTGCTGAATGTAGCCGGTAGCGATGAGATCTTTAAGCTGTTGTTCGTAATCGGCGAGCTTAAAGAAATAATGTTCACTTTCTTTTCGGATCGGGGGCGTACCGCAGGTAGAGCATTTTGGCTCGATCAATTCTGTCGGTCGGTATGTGCCGCTGCAAACTTCGCAGGAATCGCCGTACTGGTCCTCGGCATTGCAGCGGGGACATATTCCGCGCACATATCTATCGGGAAGAAACATTTTGCAGTTTTCGCAGAACGCCTGTTCGACATCTCTTTTTGAAATCGAGCCTGCTTTGTTGACTCTGTTGAAAATTAGTTCGCTGAAATGCCGGTTTTCGTCCGAATGGGTAGAGTAATAGTTGTCGAATTCTATGGAGAAGCCGTCAAAGTCGGCCTTGTGCTCTTTGTGCATTTTCTCTATGAGCGTTTCCGGAGTGATGCCTGCCAGTCGAGCGCTGATCATAATTGGTGTTCCGTGGGCGTCGTCTGCGCAGAAGTACAAACAATGATTTCCACAGGCCTTTTGAAAGCGTACCCAGATATCGGTCTGGAGATACTCAACGAGATGACCGATGTGAATCGGTCCGTTTGCGTACGGCAGGGCACTTGTTACGGCGATCCTTCGAGGCATATCAGTTATCGTTTCCTTCGATTGTTCCTGTTTCTGTTATTGTTGTTTGGCTTATTATTATCGTCATTTTCTTCTTTGGGTTTTGGTTTTAGATTCTTTTTTGGCGGTTCTGTTACTATCTCCAGCTCATCGAGCGGTACAGCCATTTTGACACCGTCATCGTGCACAACCATAACAAGTTGTGTCAGGATCTGCGTATTGATGACCCTGCCCGGACCCTTGGAAGTCTTGACCGGTGTATTCTTTTTTGGCAGTTTCTTTTTTAGTTCGACATAATTCTCGTCTTCGTATCGCAGGCAGCACTTTAGTCTGCCGCAATATCCGGAAATCTTTGCCGGATCGAGAGTAGCTTTTTGCATCTTTGCCATTCTCATATTAACCGGTTTTAGAGCTTTGAGGAACCTTCTGCAACAGCATTCCTGTCCGCAGCTTTCGAAGTCTCCCAAAATTTTTGCCTCATCTCTCGATCCGATCTGACGCATTTCTATACGTGTCTGGTAGTCGTGTGCGAGCTTTTTTACGAGGTCTCTAAAATCGACTCGACCTTCGGACATGAAGAAGAAAACGATCCGCTCGCCGCCGAAAACATGTTCTGCATCGACGATTTTCATCGGAAGGTCCATTTCTTTTACGACTTTTCTGCATTGCTGCATTTCTTCTTGAGCGATTTTAGCCAGATGTCTTTCTTCGCTTAGGTCATCTGATGTTGCAAAGCGGACAAATCGACCGATGGGGCTCCATGCATAATCGATATCGCTGTTTTTGAAATAGTCATCGGTCTGTTCCATATCAAACCGGAATTGCCCTGCTCGGTATGGACACAACTGTCCTACGAGATCTCCGAGTTCGAGCCCTCTTTCGGTCTTCATTACGACGCGTTTAGGGACTTTTGGTATTTGTGATTCGTTGTGCTCGAACCATCCGATCATGCCCATTCGTCCATAGCGGACGAGCATGTATTTTTTGTTTTTTGCCTGTTTAAGCTTTATTCCTGCGGCTTTTTTCATTATCAACCGTCAATTTACATAAGTATATTTTTGTTACTTCCCAGAGGACATCATTATATCAGAATGCGCGAAATTCAGCAATAGGCGCTCGAAAACAAGCTTTTCGTTGGCGTTAGCGGCGATCTGGCGAAGGGCGAGGTAGCAATCTTCGATTCTTTCGGTACAAATTTCACAATCGAAACGTCCAGCCAGGTCATTAATTAGCCCGCTTTGGTCGAAATTTACTACTGTTGAGTCTTGTCCGAGGTTCATTTTAATCGAATCGTGCAATGCCGATATTATGATCCCCAGAAGTGTTTCCTGTGCCCTTCTGGAAATATCTTTTTTACTGGTGTTTTTGTCGAAATCGGCCCAGATGTCTGCGAGCTTTTTGCCTTGTTCGATGATCCATTGTGCCAATTTGAGGCTCTGATCGTATGTGCAATCGGACAAGGATTTTATCAGTTGTTTT
>SDBT01014926.1_pt1 | contig 12357 bp, 21 predicted proteins | sample 2277101 | NCBI WGS metagenome assembly SDBT01 (sample SAMN10404973, study PRJNA504765) | marine sediment metagenome | isolation source: marine sediment core GS10_PC15, 103 cmbsf | place: Arctic Ocean: Southern Knipovich Ridge | collected 2010
GGCAGCCGCTCGGCAAGATGCGTACAACGGGCGGCTGTCATATTTGGGGAGACAGTGGTGGTAGCGCAAGTGGATACACCCGCGTTACGGAAAAGCGCAAGTAGCGGTCGCACCGCATGAACACGCTGGGTTCGATTCCCCCACTCCCCACTAGACCTCCTTGACCGGAGATCGAAGGGAGGTGATTCCGATGATTGACTAAGCAGGCGCGGTGTGCTGTTGCCGGTCAGCCATATCAAAACCGGTACAGAGGCCCCGTGGCGGAAGTAGACGCAGTAATGCAATAGCGGACAAGAATCGGGGAAGCAAAATTCCAATGTGGTCTTCAACCCGACTTGTCATGCAGGTGCAAATCCTGCCGGGGCCACTATGCGATACCTCAGCCACACAGACACGGCCTGTGCAAGGTTGCGACCATCGCAATTTGTAGCGGGGCTTCCTAGTTCCGCCTTGACCGTTCGGACCTTCCGGCGTGTTAGGTTAGCCGGGTAAGGAGAACATGATGAGTAAACCACTTGAGCGCGGCAAGCTCCGAAACCTTGCCGAGAAATTCCACCACCTCGCGACGTACACAGAGGCCGGAAACTCTACGTGGGAAACCTGCCTGCATGATGCCATCCGGGAGATTACGCAGTTTGGCGCGGAACGCTTTGGCAATGCCCATGATGACCTATTGGCGGCATGCATCGAGGCTGCAGACCAACTACGTTTCTACGATGCCAATGTCACAATCAAGAACCACGATGCCAAACTGATAGCGTCACTTGATACCGCCATCGCCAAAGCCAAACCCCCGAGGAAACCATGAGCACCGCTACCCGAGACTGGACGCCCACCGCCGGGGAACTGCCGCCGGAAGGTGAGGTTGTGGAGACCATGGACAGCGGCGGCGCAGTGCAAAATCTCATTCGCGAGGGCGGGTTGTGGTTTTTCACGGACATGAGCATGTACGTTTACTACGTCCCGAAGTATTGGAGGAAACCTTGAGAGCAATCGACATGACCCCGTGGCGGCGCGAGACAGTCGCAACTGCCATTCGTCCGTACCGAACCGACAAGCGTTCACTGCGAATGCGTATCCCGTCCAAGCCCGGCAATCAGCCGCGGCTTACGAGTAAGGTGGCGAACCCGTGAGTTACGACAGTATAGATCGACGCCCCGTAGGCAGTGCCGACAAGCCGTTGACCGATGACGGTTCAGGGCAACCGGAGAACGACAAGATTGCCGCGGACATCCGCAAGCGCACCAGCTTCGTGGGCCCCCAAGAAGTTGCCGAGATGGCTGCGGCAGAGCGTATTGAGGCTGACCAGGATCGCGCACTGAAGAGGCTAAATACCCCCTACATCGACATGGTAGCCACGATACGTCACGAGGCCGAGTATGCCCAGGAAGTCGTCGAGAGGGTGCGGGACCAACTGCATGCGGGCAAGACGTATCAGTCGGCCGCGGCGTTACGCGGGGAAATGCAGTCGGCATGGGACGTGCTGTCGACGGCTATCGTAGCAATCGGGGCAATCAAAAAGGCCGTTGAGTGAACTACACCGACCCGGTAAGCGAACTGACCCCCGAGCAACTCGCCCGGCTACGGGACGAGATGCAGGCACACTCGGCCGAACAACAACTACACATCGAATACGAGGAGGAAGATTGTGCATCTGATCGAACTGAAGATTGAAAACGTCAAACGTATCAACGTCGTAACCATCACGCCCGAGGGAAACCTGTGCGTGATTGGCGGCGACCACGACCAGGGCAAGAGTACGGCACTCGACTCTCTGGAGTATGTCCTTGGCGGAAAGGCAGTTTTGCCACCCCTGGCATTACGGCGTGGAACAACAAAGGGGCGGATCGTTGCAAAGTTGGGTGGCGAAAGCAAGGGTGTGCTCGCGATGACGGTCACGCGGACATTTGGGAAGAACGGACGGACAGCACTCGACATCACGACCGCGGACGGCTGTCCGGCCCGGAGCCCCCAGACTCTCCTGGAGAGTTTCTACAGTCAAGTCGCGTTTGACCCATCGCTGTTTTTCGCGATGAAGCCAAAGCAACAGGCGGAAGCTGTTCGCGAACTGCTCGGGTTGGACTTCGAGGAATCGGATCGGAACCGCCAAGTTCTCTACGATCAGCGGACTATCGTCAACCGGGAGGCGAAGAGTCTGGACTCGCAACTCGAAGGGACGCCAAAGCATGAGGGGATGCCCGAGGCAGAAGTGTCTGTGTCGGAACTATCTGCCGAGTTGGAGCGTTGCACGACACACAATACAGCTAACACGCGGGTCCGAGACAAGCTGCCAGTGGTAACCAAAGAACATAAGCGGCTGAATGACGAAGTAACCAAGCTGAAGGAGGATCTAAAGGTTGCGGAGGATGCTCTTAGGGAAGGCGTGCAACTCGCATTTTCCCAGGACGAAGCGATGGTATCTATACACGAACAGATAGAGTCGCTCCAGGACGAAGACACTGACGCGGTCCAGGAACAAATCGCCACTGCCGAAGAAACCAACCGCACCATTCGCCAGAACGCCCTTCATGCCAAATTGCAAAAGCAGCTTGCCGACAAGGAAGAGGCATCGGCCGAGTTGACCCGCAAGATCGTCAAGATCGACGAGGACAAGCAGTCGCAGATTGAATCCGCAGACTTCCCCGTCGAGGGCATGGGCTTCGGCGATGACGGTTTGACCTACGATGACCTGCCGATCGACCAAATCAACACGGCTACACAGATAACGATTTCGGTGGCCATGGGCTTCTCGGCAAACCCAGAGTTTCCCTTGGTCTTGATCCGACATGGTTCGCTTATGGCGGTAGATCACCTTCCGTTGATCGTCGAGCTGGCCGAAAAATACGACGGGCAAGTATTGATGGAGCGGATCGGCAAGGGCGCCGAGTGCCATGTGATAATCGAGGACGGCATGGTTCAGGGGGATGGCGATGAGAACGGTCAGTAAGCCACTCCAGGATGCCTTGGCAGCCATTGATGCCTACCCGGGAAGCGAACTTGGCAACCATCGGGCCATGGCTCGCGGTTTGATGCGAGGCTACGATGCACGATGGCACGACCAGGAATGGCTAGCCCAGAGCATCGAGCAGGAATTCGAGCTGCCCGTCTACAATCTGGAAACAAAGGGTCGCAGTCGCACGTTCACGGTGGCCGGCAAGATTGACATAAACGCAAGACGGCACGGCAAGCCCTGGATATTCGACCACAAGACCACGAGTAGCGACATTCACGATCCGGATGGCGTATATTGGCGACAACTCGGCGTTGAAAACCAAGCCGACTTGTACTTGCTGACACGGCACCTACTGGGTGTGCAAGTCGAGGGTGCCATTTGGGACGTAATTCGGAAGCCAGGAATTCGACCGAAGGCTGTCCCGAAGAAAGAGCGTGTCGCCATTACGTCAGTTGGGGCACAGTATTGCGGTTTTGATGTTAGCGACCAGACCAAACGATACCTTGCAGAAAACGACAGGGAGACCGACGAACTCTACGAGTATCGTGTAGCACGAGAATCCCTTGACAAACCGGAGCGATACTTTCAACGTCGTTCTGTGCTTCGGCTACAACACGAACTGGTTGCCTATGCACGAGACCTCTGGGATCTTTCCAAAGAGATCCTGCACACCCGGCAAACCAACCGCCATCTTCGCAACGGCGGCGCGTGCATGGCCTACGGCTCGGCATGTGCTTTCCTTGGCATCTGCTCTGGCTACGACAACCCCGATAGCGACAAGTGGGTACGGCGGGGATGCGTCCACGAGGAACTTGAGACGCTTACGGGCGACGGCCGTGACGTGCTGACCAATTCCCGGCTTGGGTGCTACCTGACATGCAAACGCAAGCACTACTACCGATACGAACTCGGGATCGAGCGGCGCGACAGCAAGCAAAACGAAGCGTTGTATTTTGGAAGTCTTTTTCACAAGGCCCTTGAAGTATGGTGGGGCCACTACATGACAGGAGATAACAATGCCACCACAACCAACGGCAACGAAGCCATCGTCGACGAACAGCGGAACGGGGCCGCAGCGTTTTGAGATCGTCACCACGGGTCGCGGTCTACCGGGTCGCTACATCTTGTACGGTCCTGAGAAAGTCGGCAAGACATCCTTGGCGGCCTACACGCCGAACCCCATCTTCATGCAACTCACGGGCGAGACCGGCTTGGAAACGCTGGTAGATTCCGGGCAACTACCGCCGACTCCGCACTTTCCTGGAGAGATTGAATCGTGGAACGGATTGCTTGGCGGAATCAACTGGTTGGCCAATGAGGAACACGACCGCAAGACCCTTGTCCTTGACGCTCTGGATGGCGGCCAGGCCCTTTGCTTCAACCATGTTCGAGATACCCAGTTCGACTGTAGCCAGGACAAGTTCATGGCGTACCACAAGGGTTACGACGTGGCTCCGACTGTTTGGAAGGAAGTCTTGATCGCACTCGACAACCTGCGGACCCAACGGAAGATGACCATCTTCCTGATTGGTCATAGCAGAATTGCCAAGCGGAAAAATCCCAACGGTGAAGACTGGACATACTATGCCCCGGGGTTGCACGACAAGATTTGGGAGGTAACTGCCCGCTGGGCAGACGCCATCTTGTTTATCAACTTTGAAACCAAGGTAGACAAGGGGAAAGCGGAGTTGGGCGCCGGCAAGACCCGCGTCATCTACACAGAAAACGATGCCCGCTGGATTGCAGGGAATCGTTACGGACTTTCTGAAGACATCGACGCCGGCGATTCCGGCAAGGAAGCGTGTGCCAATCTCATGGCAGCACTCAAAGCCGCTCGCGGCAGAAAGACAGAGCAATGAGCATTCACTACAACGTCGGCGAATACTGGGTTGAAATCACTGACCACGGAATAAAACCATCAAAGGAAAAACATACTCCCCAACTGTGTGTTCGATTTATAGTTAAGGGGCCGCCGGATCGGGAGGACCCTGGCGATACTCAAAACCCACGACACGAGTTGTGTGAGCCTGAGTACGAACGCGAAGCCTACGTGGCCATCACACAGGGCACAATCAAACACAATATGCCGCAAGAGATGCTTGACGGCCTCGGCTTCGTAGGCACGTTTACCGAATTCAACGAAAACGGGAGCCTAGTGGGCCAATTTGTCAAAATGTGGTGCAAGCATGAGCCGCATTTTCAGACCAAAGAGCCGCGAGAAGTCTGGCAAGTCAGCCGCGGTGGCGGTGGATCTATCGAGAAGATAGAGACCAAGGAGGCCAGTCGGCTCGACAAGCTGTTTGGAAAGCACATGCCGAAGGCTGCGGTTTCTGCGCCGGAAACTGAAGCCAAGACTGAGCAGCCGGCTTCCGAGCAAGCGACCCCTACGGGACAAGCATTGACGAGCGACGATGTGCCGGAAGGCGCGAAGGACGATATACCTTTTAATTCAGCCCCGTAACGGGGGCTCAGAAATACCGTTACATATTGGTATTGACATCCCGCACAAGAGTGGTCAAAATGCCCACGGACATGCGACAAACCAAACATCCGCCCGACCGGGAAACTCTTGCGTATCTGACGCAGTCGTTTGTCCACCTCGGTCGGGCGGCTTTTGGGAGAACGCCATGAAGACCTGCTTCAAGTGCGGCGAGGCAAAACCACTGGCTCAGTTTTACAAGCACCCAATGATGAGCGATGGGCATCTCGGCAAGTGCAAGGAATGTGCGAAGAGGGATACCAAAAAGCACTACCGCGACACTTTCAAAGTTCGCCAAGCCTACGAAAGACATCGGTTTGCAATGCCTAAGAGGAAGGCTGACGTCAAGCGCTACCAAGAAAAGCGACGAAAGGACAGCCCACTAAAGTATGCAGCAAGATATGCTGTTTGCAACGCAATCCGCGCCGGTCGGCTGAAACGGCAACCATGTGAGATATGCAGTAAGAAGGCACAAGCACACCATGAAGACTACAGCAAGCCCCTGGACGTTCAATGGTTATGCTTCAAGTGCCATCGAAAGCATCATGGACAATTACAACACGAAACAACTTAGGCGGCGCTGAACCATGCCCCCGGCGGCCGGCTGGTCGAGACTTTACGGCCGGTCGTCGGGATCTTGACTCATGCAGTTGCCCCGGGTTACACTCCGCACCGCGGGGGCCCGGGGGTTTTGAGAAAGGGAAAAAGCGATGAAACTGAAAACGCTGAAAGAATTGTACGACAAGGTGAAGCTGGGCGAGATCGACGAATCAAAGTTGCACATCGTGTTAGACAACGATTGCACATCCTTTTACGTAGGCGATGGCGATCCGATGGCAGACGAGGGCGAAGAGATTAACGTAGATGAGGCAAATGGATACTACGACATTGAGAAGTTGTATCCGTTGCTCTTCCCAAAAGCCACTGTACAGTGGTGCTAAACAGAAAGCAATACCATGCAAACCTTTGAACTAACGCACGAGCATATCGCGTTGTTGCGGGCGGCGAAGGTATCGCCCAATGGCCTCGTGCAAACCGTCGATTACACTCGTGGGTGTAATTGCGAGACAGCCACCGCGCTACAAATCGTCCTGGCAACCGGGGCATTCGAGGTGGGTGTCTACGAGGCCGATGATTACAAGCGGAATTGGAAGGCTGTTTGAAATGAACTGCTACCGATGCAACGCTGACCCGTGTGAATGCAAGGACGGGCTCAGCGTCTACCTCGGCAAGTGTGAGGACGTTCTGCCCACGTTACCGGATGCGTCGGTGCAGTGCTGCGTTACGAGCCCGCCGTATTGGGCTTTGAGGGACTACGGCGTCGACGGGCAGCTTGGCCTTGAGGCAACGCCAGAGGCTTACGTCGAGAAGATGGTGGCGGTGTTCCGGGAGGTTCGACGAGTGCTGCGGGATGATGGCACGGTTTGGCTTAACCTTGGGTCTTCTTACGCTTCCGGTGATATGCTCCCCAGCCGGTCTCGCCCTGAGCCTTGTGAACAGCCATGTGGCAACGATGACACAGAACCGTCAGATTCTCAAATCGCTGATCCCGCTTGTTCCCATTCACATGATGCACACCAAGACGAGACTTGCTGCCATCATGCTCGCACTCCTGGCAGCAACCCGCAAGCTTCACAAGAGCCGCAGCCGCCCTTGCAGACAACCCGTGATACCGCGCCTGCGGATTCCTCTTCAACTGGCGTTGACTCATCGCCTTCCGGCGTTCCTCAGTCCACCATGCCTTCATTATCTTACTGTGCTTCGGACGCTTCCGACCCCGAAGTTCTGGCTTCGGTTTGCCCGCGAGGGCTTCAGACATCTTCCGGCGATGCGCCCGCGTGCGTTGGTACGGTGGCTTGCACGTCCTGCACTGCTGGGCTCCAGCCGACATCGGGCCATCGCAAGTCGGGCAGCTTACCTTTGGTTGCGGCATGTGACGATCCTCTCTGTAGGGGAGATTGTGGTATATGCTGGTCATATTATACCATGCGGTCCCTGAGATTCAAGGCCAAAGATATGATTCCGATGCCTTGGCTTCTTGCGATGGCCCTTCAAGCGGACGGCTGGTACCTCCGCTCGGACATCATTTGGCACAAGCCCAACCCGATGCCGGAATCAGTGACCGACCGGCCGACGAAGGCGCACGAGTATATCTTCCTACTGACGAAGCGGCCGAGGTATTTTTACGATGCGGATGCGGTGAGGGAAGACGGACCGAGCTACACGAGAAAGGCTGGCGGATACAACAAACACCATGAGCAAGGTGCCTCGCGATTCGGCGGGAAGGGTGGGTTTAGTGATTCGGACGTAACAACTGTCGGCCGCAACAAGCGCACCGTCTGGACCGTCCCGAGCCGCAGTTTCCCGGGCGCCCACTTCGCCACGTTCCCCCCTGACCTGATAGTCCCGTGCATCCTGGCCGGCACGAGCGACAAGGGGTGTTGCCCGGAGTGCGGCGCACCGTGGAAGCGGGTGACCGACAAGACGCGGGTGCCGACACGGCCGGGGACGAACAGCAAGGTGAACCGGGCCAGCGACAAAGAGGACAGCCCGTACCACGAACACAGCGGCATGGTCGTGGGCAACCGGGATCCGCAACGTCATTGTACAGAGACCCGGACCGTAGGTTGGCAGCCTGGTTGCTATCACGGCTACGATCCGGTGCCGTGCGTAGTATGCGACCCCTTCCACGGCGCCGGCACCAGCGGCATGGTCTGCCGCCAACTCGGCCGGCACTACGTCGGGATCGAACTGAACCAAGAGTACCTGGACATGAGCCTGCCGCGGTTGCGAGCGGGATACGAGACAACGAAACCGGCGCCTGCGCAAGACGGGCAGGCCAGACTGTTTGACTAACACCTCCCCGGCTTACCTGCTCGTGGGCCTAAGGGGTATTGCCCGGAGTTCCTCCGCACACCGTTGCGGGCTCCGGGATTTTAGAAAGCGAGGACGTGATGAGAATACAGGCTAGCGTAGGCCGGGGAGCAAAGAAAACCGATTCGCTCAGTACCCGCGTCGGCAAGTTGACACTGACAGCAGAATTCGCCGGATTACCGTTCAATGAGTATGGCTTGCTAGCTCGGCTCTACCGGCAAATTGACAACCAAGGGCTGAATCATGTTGTTGAAGCGGCCGAACAGAAAGCGAACCCATGAGCGAAGCCATCACCAAAGCCCTAACGATTTGTCAACCCTATGCCGAGTTGATCGTCTCCGGCCGCAAGTTGGTGGAGAATCGGAAGTGGTCGACCAACTATCGTGGACCGCTGATTATCCATGCGGGCAAGTCGCGCGCGTGGTTGGACAATTGGACCGCGGTGGGTGATCTGGTTTTCGGCTCGATCGTCGGTGTTGCTGAAGTTGTGGCCTGCCTGTGGGTCGAAGACATTCGTGCCGGCTTGTGCGAGAAAAAGTTTGAATCGCTGGCCGACCACGAACACACCGAAGGCCCGTGGTGCTGGGTACTCGAGAACGCCCGACGCATCGACCCGGTGATTCCGTACCGCGGGCGGCAAGGGCTGTTCAACATTCCCGAGGAGATATTGGCTGGAAATTCCCTTTGAACCCAGGCCAGTGAGTTGGTAGAGTCATGGTATGCATCGTCCAACACTACATGAAAGTCAGCCCCCCTCCGGAATTCTATGGTGATACTCCCCGGTTGGATGATGCACCGGAGGGGGGCTTTTTCTACAGAAGGGGCACGGAGATGGCCCGAAAACGCCCGGCCTTCCAGTTCTACGCCTCCGATTGGCTTGGATCGACCAAACACGCCATGATGTCGCCGGCCCAGCGTGGGGCCTACATCGACCTCCTGTGCCACCAGTGGAACGATCCAGATTGCACGATACCAGATGACGACGACGTGCTCGCCGTCCTCTCTGGTCTTGGGGAAGGGTGGTTGAACGGTGGTTGCGAACTGCTTCGCCAATGCTTCCCCGTTGCTTCGAACCGCCCTGGGCGGCTGGCGAACCTACGGTTGCTCGAAGTCCGGGCAACGGCCGACGAGTGGAGTCGAAAGAGCCGGGAGGGAGGCAAGCGTTCTGGTGAGGTAAGACGCGCAAATGCCGAGCGTGCAAAGGGTTGCGACGACGTTCGAACGCAAACTGGTAACGAGCAGACTGCGAAGGGTGGTTCAACCAAAGGGGGAACCAATCGCGAACCAAAAGGCAAGCCTCCTTCTCCTTCTCCGTCTTCTTCTCCGTCTGAGTCTTCAGCTTCGAACCCTTCTCCAACTTCAAACACTAAGGGTTTGGCTAGCGCCAAACCTTCGTCGGGCAAGCCCGACCGTTCGGCCTCCACCTACAGCGCCGAGTTCCTTGAGTGGTGGGAAGCGTACCCCCGACCGGTGGGCAAGGGCAAAGCGTGGAAAGCCTACCAGGCCGCCGTCAAACAGATCCGGGCTGAACATAACATCTCGTCGGCCGAGGCCCACGATCGGCTCTTGAGGGCTGCCGAGGCGTTCGCTACGACCCCGAAGGGCAAGGCAGGCAAGTATTGCCCTCACCCGTCCACTTGGCTTTCAGAGGCACGCTACGACGACGACCCGGCCACTTGGCAGGATGGTGGCAGCTTTGACCCGGACGGGCTGACTGAGATGCAACGGCGGGGTGTTGCGAACTCAAAACTGTGGCTGGCGGAAAACGAACAGAAAGGGGCCGGCTGAATGAAACCCGGCGCCCACTACCCAGCAACCCTGGAAGACCTGAAGACCCTCAAGACAGCGATGCCGTTGATCCACAACGGCAAGCCATTCCGAACCGTAGGCCAAGAGCTGGCTGCGATGTTCGCAGAAATCGACGACCCCAAACGGAGAAAGAAAGATGGACGAAAACGACAGAACTGAATTCGTGACCACCATCAACGCGCTCGCAGCCCAGTACAGGGTGGAGCCGAATCGGGCTATGTTGACCGGCTATTGGATGGGTCTGTCGGACATGACCTTGGATGCGGTGAACCGAGCGGCGACTGAGGCACTGCGGACCAGTGAGTTCATGCCGACCGTGGCGAAGATTCGTGAGTTGGCTGGAGTCCTGAACCCAACTGACAGGGCCGTCATAGCGTGGCGAGCATTATCCAAGGCGATGGTGAAGCATGGGTACTACGACAGCATCCAGTTCGACGACCCCATCTTGAACGCGACCATCCGAAATCTTGGGGGATGGATCGAGTGGGCAGACCGATCAGAACGTGAAGACGAGAAATGGTTGCGGAAAGACTTCGACAGGATCTACGTCTCGCTTTGTAGGAGTGGGGTGTCAGACGTTGAAGGCGGACCACTGACAGGCTGGCACGATCGAGGGAACGCCTTGACGGGGTATACGGAAGCAATCAAAGAGCCGATACGATTTCTGACCGGACTGCCGGCAGCGTGCTTGCCGGCTCCATCACAACCAAAACTTACGTTGGAAGGCGAGCAGCCGAAAGACGATGACGATGGAAAGGAAGATGCCGCATGAAACGCTACCTCATTTACACGACGAACGTATGCGACGAGCCGTGCGATTGCAGGGCCCATGCCAAGGAAGATGGGGACGGTGAATGGTGTAAGGCATCCGACGTTGCCGACCTAGAGGCTGTCTTTCAAACGATGGAACTCCGAAAGCGTCGTCTGCACGTAGCCACCGTGACAGACGAACACATCAAACGCGCCGAGACGCTGATAGCCTGTGGACTGGACGTAGAGCAAGTATCGCAAATGCTTGCGGAACATGACGCCGACAGGGCGATGGTGCTAAGCCTGCACGAAGCTTTCGAGAAAGCAAAGCCATGACCAAACATCAATCGTGTGCAAAGTGCATTCGTCAGTTCGTTGGGCCGGACTCAGGTATCGGCGACAACTTGTGTCCGGACTGCGACTACGAGGTACACTGTAAATGCGAGGAGCGAATTGCCGAGCTAGAAAAGCAACTCGCCGACGAGCAAGAGACTCGAATCGGGTTTTGGGAATGCCTGGACATGGTGCGACGTGAGCTAGAACAGCAAGGCACAGACATGAGTGCGGTACCGCCCATGTTTTACAACGACGCAGTACGGAACGCCATTTTAAGGAAAGTGAAAGACTGCCGAAACAAAGCATCGGATGAGCTGAAAATTCTCACGGTAAACCATCCCAAAACAGCGGACGGCTTTTCGATATGTCTCGGGATGACATTATGGACGAAAGACGGACGAAAATGGACAGCAACGTCACTTGACCTAGACGCTACTTTTGTCACCGTTGGCCCAGGGTGCAAAGTGTTCGCCTTATGGGACGTTTTCAGTACCCGGCAAGCAGCCGAGAAAGCGAGGGAGTGATGTCACCAGAACGCAAATGCACAGTGAACGGCAAGCTCATTGAAGAATACTACTGGGGCGGCAAGATGGTCGTGTACGTTGACCACCATGCTGTTGAGGTAACCTATGCCGAGGCCGTGGAAGCAGTCGAGAAAGCAAAGCCATGATAACCCGACGTGAGTGGAGCAAGCAGCACTGCTACTGTTTCGTGTGCGGGTACTCATCGTTCACCGGCTACGGTCTTGAGACTCACGAGATAGTACGGGGATCGGGCAGGAAGAAGTCGATGACGGAACCTTCCACTTGGCTACGGGCCTGCAACTCTCAGACCGAACAGGACTGCCACCGGCGCAAGCTGGATGGGATGCCGATAGTCCAGCAGCTCGCTCTCAAAAAACTTCACGACAAGGAACACTACAACAGACAGCGAGTGAACGTCGTGCGTAGGCGCCAACCCGATGCGATAACCGAAGCCGAGGTAAACAAGGCAATGCGAACCTTACAGGAGTGAGACATGAACAAAGAACAGATTGAGAAAGCGATTGCGGAGTTTTTTGCATTGGTCCCCAGTAATGGCGAGCGGCCATACCGAGACCAAACGCCGCAACTTGACAAAGCCCTCGCCGAACACCTCGCCTCGGTACTGCCGGTGA
>SDBT01014927.1_pt1 | contig 12357 bp, 12 predicted proteins | sample 2277101 | NCBI WGS metagenome assembly SDBT01 (sample SAMN10404973, study PRJNA504765) | marine sediment metagenome | isolation source: marine sediment core GS10_PC15, 103 cmbsf | place: Arctic Ocean: Southern Knipovich Ridge | collected 2010
TAAAAATTCACCCCAGAAAAAATCAAAATATCCAGGTGGGGGATGATCTAATAAATTAATAGCGTCAATGGTAGCATAAAAATCTAACCCAGAATGCATTGGTAGTTTATCCGGAGCAACGTCGTGACTTATACCATAATGATCACTCCAATTCCAATGTGAGGTAAAAGCACTCATCTTTACCTTGTCAATTTTCGAGCGAAGTCTAGCCTGTTTATTCCACACTTTTAAAGCATATATCCTGTATTTATGTTGCTTGGCATCACCACTTAAACTGGAATACTTTTTGATCATAACCTGGATGTGCTTCCGTAATTCTTCATTTCCATCAATTTTTAAGTCTAGCACAGAGAATTGCTCCACAAGTTCCACCGGCGGTCCTTTATGTTTTTTAGGATCTGGTTCCATTTCGTTCGTTCGTTAATATAAAACTCAGCCTTAGCTGAGAAGAGTAGATAATGAAAGTAAATAAATAAATTAAAATGAAAAAGAGTTTATTTTCGTTATACAGAAAGATAAGCACATATTTTATAAAATCCACAGCCTGGTTTAAGCTTGCTCTTGTATCTTGGACAGGCATAGAAATAATAATCATTGTGACTTCCTTTGCGTGGAGATGTGGTGTATTTCGCTACTGCAGCCACGTCTTCTCCACAATTGCAATGAGGTCGCATACAATGAAATCCATACCTTAAGCGTGCATTCACAATCAATCTCCATTGATAATACTCTACACTGAAATCTTTATGCTGAGGAATAAAATAATCCAGATTCTTGGTGATCTTTAAATAACTGGTCACCTCCCAACGTTGAAGCACCTTGCTTTTACAGGCCAACCATAAAAAATTTTCATCGACACTATGGTTCGAAGCTGATTCTTCAAGGCATTCTAAATCAAGCCAGCAGTCGGCATCAATGCTTAAACGAAACGTTTCAAACAAAGGCAAACAATTTACGTCAATCTTGACTGTCTTATGCGTCTGTCGGTTTCGAATTACCACCAAATGATCTGGAACTGTTTTGCCCAGACATATACAATAATCTACTTTATTGGTGTTTCTATAAATATAAGAGGTAGACCATTCCATTTTTGCCTGTTCCCAATTGTCGGCCTTGCTTAATTTCACAATACTGGTTTCTACCCGTTTGACTCGTTTCTTGCTGATTTCAAGAAGATTCTGCAGACGTACTTTTTTGTTTTTCACTTCTTCTGGCGTCTCTTGTTGTTCTGACGAATCAGAACGTTTATAATCGCTTTTACAATGACGAGAAGGTTGGCGTCGGCATTGCCGTTTTGAGGCAGGTGATAATGTTTTTTCACAATCATAATCAATGGACGATTCTGAGGAGCAGTTATCTGAATCTGAGGATGAGGACGAGGCTGATCCAGAATCATCAGAGTCGGTTCCTGAATCTGAAAGTTTCATGTTTTTTTTTTGCTTTTGGTTATTTTCGGTTTTTTCTGTCTGTTTTTATGATATTGATAATATATAGGGTTTCCTCTTCGGAAACCCGCCTCGCATTTTTTTGTATAAAATAAAAAATATTTTTGCAAAAATCTAAAATACTTATATTAACAACAACAACAACGACAACAACCTTATCTTTTCTATATTTTACCTAATGAATTATTATTCAAGTCAAGTCGAAACTATCGAATGGGTGATTGGTGGGAGAATGTATCATGGAACAAATACGAGGGATGCATATATATGGGGAATAACCTCTGATCAATTATTAAGACCTCCGGGAGGTGTTGGAAAAACTTTTGTTTTATCTTCTGTTCTGATTCCAAAGGTTCAACCACACAACACGTGCCATCCTGGTGTTTTAAACAATAAATAAACCTTGCTTGGAAAATCGGTAGGTTTTCCATTTTGGAAACCCGCCTCTATTTTATATAAAAAAAAATATTGTAAAAATTTAAAATAAATATATCTTTCTATAAAATCGAAAACGAAAATATTTATGAAACGCGCCTCAACTGATAAATCAGTTGCCACAGCAGCAGCAGACTCAGATAAACAGAAAAGAGAAAAACTAGAAAGAAAAATAAAACGATTGTGCGTAGAATTAAGCGAGGCAGAAGCAGAATTAAAGTTGGCCAGTTTTCCTGTTTTAAAGATATACACGTACCCCACCTCGTACAACAACAAATACACAGTCAGTTGTATCTTTAAAGATGGCTCTAGGCTCTCACGAGATGCTTATATGGTACCTCAGAAACCAGACAGATATTCAGAGCCGCGTACTTTTTTGCATTTAATGTTGGATTTGAATGTTATTTGGCGTAAAGCTGAAGAGCCCACTTATTTGAGGCGTTCGTTTAAAAAGAAAAACAGGCATCATCTGACGGACGCTGGTTGGAGTCCTATTCTGGAATACACCCCACTTCCCCCTGAAACTGATGAGGAAATAGCTGCATGGGTAAAGCGTGGTGCCGATGAAGACGAGCTGGAACCAGAGGAATATTTGTATTTTATTGTGAATCCAAAAAAGAAAATTCGAGTCAAACTGACTAGGCAATTCAGGGACGAGGCCATCCTAGCCATCAAGACCATTTCGGGAGTAGACCTGGATTATTTGTTTATAAAACCAGCTTCAAAAAAGAAAAAAAATTAAAATTTTATTTAATAAAACCGAATTTAATTTTTAGATTGATTTGCATATTTTTGCTGTACGTTTTCTTTTGTTGTTGTTCAGGTTGATTCTCTGTTTTTTATATCTTGCTTTCTTTTGTTCTTTAGATAAATTCGCATATCTTATTCTCTCTTTTTTGTTGTTTATTTCCCTTTGTTCTTCAGATAGATTCGCCCTATATATTTTATGGTTTGCACGAAGTGTTTCCTTTTGTGTTTTAGATTGATTTGCATACCATTTTCTCACTGCTTCGCGACGCACTTCCTTTTTTTCTTCAGATAGATTTGCATATCTTATTCTCTGTTTTTTATTGGATGCTTTCCTTTGCTTTTTGGATTGATTTGCCCTACGTTTTTTCTGGTTTTCATACTTTGCTTCCTTTTTTTCTTTAGAGAAATTTGCATACCGATTTTTAAAGTATACGCGACGCCCTTCCTTTTGTACTTCAAGGTGATTCGCCATATATTTTTTATATCTTGCACGATCTGTTTCCTTTTGTGCTTTAGATCGACTTGCATTCCATTTTATCGCTGCTTCGCGGCGCACTTCCTTTAGTTCTTCAGATAGATTTGCATACCTTTCAGAGATATTCATTTTTCCCTCTTTTTTAATTAAGAGTATTATTGTGTTTTTCGAAAATCCCTTCCAGAATAAATGAAAAACAGGATTTCCTACTCGGAAATCCATTCCGGGAAAAAAACTTTTTTTTTTAAATTAAAATTTTTTATTTTTTATATTATTCATCACCACCACCATCATCATAAAACAAATTATTTGAATCATCAATAATAACAATACTAATACAGACTAATGAGTTATTTTCAACCAAAATATGTTCCCATGAAAAAGAAATGGAGAGATCACCGCCGCAGCCAGAGATTAGCAAAACAAAGGCAAAAAGCCAGTGGAGGCTGGATTAAAAAAAATGAAAATAAACCAAATCTGTGGATCATTATCAAAGGCAGTACCGCAGACCCAGTACACGTGTATGCCAATTTAGAAACAGAAAGCATGAAATCTGCCTGGGCAGCCGCCAGAGACATTGATGGCAGCATTGGTTGTGGATTTGAAGTCATGTACAATGGAAAATTCCGGGGACGCCACACAGCCCTTCGACGATGGAATGTGCAGCAGGGCGACATTCTAACCTTGGTGCCTATCACTGATCTGGTGTGGATTAATTTTTTCAAAGCTCATCCTTGTTTTCATTATCATTCTACTCCCTCTTTTTAAAGAACAACAACCGAACCAGAATGTATATATATACTTTTCGTGTTTAATGTTCTGAATAAAAACTTTTCTTTTTATTGTTTAAAACTAAACGACGACTTAAAAACCTTAATTATCAATCTCAATACCAATGGAAACTGATTCTGATTTAATTCAAATTGGCCTGGTTGTCGCGATCTCCATGGTGTCTGTGCTGATTTTATGGGGTATTTATTGTTTGTTTGGGCGAGTCATGTGGATTACTACATTTATGTTTAAAATGGGAATGTGTGCACTTTTATGGGGTATTGTGAGCATGGTGTTATGGAATTTCACTCAAACGTATTTAATTGAACCCCAAGCAACACTCATCAACAATAGTTGTGGAAGTAAAAATTGTGAACCAAAGATTCCAGAACCTGAAGTTTCTACTTCAGGGATTGCATGGTTGTTTCGAAGCAGAACACCACCATCACCACCACCACCACCAGAAAAAGAATTACAAAATCAAGGAATGGCTCTTTTGCGGTCTGAAGAAGTAAGAAATTTAGCAAAACTCACTGCTTCGATATGGAGGGGTGACATGGACAATTTCAATGCATGGGGTATAACAAAAATCATGTTATGGGGTACGTATCGGATCACCAGTGGAGGCTTATTTTATGGACTTAAAACGATGGTTAGAAAAGTCTTCCCAGTGATTCATTCCGCAGAAAGTAAAATATGGTCTCATTCTGTTTTAAAACGAGACATCAAAACATGTGGCATCAAATGCTCCATTAGTGGCACGGATTGTCCAGGAGATTCTCCTTGTCTGTGTGAATGGAAAAATGTTAGGAAAGATGGCCAAGGCACTGGATTCTCTACGATTTGGGAACCCTGTCGAGGCCGGAACACGGCTTTGCCTGTGGGGATATGTTTATGTCCCGAAAAAAAGTGAATAAATAAAAAAATGATTTTTCTTATTTAATTTTAATTTTGATTAAATAGTTATGATTTTATCGGTCCTTTTGTTTAAATAAGAGATAAAATATGAATGCAGTTATTAAAAATACAGAAGAACTGTGGAACCTATACTGGACTCAAACAAATAATTTAGAATGGATGAGGGATTACATGATGCCTGGGTGGACGGGAAATGAATTTATAACCCTGCGTGCCATGGAATCAGATTTGGAAAACCCGGAAAGTGGATTATCTAATTTGGTGCGAGATGGTGCTATGCATCTGTTTACCATGGAACAGGCTCGTCATCTGTTAAAGAACTTGGAATTGTTGCCAATATTAAGACGATTAAGTAATGAAAATAGAAATCAAAAGATCAAAGATGGTATTGGTATTCTATACCTTCGACCGGATATTACGAATCCTAGAAATTTCAAACCTGTGATTGAATTTGATAGAAATGAACCATTTCTTGCTGTACTTACCTATCGGCGTGGAGAGAGAATCTTAAATTGGCGACTCTCTGCGAAAAAACGAACGATTGAGAATATTTTGAAGAGTCTGAACGTTACTTATTTACTGGTGAAGGGGGGGAGTAATTTATTAAAGGTTGCATCTCTTGACATTCTAAGAAAAGTTGATTCATCATGGACCGAGATGAAGGAAGCACCTAAAACCACCAAAACATTCCCTAACCGACCAATCAGTCTCCAATCTCAGTCTTTTAGCATCCTTAGTGGAGAAGGTGAATTTTGGATACCACCACCAGATGGAAATGGAGAAAACTATACGAATGCAGAATGGTTGAATTATGCCAATGAAATTGGATGGAAAGGTGCATGGAACCAGACAACAAACCAAGTTAAATTATGGTTCCCTCCAGGTGGATGGGGACTGCGTTTTTTGGATGACAAAAATAAGATTGGTTTAACCAAGGCCATCGAAACTATGAAATATAGATTAAGAGCCATCAGAACTCTTGCGGATAGCAAAAACAGTGCAATAAAATTCCTGTTAGAGAAACGGTTATTACACATGTACACCGACGATGAAATTGACCTGAAATTAGATAATGTGGCTAATTTACCGTTTTCTGGAAATCCTGAGAGTCAAGAAAAAAAAAACAGGAAATTTGTGGGACTTAACAAGCTAAGAATGTTTGGCGTTGGCATGATTCGTTTTCGAACTGGTTTCCCAGCCAATAAACACAATGAAATTTTCAATCCAGACCCAACCAGACCGGCTGAATATTTGTATGCTGTCAGAGATAAGCGGAGAGGGAAACGATCCAGATTTAGGCTGTCTGATGACGGATCAAATATTATTAATAATATAAGGAATTTCCAAAGGTTATCATTGTACGATCCACCGGGTCCTGAGTATTTTTTGGCGGAGGGTGGCAATAAGATCATATTTTTTTCTGCACATTCCATTTCAGAAAGCAGATATGATCATAAATACAAGGGACCATTAGTGTGGGAATATGAATACGATAATGCACTGGAAAGTAAGTGGGTTTATAATAATAGTTAATTTCCTATTTTTTTTTACAATTTTAATACATTTAATTTTCTTTATTTTTATACAATAAAATTGTTTTTTTAGAAAATACGCTGTCTGGCATCAAGGCCTCTGGATAATGATGGTCTATTTGCTTTTATCCTTTGCCTCATTTGATGCTTCTCCTTTCTTTTCCTTTCATATTCAATGATTTCTTTTGGAGTTGGAACAGTCAGATGAGGCCTGACTGGGAATCGAACACCACCAGGGTGTTTAAGCACTGGTTCTGAACCAACCGTTGGGAACATAATTTTTAAATGAGGTCCTAAGCCTACCAGAGGTTCTAAAGGTCTTCCTGTGCCTTTTCCAGTGCCGGGCACTGCAGGAAACTCTATAGTTTGTGTGACTTGATCATAATCAGCCGGAGTCACGATGCTAGGATTTCTGTTGACCACAAGGCCCATGACTAATTGCGCCTCATAAACTAATTCACTGCAAAAATAAGAGTTCTTGCTTTGTCGGTTCTTGCTGTAAAGCAATTGAACCCAGCGGCCAATGGGGGCGGCTCGCATGAATTCCAATATATTTTTTTCATACGGCAACACTTCTACTCGACGCACAAATTCCATTAAATCAGTTAACCGGCTAGCTGGAGTGAATCCCATGTAGGATTCAAATCGCTGATCAACATACAATCGACGCACAATAACCATGGCTCCATCTTCTCCACTAATATAGCGACGAATGTTGGCTTCTGCATCGGCCAAGCGTGGTCCTTCTTCAGTACCTCCACTGGTTAAATCAATGGTCCCATCGTCTCCAGTTGATTCCAAGACTAAAATTCTTCGTTTACCATCTTTGCCTACAATCACAACCACTAAAGCCACATGACTCCATTTACTGCCTAATTCAGCCAGTTTGATGCTATCTGAAATAAAACTTTTGCCACAGTAAAGCACAACGTCGCCTGTCTGGGCTGTGGCTGCATAATCTGCCCATGTAATGATTTCAAGGGCAGGACTGTGTTCCATAGGTGGCACGATACTGATTCCTAAAGTTGCAGCCGTGTTGTCGTCATCAAATAATTCATTGGCTTGTTTTAACATCAGATCCCAAAAAAAAATTAAAATCTATGCCTGTTTACTTTTTTAAATAGGCTTGCCTGTTAAAGTGCAATATAGGATTTACCCAGCAAATTCTTTCCACCAAAAACTGAAAACCTAAAAAGAATTAAATTTTCCCTTTCATCATCATCATGTTGGACGATAACGACCACCAAGAAAACGACGACTGGCCTCTGTTGTCTGCCATTCATGGCGCAACCAAAGAATTGCCTGATCAAATATCGAGGAGCCTTCATAATTTAATAGAAACTTCTCGACAGACTGGAGAATGTGGCGATGGTGTGCCTTGGCCCTGTTTTGATTATGAAGCAGCCAGCAAATTTCTTTTCTTTCAATCGGCTTCCCCTCAAAGCAGCAACCAGAAGCAGAGGGAATATTTTATGACCCCTGCTCAGGCAGGTTTTAGTGAAGCCTGGGATACGTCTAAACTCTGGGCATGGGCTCTAACTCCAGAACTTTTGATTACTTGGGTTTGTTTGGCTATTTTATTGAGTATCATGGGCTGCTGTTGGATATGTAAACAATTATCAGATGGCCTCTGTAAAATTGTAGTGATTTTATGCCTTACCGTAGTTTTGGTGAGTATGGTCTTGGCCTTTTCAGTTTCGGCGGCGCCGGTCTGATGGAATTAAAAAAAAAACGTCTGATTTCTATACCCCTAAGTTAAGAATCCGCTGTCTTATTAACAGCAACAGTAAAAAAAAATGTCTCAGAAAAACCGAGGCATTTCAAAATTAGGACCACGAACCAAACAACCTCTTTTTCCTGATTTGGTCCTATGCGACGGCATATGCGGTACTGAGACGTGGTACCGGATCATCTTTGGCATCACGTTTTTGGCGGATCTGGTCTTGACCATTCTGCATGGCTTGGATGCCGTCGACAAAGGCCCAAACACACCTTGGATTCCATTTATATTTTCAGCAGTGATTGCCATCACCTATTCCATTTTATTGGTGGTTGCAATTATCATCTCGCATTGGGACCGCCTGCTTGAATTTAAATGCAAATGGGTTTTTATTAATCTCATCACTACTGTGGTCATGTGGACTTCTTTTGCATTTATTGCTTCTTGGATTACCTGGTATGGCAGCAACAGTAAGAAATTAAGTAGTGACGATCCTGCTTTTATCAGTTGGATTGCCATCAATGCCACAGCGGTAGTCTTGTTCTTGCTTCGATTTATTGGTTTGGTTTTGGTTTTTGGATTTCAATACGTATACATGCGTAGCATAGAATTATCGTCGTACGCAGCCTTGGCAGGAAAACATGGGAAAAACTTGAATGATTACTTACTTTTACATCAAGAAGAAGCCTTTGAATATGTTGAGTCAGCCACCTCCACTGTGCCAATATCAGGCGGCTCAAGGTTTCTACCCCGAATCCTCAAGCTTCCAAAAGTTCACCTAAGTGGTGGTGATCCAAGACAATGGACAAGAGTCAGCTCAGGTCAGCGCGATCAGTAATAACAATAAAAAATTGAAAAACAATTTCAATTTTTATTTTTATATATATATATAAAATGAATTTTTTTTTTCTTCAATTAAGAATCATTCTTGTTGTTGTATTCTTGTTGTAATTGACTCTGTATTTCCTGATACATATTTACATCGCGTCGATGATCTGCTTGATTTCGACGCCCCATAGAGGACGTGGCGAATCCACGCAGATAAGCCTGAAGGGTTTCTTGAAGGCTTATATTTTGAGGATGATATTTCTTCCACTGTTGTACTAAAAACAAGCTGAGTAGGCTGCCAAGTCCAAGAACTATAAAAAAAAAGATGAAAAACGCATAAAATCCAGATTCGAGATCAAAGGGGTCTTGTTGAGACAGCCGTTTGAAATTAGATTGCATCCATCCCATGGTTTCTTTTTTTTTAAAAATTAGGAAAAAAGATTAAAAAATTTATACAGAAGTGGTGGTGGTGGTGGTTGCTGAAGCCTGATTCGCAACAACCTTGTGGTTTTCCATGGCGACCGTGATGCTATGCGTCATGGTTTGTTTTTGATGGGCACGAAAACTTCGTTCAACTTCATCATAGATATGAAAAAATAAAATGGCCAAGATGATCATCAGTACAATGCTTTCAGTCAAGGTAACCCCAATAATGACCCACTCGGCCCGCAAAAGTTTGGCAGCATATTGAAAAGTTAAAATCACCAGAATTTTTGTGACAAATTCAATAATGCTGGTCCATCCAGTTTTCCAACCAAGATTGGCTTCTTCGGCAGCATATTGAAAATACTGATAGGTTGGAATTGGTCCGCCTCCAATGGTCTGTGCACTTAATACATTTGATGGTTTGCCTCCTCCAGCTCCAAATTCAGCATAACTTTGTTTAAATAAATTCTCCATAGACATCCAAATAAAAAGCACTGCTAAAATATAAAATAAAGCATCGATGGGGGTGCCACTGGCACTTAACATTTGAACCACAAGATCGGTATAAATAGAAATCACAATGGCCATCACGGCTCCACCCCAGGCTCTATAATTCATGGCTAAAGCGCCCATCTCTTTTTTTATTTTCAATCGTTGTTTTTTCAATGTCTGCTGTATGTATATATTTAAAAGACTGAACTTGGAGGACTCATAGGCAGCCAAGGGATTGAATAAAATTTTTTTTTTGAAAAAAGTGAAAAGAACATCAGTCACCAAAACCTTTAGCTCAATTCTGTGGCTTTTTGTATATAATAATATACATCATCATTTGTAGTGAAAGGTCTTTTATATTTCTTTTCACTTTTTTATTAATTGACGAAAAAAAAAAATGTTTAAATACAAAAACAACGACGCAGCTTCCCTTTTCTCACTAGGGAGGTTTCTGTCTGTTTCCGTGTTGTTGTTTTTGGTGTTTTGGTGCTCTGATTCTGCACATGCTGAGCATGTGCGAATGCTTCGTGAGGCAAGTTCCAAACATGGACCCCATTCTCCATATTTCTATGTAAATCGATGGGCAGAAAAGAGTCGTGGTTCAGACTGGAATCCAGAATATCGTGGGGTAGAGACTGAAATACGCAAACGACGCATTCGACTCCGGGAAATGCTATGGGAAAATGACAAGAATCCAAAAGTGAAAGAAGCATGGGAAAAAGAATTCATGGAAAATCCAAACGCCATCAAAAATATATTATATACTTCTGTTTCAAGTAATGGGGAGGACGATGATGATTTGGCTGGTTCTATTATGACGACGCGTCCACAGGAAGTGGTTTGGGCCATTCCTTCCCCTCTGACTATTTCTGGTATCCACCCTCTGGTGGTCCATATTCCAGAAACAAAACAAGAACAATTAATACGTGCTGAAAACATTAAAACAGGAAACCATATGAGTCAAACTGGTGGTGGTGGTGACCAAAGTAGTTCCAACACAGCTAGTAAGTTGTACCTGAATCGCGTTAAGGCCATTGCAAAATTCATGGAATGTGAATGGGACGGTCCTGTTTCTGATCATGCTTTGCCAGAATATCATTTAATGATTCATCATCAGCATGGGTTGAATTTAACAAAAAATTATGGAGGATCGCCACCAGTGCATCCAATTCACGAATCCACAGCTCGTGGTGGGTTTGATCATGCACGAATTCCAAAACGATTATTAAACTACGACATCACCACCACCAAGATTGGTGATGAATCCACAAAAAACAATCCACAAAACAGTCGTAACCTTCGTATGTGGGGTAAAAGATGGCGCCAATGGGCTAAAAGCATAACAAATCCAGCAACGGCTCCAAAAAATAAATTATCTGCTTGGCAAGTTCGTTTGCAGTGGGCTCGTGATGCACAACAAAAATGGATGGATCATGCTGAGGTCAAGCAAATTTTTCTACAACAACCTCATCAACGAGGTTTCCGAGGACGAAAGGCAAAGAAAAAACGTACGTTTGCCCCTTTCCCAGATCCTGATGACGACGATTTTGTAGATTTACGTCAACCAAAAGCAGAAAAAAATTTTGTAGAAATTTCAGCCAGAGCCCCCATTCATGGTATGTTTAGACAACCAAGCATGTGGATTACTTACCGAGAAAATCCTATGATTAAATACAAAGATGACAGGCCTGCCATGCAATTTCGAGAAGAAATGAATGAAAAGGCTCGGAAACGAACAAAAAATTGGAGAGCCGAAGCTCCTCCAGTGGCCGATCCTCTTCAAACACAACAATGGAATATGTACGATGCCAATCTCTGGGGAGATGTGCCTCAAGGACCAGCCATTCACCGTCCTAGTATTTCTGCTGGACCTAGATGCTGGGATTATTTAGGATTTAACGGAAGTGGTGTGGCTATTGGAGTTGTCGACAGTGGAATTGAAGTCGATCATCCAGAATTACGCAAACGATTTGCCAGAGGCCTGAGTATCGATACCTTAAATCCTCATCGGTTTGGGGACCCTGATCCGGTAGACTGGAGATTAGAAACCCATGGTACTCAAGCAGCTGGAGTTGCCTTGGCTACTCGTGGAAATGGTATTTGTGGGGTTGGAATTGCTCCAGGTGCTAGCTTAGGCGTGGTACGATTACTTGGATTGAGAAGTCCTACGGATTATGAAGAAGCTGTAGGCCTGAGTTATAAATGTCATTTACCAGTCTCTTCAGCTGCATTAAACGGGGGTCATCCTGGTTTTATTTCTATCAGTAGTAATAGTTGGGGACCGGCTGACGATGGGTCTGGCCTTCACGGACCAGGTCATTTAACCTCGGCTGCCATCGATGCATGTGTGCATCGCGTGGGGCGAGTAGCGTTAATTGCTACATTTGGGATAGACCATAAGAGGTAAAATTTACCTCCTGGCTATTGCCAGGGTCGTTTACAAGGAAAATATTTAGAAAAAAGAAATGAATTTAGAATCCATGGGCATTTGAAGGCTGTACTTGTTTATTTCTCTTTTTTACGTATTTCAGCAGAAGCAGAGGGTTTTTTGACCGGTTTTTCTAT
>SDBT01014928.1_pt1 | contig 12356 bp, 19 predicted proteins | sample 2277101 | NCBI WGS metagenome assembly SDBT01 (sample SAMN10404973, study PRJNA504765) | marine sediment metagenome | isolation source: marine sediment core GS10_PC15, 103 cmbsf | place: Arctic Ocean: Southern Knipovich Ridge | collected 2010
TAACTTTGTTTTTATAACTGGAACAACAACTATCACTGCTCTTGGAACAGTTCAAGCTGGCACAAGAAGGGAAGTTAAATTTGTTGGGGCATTGACCCTTACTCACAACGGAACTTCTCTTATTTTGCCGACTGCTGCGAACATAACGACAGTCGCAAATGACCGGGCAACTTTTATCAGCCTCGGTTCTGGAAATTGGATTTGTACAAACTACACCAGAGCAAATGGGGATTCTCTTGTTTTACCGGGTAGGACTTTATTAAGCACAGCGACAGCATCCAATGATGCTACTGTTGACTTCACAAGCCTTATTGATGGTACTTATTCACTATATGAACTCCACTGTATTAATCTAGTTCCAGCAACAAATGATTCCTTTCTTAACATGAGGATATCTCAATCGGCTGCATTTAAGGCAGGGGCAACGGATTACGAGCATGGTATGGTTATATACAAATCAACCATGACTGCTAATACAAACGAAACACAAAATGATAATACTGCTTCTTTCGTAGCTATGGGAGATGCAAATGCGGCTGAATCAGTAGGTAATGCTACAGGAGAATCACTTAGTGGCATTATAAAGTTTTATAATCCGTCAGAAACGGCATTACACAAACTCTTCTCATTCCAAATGGCTTGGGAAGATTCTGTAGGGGCATCTGGGGGGGCAAACGGAACTGGAATATTCCATAATGGTGTTGGAGCTATAGACGGTATCCGGCTATTCTTTGACTCCGGTAATATAACAAGTGGTTTATTTAAACTCTATGGCATAAAGGAATAATAATATGGTAACAAGAGTTATAGCAGGCAGGCCAGGACAGCCTAGAAATGAGGTTAAGATTGTTGGTCTAGAACTTGCTGCTTATAATATTGAACAGGCGGCAGGTCTAGGGCGAAAGGCTGATCGAGCGCAGGCAGCTCTTGATCAAGTGCAAGCTAAATTAGATGCAAGAGCAGCAACAAAAGTTAAATTAGGAATTACCGATCAAGAACTTGATGACTTGAAGACTGCACTGGCACCATGAAGTTCACCAAAGATAATTTGATACTGATGGGAGTTATCGTCACCTTGGTTGGGGTCATGTATACTAACATCATAAAAGGCATTGATAGAAATTACGATAAGAGTCAGGCTAATTTTGATTTGATTTCTGGGATCAGTGCCAGAGTTGGGGATTTAGAGTGAGAAAATTTGTTGTAGGTTTAACAATTATATTTTGTATTATAGTGTTCAGAGGAGAAGTCTGCACTATGTATTCTGGCAACTGTTGTATTGAAAAGAAAGTAAGATAATGACTGATGAAGAAATTAAGAAACTAGCACAAGAAATAGTAAACTTGAAGGGAGGGTTCTATGTTGAACCTGAAAAACATTACCAACAGCATGAGCGTTTGGATAAGCTTCTCGATATGTACGATTCAGCCAGTAATATTATTTTTAAATTCTTTATCGCAGCAGTTGTTGCCGGGGTTTTTACTGCTGCTGCTCTTGGTTTAGGTTGGCACAAGTAATTTATGGTGCTGAGTATACTTTTCTCGGCTTAGACCCTTTTGGATCGCCTAACAACCTTACAGCCCGGTAAACCCATTTACGCCTCGGCAACCACATTCCATCTTCCTTGCACAATTTGATTAGGAAGTTATCTGCATACTTCTTCCAAGGGTCAGCGTGGAGCAACCCGAGGCCAATAAACTCCAACAAGGCATCGTGACAAGCCGATGGACGTCTGAAATTCTTTGAGTCGAGAGCCCAGGTAGCACCATCCCAGCAATAATCTTTATATAGGACCAGGAACAGTCCATCCCGTCTTCGCTCAATATGGGAGTGTGTGTTTTGAGCAATGACCATAATTGTCTTAGGGAACTCGCTGTCAGGACCAACACCTAAAAAAGGAGCATACTCCAGTTCAACTTCAAATCGTTCAGCTACTCTGTACTTATAACCTGTAGTGTAATAAAGTTTGCTCATTTCATTGCTCCCAGGACGCCTTTAAGAAGTTCCATTTTATCACCATTATCTCCTTCAAGAGTTAAGGTGACATCTTCACCATCTTTTACAAAAGTTACTTTTACATCTTTACTGGAAGAATAACTCACTTCACCATAAGGACCTTTATAAGTGACCGTCGTACACCCAACAGCCATGAACATTATTAATGAACAGGTTAAAATTTTGATCATTTTGTGTAGTCCTCAATTTTAAGGTAGAATTCATCCAGATGTGCTGTTCTCTTTAGAAACTCTTTAAATCCTTTTTTACTTGACATCAGCGCAGGGAACCCTGATAATTGACCAAACTCCTCTCCAACTATTACACAGCCTTTTGTGGCTGATTTGATATTCTTAGAGAAGAGGGAGAAACCATAGTTTCCTCTGTGGAATACAACATTGGTTCGACCTGGAACTGCTCTTATGTGGAATGTATTTCCAAATCTGGGAGACTTAATTCGTAAACAGTGGTACTCCCCAGGTGGGATACAAGAGATATTTACTTGGTTATCTTTCCACGGAGGCTCGACGGTCAGCGCAAAGGGTCCCTGCCATTCCAGGAGGACACCGAAAGTACCAAAGTCAGTAGAGCTTATGCGTTTTATTGTGAACTGCGGTTTATTTTCCATATAATACAATTATAGCACAAAAAGGTGTTGACTTCCACCTGGAAACGAGTTATCATTAGAAATGTGAACAATAAAAAGGAGAAATATAGTGAAACCTTGGTACATTCGATACGCCACATCCCATCCAGTTTCCTTTGTAATTACTGGACATGAAGACGGACGCCCATACCTGTATAGGTGGCACCTGATCCCCAGAAATCCATTTTTTAACATCTATCTCCACCATTTTGTGGGAGATGATGCCAGAACTCTGCATGATCACCCATGGGTCAGCCTTGCTTACCAGTTATCTGGGGGTTTATACGAAGAATTTGAGAAAAATGGAGAAAAATGGTGTCGTTGGATCAAAAAAGGTAAGTGGACGTATAGAAGATCCACATTTTTACACAGGTTAGAATTACTTTTCAAAAAACCCAGAGATCCAGTATGGACTATATTCATAACTGGCCCTAAAATAAGGGATTGGGGTTTTCAAACAACAGGTGGGTGGGTGGACCACCTTAGTTTTTTAAACATTAAAAAAGGAGAAACGTACAATGGCTAAGAAAGATGATGATATCGTCAAAAGTTTGACAGAAACACTGAAAGCCAATACAGAGGTGATTGGCAAGGTTATGGATTTGCTTCAAGTATTGGTACGTCCTTCTATAAGGATTGCAGGTGAACCAAGACTTCTTTTTAATGAGTCTAGCAAGGAACCTGTCAACAGCCAACCATTGCCTGATAATGCTGATAAGTGTCCAGATAAACTGGAACCGGCACCAGAGGAAGAACCAGAACCAGAACCAGAGCCAGAAGAAGAAGAAGAAGAAGTTACATACAAGATGTGTAAAGAAGCCTTGATTAAGTTCGACGATGGTGGAAAAAACAGGTCTGTAATTGTAGAATTATTCGCTAAATTTGGTGGCAAAGCTCTGAAAGATGTCAAGGAAGAAGATTATGCTGCATTGTACCGGGAAACCCAAAATGCTGCCCTTGATAAGGAGAAAAACTCAGAATGAGTGGAGATCACGCAACATTATCAGCAAGTGGCTCGGCAAAATGGATAAATTGCCCTGGATCTGTCAGTCTTGAAGCTGACATTCCAAATGAATCCACTATCTATGCCTCTGAGGGCACAGCAGCCCACGATTTGGCGTCGAGATGTCTGATTGAGGGTAAGATGGCCATCGAGTTTTTAGGTGATCTCATAGAAGCTGATGGCGAGGAATTTGAAGTCACCCATGAAATGGTGGATGCTGTCCAACAGTACCTGGATTATTGCCATTCATTTGAAGGAGATTATGAGTGGGTTGAAATCAGAGTCAACTATGATAATTGGGTTCCCGAAGGTTGGGGGACTGGTGACTTCACAAAAATTGGGTATGATCTTGCAAGAGACCAAACTATCATAAATGTTGTTGATTTCAAATACGGTAAAGGTGTACTTGTGGAAGCAGAGAAAAACAGTCAAGCCATGATCTATGGACTCGGTGTTCTCCAGACATTTGGTATCTTCTTCGACTTTAAACCAACAGATGTTATAAACTGTGTCATTGTTCAACCCAGAAAAGACAACATAAGCGAGTACCGGATAACTGTTGGAGAGCTTCTGGCGTGGGCAAATGAAGTATTGATCCCAAAATCAGAGGAAGCCTTGGGTGACAACCCCTCATTCAAATCCGGAGAGAAACAGTGCAAGTTCTGCCGAGCGAAGGCAACATGTCCTACCCTGGCAAAAGACAGCATGAAGCTGATCTCACAGGATTTCAAGGATATTAGAGAACCTTATACATTAACAGATAGAAAAGGGTTGACAAATGAGGAAATTGGGCTCATTATGGAACAGATCCCAACTTTTGAAATCTGGACTAAAGGTATTGAGGCCCACGGTTTTAATGAGTTGATGGAAGGTCGGGAAGTTCCTGGATATAAACTTGTAAAAGGGAAGTCTGGTAACAAGAAATGGGATGATGAAGATGTTGATACCCTTGTAAAATTTCTTGGTGCAGCAGGCATTCCGGAAAGTGAGGTGGTAACGAGAAAGATTGCAACGCCAACAGCCGTTGAAAAGATTCTCAAAGTGAAGAAGCTAAAACCAATAATTATTAAAGACCTGTGGTCACAGAGCCCAGGTAATCCAACGATAGCCAAGAGACTCGACAAACGCCCAGAGATTGAATCTCAGGTCACTGCCGGTTTCGAGGACATCACAAACCGTAACTGAGGAGTAATATTATGAGCAACATTGTTAATACAAGCTATAAATTTCTGTCAAGAGTAAGTTACTTTAAAGGGATTATCCCGGAAAAGGTAACTAACAAAAAAACTGAGGAGGTAACGTACAAATACAGTTCGACTGTACTCGTTCCAAAAGAAGATAAGGTAACAATCAAGGCAATCAAAGCAGCCATTGAATTTGTTAAAAAAGAGAAATGGCCAAATAAGATTCCCAAAGGATTGAAAGTTGTTTTCAGGGATGGAGACTTGGAATTTGAAGATGGTGGAGTCCCTAAAACCGTTGATGCTGGAGTTGAGCCTTATGGTGGACACTATTTCTTTGCATCATGGAAAGACCAGGACAAGCCAGCAATTATTGGTCCGGCTGGGAATGCTTTAAACAATGATGATGTACCGAGAGATCACATTGTTTCTGGTGATTATTGCTTCATTAAGATTAAGTTCTTTGCTTGGGATCAAACAAAAGATGGAAACGGAGCCGGTATCTCTGCTAACATCAAAGCTTACCAATTAGTGTCAAAAGGAGAGCCCCTTGGAAATACCGTTGATGTTGAAGAAGGGTTCAAACCTCTTGAAGGTGCAGAAGATGATCCTGATGGAATTATGGATCTAGTCTAATATAAACAATGGAGTTATGTTAGGTGGGGCTGGCCTGTCTAGCCTCACCTTTTTTTTAAAGGAGATATAAATGTACGCAATAACCAAATCAAAAATGATTAACCCGGCGCATATTGTCAGCATTGATTACATAATCAACACATTAGCAAATGCTGATGGTTCCTATGATGGGCTAGTGAATATTCAAATGAGCAACCATTATAAAGATGGTGGTATTGCTATTGATGCTCCATGTGATAGGTGTGAACAAATTATAACTGAATTGAATGAAATCATCAACAGGTGCAACAACTTCATTCCTGTGGAGTTAGTTCAATCAGAACAGAAGCTTCTAAACTGATGATAAAAGCAAGAGGTGAAAATCATTATAATTGGAAGGGTGGAAGGATAACAGATCAATATGGTTACTCTCTAATTTATTCACCAGATCACCTAAATAAAAGAAAAAATTATGTCAGGGAGCACATCCTTGTTGCCGAAAAAGCACTTGATAAATACTTACCACGTGATGTGGTAGTCCACCATGTAGATGAAATAAGAGGCAACAATAAATCAAATAACTTAGTTGTGTGTGAAAACCAAAAATATCACATGTTACTCCATAAAAGGATGAGAGCTTTAAAAGCCTGTGGAAATCCCAATGCAAAAAAATGTAGATACTGTGGGGATCACGATTTAGCTGGAGAAAATGACATGTCAAAAAACCGTAGAGAACATAATGAATGTAGGAGGGTTTACCAAAGAAAATGAATAAAGTTAGTTTTGATTATGAAAGCTTTAGTGAGTGTGACCTAAAAAAAACAGGAAGCTGGGTATACTCGGAACACCCTAGTACTCGGGTTATCTGCATGGGATATGCTTACAATGATGACAACCCAGAACTGTGGGTTCCTGGAGATAAACTTCCAGAATTTTTGTTAGAAAAGAGTCACGGCGAATTTGAAATACATGCTTGGAACATTGGTTTCGAGAGAGATCTCACTGAACATGTTTTGAAAATAAAGATGCCTCCTGTAGAATATTTACACGACACAATGGCGAGAGCTGCGGCAATGGCTCTCCCCCGAGGACTGGCGAACTGTGCGGAGGTTGTAGGGCTCACTGGGGACAAAGGCAAAGACAAGCGCGGTAAGAAGCTGATTCAGTTGCTGTCGATCCCACAGAAACTCACAAAGAAAAAATTAAAGGAAGGATTTAAATCATGGGACACGCCTTTAGAGTATAAAAATAAAAAAGGCGACGAAACATATAGAAGTGAAGATCCGGAACTGCTCCAGGAAATGTATGATTACTGTAAAAAGGATGTCATCGTAGAACGAGCTGTAGGGAAGAAGCTTTTACAGCTATCACCGTCTGAACGGGAAGTCTGGGAGCTGGACCAGGAGGTTAACATTCGAGGAATCCAACTTGACTCGCCATTGATTGAGGACTGCATTGATATCTATGAAACAGAATGGTTAAAATTGTTTTATGATCTAAAAGAACTTACTGGCCTGGAGAACCCGAATAGCCATCTACAATTTCTACCATGGCTCAAAGAGAATGGGTACACCGAGGACAATACTCAGGCTGAAACATTGAGAGAATTTTTAAAGGGGATTGAGAAATGAAACTTCTTGATTTCAGATGTGAGCATTGTGATACTCGTATCAGTGTGAGACTTGAATCCTCCAGAACCATGTACTGCTGGGAAGGTGAAGGACAAGACCCAAACAGGCCTCTCGCCCTTTGTGCTTGTTGTTCAATAGAACACCATAATAACTGGGATGACATGTGGAATGAATACTATTCAGGTTTATTATGAATAAAGATCTCCTCAGACAAGCAATCAGCCTGAAGATCTCCCTAGCGCGAACAGCTCCAAAGAAGTTCTACGCCTTGCAACGGAGAACCGGCCTAGATGGACGCAACCATGGAAGTTTGACCTATTGTGGGGCAGACACAGGCCGGTGGGCCTCACTCGGGATTAACCTCCAGAACTTGATGCGCCCAGCATTTGATGATGTGGACGCCTGCATTGAACTCCTGCCAAACAGAGACCCGGAAGGGTTGAATATGTTCTATGGTGACTCAATCGAGGCCATATCGTCCTGCATCCGGGGAATGCTGATATCCAAGCCTCTGAGCCGCCTCCTGGTGGGAGATTATACTTCCGTTGAGGCTATGACATTACCCTGGTTGGCCGGGGAAGAAGGAGCCTTGAATATCTTCAAGACCCACGGAAAAATTTATGAGTACGCTGCATCCCAGATATTTGACATGCCTATTGATGAAATTGGGAAAAAATCCCATGAGAGATTCTGTGGGAAAACTACTATTTTAGCGTGTATTGCAGAAGGTGAGTTAGTCCTTACAGATCAAGGACTTGTGCCAATAGAGAAAATAAAGACTTGCATGAAGGTATGGGATGGTGTAGAATGGGTTAAACACTCAGGAATAATCTACAGAGGAGAAAAAAATGTATCAGAATACCAGGGTCTCACCGCCACCTCAGACCACATGGTCTGGACAGATCAATATGGAAAAATTTCATTTGCCGAAGCCTCCAGCCACAATGCACATCTCACAGAATCAGGATCAGGTGGGGATGCAGTTTGGGTGGGTTCATGTGATAACAAACGAGAGAAGGTATGTAAAGAAGAACTGGCGAGAAGCAAAAGTTCTAACTCAGTGTTGCCAGTGCCAGAAAATCAAGTGGATAAATTGGGCCAATTTGAAGAAAGGGGTGACGCTTGGTTGCCAGAAGTGCAGTCAACCAATACTCCTACCAAGATGGTTGAACAGGAGGCTGACTGCGGCAAAAGGTCGATGTACCAATCCTTCAGATCAAAAATGGGGAAGTTATGGAGGTCGCGGAATAAAGTTTCAATTCGACAGCGTTACAGATGCTGGGCTCTGGGTGATGAAGAATTTAGGTCTTCACAAGAGTCTGGAACTAGACAGAATAGACAACAATGGGAATTATGCCCCAGGGAATTTAAGATGGGCAACAAGATCTCAACAAACAAACAACACCAGGAAAACTCATATTATAACTTGGGTAGGAATGAAGATACCTCTGCGCCACGTTACACACCTATTTCGACACATATACCCAAAGGTAAGATACTCGGATCAGACTTTGTGGAGACTCCTAAGATCCTTAACACCAGAACAAATTGTAGACAGGTGGGAGAACACAACATCCCACAAACCAAGAGGCGTGTATGGGATATTCTCAACGCCGGACCCAGAAATCGTTTCACTGTATCTGGGAAACTCGTAAGCAATTGTGGATACCAAGGGGGATGGAAAGCCCTCCAGAAGATGGCGAGAGATAATGGAATAGAACTAGAAGATAAACTGTGTGCGAAGATCGTTGCACTCTGGAGGAAAGAGAATCAGGAAATTGTAGGTTACTGGGATCTCCTTCAAGCTGCTGCTGTCAAAGCAATTCAGAACCCAGGAAAGAAAATCCTTGCGAAAGAAGATGTCCCTCCAATCTATTACCGGGTTGTGAGGAATGTATTATATTGTCAGCTCCCATCTGGCCGGTTGCTCTCTTATAACAATCCATTATTAGAGAAGAAGACTGTCAGGTATTTCAAGATTGAAGGGGAGTACCCATTAAACATTTTATACAATAGGGAGGAACATGGAACAGCATACGATTTTACAAAACTCGCAGCAACTCACGGAGCTAAAGTCGATTGGTTCGACGCACCAACTATACGGTATTATGGGGTGGATTCAAAAACATATAAATGGTCAAAACAGTACACTTATGGGGGATCACTTTCGGAGAATGTCACCCAAGCCGTGGCTAGAGACCTTTTGGCCGAGTCCATGCTTAGACTCCGAAAAGCAGGATATAAAATCGTTCTCCACGTACACGATGAAGTTGTAGCGGAAATGAAATATGGAGAAGGAACTCTTGAGGAATTCTTAAACATTATGGTGGAGCTTCCTGATTGGGCGAAAGGCCTTCCAGTAAAAGCCGATGGATATGAATCAAGGAGGTATCGAAAATGAGAGAACGGGGGATTGAATAATGCTTGAAAAAGAAATTGAGAAAAAGGTGAAAGCTTACGCCAGAAGTAAAAATTGGCTGGTTTATAAATTTACTAGCCCTGGTCATCGGTCTGTTCCGGATGACATTTTTATGAAAGATGGCCGAATGTTCTTCATCGAATTCAAGAAGGCCGGGAAATTCTTAACACCAAAGCAAACGAAAGAAAGGTTGAAAATTATGGATGCAGGATTCAAAGTTTTTAAAATTGATTATGTAGGAGGGGGGATGGATCTTATTGATAACATTAACAAAGGGAGGATTTTATGAAAACACGAAGAGAAGCTTTAAAGTTAATTGGAAAAGGTGGAATCGTAGCAACTGGAATAGCTTTAATTGGGCCGGGTGTTGCTTTGGCAAAACCTAAAATGAAAACGTGGAGTGAAAAGACACCAGGAGGGTGGAAAAGATATTATGCTGCTGATTTAATAGGTCCTACAATATCAAAAACTGAAATGTTGAAAGACCCTTTCTTTAAAAAATCAGCTTATAGGGCAATGGAACGTGCGCGAGATGCTGATGGGCATAAAGAAATAAAAGCTTTTTCCAGAGATATTCCAGAAGAACTATTTATGAGGGAAGAATTTGGGAAAGATTATCTTATTTACAGTGCTTACCTAAAATAAAGGAGGATCGTATGAAAATTGAAAGAGTAGATTCACCTATAATATTAACAAGACCTATAGGGGCGGTAAAAGAAACAGAACTATTTTATTTTGCAGATGACAGCCATGAATACACTTGCTTAGTTTTAGAACCAGATAATTTAAGATCATTGTCAAGATATATCAATTTAGAAAAAGGTGGGGAATTTGAGGCTCATCCAGCGAGGCAAATTGTGATACTTAATGGTGAACTAAAAGTATGGAGGTCAAAATGAATCGAGTACGAGAATTTCACTTAGCAACAGATCAGCCGGTAAATGTGCCATTTGATATTGAGACATTTCGTTTTCGTGGGAGGCTGATGATTGAGGAAGCCAGAGAGTTGATTGAAGCCATCCATGACGTACGTTATATGCCAAATGATTCCGAGATGAAACAAGAGACCCTGGCCCATGTGATGAAAGAGATGGCAGATGTTGTCTATGTCATCTACGGGACATGTATCGCATTTGGATGGGACTTTGAAACTGCTTTTGATAGGATTTGTAAGAACAATATGGATAAGACTGTGAATGTCCGGAAAGATTCAGTGACCGGGAAAATTCTGAAACCGGCGGGATATAAACCCCCTAATCTGAGAGATATAGTAGTGTGACATACTCAAAAGAATATTATAAAAAGAATAAAGAAAAATCTAATGCAACTTCAAGAAAATGGTATAAAGACAATCGTGAAAAGGCTATAAAAATTAGAAAAGAAAATTATGATAAGTATGGACAGTATGAAAGGGAATATAAAGATACAGAATGTAAAGAGTTATTTTTCTAACATTAAAAATATGAGGTAGCATGATAGAACCAAGTGTACGGGCGCAAGTAGTGACCCGCAGAACATACAACCGCCCTCTTGATATAATGGGAACACAATTTGAAACCTGGGAGCAAACAATTGACCGGGTGATTGATCATCAGCGTTGGCTGTGGCTTCGCGCTTTGGGGGTTACTGAATTTCCAAAAAATTTAGCCTGGGCCAATGATGAACTCGAAGAACTCAGTCAGCTCCAGCTCGACAGAAAAGGAATTGTAAGTGGCAGGACTTTATGGTTAGGGGGGACTGATGTTGCCAAAAGGCGTGAGGCTTCTCAATTTAATTGTGCATTCTTAAAAGTGGAGACTATTCACGATGTTGTCGATACACTGTGGTTACTGTTGCAAGGGTGTGGTGTTGGCTTTAGGCCCACAGTGGGAACGCTGTCAGGATTCACACATGCAATCACTGACGTTGAAATCATCAGGTCAAAGCGAACTAAAAAAGGTGGAAGAGAGTCAAATAGAGAATCAGATAATGCAGATACCAGGACTTGGACAGTTAGTATTGGAGACTCCGCTGAAGCCTGGGCAAAAAGTGTCGGCAAGCTTCTGGCTTACAAAGGGAAGGCCACAAAGATCGTTCTCGATTTCTCACAGATCAGACCCGGAGGAGAACGCCTCGCGGGTTACGGATGGATCTCATCTGGAGACGAAGCAATCTCAAAAGCTTATGCAGCAATCATTCAAATTTTAAGTCGTCGAGCAGGACAGCTCCTGGACTACATGGATATTTTAGACCTTGTAAACTGGCTGGGGACTGTGCTATCATCCAGGAGATCAGCAGAAATCTGTTTGATGGAGTATGGGAGCCCACAGTGGGAGCGATTCGCCAGAGCGAAGGATCATCTCAAGAAAACTCCACAAAGAGCACAGAGTAATAATTCACTGTTATTCTGGAAAAAACCATCAAAGGAGGAATTAACAAATGTCTTCAGAATCATACAGGAGAGTGGTGGATCGGAACCCGGTATCATCAATGGAGAAGCTGCAAGAAAACGTGCGCCGTGGTTTACAGGAGTCAATCCTTGTGCAGAAATCCTACTTGGTAATAAAAGTTTTTGCAACCTTACAGAACTCGATCTTGGGAAATTCCACCAAGATAATGGAGGAATGGAGAGAGCCATATACATCCTCGCTCGGGCAAATTATCGACAAACGCTTGTCAACCTGGACGACGGGATTCTCCAACGAACATGGCATGAAAATAACGAGTATCTCCGTCTTTGTGGAGTCGGACTCACGGGAATTGTAAGACGCCAAGACATGTGCGAGTACGACTTCAAAAAGTTAAAGAACATTGCAGTAGCCGGGGCATACTCCATGGCTGATGAATTAGGTACTCAACGTCCAAAGAACGTGACAACAATCAAACC
>SDBT01014929.1_pt1 | contig 12356 bp, 11 predicted proteins | sample 2277101 | NCBI WGS metagenome assembly SDBT01 (sample SAMN10404973, study PRJNA504765) | marine sediment metagenome | isolation source: marine sediment core GS10_PC15, 103 cmbsf | place: Arctic Ocean: Southern Knipovich Ridge | collected 2010
TTTCAATTACCAAAACTTCCTGCAGATGAGAAAAGAGGAATTATTATCTGTCCTCACTGTAGACACCCTGCACATGCTGACGAGTTTAGAAGTTGGTTAAAAAGCTCAACTCTTTGTTCTAGATGTGATAGACCTATTTCTATAAACTTCATTCGAAACATAAAAATAATCCCGACGACTGTATATATAAAGGCTATGAAGATTATTATGAAAAAAGGAAGATCATAGTTATATTAAGAATAATAATAATTTTAGGAAATGGTTCATTTATTTTCTTATTAAATATCCATAATTGGAGCAATTATTAGTGGACTAAAGTCAAGTATTTGAATAAATTTCAGAACTCGAAAAAAAAAGAAGAAGGATAAAATAAAATTAGTTATTTTTCAATTACTTCAAATCTGACCTGTACATTGTTTATAATTCCATATTTATTAGCAAATTTCAATATGTATTTTTTTCTATGTTCAGAGGTCTTATCAAAAATGATGATAGAAGGTATCATGAATAGAGAGATAATAATTGGCAGCAATATAAAAAAAATAATACCTTCGAAATTCTCTGATTCTACAGTCATATATTCAGAAACAATGGAATAGAAAGCAAAGATAACCGATATTCCCGCATAACCCTTAAATATATATAGATACCACCCACCCACGCTTCTTACCTCTTGAGGTAATTTTTTTTTCTCTAGTTTTTTTTGATTCGAATAAACTATTCCAGAGTCAAGTAGTAACCAAACAGGAGAGAATAACGCCATCGCTATTCCTGAGGTCAATGCAAGTAATATAATTACTCCTAAAACTGCGCCTACTGGACTGTCCATATCAACATTATTACTATCAGATGAAAAGATTAAATTTTTCACAACCGTAGTGATACTAAAAATTATGGCAAAATTTAATGCCATTAAGGCTGGAAAAAAACCTTTAAAAATGCCTTTAAATTTATCTGGGTTAGGGTCTCGTACTTCTTGTATACCATAAGTCATTTTTGGACCAATTATTAGTTTATGGATATATAGAAATAAAGGTGCTAATAGATAACTAAAAAAAATACCAATTATTGCCCCTACCCAAATCCACGTAAAAAGATAGAGAAATTGTAAACCTACTGAATCTATCGGAATTAAAGGAGTAAATCCAGGTGAGTTAACTATTTCTGGATTTAACATCATAGCAGACAATGCGCCGATAGCTATTGCTGAAATTATTAGTGGTTTGAAATATTTTTTTTTCCCATGAAATCACTTTTTTTTCAAATATGTAAAGTTAGATTATTATTTAATGATTTTATTAATTACCTTTTATTAAAAGTTTTCAGATAATTATATTTTTATGATAACAAACTCTATTGAAAAAATAGAAGGATTTTTACTCTCTCTATTAATGTCAAATTAAGGTAAAAATTATAGGAAACCAATAATTAACGTATATTAATTGAGACACTAAAATTAAATATCATCTATGAGAAATGACCATGGATAACAAGCTTGACTCGTTGAAAGATGCGAGAACAGACAAAGAAATCAAAAAAAAATTTAAGAAAATTGCATCGGAGGAACCTGACAAGTATTTTCCTACAAAGGAACTTCGAAATTTAGGATACATGAGAAAGCTTTGTAATTGTGGCACATATTTTTGGACAGTTCTTGAAGAGAGAGAAGTATGTGGGGATCCTGCATGTTCAGGGGGGTTCCAAGTTGTAATAAATAACCCCTCTCAGATACAGCTATCTTTTATTGGCGTTTGGGAGAAAATTGTTGAATTTTTAGAACCAAGAGGGTATGTGCCAATTAAAAGATATCCTTGCGTTGCTCGTTGGAATCCAACCTCAGAATTTACAATAGCGTCAATAACTGCTTTCCAACCTTATGTCATCACTGGAGAGGTAGAACCTCCTGCAAAAAAACTAATAATACCGCAATTTTGTCTGAGGTTTAACGATATTGAGAACGTAGGATTAACTGGATCGCACTGCTGTGGCTTCATAATGATTGGTCAACATACATTTGTTCCCCCAGAAGAGTGGAATCAAGGAGAACTCTTCATGGATATGCACGACTTTATACATGAGGGTGTAGGGCTCGCAAAAGAAGAAATAACTATACATGAAGATTCCTGGGCTGGTGGAGGAGCATTCGGATGCAGCTTAGAATTTTTCAGCCGAGGTGTTGAACTTTTTAATCAAGTTTATACTATGTTTGAGCAGACTCCTGATGGTCCCAGAGAGCTTAAACTTAAAGTTTTAGATATGGGGCTCGGTCAAGAGCGGGTTGCTTGGTTTTCTCAAGGGACTCCTAATATGTATGAGGCAATTTTTCCGTATGTTTTGTCCAAGTTAAGAGAAATAACTAAAATAGAGTTAGATTTAGAGTTATATAATCAATTTTCTCAGTATTCTGCATACTTAAATATTGACGAAGTCGATGATATGGATAAAGCATGGCAGCGTGTAGCTAATGAATTAGATATCGGTGTAAAAGAGCTTAAAAATAAGATTCTGCCTATGACTGCCCTTTACTCCATTGCTGAACATGCTCGAAGTCTATTATTTGCAATCAACGATGGAAAGTTACCTTCAAATGTTGGAGGTGGGTATAATCTTAGAGTTATTTTCAGACGGGCTATAAGTTTTATAGACCAATTTAACTGGGATATTGATATGGCAGATGTTTGCATATGGCATGCTAAAGAATTAAAAGCTATATTTCCTGAAGTTTCTGAGCATTTAGAAGAAATTAGAGAAATCTTAGATGTCGAGAGAGAAAAATTTTATATCACAAAGAAAAAAGCCGGAAAAATTGTAGAAAAAGTTTTGAAGAAAGGGGCCATATCTACGGAAACATTAATTGAATTGTATGATTCTAATGGAATAAGCCCTGATATGGTTAAGGAAGCTGCAAAAAAATTTAAGTTGAAAATTAAGATTCCAGACGATTTTTACTCTTTAGTTGTAAAAAAACATGAAAAAACCGAGCAAATTCATGCGACTAAAAAGGAAATAGAGCTAAACCTTACAAATATTTCAGAAACAGAACCTCTCTATTATTACGATTATACTAAAATTTCTAATAAGGCTAAGGTATTAAAAATTATCGATAATATGGTTATTTTAGATAAAACTGTTGTATATCCTACTTCGGGAGGGCAACTTCATGATATTGGTACTATTAATAACCAGAAATTCAATGATGCCTTTAAACAAGGGAATTATATTGTTCATGTATTAGAAGAAAAACCAAAATTTAAGGATGGTGATGTTGTAGACGTCGAAGTCGATGAATTCTGGAGGACTCAACTCTCTCAACATCACACTGCTACCCATATCGTTAATGCAGCTGCTCGAGAGATCCTAGGAAGTCATATTAACCAAGCTGGTGCGAAAAAAACTCTAAAAAATTCTCATTTGGATATTACCCATTATGAACAAATTCCAACTGATAAGCTCTTAGAAATTGAAAGTAGATCAAATGAAATTGTAAAGGAAGGGATAGATCTTAATCTTAGATTCATGCCCCGTACAGAAGCAGAACTTCAATATGGTATGGCAATTTATCAAGGAGGTGCTGTTCCTGGTAAGAAAATCCGAATTGTTGAGGTCCCTGGAGTAGATGTAGAGGCTTGTGGTGGCACTCATTTAAATAATACATCTGAAACTAGTGAAATCATGATAACAAAATCCCAAAAAATTCAGGACGGAATTGTAAGGTTAACTTTCACTGCCGGAAAAGCAACTGAAAAATTAAAAGAAAGAAATAAAAAATTACTAAAGGAGCTTGGAACAATACTGAATATTGATTCAGATAAAATTGTTGGAAGAGTTAGCGAATTACTAGATAAATGGAAAAGTATAAACAAAGCTCTAATTAATGGTAATATAAATGAAGACGATTTAAAATTAACTTCAAATGAGATTTATGAAGGAAATACCATATCTGAGGTTTCTCGAATCTTAAACGTAAAAAAGGAACAAATCTCCTCAAAAGTACAAAAAATTCTTGCTGAATGGGAGGGTAATATGGCAAAATTACACCAGACAAATATCGATCAATTAGCTAAAAATGCTATACCTTATAAGGAGTTTAAAATCGTTATAGCCTCATTTCGAGATATGAGTAATAAGGTTGTTCAAAACATCAGTTCTAATGTTTTAAAAATGGATGATGATTATAGCACATTATTTTTTAATGAAAATGATAAAGGAACAACAGTCACTGGGATGCTAGGTCCGAATTTGGCTAAATATGGGGAATTTAATATGGGAGAATTTGTCACAGGAACAGTAAATTATTTTAAGGGTTCAGGAGGAGGGAGAAGAGATTATGGTTCTGGATTTGTTGCTAGTGCTGTCGCTTCAAAAGATGATATTGAAAAATATGCAAGAAAAATATTATATGAAGAAGAATAGAAAGCCCTAAAAATTCAGTTTTAAAATACAAATTTTTTCTTCTTTATAGAGAGAAAAGAATTAAATATCTCAAGAGATATTTTTATTTAACCTTATTAATATTAAATTATTAAATTAATGAACTAATTATGCCGAAGCCTCTTGAAATTATCCATATATCCGACCTTCATTTTGGATCGGAATTTAAAGATGAATATTTCGAAAATGTGATTAAATATATTGATATTTGTAATCCCGATATTGTCATTTGTACCGGTGATATTATACATAAAGGTAGAATTGTACAATATAGAGGAGTTCTTCCCTATATTAATAGAATTAAGGAACTTAGTAAGTTTTTAGCTGTACCAGGAAATCATGACGCAAAGAACAGTGGTCTAGTTTTTTTTGAAAAACTGATAGGCCCAAGACGCTCACACATAAGCATACCAGAAAAAAATGCAATCATCGTTGGGCTTTGTAGTGCAAAAGATGACATCGCAGAAGGAGAAATTGGAGATGAGCAATTAGATTATTGTGGCAGATATTTAAATGCTAATAAGAATTTAGAAAATAAGGTAATTGCATTACACCATCATTTAATTCCTGTTCCAATGTCTGGACAGAAATTCACAACTGTAAGAGATGCTGGAGAACTTTTAGAATTTGCTCAATATTTTGAAGTAGACTTAGTTTTAATGGGACATCGTCATGTACCTCATGCCTATATTATAGATTGGGAAGATAACTCAAGTACAACCTTTCTTTACTGTGGTACCTCAACTTCAAATAAGGTTCGATCTGATGACTACCCTTGTTTTAATCATATTTTTCTCGATGAAGGTAACTTAGAAGTTTTTATTGTTAATTCTAAAAATCGAGAGAAAGCCCTTTTATTAGAACGAAAAGAACATCATACAAAATTCATAAGGCCTAGGAAGACGAGAATTGACCACCTGCTCTCTTCAAAAGTTTGGGATGATTAGATTACATAAATGAAAATTAAATCTAAATTAAATTATGCCAAAACCAAAGACTCCTTTATTAACTGTAGATGCTGTGATTCTATATAATAGTAAAGATATTATTCTCATTAGGCGCAAGAATCCTCCATTTCAAGGAGATTTAGCTCTTCCAGGAGGATTTGTCGATATTGGGGAAACTGTTGAAAATGCGTGCATAAGGGAAGCTCAAGAAGAAACCAATCTTAAAGTGAAAATCACTAAATTAATTGGCATTTTTTCTGATCCTAAACGAGATCCACGAGGTCATACAGTAACTATAGCTTTTTTGTGTGAACCAGTAGATAAAAGGAGGAAACCTAAAGCCCAAGATGATGCTGCTGATGTGGAAATAGTTCCTCTTAAAGAAATTTCTAAACTAAAATTAGCTTTTGATCACTTGGAGATAATAAAAGCAGCGAATATTTTATAAATTTTGTTGAATATCTAATTAAATACTGTTTTAAAGCAAGCACAGCAAGGAATTCCAATCTTAATCTCGTTATAATAAATCTCTTCAAAGAATTTTGATTCTTCCATCAAGTCAAATAATCTTTCCCTAAATTCAACTATATCAGGGTCTCTACTATAGAAAAAAGCCTTCAAATTTTCCCCATGATTTTTTCCTTCACAGATGGGACATTTCGCGAAGAAATTTACGAAATCCCAGAATTTTCCATCTTCTTCAGGTATATACAGTTCCAATTCATGAATTTTATAAAATGGTTCAATTTTCTCGATTAGGCATTTAAAAATTTCTTTTTTCTTTTCTTTTTTATTAGTATCGAGAATGGAAGTATAAAAAACTCCATCTAGATCAAAATTTTTAACTAATTTATTAACTTCTTTATTTGAAACAACTCGATTATCTAAATCTGTTTTCATTCCTATCAATACGATAGGAGCCTTTAAGGATTTATCCTTTTGATTCTCTCTAAAAATTTTTATCCAATACGGCAGTTCTTTAAATGATTTGCGACTTGATACATCAAATACCAGAATGGCAGAAGAAGAACCTCTACAAAAAATCGGATACATAAAACGAAATTGCTCTTTAAACTTCAAGTCCCAAGCTACAAACTTAAAAGAATCGCCATCATCTGTAATGCATTCTACTGGTTTAAAAGAAACACCTAGTTGATTGAAATCCTTATTTTGAGCTGACGCTCCTAATAAAAATGAGGTTTTTCCAGCCCCTTTGGAGCCACCTATTATCATTTTTAATTTATGTAGCTTCGGCATTAAAAGAATCTCATTTCACAAGAAAAATAAAATTATATACCTCATCTTTTTCATAATAATCCAAATTTAAAAATCTATGGTGTTTAAATATTTCGAGAAGAATTTAGGCGTAGTGAAAAAATAATCTATGATACTCGAATTAATGAATTGAACTATTGGTTATTCAAAAATGCTTTTAAAACATTTGCAACAGGTTATTCCAAGTTTTATATCATTATAATAGAGATCTTCGTAATCCTTGGACTCGTCAATTAATTCAAGAAGACGAGTTTTGAGTTTTATCGTACTTCGATTTCTACTGTAAAAGAACCTTTTTAAATACGAACTATGAAGTGATCGACCGCAAAGTGGACAATCTGAGAAAAATCTTACGAACTCTTCGAAATCTTCATCAAATTCAGAAGCAAGTATACTAAATTCCTGTATATATGAATAATGATCGACACTTTCTATTAAATGTTTAAATACAATATTTTGATCATTCTCTTGAACAGAAGGATAAAAAACACTGTTTATATTATTTGTTCTTATTAGATCATTAATGTCGTTTTCTAAAACTTCTCGGTTACCCACATCTATTTTTGTACCAATTAAGATGATAGGTATGTTACCTGCTATATTTCTAATTGTCTTTATCCAGAATGATAATTCTTTAAAAGATTTATAATCGGTAACGTCAAAAAAAAGAAGAGCTCCTTTTGCTCCCTTACAAAAACTAGGATATAAAAATTGAAAGTCTTTGAGAACCTTAAAATCCCAAATTTGTAATAAATAATTATCCTCATTATTGATTAGACAATCTAATAACTTAAAATTAACTCCTATATGGAAATAATCCTCATTACTATGATGCTTAGATGCCCTATTTATAAAGTCCGCTTTTCCAGATCCTGCAGAACCACCTAATATTATTTTAAATATACAAGATTTAGCCATAGTAGAAGCTTCAGAAATTTTAATTATTTATCTTTCATCACAAATTTACTATTATATGAGTACAAACTCACACTTAAAAAATGTGTGTGAAAAAAAATAGTTCGTTATATCAATAAGAAAAAGAAATTTTTTCATTTAATCTCGTAAAGATTATCATAGTTATCTTTAATAAATAAATAATACCCACTACCACTATCTCTGGGAACTTTGATAACGGGAAATTCCAACTTTTGAGCTTTTTCGATTAACTCATCTCTATTTTCTATTATAAGGCAAGGATGAGTAAATAAATCCGTGGATTTGCTATTATCATTAGTAATAACCACCTCAACACCTAAATTCTCATCTTCATACCTTAAAAATTGATATTCTTGATTAACTCCGAAAAAGTTCATCATTTTATCTGCAGATACTAAAAAAGAGCGTATTTTTCGCAAACCTAATAATTCTACAAAAAATTTATCACTATCTGCTTCTGTTTTTTGTGCAATTGCTATATGATCAATTTTCATTGCTATAGAAAAAATATTATTGCTTTAAAAAATTTAATAATTTGTTTATGTCAAAAGATTATTCAAAATTAATTGAATTGGAGAAATATCATCATACAAAACTATTTCCAAAAAAAAATTTTGTAATTACTAGAGGAAAAGGAGCTCTGCTATATGATGAGAAGGATAATGAATATATTGATTGCATTGCGGGTCATGCTGTTTTGAATATTGGCCATAGTCATCCAAAATTTATTGATGCAATGAAAAAACAGATTGAGAAACTTGTCATGGTGCCTCCGGGATTTCCCGTTGAAGAGAGAGCAAAAGTGCTAAAGAAATTAGCAGATATAACACCAAAGCAATTGACACAATCGTTTTTATCAAATAGTGGAACTGAATCTGTTGAAGCTGCTATAAAATTAGTGTTAGCAAATAATCGTGACAAAAAAAATCCTGAAATCATAACATTTAAACGAGATTTCCACGGTAGAACGTTAGGTTCATTAGCATTGACACATAATATGAGATTTCGCAAACCTTTTATGTCATGGTTGAGTCCCCATGTGAAATTTGCTGCATTCGGTGATATTGATTCTGTAAAAGAGTTAATTAATGAAAACACAAGCGCTATTTTTTGTGAGTTAATTCAAGGGGAAGCCGGTATCCATCCTGCTCCTGATGATTTTCCGAAAGCGCTTCGAGAACTCTGCGATGAAAAGGATTTACTATTAATTGATGATGAAGTGCAAACTGGATTTGGAAGGACGGGAAAAATGTTTGCATACGAGCATTATGGAATAATACCCGATGTTGTATGCATGGCAAAAGCTATAGCTGGAGGGGTACCTATGGGTGCGACAATAGCTTCTGAAGATCTCTATAATAAATTTAATATAGGAGAGCATAATATAACCTTTGGAGGAAATCCTTTAGCCTGTGCAGCTGCAAATATTACCATCGAGATTCTACTTGAAGAAAAATTGATTGAAAAATCAGCTAATAAAGGAAAGAAAATTATTTCAGCTTTAGATGAGTTTTCGAAAAATAATAATATGATAAGAGCTGTTAGAGGTAAAGGATTAATGATTGGTATAGAATATAAAAAAAAGACCCTAGAAATGCTAAAAAAAGCGGAAGAAATGGGAGTCTTATTATTAAAAACAGGATTAACCGTTATTCGGATTTTACCTCCCTTAGTTATTAGTGATAAGCAGGTAGAAAAAGTATTAGATGTTATTCAAAAAATCTCGGTTTAATTATTTAATAGAAATCAATAATAAAATCAATTTTTTTAAATGAAAACTTAAATTTATTCTGATTGTATTTATTATTAAATCATAATTTAATTTGAAATCAAATATAAAATAATTTCTAAATGACTACCGTTTCAGGAAAAGAGTTTTTAACTAAATTAATGAATGTGGTAAAAAAGCTCGAAGTACTAGCAAATACACAAGGTTATAGATTTAAAACTAAGTGGAAAGAATATTTAAATCCTGTAAACGATGATCCTCATCTTGTTCGTCAAATGAAGTTAGATAAAGAGAAATTCATCGAAGATATTGAATATAGAATAAAAATTTTAAAAGAGGTCGAACAAGCTTTTGCAGATGGGTTTCTCACAATTAAATCCCTGCTCAAAACACTCTATTCATCATATTTTCAAGATGATTGTAAATTATTTATAAAAAATTATTCAGAAGAAGATCAATTAATACTTAAATATTACGTGGCACGGGAGATTTTGGGGAATCTAGTTCAATTTAATCAATTAGAACATGAGTCTGTTCCCTTAAAATATAATATTATAGCTCGAAATTATTTATTAATTAAAATGAATGGTCAAAAAGATTCTGAAATTCTTGAAAACATGAAAAAATTACAAATGGAAAATATTACTCTGGAGAAAATAAATAATTTAATGGAAGAAGTTGAAGCAGAGGGGTTGGTGACTAAATCAAAGAAAGGAGAAAATTATTTCTATGAATTAAAGAAAGAGCTAAAATTATCTGAGGAAGGTCAAGAATATTATGAACAAACATTATACCCTCTAGTTGAATGGCCTACTCAATTTTGGAGAAGCTTTTATAATATTAGAGAAATAAATGTCACTATTGATAACAATTCTCCGCATCATGAATTTTTAAATAAAATCTTAAGCAGGTCGGCAACGCAGGGGTACAATCCCTGTGTTTTCGTTTTTAAAAACCTAATCAAATTTTATGAGGAAATTAAAGAAGAAGAAAATTAAAATTCTTTAGATTTCTTTATTGGAATATCAAATTCTTCCAATAAAGGGATAAGATGCTTCTTATCAGCAGAATTAGTACCTTTCCAATCAATAACAAAGTAATCAATAGGTTCTAAATTGTTTGAAATCATCTGCTGTATCATGGATTTATCTAAATTTTGAATATAATATTTTGGACAGATGAAAGAAATAGCAACAAACTTATTAGACATGAGTTTTTTAAATTGGGGAGCATAATGTGTACCTCCAAAACCAATACACATAACAGGAAGCTTTTTCTCTAAAGTTTCAGTATAATCTATGCAAGTATTAAGTATTGCATGAGCAACAAGTTTAGCGGCCTTATCGATCTTCCATTCCTGCTCGCTACTTCCTAATTCCATAAACACTAATGGTTTTTCTAAGGTGGATGGGCCATGGTGAGTCACTTCAATGTCAAACTCGAAGTCCTGCATTTCTTTAATTGATTTTTGGAATTGTAATGAGTTGTAAGCAGTTCTTAGTAATAAAGCACTTGATTTAGAGATCTCTCGAGGATTCCCCCCATAATCTGCCTTATCACCCCAATTTCCCGTAGTATGTACCAAGAATGCTGGACGAGCGGTTTCAGATCTATGTCTGCTCGCGAAAATAAGTAAATCAGGATTAATTTCGGCTTTACTTAATTTTAAATCATCCAAATGAATTAAAGGGTCATCAGTAAGACCTAAGTAAAAATTATTATTGACAAAAAAGGGTGACCAATCTTTTTTGGCCATAACCATTTCTAGTTTATATAAAGGATTGTTGTGCCATTTTGTCTCAGCTTCTTTGAATTCCAGTAAATTATCACCTAAAAATCTTTCTCGTATATTCATAGAAGCGATATCTTCAGTGGAAGTTATTATTAAGAAATCGGTCAATTTTTTATCACTTAACCTATTTAATTCTCTTATTCATTACCCAGTAAATATCACAAATATGAGCTCCTCTACTCTTTAAATAAAAATAGATGGTGTCAATCTCAACCCAAAGTATGGTAGTCTGCTTTAATTCCATTTGTTTCATATCCCATAAACACCAATTTAAGAGAATTGTACCTATTTTATTGCCTCTTGCTCTTTTATCTACTCCCGTCGGACCAAAACTACCCGGAAAATGAACAGAGTGTGATGCCCATCCTACAATTTTCCCGCTTGTTGATTCACGTGCTATAAAGGTAGTTATAGGATCTTTATGAAGTGAAATACCAACTTCATCAGGCCAAAAGCTAAGCTGATATTTTTTAGACATAAACTTGAGGGGGATCAATTCTTTCTTATCATTTATAGTTGCTCTTGATATCTTATATCCATTTACATGATCTAAGGGTTTTTTATCAGAAATCTCTTCCAAATTTACACATAAGTTTATTCTTTCTCCCTTTTTTTTAAAACCCTGTTTTTCAAGGAAAAAAAATGCTTCTGTGTGCATAGGATCCAATCCCGGAAGCCAGTAATCAGGTACGGATGACATCACCTCATATTTCATTCGAAAACACCTATTTTCAGAGATTTTTATCCGCTTGTACAGCTCTAAGTATATCTTCGTACCCAATCCCTTGTATCTCCATTCTTCACTAACAACAAAAAATTTTAGAACGGCTACTTTTCTTTTTTTTCTAAATACTTGAGATCTCCTAAAAACAACCATAAAAAAAGCAATTATATTTCCTTCAAGTTCTGAAGCAACAATAGTCAATTCAGGATCAAATGATTTGCTCTCAATGGTCGTCTTTTTAAATGTTTGAAAGCTATGATTAAGGAATTGCACATTTTTATTACACATTTCATGAACTGCTTTTACGTTCTCCTCATGAAGAGGTTCAAACTTTAGTGATTCAATATTTTTGGGATTACTCATTTTACAACCAGAATATTAATTAAAAAATAACACAATAATCGGTTAATTTCATAGATGAATGATCAATTATAAAATAACCCCTTTTTTTATCTTCTTACACAATAATCCCCCTTTCTAATAAATCAGCATATTCTGTAAGTTTTAGATTGTTCATTAAAA
>SDBT01014930.1_pt1 | contig 12355 bp, 11 predicted proteins | sample 2277101 | NCBI WGS metagenome assembly SDBT01 (sample SAMN10404973, study PRJNA504765) | marine sediment metagenome | isolation source: marine sediment core GS10_PC15, 103 cmbsf | place: Arctic Ocean: Southern Knipovich Ridge | collected 2010
AACCGTACGTGCTTGCCGCTTGAAATGAACAAACGTTTTTATTTTTTGATCAGTCTTACAAAGGAAAAAACAAATGAAACAACATATTTTCATCCCTTTCGCTCTCATCCTCCTACTCAGTACTTCATTAACTCGTGCCATCGATGACGAAGCAGATATACCGCCTGCAGATACAACTCTAGTTACAAACGAAACCGATAGTTTAATTGGCAATAGAACGGAATTGAAAGTAAAGGATGTCCACTCTGATATTGAAAAAGGACAACGGCACGCCAGGTGGAATATTTTTAAGCATTTACAGTTTTCTAAAAAGAAAAAGATAAGATTAATACTCACTGGCCTTTCCCTTGCGGGTCTTGCTGTAACGGCACTAGCAGAATGGGCAATATGGACTCAATGGAAAAACGAACCTGAAGATAATTATTATTGCACCCGTAAATGCGACGGTTCACTATACCAGATAGACCCATCTACAACAGATTGTGCGGAATTAGTATGTGAGGGAGCATTTGAGCAAGGACCACCTATTGTTAAAACATTTTATATTCCAGGCGCAGGAAAAATTGTCACGGGTATTCTTACTGGAATGGCCGGAATTAGTATGTCATTGTGTATACCTCTTGTGCACTGTTTAAAAACAGATTGGTAGAAGTAAATTCTTCAATAACAAATTGCACAGAACCATATTGGCAAGGATCACCTGCTGTTGGAACACGTTGTTTTTATATGCGTACTGCGGCGCTAATCCTCTTTGGCAGTGTCGGCCTTTTCCCATTTATGTGTTATTATTTTAGGATATTTTTGGATTAAGGATATAAAAAAGAAAGTGAAGAAACATGAAGTTTATCAATTTTCCCGTTGATTCTAGAAGTCTGCTACTTCTTCTTTTTATTTGCGGCACAGCTATGCACGCAATGGAAGACCCTTCTTCTGGTGAATCGAATAGTGACTCAGAAATGCAGGGAGCTGATGTAGAAAAACAATCGCCGTCATTTTTTTCTATTTCTAAAAGCACAAAAGTGAAATTAATAAAAGCTGGCCTTTCCCTTACCTATCTTGCTGTAGTAGCAGGAGCAGAATGGGCAATATGGACTCAATGGGAAAATGGATGTGAGGATTATTACTATTGCACTACGAAATGCGACGGATCGCGACGAAACGTAGACTCATTTATGATAGATTGTGCGGAATCAAGATGTAAGGGACCATTTGAGCAAGGACCATCTATTGTCGAAACATCTTGTGGACCGAGCGCAAGAAAAATTGTCACAGCCATTGGAAGTCCACTCATCCTACCCTGCTTGGGTGCTTGCTTTTTGTGGGCGAAACTGATACATACGCTGGATTAACGATGATTACATGAAAATAAACCATATGAGTCTGCTACTTATCCTACTTACCTTCAGCACAGTTCTGCATGCAATGGAAAATAGCTCTTCAAGTTCTTCAAGTGAAACAGAAATGCAGGTGATACATAAAACACATTCCAATGAACCTGCTGGTTTATGTACGCCACCTATCAGAATATCTGGATCTGGATCCGAAATTATTTCAAAAGTCATACACGCAATGGAAAACAGATCTTCAAGTTCTTCAAGAGAATCAAGCAGCACTTCCAGTGAGTCGGATAGCTCATCAAGCAGTGAATCAGTAATACTCTCAATGGAAGACAGCTCTTCAAGTTCTTCATCGGGAATACAGGTAACAGATAACTCTACTAGCCAAGACACAAAGTGTCTTTCTAAGAATGTAAAGAAAAAAATGTCGGGAGCTTGTCTTTGGCTATTAGGCCTTATATGGGTTGCAGGATACATAACTACAATCTGGGCACTAATCACTGAGGAGGAGATAGCTGCTGCTGCACCATTTGGTATGGCCTGTTGGACACCTGCTTTTTTTTGTTGCTTTCATGGAATTAGAAGATTAATAAAACAATATTAAATATAAAAAAGGATAATTGTATGGAATCACACAATTTTTCAGCTCAGCATAAAAATCTGCTGCCTTATCCTACTTACCTTCAGCACAGCTATCTTCATCTTCCTGCCTATATTTTCTTGTATCTGTTATAGCTCCATTAAATAATGAACTTCCCACCGTGTAACTGATACTGCTCGTGCATACGCTCTGCAACATACGTATCATGCGAACTCACCACAATTCCCATGTTCCACTCTTTCTGCCAGCGCAGTAACAATTCAACGATTGTTTTGCCAGTTGCAATATCAAGGTTCCCCGTTGGTTCATCGGCTAATAAAAAGGCCGGTTTATTACATAATGCACGCGCCAGTGCAACGCGTTGCTGCTGCCCACCAGAAAGTGCTGATGGCTTGCTTTGTGCTTTTTCTTCAAGCTCAATACGCTGCAGAAGCTCGTGCGCTTGCTTCATGCAGGCGTCTCGACTTTTTCCAGCAATTAAGCCGGGCAGCATAATATTTTCCAGCACACTCAGTTCACGGATAAGATAGGGCAACTGAAAAACGAGGCCTATCGATTGGGTGCGAAATTGTTCCTGCTGGGCAGCAGACATTGTTGCAAGATTCTGTTCGTTATAAGAAACAGTCCCGGCTGTTGGCGTATCTAAACCAGCAAGCAGATGCATAAAGGTCGATTTACCCGTGCCCGAAACACCGGTAATGGCATAGGTTTTACCCTGCTCAAAGGTCACTGATATGCCATCCAATACGGTAATAGCACTCCCGCCCTGAGTGAATTTTTTGGTCAGACCTCGGACCGATAACCGAGTAGACTGCATAACAACCTCCCTCTCATGCTCATTCACTTGCAAAAACATCCATAATTGCTTTATTTTAAGCCGCCTATCCTTATCATAGCGCATAATTGCCTTTCCAAGAAGAATTTTTCTGCTCTTATCATGTGAATATTGTGTTGCCCAAAACCAATACCGTAGAATGGGTCATAGATGAATAAGTAGACCTGTATAAATAGCAGGTTCAAAAAACCAGGGGGGCTGACATGAATAAATTATTAAATCAAAATACTCAAGAACCGGTTCCAGATATACTTCCTGTTGTTCCCACTATGGATGTTGTGGTATTCCCACATATGATTGTCCCACTTCTTGTGCTCGATGAGAAAATTATCAGAGGCATCAATCAGGCAATGCAAGAGTCAAAATTGGTACTTTTACTCGCCGCAAAAAATTTCGTAGATAATCAAGGCGCTATCGGCACTGGTGATTTATATCATGTCGGCACGATCGCCACAATTATGCGCATCATTAAAGTTCCTGAAGGCGGCGTAAAAATTCTGGTGCAAGGAGTAAGCAAAGGATACGCACGCGAAATCATCACCCAGGAAGAGATGCTACATGCGCGCGTAGAAAAATTCGAATTAGAACAAAGCGATCTCGATGAATTAACACCGCAAATTAGAAATATAAAAGCGGTCGCTGAAAAAATGGCATCATCAGGATATACCTTCAGCCCTGACTTTCATATTATTCTTTCGAAAATGCAGGACCCTGACAAAATTGCCGACTTCATTCTCTCTCATCTAAATCTCAACATTGAACAGGCACAGCAACTGCTTGAAACAAGCAATCAACAAGAACTACTTGATGCTATTTATCATTATTTAAACAAAGAAATAGAAGTTGCCGAAATACAAGAAAAAATTAAAAGCAACGCCCGTGAATCAATGAATAAAGCACAAAAAGAGTTTTATCTGCGCGAGCAATTAAAAGCAATCAAACAAGAACTGGGCGAAGATGACGCAGAAGAAATTGATATCATGCGTGAATCACTCAAGCAATTGCCTGTATCTGATGAGATAAAAACCGAAATTATGCGGCAAATTAATCGGTTAGAACGCACCGCTCCTGATTCGCTTGAGGCAACGGTTACACGCAATTATCTTGAACTGATCTTTGCGCTGCCGTGGGGAAAAAAGACAGAAGACAACTTAGATATACAACACGCCAAGAAGGTACTTGACGAAGATCACTACGGCCTGAAAGATATCAAAGATAGAATTCTCGATTTCATATCAATTCGCAATCTTAAAAAAGATGGCTACGCGCCGATACTCTGTTTTGTTGGCCCGCCAGGAACTGGCAAAACATCACTGGGCAAATCAATTGCCCGCAGCTTGGGCAGAAAATATGGCCGCTTATCATTGGGCGGCGTTAAAGACGAAGCAGAAATTCGCGGTCATCGCCGTACCTATGTTGGTGCCATGCCCGGGCGATTTATTCAAGCAATTCGTAAGGCTGGTTCTACCAATCCGCTACTGATCATCGATGAGCTTGATAAAATTGGTGCCGATTTCCGTGGTGACCCTTCAGCCGCCATGCTCGAGGTGTTTGACCCACAACAAAACGGAACTTTCTATGATAATTACCTCGGGGTACCCTTTGATTTATCGGAGGTTATGTTTATTGCAACGGCAAATACCATTGATACAATTTCAGAACCACTGCGCGATCGCATGGAAATCATCGAACTTTCCGGGTATACACCTGAAGAAAAAATTAATATAGCCAAACAACATTTAACTGCAAAGGCCATTGCAGATACCGGACTTGAAAACCGTGGCATACAAATAACCGATGAAGTAATACAAGAAATTATCTTAAATTACACACGCGAGTCCGGCGTACGTCAACTTGAACGAATCATCAGAAAGCTCTGCTCCAAAGCCGCACGTGCCTTGGTTGAAAAAGGTACATTACCAACCTTCACTCCCGAAAATTTGGATCAGTGCCTCGGCCCACGCAAATTCTTGGAAGATGACCTCGGCGTTGAAGATCAGATTGGTATTTCAAACGGGCTTGCCTGGACAACATATGGCGGTGAGGTTCTTAAAATTGAGGCGGTGCTCATGCCGGGTAAAGGAAAACTGACGCTCACGGGGCAACTGGGTGACGTAATGAAAGAATCGGCGCAAGCTGCTGTTAGTTATGCCCGCGCACATGCTAAGGAGTTTGGCATCAACAATAAACTCTTTAATACAACCGATTTGCATATCCACATTCCGTCAGGTGCCATTCCAAAGGATGGGCCATCTGCTGGTATTACATTGCTCACCTCAATTCTTTCTGCGTACACTAACCGTCCGATTCATGCTGACTACGCCATGACCGGTGAACTGAATTTACGCGGTGAAGTGATGCCAATCGGCGGGCTAAAAGAAAAAGTGTTGGCAGCAAAACGCAACGGGGTTGCCCATGTGATTGCGCCAGGTAAAAATAAAAATGATTTAATCGGTATGGAAGAGATAACAAAGGGTATCGATATTATTTGGGTTAGCCACGTAAATGAAGTATTAGAGCGCGTGCTGGAACCGATACAAAAAGGCAAATAGGGCATGATAAAAGCCAAAAAAGTCCTGACCATTGGCGGCGCCATGCGCGACGTTTTTATTCAATATCAAAACGTTGAGATCATGCACTTAGATACACCCACCAAGCAACTAAATTTCGTCATCCTTGAAGAAGGAAGAAAAATAGAAGTTGATCAGCTGGCGTATCACACGGGTGGCGGAGCAACTAATTCTGCCGTGTCCTTCAAGCGCCTGGGCTTTGATGTAAGCAGCTTTTTTAAAATCGGCTCCGACCAAGAAGGCGAATTTATTGTAAGCCGCCTCAAAAAAGAAGGTATCAATCTTGACCATATCGTACGCAGCACAGAAGTCGGAACCGGCAACTCATTTATCATTCCTTCTTCTGGTGGCAACCGCTCGGTTTTGGTGTACCGTGGTGCAAACCTAACGCTCACCGCAAAAGAATTGCCGCTTGATGCTATCGCTGCGTGCGACCAACTCTATATTACCTCATTGAGCCACAATGCCTCTGAACTGCTGCCCGTCATCACGGCACATGCAAAAAAACATAACAAGCCAGTTGCCGTCAATCCCGGCACAAGCCAGTTAACGGCCCGCGTTGATACCCTGCAAACATCACTGAAAAACATTGATATTCTTATTCTTAACTGCTTTGAAGCAAGCTTGCTCATGAATGCACTGGCACAACCGGCAAAACAACCACCGCCTGAACTGCCAGAAGATGCACAACTGCCAAAATTATTATGTGGGCCAATTGCACCACACGTAAGCACCTTTACTTTGCAGCATTATTTTAAGCAGGTGTTAAAAGCTGGCCCCAAAATTGCTGTTGTCACTAACGGTGCCGAAGGCGTGTATGCAACTGATGGGAAAAAGATTTATTTTCATCCAAGTTTAGACGTTGATGTGGTCAGCACGCTCGGCGCTGGCGATTCATTCGGCTCGACGTTCGTTGCGCAATTATTGGATGGCAAACCAATTGAACAAGCAATACAAGCCGGCATCATCAACAGTGCTTCGGTTATTCAATATTTAGACACCACTACTGGACTTCTCGATGCTGATGCATTGGAACGAAGAAAGAAAGCAACGGATCTTACTTTGCTGCAAACGTTTGCATTAAAGTAACGCACACTCGCCGGTTTCTTTACAAACAACCCTCCTTGCAGTAGCTTAAAATACAGGTAGTCATGCTCATCAGAATATAAAGGTTCACACAGATGGCTAAAGAAAAAAAGACGACCGGAAAAGATCAAAATAAGGGGCACGTCCTGCGCATCAGCGGCACAGTTATTGACGTGCAGTTTCCGCGCGAATCAGCGCCTGATATATTTAATGAAGTACAAGTTTTGCTTCCCGAAAAAAATGAGTTTAATCATAATCACAAGGCAAGTTTGGAAGTTGCTCAGCAATTGGGTGATGGCGTGGTACGTTGTATTGCTATTGAAGACATTTTTGGCATTCGGCGTGGCCTGGAAGTTATTGATACCGGCTCACCCATTCAAGTTCCCGTCGGCAAGCAAGTCTTGGGCCGTATTTTTAATGTTTTGGGTGAAACGATCGACGATCTGCCGCCACTTGAGCCAAAATTAAAATGGTCAATCTTTCGCGATGCACCAAAGCTTGTTGATCTTAAGATTGAGGACAAGATTCAAGAGACTGGCATTAAAGTTATTGATTTAATGTGCCCCTATATTAAAGGGTACAAGATTGGGCTTTTTGGCGGTGCTGGTGTTGGCAAAACGGTTATTGTACAAGAACTGATTCGCAATATTGCAACTGAACATAGCGGTGTTTCGGTATTTACCGGTATTGGTGAACGAACACGTGAAGGAAATGAACTCTGGCTTGAAATGAAAAAAACGGGCGTCATTGATAAAACCGCGCTCGTGTTTGGCCAAATGGGCGACATGCCCGGTGCGCGTTTGCGTGTTGGCTTGTCTGGCTTGACCATGGCCGAATATTTCCGCGATGAAGAAAAAAAAGATGTACTCCTGTTTGTTGATAATATCTTCCGGTTTGTACAAGCAGGCGCTGAAGTTTCTGCCTTGCTTGGCCGCATGCCCTCAGCCGTTGGCTATCAGCCAACGTTAGCAACTGAGATGGGTGCGTTTCAAGAGCGAATCACAAATACGATCAACGGCTCGATAACGTCAGTACAAGCAGTGTATGTACCTGCTGATGATATTACTGATCCGGCACCTGCAACAACATTTTTACATTTGGATTCCAGTACGGTTCTTTCGCGAAAATTGGTCGAGCTTGGTTTATATCCAGCAGTTGATCCACTCCTTTCCGGTTCGAAAGGCCTGCAACCAGAAATTGTTGGCGAAAAACATTATCGTGTTGCCCGGGCCGTACAAACGATTTTGCAACGCTACAAAGAACTGCAAGACGTTATTGCCATTTTGGGCATGGATGAGCTATCTGAAGAAGACAAAACAACAGTCAGACGCGCGAAAAAAATTCAAAAGTTTTTAACACAACCATTGTTCACTGCCGAATCTGCCACTGGCATCCCAGGACGCTATGTTTCACTTGAACGCACCGTTGATGATTTTGATCAGATCATTGCTGGCAAATATGACGATTTACCTGAAGAAGCATTTTATATGGTTGGCACGCTTGATGAAGTGGTTGAAAAGGCCAAACAATTAAAAGGTGCATAAATAATGGAATTGCATATCATTAGCCCGCAGCAAACACAAACCTTCTCCATTGCCTGGCTTGAAGTTAATACACCGGCCGGTAACTTTATTATTCAAGATGGATACGCGCCAACGGTTCTATTACTCGCACCCAATAAACCTCTTATCTTTCGCCTAAAAAGTGGCAAACAAGAAACAATACTACCGCGACAGGGAGTGGTGGAAGTTACGCGTGATTCAGCGACCGTTTTAATGAATGAGTAATGCATGAAGCACCTGCTTGGCCATATCATTTCCGGTTCATTGACCGATGGTTTTATTATGCGCATTCAGCCAGATACACCACTTGAGCAGATTAAAACCGGCAAGTTTGTCTCCATTACAGGCACACAGCACCAATTTTTCTCACTCATTACCGATTTAAAACTCGAAGTTACGCACCCGGACATTTTACTGTTTCCGCCAACGCAGGAAGAAAAATTATTAACCACCTTGCTCAAGCAACGTGATATGTATGCAACCGCTACACTCAAGCCAATGCTCATGCTACAAGATGAAATACCCGGACCAGTCAAAACAATTCCGCCCCATTTTGCTACCGTCTATGAAGCAAACAAAAGAGACGTTGCATTAATTTTTGGTGATGAAGATGAACCCTCTAAAAAATACTTTAACATCGGCTGTCCACTTGATATGAGCACGCCCGTCTGTTTGGATTTAGAAAAATTAACAGAACGCAGTAACGGTATTTTCGGCAAAACGGGAACGGGAAAAACATTTTTAACGCGCTTAGTTCTTGCAGGGCTCATTAAAAATGAGAAAGCAGTCAATTTAATTTTTGATATGCACAGTGAGTACGGGTTGCAAGCACGCAAAGAAGGTAAAACACAAACGTTTGTCAAAGGACTTAAAACACTTTTTCCTGACCGTGTTGCTATTTTTTCTTTAGACCCCGAATCAACGCGGCGGCGTGGTGGCAGCCCAGATGTTGATATCGTACTAACTTACCAATCAATACAAGTCGAAGATATTTTATCGCTGCAAGATGAACTCAATTTGCATGCAACGGCAGTTGAGGCCGCATATCTGATTGTCGCAAAGTACAAAAAAAATTGGCTGCAAGTCTTGCTTTCGCGGGGTGAAAATATAAAAGAATTTGCGCAAGAAATTGGTGCACACCCCGAATCAATTGCCGCATTATATAGGAAATTAAAACGTATCGAACGCTTGCCGTTTTTCAAGCCGGCTGCCGCCGGAGCCATAAAAGATCATTCGGTGATTGACCAGATGATGGAATATATAAACAAGGGCATCAATATTGTGATTGAGTTTGGTAACTTCACCTCAACGTTTGTCTATCTACTTATTGCCAATATCATCACGCGCCGTATTCATACTGAGTATGTTGGCAAAACAGAACGCTTCCTTGGCTCGCAACGCAGTGAAGATGAACCGAAAAAGTTAATGATCACCATCGAAGAAGCACATAAATTTTTAAACCCGCAGGCTGCACGGCAAACAATCTTTGGCACTATTGCCCGCGAAATGCGCAAGTATTATGTTTCATTGCTTATTGTTGATCAACGCCCTTCTGGCATTGACCCTGAAATTATTTCACAAATCGGCACCAAAATAGTTGCACAACTCAATGATGAAAAAGATATCCAAGCGGTAATGGCCGGTATTCATAATGCCACAAGCCTGCGATCGATTCTTGCTTCTCTCGACAGTAAAAAACAAGTACTGCTCTTAGGCCATGCCCTTACCATGCCGGTTGTTATCCAAACACGTGAATATGATGAAAAATTTTATCGCGCCATGGGCGAAACGGTTACGACAAAACAAATCGATGAATTTATTGAAGAGATATTCTAAGCTCGTATATCTTTTTGATTATTACGTACCGTATTCCAGGCATCGTAAAGTACAGAAAACGTTTTCTTATTCAAAAGCACCGCACGAGATTTATCATCAGGATCCCAATGCTCTTTGATTAATAAAGATAAGCGCTGTATTTGCGCATACATATTTGCCGATCGCACCGCCATTTCCTGTTGCTTATAGGGATACAAATTAAGATGTAATGTTTCATCTCGCTCAATAATATTACAGTCAAGGGCTTTGTCACCGATGTGATTATCAAGCATATGCAATAACTGTGGCGTAAATATCATAAGGGGTAGGGGATATAATACTGTGCACGTTTTTTGTGATTTACCCATGAACCACATGTTTACATGATCAACGGGCCGCGTTTTTTTGTTAATTAATAATCTAATATCATACACGTCAAATGTCCCTGCCGGTGGCATGCCCAAGCCCGGATCAGAAAATATTCTATAGCTTCGTCTGGTATAGGTTGAAAATGTATCGGCAGTTTGAACAAAATCTGTATCTGAATAGAGATTAATCACCCGCTTGAATACGGGAGTATACGCAAATGGTGCCGTTTCAACTTGTAGTGGTGTGCCAAACATAACCAAATCATCAACGGCAAGCCCCTGCTTGCGTTGATCTTCGATATCAGCCAAATTCAACGCGATATTACCGCCATGGCTATGAGCAACAATAACAACCTTAACGTGATCATAGTGCTGTTTCTGCTCGGCAATTGTTGCACACAAGGTCTCATACAATTCATCGCCAGCTTCTTTTCGATAGCGCTGACTGAGCAACCCAAGATGACCAAAGGCATAATAGGAGTAATCTGTTTGACTATCTTCATGTCTCGCGCACGCATCGTATGCAGGAACAATAAAGTGCGCTCCTATTTTTTTATCGTCATCATCAAACTGTGCCGTGTTGAACCGCTGCAAAACATCGGGTGCAATCTCGTGCCACCCTTGCTGCAATAATATTTGATCTTCCCAGAGCATTGTATTCTCACGAATATTCTTAAGCATTGAGACGTACCAGGAATCTTCAGTAAGAACATCGTCAATAACACTGCCCGGGTTCAATAAAGACAAGCCAGAAAAAACTGATCCGTGAACAAAAACAGTTATACGTACAGATTTATTTTTCTGCCACGAGAGTTTAACAATTGCATGTAAACCGAGCACAAAGCCGGTTAAAACAAGAATCATTACATAAAACATAGAAATCTTGATGCGCACCGCCATCCCCTAAATAATCAAAAAGGGCCTCAGAAAACGTGAGGCCCTTTTAGTTTTTTCTTAACTACCTATGCATGTGCCACTGCAGCAGAAGCATGCGTTGCTTGTTGTGCAAATGTTCTTTGTTTGGTAACCGCTCGCTCAACAACAGTATCAACCAACTTGTTAGTAATCAGGCCAGAGTCGGTAATGTCTGCATCGGTCTTGATAGTATTAATAATACCTTCAAGGTCACCGTTTGAAAGACCGTTTGTTGCTTTTGCCATTTCCTGTATTTTTGCATCATTCATGATCTTCTTTGCAACACCAGCAAACTCTGTACCATTCTGCTTTTCATCAAACAAAATTCTATCTCGATACAAGGCAAGCACTTTCCCACGTTCTGCTTCCATTGGTAACGGTACCTCAACGAGGTCATCAATACGCCGCCACATTGCAGGATCAAGGACATGCTTATGGTTTGTCGCCATAACAATCATAAATCGGTCACTACGCTCACCGGTATGATTGAGGAAATTGTTGAGTGCTTGGAATTCAGGACTTGTTGGAGACATTTTACTTCTGTCGGACAAGAATGAATCTGCCTCATCAATGAAGATCATCAAGCCTTTACTTTTTTTCGCCCAAGCAAAAAGCTCATCCATCGCCTGCATACCATCCCCCTTGTCAACAAACTTCGCAAACGATGAACCACTCATCATGGCAAATTCCATACCAGATTTTTTGGCAAGCTGTTTGGCAAACATCGTTTTACCAGTACCAGGAGGACCGTAAAGTAGTAAGTTACGATACTTGATATTTTTCTTGCCTTCTTTTAGCTTTTTAGTAATGTTTCGAGTTGCCTTAACGATATTTTCAAGCCGCTCTTCTAGATCTTTATTGAAAACCATCGGGATAAATTCTTCTTTACGCCGTAGAATGAAATTTTTAAGGCGCTGATAATAATTTTTTCTTGATGATTCAAGAATAAGTTTTGGCCGCATCAGTTGACGCTCAACATGCCGCCAGAATACCTTGGAACCATACCAACCAGCAGCAACACCCGCTGTACCCAATGTAGCATAAACGCCGAATCTCTTAACACCATAGAGAAATCCGTCCCAGATCTTCATATTAATTCTTTCTCCCGCCTCCCCTATTCGGGCACTCGCACCTTCAAGGCCTCTCGCTGCCTCGCCACCTTCGGCAAATTGATCTGCACCCATTTTAAAAAATTCATTCGCTGCTGCATGGGCTCCTCCACCTTCAGCAAATTCATCCGCACCCATTTGCAAAAAATCGTCAACT
>SDBT01014931.1_pt1 | contig 12355 bp, 8 predicted proteins | sample 2277101 | NCBI WGS metagenome assembly SDBT01 (sample SAMN10404973, study PRJNA504765) | marine sediment metagenome | isolation source: marine sediment core GS10_PC15, 103 cmbsf | place: Arctic Ocean: Southern Knipovich Ridge | collected 2010
TAACAAGGTGACCCTGCGCTTCACTCCGCAACGGGAGAATCCCTCTTCCTAGCCAGTGGTAGCCGAACTCCAGATCCTTGTCGATCTTCAGTATCTGGAGCAATACGTCGAGCTGCGATTTCAGCCTTCGAGGGAAGAGGAGTTCCGACCGGGCACAACAGTCGGCGAACTCACTGCCTTCTGCGCTGATACGACGGTCGACGGAGATGCGCGCACGATAAGCATCCGCTACGACCCAACGATTCTTGATATTAAGAACGCTCCGAAGATCGCAGACGATGTGTGCCTCCTTACCGCGTCCTCGCGTGATGCCGGCAAGACGTATACGGTCGTCGTCGCGTCGGGCATTTGGGATGAGTATCCGAGCGGCGGCCCGGTCGCAACTTCGATTCGTGATGAGCTAGCACTCCCCTCTGGCATGATCTACGCGGGATTGGCTGACGTGGATCGGAATCTAGGTTTCACGATTCCTGAGAAGCCTGTCCTACGTATACTCTCTATCGCGTTCTTCTGGCTTGGCGCAGCATGTGCAGGAATCCTCCTGCTCTCTGTGCTCTCACTTATTGCATACTCCTATGCGATTGATCAAGGGGGATTAAGACAGGTTCTGTACGATATACATGATGTCAATCGGTGGATAATTTACGTTGCTGCAGGCGTCGTGGGTCTCATGATCCTGTCGATGATTCTCAGTCTTGCGACAGCGTAGACGCTGTGGAACTAGGAGGTTTGTCGCATGAAACTAGGTTTCAGACGAGCTATTGTTATCGGTCTCGGGGGAACGGGTGTGCGAACACTCGTTCACATCAAGCGGGAGTTCCGCAAGCATTTTCAGGGACTGCCGCCCGTCGTGCGGTTACTTGGTTTCGACACAGATGAAGCGTCACACGAGACACTGCAATTGGGTGGCGAGAACATCACTCTCGACACACCGGAGTTCCTGAAGATCACGGCCACCAAGCTCCGCTCCCTGATTGACAGCACCCCAGAAATCCAGGCATGGGTTCCCCCGGAAAGCCGCATGAGCATGCGGGACATTGTAGGCGGTGCAGGCGCACGTCGCCCATCAGGACGTCTTGCTCTCTTCAATCGCGCAAACCTCGTATTTGACACGATCTCACAAGCCTATCGCTCAGTGAACGATCTACGGAATGACACATTCAAGCTTGGTTCCTACGATTGCGAGGTCGTGGATTCCGAGCATACGAGCGTATTCATAGTTGGTTCTCTAGCGGGCGGAACCGGAAGCGGCATGATCCTTGACATCGCGCACATGTGCCGCAACATCTTGAAGGACTTGAGTGATCCAATCTTCGGATTCCTGCTCCTCGCCGGAATCTATGCTCACCGCCCTGCGACCTATTTCGTGGAGGCAAATACCTACGCCGCACTGAAGGAAATCGACTACTTCATGGACACAATGAAGGAGATGGCAGTCAAGTATCCGGGGCGCAATGACAGCGTGATATGGGGAGGCGAAAACCACCGCCCGTTCTCCTACATCTACCTTATGGACAACGAGAATGAAAAGAACCTACAAGTCAACCAGATCGATCCGATGCTTGATTTCATCTCTCGCTCCATCTTCCTTCACATGTCAGTAGAGAGCGGTGCCCATGGCGGACGCATGAAGTCGTATTTCGTAAATCTAAATGCCATCCTCGATGCTCTGCCGCCGTGGGAGGGCATGTCTCCACGATACATGGGTATTGGGCTTTCCAATCTCCTGCTCCCAGTTGAGGAGGTGGTAGATCGGGCCAGTACGCGTACGGTGAATATGCTGCTTTCGAATGTCCTTCTTGGCACTTCAGAAGCAGAAGAACCGGCCGCACAAGACGCTGAGAGATTCCTGGAAGAGAAAATCCGTATCTCCTCCACTCGTGAGCGTCTTGAGCAATCTCAGGAAGTTCTCGAGCTTGAACGTCTCGAGGAACGGCGTGCGCGCAAACAGGACCCAAGCTATGTTCACGAGTGGAAAGCACGTCAGCAGGCTGCCATTCAGAACCGTTGTGCGGAATTGTCGAACCGCGAGAGCGACGTTTACAGCGAGATAGAACAGGCAATAGAGCAGACACTGAATCGTCAACTCAACGAGTACCTGCGTTCTCAGAATGCCGTCGTTCGCTCCAAGACCTTCCTTGAGCAGCTTCTCCGCCTGATGAGAAACGAGAGAGGCAGACTGAGGAATGAGATTGACGTCTTCGATGCCACCATCAGTGCTATTGAGTACCCAAGCGCGAAAGAAGCGGAAGAAGCCTTCCACGGTGCCACGAGGCGGTTAAGGCTCAACCGATTGCTAGGAAGAATCTTTGAAGGACTCGGCAATGAACGACAGTCCTGCACTGCGAGGGCAATTGCGCGAACTGCTCTCGATCTGCTCATGCAGATCATCACCCGTTGCGAGAGCCTCCTTGACGAGGTCGAAGAGCTGGAGTCCACCATTCGCAAAACCATGGAGGTCTCTCAGGCTAACTACCGCAAGCTACAGCAAGAGCGCCCTCTGGAAGATGCGTTTACCATCCAGCTCCCGGAGGAGTACCTCGATCAAGATGTTATGGAAATCGGGCGGCTCATGGGCCCGGAACTCATCCACAACGCACTCGACGCCGAAGAACGATCGTTCGAGCGAACGGAGGAGGCAACCTTCATGCGCCTGGCATCCCGGGATCCAGAAGACATCTATGATTGGTTGTACGACATGGTGCGCCCACGGTTTGCCGAGATGGAGCAAATGACCATCGAGAACGCTCTCTCTTTCCAGGGTTTGACGGGCGCTGAGGCGCGCCGTAAGGAGGATGCTGTTACAAAGATCACGCAGCGGTTCGTGGACAAGGCATGCCCGATGTGGACCATCACGCTGCCGCCCGGTCGAGTCATTGAGGAGATTTTTGTGTTCGGCGTGCCGTACTCTGAACGTGGAGTAGACGATTCCGTCATTCGTGATCTCATCAGCGATAACCGGGTGGAGCTAAGGGGAGAAGGAGCCGCAAGCCCTGGCCATCACTTCGCGCTGACATGGGAGAAGTACTGCGTGCGAGCCCTCAAGGTGAAGGCTGCAGTTCCCCTCACCGCGCTTGACAACGTCATGGGACGCTATCGAAACAAGTACATGGAACTCGAGAAGGGAGAGAATTTCCGCTACACGGCTCACATTCACAAAGACTGGATAGGTGGCAAGGGCTTGCCGGAACTCGGCAAGCCAGCGCACGACCTGCCTCAGGAGGGGCGAGCTGAATGAAGACACGTCCGGTTGTAGTGATTGCGCTCGATCACGACGCAATTGACATTGCACAAGAAATCGTGGCAGGGCTCTCAGAACGCCCTCTAGGGGAGAATGCTCGATACCCCGCGTCAATGTGCCGCGCGCTAGCCATTCTCCCCACGAAGAGCAAGGACAAGGATGGCAACGCAACGGAGAACACGAAACCAAGAGCTGAAATCGACAGACTCTATTCCTCCACCGGCAGGGTGCAGTTCCTTGATCACTTACAGCAAGCTGTTGACACAACGCGGGACTCTACGGAGTGGGATTCACTCATCGTCACCCATCGCGTCAATCCCGATCCTCGTCCCATTCTGGTCCTGGCAGGTTGCTGTTGGAATCTGGAAATGCAAGAACACTTACTCAAGGTGTTGGACGCAATCCATTCCCTTCCCTTTGGGCGCGGACGCTCTGATGTCTTGGGTTTGATGCTGCTTCCGGAGTTGCGCTTGTCCTCTCAAGCAGATAAGGCAATGAGCCAGCGGGCGGCGACATTCGCTGCGCTACGGACGATGCAGTCCGTGATCGATCAACCTGAGGGCAAGTCGTGGGAAGGTTGGTTCCCGCTTGACCGGGTGTGGCTGATCGGCAACAACGACCGAAACGGCCGCGCTCTCGGGGGATTCGCTGAGGTGATTCAAGTTCTGGGGGCAGGATTGGCCAGCTACATCGCGGACGGTGCGCTTGAAGAACAACTCCGAAAACTGGGAACAGATGAACGAGAACTCAGGGATCCGTTTGGCAATTCACATTGTTACCAGTCTCTGGGTTTTCGCGAATTCGTGTTCCCGCAAGAGCGCCTGCGCGAACATCTGTTTGAGATGCTAGTGGATCGATCCCTTGAGGGCTACGTAGGACGTGAACCTGAGCTGGGTTCGGACGAGTTCGTGCTCCAAGCACGTCACTTCCTCGTGAACGACATCGCGCTTCCACAGCTTCATCACTGCGTCAGCGGAGAGCTTCGGAATTCGAAGGTGTTGTCGGAGTTCGCGCTCTACGACATCCAAGCAGACGGTGTGGAGGTCTTCTTGAATCACTTGGAAGAAGAGGCCCATGCCTATTCAGAAGACACGCTAAATCGAGCCAAGCAAGAACTCGGCGCGCAAAGCAGGGCGGAGGCGGATTCGCTTGAGCAAGCGTGTCACGAACTGCTCGAAGGAGCAGTGGATACAGTCGGGCCAAGGGGAGCACTTCGCCTCGCGCAAGAACTTGTGGGGGAGGCAGAGGTACCAAGCCTTGAGGAAAGGCTACCAATACCTGAGATAGCGGACGTCTATCGCCAACGGATGACCAATCTGGTTGGCTTAGCTCCCCCACCCCAACGGACTGCAGACCATGTCGAGATGCGGATTTTGCAGGTCCAGCAGACGATCAACGGATTGAAGCGAGAGTTGGATTTGCTGGCGAGTGACCCGTTCGAGGACGAAGAGGAACCCTCGGACTCCTACACGGATCAGGTTCCGGATGCATCGGAAGATGCTGATTCGACAGCTCATGACGAGCAGTCGGAGGATACAGAAACCGGAGAAGATGCTGCGGCCGATGCGCAGGCATCTGATGAAGCTGTCGGTGAACGCGAGTCGGATCAAGAAGATCAGGAAGGACAACAGGAAGCAGAAGATGAGCCCATTGCCAGCAATACCCATGAACGGCGAACATGGAATGAAGCTCGTGGCGAACGACCCGAGCGTGAGAGGCTCATCGAATCCCGGCTGGGGAGTCTGGAGCTACGGCTGCAGCGGTTGGAGAAGGCCAAGACCCTCGTCGCTGACCGAGCGGCCCACAGCATCCGATTCTGGGAGGATCCAGGCGTACGCAAGAAGGCATTCGCGCGCCTTGAAGTACAGAATCAGCGAAGCATCAGCCGAACCGCAAAGCGTCTCCAAGAGGAGGACGAGCGCTGCAACGAGCTCGAGCGAGAGAAGCTGGAGCTACGAGATCGTAGCGGTAGGGCCCTGCTCGGGCTGTTCATCATCCTTCCGATTTCTCTAGCCGGCCTCGCGATAATCTGCAGCGCCATTCTGGATCGCTTCTACGATATCTCACTTGTACAGCAGTTGAATACGCTCACAGACAACTTCGAATTCGTAATCATCGGCGTCGCGTTCTACTTCTTGTTCGCTACAGAGGAGTTCTTCCGCCGGGTGTACCTGCCAATTGTCCGAGTGAACCACCGGATTCGAGAGGCAAAGCAGCAGTGTCGATCGCTGCGGGAGAAGTGCGTACGCAAATGGGCGGAGATGTTCAACAGCGATTTCAACTATCGTGTCCTCGATCGAGCGGTGCAGATCTTGAATCGCTTGACACAGGGAATTCGAAATCGAGCGAAGCTCTTGTCGCAGTTCGTTGCTCGTTGCGAAAGCGGAGGGGATTCAGCAGCCAGCTTCGCCGTCGGGCGGGTGCCCGGTGTTGACGTGCTCGTCTCCTCTGGGGACTTACCCATGTTCCTTTCGCTCTGTTTCGAGCGAGACATCGATGACGAGATCGAGGAGATCCTGTCAGGGCGATCGGACGATTGGCGCTTGTCAAGCGCGTTGCTGCAAGACGATCCTGTCAACGGAATCCAAGAGCGACTCGCGCAGTTCTTCGATACGCGGTTCCATGCACGCGTCGGGCGACTGAGTGTCGATGAGATCCTCTCGCAGTACTGGAAGCAACTCCATCCTCCCATTCCGCCGGAACGGCGTGCGTTATCCATCTTCCGGCTCGCACCATTTGTTCAACTCGTTGATCTGCCAGGCGAATCTGAGATCAACCAGCATTACAGAGTCAGCATCCGCGAGGGGAGCGAAAGCCGGTTGTTCCAGGCCCTTGATACGCCGCCCTATCCGCTTGCTCTTCAACCGTCCGCATCGCGAGAGCGCATTTCCGTAATCTGCGAATCGGACCTGTTCTCGATTGTAAGTGTAGCAAAGCTGGAGGTGTACAAGGAGGCATACGAACGATATCGCCAGCGAAAGAGGGACACACCGCTTCACCCGAAAGGGACCAAGGAGGACGAACTCCCGGTACTTGTTCCATCTCACTAGGGCAAGGAGGCTGTTGGTGGGCGAGTTTTTCGAGGCAATCCGCGAGCTGTTTCGCGAATATTGGGTTCAGATTACCCTTGCTATCGTGGCGAATCTCGTGGCCGCGTTCTTCATTCTCACGTTCACAAATTGGAAAGCAGCACTATGTTTGATTGCTGTCGCGTTGATGTTCTTGGCACTCTTCATTATAGCAAGGATGGTGCGGAGAGCGGATGAGATGTAGAGAGACTTGTTCGCAACAGGAGATGATTGACTTTATGGAGGTGCGTCCGGCATGAAGGTGTGGGGCTACATCATCGGTGGTCTGTGTATCGTAGCTGGTGTTCTGCTCCTCACGGTCGCATATCCCCGATACCAGTCCGCCGGGGCTTTGCCCCCTCAAAGGCCAGAGGATGACGCGGAACTCCAGAGCTTCTACGGCCTTGCTGATCGTATCGTCGAATCAGGAGATCTCAGCAAGTTGTACTCCAGACTGGAGAATGTGTATAGGAGTGCGTGTGCTACGAAGGAGAATGAGAATTTAGCTAACTACGGCTTTGCGAACGCGCTCAACGACTATGTCATTCAACGCGACAACAATCAAGATCCAGAGATGCGGGTGGTTCTGGAGGCGTTGGTCCTGCAAGCAAGCCAGCGTGAACCTTTTGACAAGCTGGGTGGGACTAGGCGGGACGCTCTTGTGAGTATCTACTCCGTCCTTCCTGCCAGCTCTGCCCTCCACAAGCCACAGCAACAGCTATCTAGTCTGGCCGATTCGATGCTGCAACTTGAGAAGGACCTGAAGAAGGCAAGAACATGGCACCTAAGGATTGCGATTGGCAGTCTTGTCGCGGGAATCATCAGCGTGGTCGTTTCCGCGAAGAGCAATCGTTGATGAGAAACGTAGGCCAATCGCATGCTATACCCCTACCCTGGCTGAACCACCTCTGAGGAAGGACCGTGAAGGATTACAGGAGGGGCACCAGAGCTTGTGTCGCGCGCGGGGGGGGTCTTCGCTCTGAGCCAGATACTCTATCCTTGGGTTTGTGAGAACAGGTGTAGTTAGAGTAATACCCACAGCCAAACAGCGGCCAACGTAACAACAACGGCAAGTGCCACGAGCCACCAGAACCTGCGCAACTGCCGTTGTCGCTCTCCTCTCTCACTGGTTAAGAGGATTAGCCCAAGAGCCAGCAGTGCGATAACAGCGGCAACACTCGCACCGAAAGCAGCGAATCTATGGGCATCTCTCTCAGTCGCGCGGGTCCCAAAAATATACGGTAGGTTGAGGATCGTGTCAGCATTCTCCGAGGAGAGCTTGTCGCTGATAACCACCGTCAACCGCCCATTCGGCTGCTGGTCTTTGGAGGAAGGCTCGCGCGATCTGATTATGAGGCGCGCTACCTCTGGATTGCGAATCGACTGTACAACCTCGAATCTCTCTTCCGGAGCGACCTCCACGCTGAAGTGCTCAAGATAGGCATGTGAGCAATTGAGGTCGATCCAGCCGACACTCGAACTTGGATCCACCTTAACCGGATCGATACCCCGAAGACTCGTACTAGTCGTCAGTGCAGAGGGGATGGGTGGGGGGGAGATGGAGAAGAGAACATCATCAGGCGGCGGCAGTCCTCTACGCTGAATCATTGGGAGGTCATACCAATCCTTCAGACTACACCTATGCTCGGCTACGATATTGGCGTCCGTCTCATACACGTCCTCCCGAAGCCTAACTACGTACGTCCTCCCAATCGTGTCAAGCGAGATGAGATCACCGGGAGGATCAAGGGCGTGATCAGCCTCGTCGACCATCTCAAGGAGATCGGTTGCTTCACCGAAATCTTCCGAGAAGAACGAGACGGTTGATCCTGAGTCAGTGAGGTAGCGAAGCGTTAGGTACAACAAGCCTTGCCCAGGGCTCAACCCGACGTTGTCTGCTAGTTCGACCCGAAGCTCGATGCAACCTGCATAGAAGACGAGATCGATGGGAATTCGAATCTCCTTAGACTCGCGAGTTAAGAACGTCAGAGGGCAAGAGTCGTCTAGCCGTGGCCTGAAACAGATTTCTAGCTCGTCGTGGGTTTCGTTTAGGGCAACCAGGTCGTCGTAATCATCGAATTCGATCTCCAACCAGAGGCGCTCTTGCAGAATCCCATCATCGGCTCGACATAGGAACTGTGAACGCTGAGAGTTCCCGGATTGTGAGTCGCCTCGAAGCGTGATAGCGCGAACAGAGCTAGGCAATTCAGACGCCCCTAGTGAGGTACTTAGTCTCCCTGAGAACTGCGCAAGTCTCGGGAGGACAAGCCCTATTTCAAGAAGGCCCTCATGAAGGAGACGAGCGTTCCTCACATCGCACACGACCCGTGTGTCCTGCGGGAGCGTGATGTCAAGAACCTGAATAGAAACACTCCTATCGCCGATGATGATCGTATCGGCCGCCTTGCTTTCTATTAGCATGCTGCTAGCCCTTGTAGACAACGCGTCCTGTAGACCGCTACCGAAGATGGCGAAGTCCCGACGCTCGTCCTGCTGTGTCAGCAGGACTGAAAGCATTCCATCATGGGGACTTCCATCTTCCTCGCTAAAGGCTAGCCAAGTCGAGGGATATGTGACGTTCGTCAACACGGTATCATCTTGTCTCTCACGCGTTCGAGTCCCTAGATGAAAGAGGATGGAGCCCCGGGACGAGTCCGTCGGGTTCCTCACGACCTTTGCATAAACGAAGGGAGGTACAAGAGTAGCATCGAACTCCTTCGACGTGCTGTCAAAGACATCCATATAGGTGTTCGCGTAGAGGATGTCAAGCGTCCCCCTTGCGACGATATCGTCTATGCTTCTGAGATCGGGGCCTTCGTCTTGGATCAAAGCATCGATGATACTGCCAAGCGTCTGGTCAAGCTGCATCTCGGAGAAACTGACGTCGATTGAAACAGGAAAGCGATCCGGTCGAACACGATCAGCGGAGATGCACACAGATCTCTCTGCTGCGCTATGTGCCTCCCCACCGACGTCACCTGTGAGCAGATGGAAGCAGTCCACCCTAGTTTCCCAGCGCTGCTTGACATCAGGGCTACTGCATGTGTAGTAGGTGATACCCAACTCGACAGCACCCAGTGTGACGTAGACAACCCCTCCCACGGTCATGCCTTCATGATCTCCGATGATCACATCAAAGGCCGGAATGGCGAAGGCACCGCTATCGGCTGTTACGCCAAACACAGACGCCACTCCTACTGGGTCCAATGTCACGCCATAGGATGCATTGACTGGGACCCTCACAATGCTATACACTGCCTTATCAAGGCAAGTAGATAATGGATCTTCCCCCCTCTTCTCGTCTTCCACGAGGACTAGTGATATTGTAAGCTCATTTTCTTGTTGCAGTGCTATTATACACTCTTGCAGCTTAATATGCTCGACATCTGTGAAGCGCAAGTTAGATGTGCTCCAGCCGTCTGTTATCAGCACGATGCGCTGCGAGTATGAACCTGCGACGTCAGGACCAAGCTTCGGATGTGTTCCAGATTGCTCTCCAAGAAGCCGGACTGCCTGATCAAGTGCTCCGCAGATCCAAGTGCTCTTGGATGCCCACGCAGATCGGACCGCATTTGCAACTCCATTCCACTGCATTCCCAGCTCAGATTGGTGCCTGATCTCGAATCCGGCAGGCTGTCTCTGCGAATCGCCCACGAGAAACGCCCTGAGCAAGTCCTTGCCCTCCTCAGATTCAAGTGAAGCATCTACCTGCGTTGCCGGGAATGGACCGTAGTTCCACTTTGCGAGGAGTTTCGAGAGGTCATCAACTGGCTCTTGGAATAGGATTATCCAGGCGTGTCCGTTCTTCAAAGCAGCGATCTCATTGAGCAGGTAGTTCACGGCTGCGCTGATGCGGTCGGGTGGCCTTGCGACGTCGAAGAGGATCTCTCCAAGCCAGTTGACGAACCTAGTCCCTCGAGAATGCGGTCCCTTCATGGATGAAGATACATCCAACAGGAACACAACATCCTCCTGGAGAGCACTCGATGCTGGAGGTTCCTGGCCGAACGCAGGAAGCAGACTGCCAAGCAAGATGGCGGAGCTTACGGCTACGCCGAAAGCCGAAACAATCAGCCAACATCCTTTGCTCATACAGCCCCACCTCGACCAAGAACGGTTTTCACAGCTCATGGGGTTACTCAATGAATACTGAACCATTATAGCTCATCTTCTACCTAGGCATACAAAGAGCACGTTTCAGCATCACACGCAAGATCAGGCGCGTCTCCGGAGTCTACCATTGTAATTTTGTACGGATGGACGGTGGCTCCTCAGCCAGGCTGAGGAGCTTGGGAGTTAACCCTCGAGTGATTCAACTCCTGTCGGATTCCCGTTGATTGGGTAGACAGGGACTACTCTGGGAACTCGCCGGAGGCGAGTTCCTTGGAGTTCCTCCAGAACTCCTGGCTCGAATCCAGACAGCCCGGTTGCTTGGAAGAAGCATGTGAGCTTGCTTCTTTGTGTCCGTTCACGGGCAGCTTGGGAGCTGCTACACAACTCCTTGAATATGGACGGGGGTAGAGTGGCTGGCAGCTCAGCAGAGCTGCTCGGGGGTCCGTGGTCTCTGACTGCTCGGCTCTGAAATGCCACCCCCGTCTTTTGTGCCGTCCAGGAACGTCTGCCGGGCACTACTCGATTGCTCGCCTGCCTTGCGGCAAGGAATGGACGCGTTTTCACTCCTTAGTGCGATCCATGCTCGCTGAGTATCGCTGGGTGAGAAGCTCGCTCTGTACCCAATGGATCGTGAGTTCAAGAAGCGTCTTGAGATCATCGAGATCCTTGTCTGACCACCGTCTTTCGTAGTGGACTTCGTCGTTTCCTAGCCAGGTCGCCATTTTTGCACACTGCTTGAGATTCCCTTCCGGGATCCTGTCCTCAATAGACTTGCTGAGGAACTCCGTGCGGATTGAGTTGGATTCGTCCGGCGCTTGAGCAATCAGGTAGTCCTTGACTAGGAACTCCAGGGCCTTCCTGTATCCACCCCCGCTGATTTGCTCCAGACCAGTAGCTTCGGCAGCAGCCGCTTGATTGTAGATGCTGACAAATGATGGCGAAACGGCTGTGATCTCGTCAGAGAAGTCTCGCTCCTCGTGGTACAGGGGTTCACTCGCCACAAGCTCATACCCCCATGAGTTGTTCCACACGTACTGCGAAACGAACAGGCGCCTGCATTTCCCGTTCGTGCATAGGAATGCGATCTGTGCACGCTCCGTCAGAGAGGCGCAGTACACGTTCCTCACTACCGGGGAACACGCGTAATGGCATCTCGGGCAAGTATCCGGTATCTCGAAATTGGGCTTCTGGCCCTGGCCGCCTACTTCTTTGAAATCCAACGCCATGCGTAGCAATTCACTCATGTTACTCCTCAACTCCAATGTCACTATCACTGATCATACCATTCGCTTCATGCAAACGGAAGCTTCTGGACCTGGGTCCATGCCATCTCCAGGGAGAATCTGGCGTCGGATCTCTATTCTTGGGATTTCTCTCTTTCGTTGACGGCCTCTTAATCACGCTGATTGTTGAATAGCGCGAAGCAGCGTCTGACCCGTTTTCCCGCTTGATGGCACCACGGTTCCGTGGCAGGACTGACCACACAGAACCAAGCTACGATTTCAGATACTTCTTCAGATCGCGGTAGAAGTTCTCATGCCCGCCGATTGCAAGCAAAGTGATCGCCATTGTCGCTTCATCAATGGAATAGGCCAGCAAGTATCGCTGGCCTAGGTAGCTGAATTTGTGGACCCAAACACGCTGCAGATCGCCAACTTTCCGTTCGCCTATGGACGGATCTTCACAGATGAGATCGACTTGTCCATCAATCTCCGCTCTCAACGCTGGAGGAAGTTTCTTCTTCACATTGGTGAAGTTGCGTGCAGCTAGTGGAGTGAATGGCAAATTCGTCTAACCCCTTTCGTAAGGGCCGACCTCTCCTGTGTCCATTTGGGTCAACGCTTCCAGGATATCGGATCTGAATTGGGGATGCAGCTCGGTGTACTGCTTGACGTAACATTCGAGGGCTAACTCCACAACATTGCTCATGGAA
>SDBT01014932.1_pt1 | contig 12354 bp, 16 predicted proteins | sample 2277101 | NCBI WGS metagenome assembly SDBT01 (sample SAMN10404973, study PRJNA504765) | marine sediment metagenome | isolation source: marine sediment core GS10_PC15, 103 cmbsf | place: Arctic Ocean: Southern Knipovich Ridge | collected 2010
CGCGGGGCTATTACACGGGGGAATGGACGGCATGGGACACGGATAGCCTCCCGTTCATAACGCGATTCGAGTTCGAGATGATTCACACCAGGGCCGAAAGTTTCATCAGTTATGGCGATATCGCCGATGTGTTGCGAACGGCGCGGCAAATGTTCGGGCGGGCGGATATCACGCAGAGGGAAATCCAGGACTACATGGAGCCAGCCGACGATTTCATCAACGGCAAATTGGGACGGGTGTTCACCGTGCCCGTGAGTCCCACTCCACCGATCCTCCGCGATATGGTCAAGGTGTTCACACTGTTCGGTTTCTACTCGGACCGCTACTCCATAGAGCGGGAGAACGCGCCAGGGGCGATCACTGAAAGGCGCGAACAATACGCCACCCTGTTGACGGACATTCAATCCGGCAATTGTGTCCTGGTGGTGGCAAGCGGAATCCTGCAAAGCCCCGATCCCATAATCTTTTCCACCACTACCGGATTCAAACCGATCTTTGATAGCAGGGATTGGGAACGGCAACGGATTGATCCAGACCTAGTCGAGAGGGATAAGGATTTAGACAAATGAGTTTAGGATTAAAAATTGAAATTGATGCCGCTAAGTTGGCGCAACTCGACAGGTTGTTTGACAAGCTGCGTGATTTCACAAATGCCAGGGCGGAGTTACATGACAGGTGGGGAATTTTAACCCTACAGTGGATAGCGAGGAACTTCAAGGCGGAGGGCAGGTTGGGCCGCGCACCTTGGAAGAAGCTGTCTCCCAACACGATAATCGGGCGCAGGGGGGCCTTCGGTATAAGCGGTGGCACTGGCGCGAAGATTCTACAGGACACCGGGAAAAACCTACGGGACACATTTACCGCCAGGGTTTCATCGCAAAGCGTGAGGGTTGGAACGGAAAGCCCCATCGCGCGTGTGCACGAATTCGGAAGATCGCCATACAGAATTGAGCCGAGGAACAAACGGTTTCTAGCGTTCCCCCATATCTCAGGAACGCCATTGGGAAAGGCGACCACGTTCCCGTCCTCGGGGAGGAAATTCGGCAAGGGATTCCCCATCATGTTCTCAAGGGGGGTTGACCATCCAGGCTTACCCGCGAGGCCGATGCTTCCACCCGACGAGATTATCACCCCCATATTGGTGAGGGCGGGGAATAGCCTACTCAGCCGATTATTGAGACAGGCGGGCGAACGGTTGTCTGGCGCGGATGTGGTTATAACGGGGCCATAATGGAGGGTTGTGGGAAAGGCCAATAAGCGATAAAATAGGGTGAAATACCATCTCTGGGTAATACCACAGAGACCTATAACCAGTGGTCCCACAAGGGGGCCGACTAAAGAAGGGCCTGATGGAGAACTCGACTACAAGGGTTTTCTATCGGGCCTTTTTTTATGGCGACCTTCAATGTTTTCACCGATTTGATTGTCCCGGTTGGCGAGAGGTTGCAACGGGAACCGAGGTTTGCGGGGATAAATATTTTCTATGATCGGAGTGACGACAGGTTGGTGCCCCGTGAGAACACGCCAGCCATAAATTATTTCCTTGAGGCACCGTGGGAAGATTTGATGCGCGGGTCGGGTTCCTTTAGCGTCAACAACAGGAGGATGGTCGCACGGTTGGGATTCGGTATTTGGGTTTATGGTGGGAGCACAGCGGCGCAAACGGATCAAGTCCTGTTCGGGATATCCGGCGACCTCTTCGATTTTTTCAGGGAGAGGCGGGACTTCAATCGCACTAGGGGCATATCCATAAAAGATGAAATCAGGTGGGACGTGGATTACAGCGGGGATGAAACCAACATCTTTTTGGCGACACAGAAATTGTCCGTGGAGTTCGAATTCTTTAGCGGCTGTTGATCGGACCATAAAACTATAGGGGGAACAATGGAAGCCAAGACACACACCAAGATGGTGAGAATAAAAACCAGCACCGTGGTCCAGTGTTACGGGTGCCACAGGGAGACCAAAATCTACGAGGAACTCTGGCAGGACGGGGACAGGTACTACCACGATGGATGCTTGGTCACCAAGGCGGACAAGAAATCAGTCGTAAAAGTTTTGGAACTCAAGGATGATCTCAGCGTCAAATCACAAGGAGCATAGGAGGAAATAGACAATGGCCGAACTCAATCTACAAAGAAGGCAGATACTTCTCCTCAAAACGGAGACAACGTATGCGACGGATTCGAATCCGACAGAGGCCGATTCATTCGATTCCATAAAACTGGTTGACAATTTCACCATCGACCTCGCGCAGGAATTCGTCGATCAGACGGGAGGTGACTTGACCAGGGGTTTCGTGAAACCCATTGGCACGGTGCGTCCGATAGGCGTGACCTTCCGCAGTTACATGAGCGGGATCACCGCAAGTTCTTATGACGCAACCAACAAGCCACCGTTGGCCGACGCATTCAGGGCGTGCGGAATGTTCGAGACCCTCACCGAGTCGAACGTAGCAGGGTTGTCTGAATACGCCTACACGCCAGCGGCGGACCCTTGTTCGGATACATCGGTCACAATCATTGCGCACCAGGACGGGTTCGAACATCGGATGTTGGGTTGCCGTGGCAACTTGAATCTGATCTATGCGGCAGCGGCACCAGTGGTCGCGGAGTTCACCTTCAGGGGGATACTCAGCACGGAGGCCGCAACCACACGCGCAACACCCACGGGGATACCCACATTGGTCCCGCCACGGTGGATTGACTCCGGTTCCATCCTGGTGGAATCCATACGGGCGAATGTCGAGAACCTGAACTTCAACACGAACAACACGGTTTTCGAGCAGCGGGCATCGTCAGCCGGATCGGGTTCCGGTATCATTCGCGTACTCATAACGGAACGCGCACCAGGTGGATCGTTCGATCCAGAGGTGTTCGACGTTGGTAGCCACGATTTCATCAACCTGTGGCGGTCATCCTCCGAGAGCCTGTTGGTACTCAACACGGGACTCGACGATGCGAATAGATTCACGCTAACCGCATCGAAGATGATTACGAAGGCGTTGGGATGGGGTGACAACAATGGGTTGTCGATCTTCAACATCGACTATCAAGCATACGAGGAATCGGGCGACGATGAGTGGCGGTTGATATTCGAAGCGTAATCATGAAGGTCGATAGATCAAAGTTCCGCAAGAGAATCATTTGTCCCTTCACCCTACAGGAATTCGACATCCGGCGAGTGGATATAAGATTTTATATGCGCGACCTGGGTGTCCTTCCTGTGGACACGTCAAAGTCCGTTGCGCAAGACCTGGCGCAAATTGATGGCGAGTCATTGAAGAGGAAATCCGAGGAACCGGACTTCGAGGACAAGTCAGTCAGGTTCTTTCTCACCCACGGAATTATCTCACCTAAAATTTGGTTCGGCGAGGAGGATGAATGTCCAGACGACCAGATTCCCTATCTCGACCTCGGGGCAGACCGTTGGTTTCTTGCGGAGCAGATAGCCGAGTGGAGTTCATCGGTGGGCGACCTCAGTTCACTGGAGCATTTTTTTTTCGGGGACCGGCCCGGAGACCTTAGACCTAGTGGCGAAGCGGTACGGAAAACTGCCAACGGAACTCCTGCCAACGGGAACGATTCCACGGGAGATGGTCCTGTCGTTCAACATGAACGTGGCCCTGAAGGGATTGATAGCGGAGTGGAAGGCAAGCCAGAAGGCGAACCAACCGAGGGGATCGGTAAAGTCACGAAGTGATGCAATGTCCCTGATGAACAGGGCGAAGGCCGAAGTGATCCACATGGAACAGGAAAAAATAAAGCGGGGAATAAAATAAGTGGCGACAATCGAAGTCATACTCTCCGCCGTCGATCAGATGTCGGGCGACCTGAAGAATGTCACGAATCGCCTCGAAGGTCTGAAGGCGCAACTCGGGCAAACAACCCAACAAACAAAAAGGACGGAACAGCAAAACAAAAAAACCTCGTTGAGTTTCAAGGGCCTCGGTGCCAATATCATTGTTTTCAATCAGGCACTTCAAATCGCACGGGTCGCGTTTCAACTTCTCAATAAAACCATTGGCAGTGTAATCAGGACGAGCATTGCATTCGAAACGGCGTTCGCGGGTGTCAAGAAAACGGTGGACGCGAGCGAGCAAACCCTCAAAGGCATCAAATCCCAATTCATCGAATTGAGCAAAGAGATTCCCGTATCCGCCGTGGAACTTTTCAAGATCGGGGAAGTCGCTGGTCAATTGGGTGTCGCGGCTGAGGACATAGTGAAGTTCAGTAAGCAGATCGCCATCCTGGGGGTCACAACCGACATCTCCGGCGAGCAGGCGGCGTTGGCCTTGAGCCGATTCCAAAACATCCTCGGTGAAACCGCCGATACCACGGACCGCGTGGTGTCAACCATCGTCGCCCTTGGCAACTCATTCGCGGCACGGGAAAGTGAAATCGTAGACCTGTCACTCAACCTCGCGTCTTTCGGAAAGCAGATCGGTTTGACGCAAGACCAAGTGTTGGCGTTCGGTACGGCGATCAAGGCGAGTGGTGGTATCGCGCAGGCAGCGTCAACGGCATTCCAGAAGGTCGCATTGACGATGAAGGACGCGGTGATTCTCAACAACAACAACTTGAAGGAGTTCGCGAAAATATCTCAGGTGTCAGTGGCGCAATTCAAGGAAGCATTCGAGAAGGACGCAGCGGGGGCAATAGTTCTGTTTCTCCAGGGCTTGAAAGACATCGACGAGCAGGGCGGAAGCACAACGCAGGCATTGGGCAAGTTGGGCTTGGCCGATCAACGTCTGGTCCGAGAAGTGAACAAGGTGTCCGGTTCGGTTGAGACATTGATTAAGGCACTGCTATTGGGGAAAAAGGCTTTCAAGGAAAACACCGCCGCAACGGATGAGGCGGAAAAACGGTTTGCCACAACCGCGTCGAAGATAGCGGTGTTCGACAATAAAATTGAAGCACTGAAAAATACTATCGGTGACGCACTGAAACCCACCATTGTGGATTTCATTGAGGGGCCAGGTGATGCGTTTCTTGGTTGGCTTGACGATGTTCTAAACCGCACAGCCTTAATCAAGGATATCGAGCTAGGGTTGGCAAGTACCGCACAAGAGGAAAAAGTCATTGAGAACCTCAGAAAAGAAGCCGAGGCGTTTCGCGAAACACTAAAAAGCCCCTTCCGTTTCCTTTTCGACTTTGGTGGGTTTGGTAAGGCTAGAATTGAGAGGATAGTTGAGGAGAACTTAGAGAAAATTGCGGACCTAACTATCGCTCAGATAGATCGGCAAATAGAAGAAGAGATTGATGCGCTTGAGAAGTTGGAGGCAAAACAGGGCGAAGAAAATGAAACCACGAAAACCGCAATCGACCTCGACCTAAAACTGGAACAGGCCATCGAGAAGCAAACCGCCAAACTTGTACTTCAAACCGAACAGGTGGGGAAAAATGCAGTCGAAAAACTGAAACTGAAGGCGGTTGAAAAGCTGCGATTGGATGTTGTGAAGGCGGGTGGGGAGATCACCGATGAACAACTGGAGAGTTTACTGAAGCTGAACGATCTGACCGAAGACGCGGGCGCAGTATCCAAAGAGAGCGTAAACGAAATCTTGAAACGGATCAAGGCATTGCTGGCCGAAGCCGACGCATTGATGATAGCGCAAGCGGCGGAGAAAAGTCGCATAGGGGCAATCCGACGTGGGACAGCGGAGCGATTCAAGGCCACCAAAGAGTCAGCGAAGTTTATCGAGGACTTGAAAAAACTGGAAGCCGAACTTACCGATTCGACCTTGACCGAGAGTGAGAGACGGATAGCGCAATTGGAGCGCGAAGCGAAAAGAAGGAAGGAACTCCTACAGGAGGAAGCACGCATCTTGGCGGAGGAGAAAGGCTCATTCGCACCCGAGGTTGTGAGAATTGAAACCGCAATTACTGGCATCGACGAACAGACCGAACGGGACGTGGCCAAGATTACCAAGGAGGCGGGCAAGACCCGTGTGGATGCTTTGCGTGAATCGCAGCGTGTGAGCAGGGAGTTCAATCGGGAATACCTCAAGGACAGGGACTTGGAGATTGACCGGATCACGGAATGGAACATTCAAACCAAACAAAGGTTGTCGGACCTGGTTAAGTTTTGGCAGGACAAATCACCGGAGATAGCTGACGCATTTCAAGCATCCTTGGATCGCGTGGACGAGATCACGGGCCAAAAAATCCGTGACATAAAAACCAAGACGGATGAGGAGATAGAAAAGATCGGCAAGTCCGCTGGCGATAGACTCGGTGACGCTTTGATTGGAGCGTTCGAGGGCAAGGGGTTCGACCTCGACAAATTGTTCGCCGACACGGGCAGGCAGATCGTTAAGTCGCTGTTGAACGCAGCCATCCAGGGATTGTTGGTCGATCCCCTGGTGGAGAATTTCAAGAAGTCATTGCGAACGATAACGCAGGGTCAAGGTGGTGGTGGATTGTTCGGTGGCCTTTCCGGTCTGTTCGGTGGTGGACAAGGGGGCAAACAGGAAGGCACGCAGGTCGCGCAAGCGATAACGGGAGCCACAACGAAGTTGGGCGGAGCGGGGACGAAACTCATTACAGCGGCACAGGCCCTTGAATTGGCGGCGGCAAAAATGGGAAGTCAGGCGGCACGCGGACCGTTGAGCGGCACAACCGTCGGTGGAGGTGGCGGAAATGCGGGTGGGCTTTTTGGAATTCCAGACTTCGCGGAGTTCCCAGAAATCAATATTGACGACGATGATTTTCAAGAGGGTTTGGGTGATATATTAGGAGATGAAACGGGTGGTGGATTCCTTGGTGGCCTTTCCAAAACGGTGGGCGTTAGTGGCCAAGGTGGGTTGCTTGGCGGAATGGAAAAGGTATTGGGGACCGCTGGTGGAGGTGGTGGATTCTTGGGTTCCTTCGGTAAACTTCTCGGAATCGGTGGCGGTGGTGGTGGTCTATTGGGATCAATTGGTAAAATTTTTAGCGGTTTGGGGGGTGGAGGAGGTGGTGGTGGTTTTGGCACAATACTTAATTTAGCTGGTGGTGGCGGCGGTGGTGGTGGTGGATTTTTGTCGGGACTATTCGGCGGCGGTGGTGGCGGTGGTGGTGGATTTCTATCCGGTCTCTTCGGTGGCGGCGGTGGAGGTGGTGGAGGTTTCCTATCCAGCCTCTTTGGTAGCGGAGGTGGCGGTGGCGGCGGAATTTTATCCACACTTAGTAGCGTTTTGAACTTCCTTCCGTTCTTTGGCAAGGGCGGTGTTATCTCCTCGCGTGGATTGAGCGGAATTCCCAGAGGGGCAATAAAGAAATTTCAATCCGGTGGCGTGGTGAACGGTCCAACCTTGGGTGTGCTTGGTGAGGAGGGACCGGAAATCGTGGCGCGGATGAAACCAGGCGGGGCGCAAGATGAATCGCCCATTATGCAAAATATAATTCTGGTGGACGAGCGTAGGCAAAACCTTGGACCGAACGATGTTGAATTAATTGTCACGGACTCCATAGAGAGGGGCAGGGGAGTCGCCAAGTCGGTGCAGAATGTAATCAAAAGATCAGCTAGATAAAGGAGACATATCATGTTGTTGAGCGGATACAAAACCTATCTGGGCGCAATGATTATGGGAGGGGGTGCGGCGTTGGCCTATCTCGGATTTCCGGACGTGGGGAAAGCCCTTGAGGGATTGGGACTGTCGTTGGGCCTCATCGGAATCGGCCACAAGTTAGCGAAGGCCGGATAAAGACCCGCTATGGCTGGCACACGAACCCTCACGGTGACGCCAGGCTTTGAAGTTGAGAGGGAGGCGGTCACACAAACAAGCGTAACCGATTTTAGCAACACCGGGGTTTTTGCGGTGTTCACTAGATCGGCGCGACCCACCTACAAGTTCTCCTTCTCACTTCCGGCGTTGACCGTTATAGAAGCGCAATCCCTGAATGCGTTCCATCATTTCCACCAGGGAGGCAAGGCATTCTTTTGGGACGCGGGCAGATGGGGCCAGGTGAATTGCTTCAGCCTGATAGCGGAGGGCGACGGAACTCAAACCGATTTTTTCCTTCCCAATAGATTTATAGATTCGAATTCCCTCACCGTGGCCATAGACGATGGGGCGGTGAGGTCCACAACGACGGCATTCTCCTTGAATCCCGACCCTGGTGTTATTGTGTTCGATACGGCACCAGATAGCGGTGATGATATCGTCGCTTCCCACGCGCACAAATACAAAGTTGTTTTCGAGCCGAGTGGTTTCACTATGGTTCAGTTTGCAACGGCGGTATGGAAGGCGGAGGTGAATGTCAGGGAGATATTGATCTAATGTCTTTCGATTGGGTGGGATGGCTAGGTGGGTTGGTTCTGCCATTGGGATATTTCCTGTGGAGAATGAAGACCAACGACATAAAACATATTTCGAAACGGCTGGACGTGATCGAGGAGCGGCAACGGGAGGACCACAAACAACTGATCGCGCAAATGAACAAACACTTGGAGTGGCATTTGAATGAAAAAACTTAATTTGGTTTGGCTACTTTTATTTTTTACGGGGTGTCTCTCTCCCGGCTCCCCCGAATTCACCTTGAACAAGAATGTCACAATAACTACGGGGGGCCATGAGGATGCAGCCTGCCAATGCACAGCGGGAGACGTAACGATTGACATTGAATATTCAACCACATCAGGAACCGACGCCGATACGAAGATTGAGGGTGCGATCAAAGACTCGCTCAACCCCGTTATCCCCGTCACTCCATTTTAATCTTAACATCCTGTCTAACACCGTGGGCTGGTTAATGAACATGTCTAAGGGTCGTAACCAGATACTCGGGAGGTGGGAGCCGAGAATTGATGAAGGAGTTTGCGATGAAGCCTTTTTTAATTTCGGTCCTACTTTTTTTCACCCTGGTCGGGTGCAGCGTAAAGGTGAACCATGTGCCACGGAGGGATTTCCTCGTGGATCACATGCGCCCGATGTTGGCCATGGAAAAACAATTAGACAGAATACGGGACACGCTGAAACTGTACCTCAGCTTGAATGCCCTTGGAAAAAAGGAGATGAGAAAAATAAAGGAGCATCTCGACGTTTACTATATCTATTATCTCAATGCCAATGTGCAGTTGGGGCGTGGCAATGCGCAACTGTTCCTTCACTACATCGGGTTGGCCACGCAAGAACTTAATTCCATGATGGATTTACTGGACGAGGGTTTCCTACCGGATTACCTGCTTCCAGGAAAGGAGGATGAAAAGACCAGCTTATGAACGGATCGGTCAATAACACCGTTCTCCCGCACGGATACTGGTGGATAGAACTTCAATGCTCGGTGTGTGGTCAATACGTCGAATTGATAACGTCCGTGCGCAGGGTAAAGGGGGATGAAAGGCGAGTCCATGCACTTTATTGCACAAATCCTAGATGCAAAAGGAACAATGGAAATAACGGCAGGCATCGTCACTCCTCGGTTACAATTTAACTCCTTGGAGGTAAACAGTGATACTATTTACCCACAAGGTCGAACTGCGACCAGGGAAAAAATTATTAATCGTCCCGTTCGGGGACGTGCATTACAACTTGGACGGATGCAACAAAACCTTATTCCACGATCTGATAAAACATTTGGCGGACCGCAAGAAAAGTGGCGACACAATAAGGATGCTCGGGTGCGGGGATTATTGCGATCCCTTCAGCACATCGGAGAAGCAACTGATATCGGGGTTACACGATTGCACACTCACGCAACTGGACAAAATGGTGAAGGATGTTATGGACGATTTTTTTGCGGCCATAACGCCCGTGAAGGATTGCATTGAAGGCTTGGTGGAGGGGCACCATTTTCATTATTTCCAAGACCCCAAGACGAAGGGGCCGGACGGTGTGAGGTTGATCGCCTTCACCAGCACCCAATATCTCTGTATGTTGCTGGGCCTGAAACAGAAAACGAAGCGCGGAAAGTATCTCGGCAAGATGGCCTTGGGAACCATAAGCGTGAACGGGATTGACAATAAAATTCTAGTCCACCACGGATACGGGGGTGGGGCCAGCGTGAACGCCGCAATGAACAAGCGCAAGCGGGTCGGCACACGCTGGAATGTGGACATGGTGTTCATTGGCCACGACCACATCCTCAAGGTGGACGAGGAAAAAGTGATAAAGCAGATTGGGGACGAGATTGTCCCTACCCGACGGTATTACGTGGCGACGGGTTCCTATTTAGAGGGCTATCAGATCGGGGACACACAGGGCAGTTACATCGAGCAAAGGCTCTACGACCCCGTGGATTTAGGTTCGGTGGTTTTCGAATTGGAGGTGAAGAAGGGTCGCCTGGAAACGGGTTGGGAATATTTCAAGTGAGGATACGTTGGCGCACTATCCACATGGCGAAGGGCCTCTGTGGGGAATGCGCCGAACCCGTCAAACCTGGAACCACGAAGTGTCAATATCATCATTTTTACCAGGCGTTATGGCGGCGGCGTTACAGGGCGCGGAAACGCAATCGCGGTGAATGTGCGGAATGCAACGAGATGAAGGCACCGAATCGTCAACGGTGTCAATTCCATTTGGATCAGATAAAACGCCGAGCGAAAAAATATCGGCTCACCGAAAGGGTTTTGAGTCGGAATTACAGCGAATCGTTGTCCTTCGTCAACCGCATCGAGATTGACAGTAAACTATGAGGGTATAAAATGGCAGCAAGGTAGAAGGGGAAATAACCTATGGCACGTTTACCGACAGAAGGCGCGGATACCGGAACATGGGGCGGCATCTTAAACACGTTTCTCGGTGTCGCTCTCGATGCAAGCGGAACCATTGCGGGTAGTAGCGCAGTCATCACAGGACAGACCTCACTTCAAAACCTCTATGCGAGTTCCCTGGCTATGGATAATTTCCAATCCACGGGAACGGGATCGGTGGGGTTTTTCAATGTATCCTCAGACGCGGTGATAGAGGCGGGGTCTACTGCCTTTTGGAACATGTCATCCGAAGCGGTGGTGGAAAGATTAACAGGCTCGGCACGCTGGACGGACATTGCCTGTATCTCACATGCGAACACAACCGTTACGGTGAGCGCGGCGGCGATAACCCTCACGGCGGAATGTCAGTTAACAATTAAATCACCGAGCAATCCGCAATCGGTTCCGATAGTCATGGTTGACTCCATTGTGGACGACACCTCGTTTATGATCGTGGCGAACACAGGGGCCGAATCTGCCTTGCCCATCATGTTTACCATCGTGAGATAAGCTATGCGAAGTTTCACAACCGATTTCATCGCGGAGAAAAACAAACTGGAAGGCGCGAGGCCGTGGGCGCAGTTGGTGGAGATAACCATCAACCCCTCCACGAAAGCGTTTTTCACCAGCCATCCCGAGACCCTAACTTTCAGCGGCAACACATGGGCCGTGCTTCCCATGCAGATAGGGGCCGAGGAACAATTGGGCGACAGGTCATTACCGAAATTAAGCATCGGTGTTTCCAACTTCGCGGGGCAGGCGTTCCGGTTCGCCAAGGAGAACGATCTAAGCACAAACCAAGTGGTGGTCTATGTTGTAAACACGGGGTTACTCGATGCGGGCGGGGCGGCAACCATAAAGATGAGGATTCTGGGGTTCGCGTTTGCCAAGGAATCGGCACGGTTCGATTTGGGTTTACCGTTCGATTTTAATTCGGAGGGACCGCCACAAGTCTACAATAGGCGGGACCATCCCTCTATTCCGTTCTCGTTCATTAATTACGCGGTGATTTAATGGACCCGCTTTTGGAATTGGTCGGCATACCATACAAGTTGAAGGGCCGAACACCCGAGGATGGGTTCGATTGTTGGGGGTTGGTGTTGTGGGCGAATAAACTCAGGGGGATCAACCTCTCGGAAAATCCCTTGGGATGGAGAGACCGGGGCGCGATTTTGCAGGAGGTCAAGGATTACAAACGCCATGACATTCTGTGCCTCGGTTACAAGGGTGAGCAAGTCGAACACGTAGGCGTGGCGATAAACGGAACCGATTTTATTCACGCGGGCGCACAGTATGGCGGTGTGGTCTGTGACGTGATACGGCGTTACCCGATGCAATGTGTTGCTAGGTTGGACAAATGATTATTGAGGTTCAAGATATAGTCGGCAAAGGGGAAGAGTTCGCCCATATTGCGTTGCCGGAAGGCTACACACTCGGGGATGTTTTCACGATGGATGATAGCCTGAAGAAATTTCAGGACCATATCGTCCAGGTAACGGTCAATGGCGTCAATTGTCCCGAGTGGCGTTCACTAAATCCAGGCAAAAACGAAAGGGTGAAGTTTTTCCATGTGCCAGCCGATCCGATCAGCATAATTTTAGCCGTGATTTCGGTTGTGCGTTTTATCATCGGCCTATTTAACCAACCCAAGCCACCGCAACTTGAACAGGGACCGAAAAA
>SDBT01014933.1_pt1 | contig 12354 bp, 30 predicted proteins | sample 2277101 | NCBI WGS metagenome assembly SDBT01 (sample SAMN10404973, study PRJNA504765) | marine sediment metagenome | isolation source: marine sediment core GS10_PC15, 103 cmbsf | place: Arctic Ocean: Southern Knipovich Ridge | collected 2010
GCGTAAGCCTTAATGGCTGTGGTGGTGAATCCTACGGCCTCAGCGATTACATTATACGGTACATTGCTTTGAATTAACCGCCAAGCCTTTGAAGCCGTGCCGCCTTTGAGCTTATTTGTCGTCTTGCGTGCCATCGCTTTATTCCTTTGGTAGAGGGGGTATGGGCATCCAGTGGGTTATTGATTTCTGGCTGCCGGGTTCGTTGATATTACGGAACGAACCGCTCCACCACTCAAACTTGCCCTCCATATAATTACCTATAACAACCTGTTTGTCGTCAAGGATTAGGATATTTTGTGAATACTTAGTGTCGGGGCAATACTCTGGTTTTTCCTCCTCAACTTTGCGCCATCGCTGCTCGGCTATTGTGGCATGGGCGGTGGTGAGGTCGGATTGGAGATCGGTGTAACCTGGGCTGCACTGGTGGGCTCCTGGTAGAGGTGTTGTTTCCCCACAATCAGGACAAGTTGTTGGCCCGAAAACCATATCTTTGCCCAAAGGCTTTAAATTAAAACCATCTGGCACTGTTATTGTAGGGTTTGTTTGATCTGTTGTGTTTTTTTCGCTCATGCTATCTCCTTATGCCTTTATTGGGGGTTAGGGGGTTATCTTATGTAAATCCCGCGAAATCTCATTAAACGGATTACACTCCATTGGCTTCCCCGTCTCATCAAATGTCCAGTTCGGCTCTATGTCAGCCCATGACCACGATTCTTTACCGTCAACGTGGAGCTTGAATTTAGGCTTTTCGTCTGGCATTTCAGGATGGTTCAATCCGAGTAATATTTTCTCGATTCCATCTGCGATAATTGCTTTTTCTTGCTTGCTAAACATCTTTCATTCCTTTCGTGTTTCCGTACCAAGTTTTACTTATGGGCTTACGAAACCCGTTTATACCCCTGTGCATTTTAGGAGCATCTTTAATTCTTTTTCCAGAGCATACTTGTATATCGTACTGTTACTCTATTCTCTGTGGTGGCTGCAAAACCAAAGATCGGCACACGCCGACATGCATCACGGGGTCGAAGTTGTCACGGGTAAGACATTGCTCCGGTATTATAGTGTACCAGAAGGTCAACCCCTGATTATGCACCGCACCGTGTCCTAGACGTGGATTGGTAGCCAGTTCTTAACCAAATACACTTAAAAAATCAGCTTTCTTTTACTTTAGCGTGCTCGTTACGCATCAGAAGGCGAGAAAGTTTGTTTTCCGTAGACCTTTTGATTATTAACTTTTAAAATGCGTCAATCAGGACTTGAACCTGAAACCTGCGTGTTATGAGCACGTTGCTCTACCGATTGAGCTATCGACGCTGTACGGGCTTTTTGTCATTCTGGCTTAGGGTTTCCCGTCCTTCTCACCTAAGATCATCTGGTCGCTATCCAGCATCTTCGTGTGGGGCAGTGGTGGTCGGCGCCCCACCGCATCGTCTGAGTAATCTCAGCACTGCCCCATATTAACTTGTCAAAGTTTTACTTGGGCGGATTTACCATCACATGGGGAGGGCATTCGCCAGTTTCTTTTTTTGTCTCTTTGTCATAGCAAGTACAAATAGTATTCATCATACAATCTTTACACCTCATTTTCTGCCTCCAACATGAGGAATTGCACTATTTCATCTATCGGAATATCTTTTACCATAGGCCACTCTTCAAGATTGAAGTCAGTGGCAAATTTGACATACAAGGCGTGGTGGTGTCTGTCGTTCAAATAGACGTCTCCGTCCTGTTTGATTGTCTTGGCGGCACATAACGCTACCATTTCGCCACTTATTTCTCTAATCCTGATTGCCATCCTACTGCTCCCTTCGCGCAAAAAGAAACCCACCAAGCAGGAGAACTGGAAGGAACTCTACTCGTGTGGGTTTTCTATACTGATCTGTTGATTGTTTCCAGTTCATATTAAACATAATACCCTATATATTTCATTTGTCAAGATTATTCTCAAATTAAGTTAAAATTGTCTGGGTCTGTGCTATAACCCTTGGTTTATTAAAATGTCAAAGTTACTAATTGCCCACTTTTCCCATTGCATCGGCCACCTCTACTCTTACGCCATCCTCGAAAGTCTCGTCGTAGTAGTCAGGCTCGGTTAAATCAACTGCAAGAATCTCCGCCCAACTTTTCACAACATCAAATTCCATATCATCTACTAGATTTGTAAAAAACGTGTCCATGTCCATTTTGGTTTCCTCGTTAGCTAAATTCACTTCGTCAAACTCATGCCGATACATACACCAGCTATTCATAAACGCTTCGATGGTATCTTTGGGAATAAAGATTGGATTTTCCCAGTCATCAATCGTTGTATTGTATTTAGTGTGTTTTGTGATAACAAATAGAAATGGTTGCCCAGCGGCACTTCGCCGTTCAATGTGCTGTACGTCAGCCAGCGGTATTGTTAGCTTGTCGCATGAAAATATTGATTCTGTTAGCTTATTTGCCATTTTTATTCCCTTTCGTCTTGGGGGGTAGATTGCTCTGATTGTTGCAATAACAGGCTCGGACGTAATCCGTACACATTAGCAGCCCTTACCAGAACATCAAGGCTCGGTGTGCTGTGCCCGTGTTCAAGTAAAGATAGGTAATTTTGGGTTATCCCGATCTGCTCGGCAGCGGCTTTCTGGCCAAGCTCTGAATATGCCCTGCCCACCTTAAAGCCTTTTGCGGTGTTTATTTGTATGGTCTTACTCATTTTACCACCTTTAGCTAAAAAAGTTCAAACACTCGTCTTTTGATTCCTTGGGTTCGATCTTCTTGCCCGTGAGATCGCAGTAATGGGCATTATTCCCATCCTTCTTGTGATTGCCGCACTTGTAGCAGTCTGTGGGCTGGTAGCGGGTGTTCCATGTATCGGTAGCTTCATCTTCTGCCCCTACGCCTACGCACTGTATTTCTATAGTACATTTTGTGCATTCTATTATAATCTGCGGAACAAATGTAAACCCAAATTTAGGCGGACCGTTCGCTATAGGTTCTTCCCCTTTTCGCATTCTCGCCTCCCCGCCACAGAAAGGACAAACTTTCAACTCTATTTTCTTTTCTTCGCTCATACTGGTTCCTTGTTAGAGTGAGGGGTTAAACGCCTTCGTTCGGTATGCCAGCCGCAACTTCTCTTTTGTACTTATCTTCAACTTCTGCCTTTAATTTGATTACTAAGTCTCGGTTCACTTTATTTTCCCTTCTGCGCATAAAAAATCCCGACAGGGTTTGCACATGGTAAGATGTACGACTCCTGCCGGGATTAGTTGATACATTGGATTATTGTCGTACTTCTTACCATATCTAAACTATACACTCCATTTCGGTTCCTGTCAAATTAAATCTCAATTATTCCAACATTTTTCGCATAAATGCACCTTACACGTCTTATTCGGCACTATTCCCAGCCGTGTTTCGCCATTTTCTTTGCACACGTAGCACTTTTTGATAGTCTTTTGCTTGGTTTCAGGCGAAAACTCCCACCACCTCGTATTAAGCCAAGTAGTAAAATACTTCCATTCCGGCCTAAATTCCGAAGTCTTTTCCAGATGCCAGTTAATCTGAGCCTCTATCGCAGGCAGGAGCAGGGGTAGAACGTCCTGTGGCTTGATCTTAGACATACCCCTAAGCGGATGGAGGCAGTGGTAGACAAAGCTGTCGTACTCGGTCTGGAGGCCTCTGACGACACCAGGGTAGCGGAGGCGGGCTTGGTCGAATACATCGAGCAGGATTTGGTGGTTAGGTACTTTCTGTGTCATAATATTTGCCTTGCATCAAAAACACCTAAATGAACGAGCCGGCAACCGAATGGCTTCACGGGCACGCCCGCTTAACCGGCTCGTTCAGGGTTATTTGGCTTCGAGGAATTGAATGACAGGTTTTTCTTTACGTAGGGCAGCATACTCAAGCTGTAGCTTGGCAGACGCCAGCATCTTGCCTGCGACATTCGCCATTTCTTTGGCGTCGAGGGCTTTTACATGCCCGTTTTCCATATTAAGGAATAGCACCTCAAGCCTGTCCCGTACTTCACCTACATTTTTGATCGTTCTTTCTTTAGCCATTTTCTTGCTCCTTTATGAAACGTTTTACTTTAAGGTGAGACCTCTTAGCCTCTATTAAACCTTGTGGTATATCCCTAAAAGATAGACAACCTCTTTTGGTAAGCAATGTTTTTACATAACAATCCCCAAGGGCATCTCTATTCTTTTGGCTTGCCTTTATATCTGCGTTTCGATGGTTTTTCCTGTATTTCTTTCTTGTTCGCTTGGCCTCTGCATTGTTGTCGCCATACCATTTTTTTGCCTTAGCTTTGTAAGTCCTTTTGTTATCCAAGTAGTGCTTGGCGGAATATTCTTTCATTTTGTCCGTATTGGCGTCACGGCGAACCTTTATCCTGGCCCTATTGGCCTCATAATACTTTTTAGAAGATACGCGGCGACTTTCTTTTCTTTCTTCTTCCGAAAGCATCTTCTTTCCTTTCAAACACAGGACGACCGCCACGGTTGCGACCTACGCGGTCTGGGGCCCGCCCTGCTTGGTTATTGGTTTATCGCTTTCAGAATCCTATCCCTGACCGCCTTAGCGCCGGCAATCACTTGGGGACTGTAGAATTCAGGGGAATCAGACGCTAATTTAGCGAGTAGAATATTCTCAGCTTTCAGCCACATTATGCTTTCCTCTGCCAGCTTGAGCTTGGATTCTGCCTCCTGTGCCCGCTTCAGGTGCTGGATGGATTCGCCGGTTACCTTCCTTAGTTTTGGCTGAAGGTCAAGTATCAGGTTATCCCTGTCGTCAATCGCGGCGAAGTCTTTACAGTACGTTACCCAAATATCGTTACGTTTCCCACAGTGCGGGCAATCCATTATTGATGCGACAAAAGTATCGAAAGTCTCGCTGTATTCAATAACGTCAAATTCTTTGTTGCAGTGTTCACATAACCTTTTAAGCGGACACCATTGTTTTTCTTCGCTCATTTGTTCTCCTTTTTCTTGCGCCAGTTTTTGTCCGCAGGTGGCACTTGTACTTTCAGCCATGTCGCTATCCATTTAATACAAATATCCTCAAACGCCGAACACGCTTCCATGTTCATATCTGTTTTGTCCATATACTTGCCCGTCATGGCGGCGTAGCGAAGTTTGAGGAAATTGTCCATGTTCTTCTCGGTAAGTTCGACCTCAATCTTTTTGTCTCCGAAGTTCAAGGTGAGCGAGAAGTCTTCGTTAGCTATAAACCCCTTTATCGCCGCAGGGATTATCACGGGGTAGTAATAGCCAAGTTGCTCAGGGGACTTTGGCTTCCCCTTCTTCTTGATGGACAGAACCCCCACAGTTCCGTCTTTCCATCCATCAAGAAGTTTCTTAACCAATGCCCAGTCTATGCCAAATATCATCTCAAAGACTGACAGCCTGTTTGTTTTTGTGAAGTTAAAGTCCATTTAAGAATCCGTTTTAAAAGGGAATAGACTGGTCTATATCACCAGCACCGCCTAAATCTTCATGTTCGGCATCTGCCTTTGCTTGGTCACGGCTAAGGGCTTCAGAGGCATTGTCTATCTGCTGTTTCTGCTCTGCCGTGACACCACCTGCGGTTGGCTCTACTTGGGACGTAGACTTAGGTGCCCTAATCCTAATTCCGCCAACTAATTCCCCGCCAAACTCAACGTCGGGATCGTTATAGAGGACGACTTGGTGGCCTATCCATCCATCAAAATCGCCCGTTCCGGTGATACGAGCGACACGATTGCCGTTAGTCTTGTTCAATACCATGGGCTTTTCTTCGTTCTCTTTATTCAAGGGAAGCTGTTTACTGATACCCTTCATCTTTAGGATATACCTCCATTTCGGGGGCTTGCCGTCTTTTTCGACATTAACCTGCTCGTAGCCAGTGATTTCGGCTAAGATCGGGGGGTCAACGTCTTCCTTTTTGAGATACTTACTTTCTGATAAATCATTTACGTTTGGCATGGTTCGTGTTCCTTTTCTGTTTAAGTTCATGCTCTAATTGGTCGTAGTCCATACGTGGACGACGTTTATGATTACGTATGTCTATGCCGTCTGCGGCGGCTTTTTCGTGTTCAGATGGAGGGAGGTTCATTCTTTTTCTCCTTCAAAATCTGCGAATAGGTAAAACAGGCCCCTGTCTGTACTCCATTCGATGTCATAGAAATAATCCGCGTTAAATTTGTCGTGGTCTTTTTCTTTGCCTTTCACCATGACAATATCATCGTTCATTTCACATGCATCCAGAAGTATATCTATTAAATCTCGTACCTTCATCTTACTTCCCTTTCATGTTAAATTGTTATTCGTAAAGCCATTTATACCATTGTCTTGCTATATGCTCTGTTTCCGCGCCTTTTTCCCTTGAACTCATCACGGCATTATCCTTACAAATGTCTTTCGCCGAACTTATCAGACTTAACTTAGAAATCCTTGAATCCTTTTCTTCCCACACGTTCTTTTCCGTCGGGGCAAAGTCATTGTCTGGGGCAGACGCCCGCTGGGGCACGGCCTGCCATACGTCTGTGTCGGGGGTGTATCTAGCTTTGTATAACTGTATCCCTGTTTCATTCAAAGGTACGGCTTCTGTTAGGGTTTTAAACCAATACTTAAACGTAGCCAAATCGCCCACCTCATCCGTAACCCCAATAAGCTGAAAATATCCATGCTCGGAGTCCTCTGGCAGGTCTATACTACATACCTTTATATCTTCTGGATAGGTATATTTTGTACGGAGGACGCCGTTGGTTTTCCTGAGAGGCCACTTATCCCTGTCTTCGCGTATTTCTTTAAATATCATTTCGCCCACCTTTCCACGCACCTGTCAAAGAATCTTTCAATGTAACCGTTTAGCTTACGGCATTGGTCGAGTAGCCAGTATAGTAAGTGTTTCTTCATTTTGGCCTCCCAAACTTCCACCATTTACGAACATAGTCCATACAAGTGTCGGCCACAGTATGACCCTCGTTTTTAGCTCGTATTTTATAAGCAGATGTAAAAACACGTACCTGCCAACAAGGTTTGCTGTGGAACAACGAACAATTTTTACAGTGTTTCATCTTCTTGCCTTTCTTGCCTGTCGGCCATTTCTTCGTCCTGTTTCATTTGTTCCAGCCGTTCCTCGGTCATGCTTGAAGCGTAGTAAGGGCCACCGCTGAATCTACCGTCGTAAGGCCTGTACTGTGGGTATAGCATTAGGTGGCCGGTCATGGTTTAGCCCCTTTCAACTCAGCACGTTTCCTTAATTCTTCTCTAACGTCATCCACGGCAATCAGGTCATGCGAAGCCTTGTACTTACTGTAAGGAATTAGCATTCCTTGGCAAGCCTCCTGTACGTCAAGATCATCTACCTGCCGTTCCCATGCCTGGCCTATGTCCAAAACTTCGCCTTTGCCCACAAGGTTGCCTGCTATCCATTCGTATGTTTCCATTAGGTTACGTCCTTACATTTGGAGGCGTACCCATCGACAAGCACCATCAACTCTACTGGCTTACTGCCAGAAGCGAAATCCTTGCGGTAAGATTCCACCAACTCATCAAATAAGTCAGCCTTGGCCTCTAACTTGGGTATTAACTTTAACTCATCAGCGATTTCATTTTTTACGGCACCGTTTTCAAAATCGCGTTTTCCAAGTGAGCGAAATTCTTTTAAAGTCATTCTTTTCTGTTCCATTGCTATATCTCCGGTTTATTGCTGAATAGGCAGTGAGTTGGGGTGAGGACTTCGTACTCGTCAATCTGACTGGCTAAAATCTCATAGTAAATACAGCCTGTTTTTTTGTTCTTGTAATGCCTTCCCCACAGCATCCCATTTTCTTCCAGATAGCCGATAAAGTCGGGCTGCCCCATACAATCCTCTAGTGGCCTTTGCCCTCCAACATTCAAACCTTCGGGCTTAACATCAATATAAAAGTAGCCGTACTCTTTTTGTATCTTAATTTCGCATTTCTCCACCCCTACATCTTCTTTGTAGTCGGGTGTTAGCCTGTACCGTTCAAGGGAAGATAGGGATTGCCTATTGTTTGGAATCCATGTACCTTTGCCACTCAGTATTAAAATGTTTGCCCATTGGGTCTGTTCGAGCAATTTTTGTTCAGCGGGCAATAACTCTTTAAATATAGCCAAGTTTTTTTGTAATAATACGATAGTGTTCATAATGCTTCCTTTCGTCTATGCCTTCTTAAATAATACTGTGGTTGCGGTGACGACTTTATCTTTACCAGACTTGATATTGCCGATCTCCGCAAAAGGCAATATGTCGCGGTCGTTATGTGCGTAGCCGAATGCTTTATTGATAACTTGACTTCTGCCTTCAAATCTAAAACCGGCAAATACATAGCCATCCGGAATGTGATCAAGCGGACGGAATGCACCGTCAATATCATATCCATCAATGTAAAAATCCTCATCTACCATCTGTTCGTGTATCTTACATTCCACGATCTCAGGTTCTTCTTTGTAGTCGGGGCGAAGGCGGTAGGTGAGGTCAAAATCAATCCTCTCAAAAGCGCCTGCGCAAATTGAACAATCACCCGGATACAGCCAGTCATTAGACCGCCATAGCTGAAGTTCTTTCCATCCTAAGTCAGTTCCGGCCTTTTGCAACTCTGCCGACATCAAGCCAAACGCCTTCTCGTTCTGCTTCAGTGCTTCGATAATGTTCATAATGCTTCCTTTCTCGCCAGTGATAACCCGCTGGCAGGGGTAGTTAGGTCGGTTGTAATAGTTAATCTGATTTACTGAAATCTCGTACCCACTTGCACCTAGGGCATACATGACAATATATGTCCAAGTCCAAACAGATTGTGTCTTCCGGCTTTCCGTCAATACAAACAGGTTCAATGACATCGGCCTCGTAGGGTTCTTGGTCAAATTCAACCTCAACGTCCATTAGATAGGCGGTTGCTAGTGCGATTTTGTGCCCGCATTTTTCACATTTACTTAGGTCTTTTTTCTTTGGCATTTCCGATGCTTCCTTTCTCGGTCGAGGTTAACCAGTGCAGCCGTTACGACCGTCCGCTAGCGATTTCGCCACTCAGCACATATTTACTTATAAAACAGGGCAGCTATTCCTGCAATATGCCTTACAGGTTTTCAAATAGCTAATTCAGCCCGTCTACCAAAAACATAGCTCTGCTAATTTGACATATCGGCCTAAGCGTATTGACCTTTTGGCACTGCCCTGTAAATTCTTCACTTGCCAATGTTGGGCAGTTTTCAGTCATGCCCAGGACCGGAGGGCGATGAAAAGCTCTTATGTTACTGGTTCAAGGACGAAGTAGGGGAAAGATGGAACTTTGTTAGAAGCACTCGGTTCGTCAAGTACTATCATTTCTTTTTCTATCCTCTTGACAGAGTAGAGATTGCCTTGCATTTTAGCTTTCCATGATGTTAAGTCCCATCCTGTACAACAACTACCATCTTCACCAGCTTCAAATTCCCTAACAACCTGAACTTTACTCCCAACCTTGATCTTGTAATGCTCTACCCATTGAGCCTGTTTTTCCTCATAGGTGCCTGTCGGGGTGAAGGCTTCTTTCTGGGCGAAGTAGGCTTTGGCGATAGGGTTAGCCGAGGAGTAACTATCCACGTTACCCATCTTGTCTGTGTACCCGACCTTCTTAATAGAGCTTACTTTACTGACCATTATACATCTACTGCTGTTTACAGCGCTTATATCAAGCGAACCAGTGCCGTGTCTAAAAACAAGCCCTTCCATAAGTTCGCTTTCAAAAACAAAGCTAACCACATCTCCCACACACGCCTTGTACTCGGCGGGGCGGAGTTGGCTTCCAAAGAAATAGCACTCTTTGCCCAGTCTCATACTGTTCTGACTATCTACAATTTCAATAGTCTTGACTGCATTATCGGATTCACCTTTAAAATGGGCTCGTTGCCAATTCTGCCATTTAACCACCAGCACCTTGTCCCCGACCGCAAAACGAGGGGAATCAGGCATGGCGTCTATGTCAGCCTTAAGGTCAGCCAAGCCGTACTGTGATGGAGGCTTTGTGCTATACCGAACAGATTGTATCAGCCGAGAAAAGGGACGACAACCGCTCTCGTCTCGTCAATGTCTGCACCTTCCGGCAGGGTTGTCATTGCCATCGCCTTGATTTTGGCGTTCTCTGCATCAAAGGCTGGCATAGCCGTACCCTTTTTGTGAACCACCAACTTCGTGCTTTCGATGTTACCGTTGTCGTCTTTGCTCTTGACGGTTTCTACTATCGCCCAATTAAATAAACTTTGTTCTTTCATGTCATGTTCCTTTAATAAAATTAGTATTAACTTACAATTTATTTACTTGTTTAATATAAACCGAATCCACGATATGCCAGTGGCGATTTTAGGCATTCTCGTGTATGAGAAACAGACCTTTGCAGTCTGAACCTTTTCCCGTTCTACAAGGAACCCCTGTCTATCTGGACTCGGCTTATTCGTTTTCTTTCTTCCATCTTCTCTATTGTTGCGTGGATAACAAGAGTGATAAACCAGTATATATAATATATAACAATCGGCCAAACGGCTTTTACACTCAATCCCCAGCCCTTTATCATCATTAAAAAGAAAAACCCAAGCCCTATAATGCCCATTAGAAATTTACAAAAATGTTTCATCTTACTATCCTTTCGTTAAGGTTTAATTGTAAAAGCCCCGACAACAACTTAGGATTTCGCAATGAAAGCCGAGCGAGGGGTCGCCCTTGGGTTGATTGTCGAGGCTAGTTTTATCTTTGTTAACTTTCATTGCGTAGTAAAGTATACATCACGATTCGCAATAATGCTAGAAAAATCTTTCCATTTTGTGAAAATCGTTGTTTGGGGGCAGATAGGCGGGAAAATTGGCAAAGAAAAAGCCCCCAACTTTTACAAACCGGGCTTCGCTGATTACTCTTGTCATGTGGGGGTTTAACCCTATTGCATAATACACCTCACTTTCGGCCAAAAGATCGGTTTTGGAAACGGGCTAAGAACGCCTTTCGCCTACAAGCAATACGTTCTAACCTTCATATTTTAACTATACCCTACGATCCGCAGTTTGTCAAGTCAGACTTTTGGTTCTGTAAGCAACTCCTTAACCTTATCCCTTAATTCCTGATTATGAGTCCCCATTTCTTGTATGGTTTCGGCTTGATCTGCAATGCGTTCGCCCTGATCCAGAACCGTCTGCTGTAATCCAGCGTTGTGGTGTTCAAGCCGGGCAAATTGTTTTTGTTCGTCATCGGTCATATCTAAACTATACCTCAAACAACAAGATTGTCAAATAAAGGCGCGGCAGGCTAAGGAAAACGGAGGAAAACCTGCCAACGCCCAAAGGAAAGCATTTATCCTGTTAAATGCGAATACATAAACTTACCTAGTAACCCGACTAAGGTGACAATGATAATTCCTCCTATCCAGCATTCGGCCCTCTTGAAGACTTTAAGTCTGTCAACGTCCACTTTTATACCAGCCTTTCCGTTGCCGTATAGATCAGTTTGGTGGGATTCGACTTTACCAACCATCACTATCACCGCATCGTGGGTGTCCTTTATCATTTCGTCCCGTTCGTCATTAGTCATGCTGTTTACCCCTTTGGTTTCTCTGATTCGCTATTTCTCCGATTAAGTTCTGCTTGAATCTCTCTAATGTTCGCTTGTGCAGCCATCATCTGTTCGTAATTTATGGCGAGTTGAGTTGCGAGCTGTTCGCCGGTTAGTTCTTTTGAGCTTACTGTGGTTTTCTTCGCTTTTGGTTTTGCCATTTTTCTTTCCCTTACTCTAATTTAGCTAATTGTTTGTCAACTTCAGCCAACCTAGCCGTTTCTTCAACTATTCTTGCCGTTATATTAGTCTTCCTTCTCAGTAACTTTTCTTTAGATACTAACTTGGTTACTGCTATCGTATTTTCGTTTACTTTTTCGTATGTAGTGTCTGCCATTTTGTTCTCCTATTTAGCTAATTCCGTCCTACTTCCAACGGTGTCTTCTTCTATATGAACGCCTACCTGTATCACAAACGGGTCTGATGCTGGCTCTGTGCCTGTTGATGCTATTCTTCTTATTCTACCCACTAAGGTTGCACCTTGCAAGAAGGCTCCCGTAGCGTCTGTGCCTACACTAACTACGTATGCTGTTTTATCCGTGGTGCTGGCAGGTATCGTGATTTCGCCGGGTATTGTGGTCGTCCCACCATACACATCACCAAACGCACCTGATGTCTGGTTATCCACTATCTCATATTCAATTTCAAATTTTATAGTCTTATCAACAAGTTCTAGCCCATTAGTTGCCCCGTGTACGTGGAACTCTATCGTGGAACCCTCTTTGTACGAGTGTGCAATTTCGGAAGTAAACTCTTGGAAGTCATTGAGGCCATAAGTATATTCGTTATAGA
>SDBT01014934.1_pt1 | contig 12353 bp, 21 predicted proteins | sample 2277101 | NCBI WGS metagenome assembly SDBT01 (sample SAMN10404973, study PRJNA504765) | marine sediment metagenome | isolation source: marine sediment core GS10_PC15, 103 cmbsf | place: Arctic Ocean: Southern Knipovich Ridge | collected 2010
GTTGTTGTTGTGCCTCCACCTAATGCTCCACTTTGCCATAACCAAATTCCAGCTATGACTAAGATAGCAATAGTTAAAGGCTTCATTTGTTGTGCCATTATATTTACCTCCTACGTTTTAGAAACAGAACCCATTTTGCCCTAACTCTCACAGATTAAATTTAATGGCTTGTCTTATTGGAGGTAATATTATTGATTTATTGGTATGTCTCAAGCTAAAACTGAGTTCACAAAACTACTATAATTGAGCTTATATATAAACCTTTCTATTTCTAACCTGTTTGTTCACTCAAAATCTGATTTAATGTTGGTTCAGAATATCTATTACCTTTGCTACTATTATCTATCCCCCTCTTAGGTTGAAGATTCTCCAAAGCCCAACACTTCTTAAAACCTTCATCTGAATATGTGTTAAAATTAAAATGACTCTTAGGAATGCGGTGGTCCAGGTGCCAATATTTTCCATGATTCTTCCATGTCATTAGTTTAGTGAACTGGTTTTCTAAATGGTCCATTAATTCTTGTAAAGTAAAATCTACTAAAGTTTCCCAGTGATTTCCAGCTTTTTTTGATTTAATTGAATTGTATATGCCCTTAGATACCATCTTAGATAACTTAATATGAGGTATCTTATATCTTTTTTTAGAATCTCTCCTCCATCTCTCTTTGACTTTCGGTAGTTGATTATGCTTTTTTCTTTTTTCTATAACCTCTGGACGTTTATTATATTCTCTTTTCTTTTTAATTACCTCAGGTCTTGACCTATACTCTTTATGGTATTTATGGTATTCTTTTCTTTCTTTTACTGGATATGTTTGATTGTATTTCCTTGCATATATTCTTCTTCTTGCTTTGTATTCTGGTTGTTGTCTATATTTTTTTATCCTTTTTTGAGTTTCTGGTTTAAGATGGTATTTCTTTTGAGATATTTTTCTTTGTGCGATTACTTTTGGTAGTCTAGCATACTCCCTTTTGTGTTTAATTACTTCTGGTCTTTTGTTATATTTCTTAGCATATTCTTTTCTTCTTTCCTGAGTCTCTGGTTTTTGAGAGTATTTCTTAGCATATTCTTTTCTTTTTTTAATTACTCTTGGGTTCCTATTATATTCTTTTTGAGTTGCCCTCATTATTTCTCTCATACCTGGAATCTTGGAAATCTCTCTGTAATTATGTCTTGCCTTTAGTCTTCCATCAAACAGTCTCAAAGGCATAGTTAGTGGTTTTCCTTCTTCTACCCTCCTTAGATTATCCTCGATTACCTCATTTGATATCTCATCCATTTTTTAGTATCTAATATGTTTGTAAAGGTATATTATATAAACCTTGTGTGTCCATGTCCAGTGCTAATGACAAAAACCGAAACCTTTATATATAGTAATTTATATAGCTACTAGTATACCTATAACCCAATAACCGAACCTATAAAAATGCGATATAAAAAACCAATTTCTTGCTTAGATTGTCAACACTTATTAGAGGATAAAAACGAAGAGTCTTATGAATGTCCTCTCATGGAATATAAAACTTATCATATTAAAGATTTAAAATTATGTCATAATTTTGACAAAAAAGAATATACGGAGTGGTAAACATGGAAAAAAAGGTGATATTATTTCTTTTAGTACTTTTTATAGTGCCGTTGGTTTCTGCGAGGCAGTTAGAGATTGAAGACATAAGATTCTATCTTAACGATGACAGAATAAGCGATGTATCTTATTCTGGAACTATTGACGCTGAAAAAAATGATGACATCTTAATCAAAGTGGATTTGTATAATAATGGAAATACTACAGTTAAAGAAATTCTATTTTTTGCAGAGATAAAAGACATTGACGATGGGGATGATGTTGAAGAGGAATTGAATGAATTTGATTTAGATGATGGTGATGATATAAGAAAAGAACTAACTCTAGATATCCCAAAAGATGCTGATATTGATGATTATAGATTATATGTTAAAATAAGAGGTATTGTTAGAATAAACGGAACTGACCATGATGAACTCTCTGTTTATAATTACACTTTAGATATTGGTGAAAAGCCAATTGACCAAGGAAAAGTGTTGTTGGATATTAACAACAGCTTAACTACAATACAATCTATGGTTAGAGAATCTTATGCAAACGCTTCAATGATTTCTGATTTAAACCAACAGATTGGTGAAAAGAAAGAACAGATAAGGGTCAAAGATGGTGAAATAACAAGCAAGGACAATATCATTTCAGACAAAGATACTGAAATAAATAATAAAAATAATGAAATAACTGAATTGAATAATGACATCAATAAATTAGAAGTTAATGTTCCAGAACTTGAAAAAAATAAGATGCAGATTGATTTATTGCAGGAAGAATATAGTTGTACTACAAAAAAATGTATGGATGATAAGATAAAGGATATCCGGGATAGTTATAAGCTTGGGTTTTGGGTTATTCTTGGTGGTGGTGGAGCTGCATTTTGGTATTTTAGAAAAAAACTATTACCTCAAACTTCAATCGCTGGACAAAAGCCAATGCTAGAAGGTAAGAATCCAATAAACATATTTAGGAGGTAATAAGGGTTTTAAAAATGACTGAAGAGATTGTTTTGGGAGATTTGGTTCAAGGAGAGTTGATTAGATATCTCCCTATTGAAACCTCTCCAGAGGGTCATAAGTTGCAGCCAATGGTAATCCAGCTAACTCCTGAGATGCTAAGACTTAAAAACATAGACCTTAATGATTCTGGTGTAGACCAATTTGGAAGCTCAAAAAAAGGCGGTATTTATTATAAAGCACTTGCGTTTCCTGATTTGATTACAGAGCCATATTACCTAGGTGATTCAAGAATAAGGATTTCTATAACTGGCATAAACTTAGAAGAGACTCCATTATCAAATTTATTCTTTCATTTGAAATCTCAGAATATGAGATTGCATGGGGAAGTAACCTCATTGAAAGCAACTATTGCTTGGTATAGCAAAGAGGTTACTAAATTAAGAACAGAGGTAAATGCTTTATTGCAAAATTCTGCTGAAATGAGAGCGATAGTTATAAAAGATGAGCTTGACAGTGATGAAGAGGAATCAACTAAGGGTGATAAAACTGATTGAAGATTTCACACGCAGAATAAAGGATATTGAAAAAAATAGAGAAAAAATATTGAAGATGGAAGAGCGTAATTATACAATCGCTTTTATGGATATATTCGATGAGAGTGAATTTTCATTAAATAGCAAGATGGTATCTGACCTTGAGAGTTTTTATGGTGGTCACGATATTGCCGTGTTATATAACCAAATAAATATAAAATCTAGATATTTGTTTGATTCTCTTTCAAAAGCGTTGGAGAGAAATGAAGAGTTTTTTGAAGAATTGCTTAACCTAGCTAATGAGATGATTACTGGAGAAGTTCATATCAAAAAAGAGGAAGTTCCTGAATTGGATGAAAAGACTGAAAAAGAGATTATTGAAGAGATTGAAGCAGCAGTAGTAAAAGGAAAAAAGATTGGTGGAGTTAAAGGCAGAGCTTTGGTAATGCAGAAAGTGATAAAGAACAAGGTAAATCATCCCATTCACATTGATACTTATAAAGAATATATAAAAGAAAAAGGATATTTAAAACACGAAAATTGGCAAGTACAGACGAATTGATTGAACTCCTCGGAGAATTGAAAAATAATCTAGATAGTAAGATTGACATAATCAGAGCTAAAAACTCCACTCTTTTCGCAAGAGGATTCATAACTAATTTTGCGATGGCAGATAGGTTAGAATGGGAAGCTAATAAAGCTGATACTGGAGATGTTATAGTTAACAGGCAATTAGTCCTTGATGTAGTAAAAACATCTAGGGGGATATTTGACAGTGCTGATGAGATTGTTACTTTAGTTCAAGGTAAACTAATCATATTAAAAGACAATTTGATGAAAATCCAACAGGAGCATATCAGTACAAAACTTGCTATAGACCAACAGAATAGGCAGATTTCATCATTGGTTAGGGAAAAGAAGACATTAGAAGCGGATAACCAAGCTTTGCTGGAGGCGATTCGTGGAAGCCAATGATTTTGTAGCAAATTATCTTTATCAGAATAATATAGAGATATTTAAAGGAGAGGAAAAGTTATATGATAAATTTACGCAAGAAGATTTTGATTATTCTCTTCCATCTAGTATCATCAAAGGGGCTGAATTGATTGACAAGCCAATAAAATTAGCTATAACTCATGCTGAACTTCTTGAGCATGGATGGCATGTAGTAATTAAAAAAGATAGTAAAAGACATGCAATCGCTAAAATAAGCACTGGAAAGACTGTAAAGGATATTGGGAATGTTAAAATAATTCTTGATGCTAGAGAACAGGAAGTTTGGCTAGAAGGTGGAAATACAGAATCCAATAAAATAAAATTAGGTCTTGGTGGAAGGAAATCAAAAGGTCTAAGGAAACATTATATGATGACAGAAGTTGATGGAAAGCCAAAGATAATAAAACCAGAATTTGATGAGATGAAAGCTAAGAGGGAGTTGATAAGAGATAAATGGATGGGTGGTTATAAAGGTATTGTTGAAAGTGTTAAGATTGATGATAAAGATATTCCTTTTATGATTTCAGTTAATGGTGAGATTGTTTGCTTGTCTAAAGAGGCTGATATGCAAAATATATATGTTTGTGGTGACCGTGGCGGAGGGAAGAGCATTCTGTTGATGACATTAGTAACAAAAATAAAATATAAATGGAATGATTGGATTTTGCTAATTGACCCATTAGGAATATTCCATACTTGTTATGATGGGATGAAAACTCAAAAGTTCATTGATGTGTTTAAAAAAATAGGAGAGAAACCTATTGGATTGCCAATTAATTATTTCTATATGGCTGGAAAAGATATGCATAGATTTGATGAAAATCTTTCTTTTATTTATCCTCTAGATACTTGGGAATTCTTAAATAAATATAGGTATTTTACCTATGGTGTTGAAAGATGGAAACTTGGTGGTGCTGAAAGGTATTTGAATAGGGTTGTAAAAGAGCTAGGATACAAGAAAACAAAAGAGGAAGTTTCTGAACTTCTTGAGAAGGCGTTTCCAGGTGGGAAGAAAGACACTCTAAGGGGTATGAAAGATAAATGGATTGAGACATTCGATAGTATATATAAGTTTAAATTTCTAAGTGTATTCTATAATGAAAATCTAAAATGGAAAACTGTTAATGATGGGGAAGTTTATGAAGGAGACCCAATAATCTCTTCTTTATTTGCTAATTTGGTAACTGTCCTAAATACAAATTATGCTAAAAAGATACCAGCAGATAATTCTGCTTGTTCAAGAAATATGCTTGCTAATCTTTTCCAAAAGATTTTAGACTACAAGAATACTGGTGATAAAGCTAAATTACAACGTATTTGGATTTGTCCAGATGAATTAGGGGATATATATAAAAAAGGTACTGGGAAAGGTAGTGATAACTTATCTGACATATTGGTAGAGTTCTCAACTCAAGGTCGTATAGTAAACATCGGCTCTATCTCCACTATACAGGGATTTAATAATATACATCCTGATATGGTGCAAAATTCCTCCACATTCCTTTTTACGCCGATTAATCCGTCAGGTTCTAGGGGAAGAGAAATAAGGCAACAATTCGGTTTAAGTCAAGAAGAATTCAATCAATTAAAAGATTTAAAGAAAACTCAAAGAGAAGTGATAGCAATACAAAAATTTCCATTTGCTGTTTATGATAAGAATGGTAATAAAAAAGAAGGTAAACGATTTTATCGTGGATGGGCTATTCCCCCTAATTGTAACACGTTAAAGGCAGGTTAAAAATGAAAATATCAAAAAAAAGACCACATAATATGCACCTTTACATCTGCCCCGTTGGGAAGACTATGCTTAAAGATTTGGATAAAGTTAGTGGTGCATATTGCAAAACATGTGAGATGTATAAAAACAAAGAATGTAAAAAATGGTTCAAAAAATAATAATACACAATAATATTCCTGTAAGATTAAGGATTAAATGCCCTGAGTGTGGTATGAAGATATTCACCCCCATAAATGATGTTCTTCATGCTAAGAAATTCGTATGCTACAAATGCAAGAAACATAGTGATTTAAAAAAGATATATGTCGAATATGACATACGAAGATATTTAGATTTGTGCTTTAAGCATTTCTCAACTAGGGATAAAGAAGGTAAATTAGAAGATGAGATTGAAGTTATGGCTAATATGAATAACAAGTATGATTTTGATGCTTTTTTTGATTTGATAAACAATCCTCACATTGCTTGGGATGTTGGTGAACCTAAAGAAACTTCAATAAATATAAAAACCTGCCTTTCCTGCGGTATATGCAACGACTGTGAAAAACAAGTTAAATTAAACAAAGATGATGGTATGTCTGTATGTTCTGAATGCGGCAGCAGGAATATAAGGTTCACAAAAGTTGAAGGGGTTAAATGTCCCAATTGTTCAAATAAAAAGTTGAAGGTTAAGAAAACAAAAATAGTAAAATCGTTAATATCAATAAAAGAATTGAGAAACTTTTATAAAAAATCTGAACTCCGGTTAGAAGATGGTTGATGAAGAAAAATTAGCAGAGCAAGTTGAAAAGAGAAAGACTTCATTAATCCAGGAAATACCTCCTAAATTGATGCTAACTTTCTTTGGTTATGTCCTGTTCATAATATCATTCCCAGTTCCAAATAAAGGTATATTGCTGGTTATAGGTGCTCTTGTTATAATATTTTTATCTAAAAGAAAGATAACTGAAACAAAAAAGATAGATTATAAGGAAGCTATTGCTATAATTAAAACCACTTTAAAAGATATGCGGAAGAGTGGTGTTATCCAGCCTTATATGAAATTTGATGTTTCTATGTATGCTGAAATAAAAGTTATATCTGATTTTTTGAAATACTGGTATGGTGGTATTAAATTCACTAATAATTGGGGTGGAATAACTTATGTTGAATGGAAAGTCTGGCTAACTAAAGATATGTATGGAGTTCCTGCATTTTCAGAAGCTCTTAGCGAAGTTACTGGAAGAGAATACCCACCAGTCAAGATACCTGCTATGATGAAAAAGTTTATGAAGAACTTGACTAAAACAGATATTGGGAAGTTGATGGAGAATTAGGATGGACATAAAAAAATTCCTTTTTTCGGTTTGGTATTATGTTAGCGAGCCACTTAGAGACAGCCCTAACCTGATAAAGACTTTATTTGATTTCAAGATATGGCAGTGGGCTTGTGTGTCGTTGGCTTTTTATTTTGCTTGGTTCAATAATCTTAACTATACTAAATGGTCTCTTATAGGTTTTGTTGTTTTCTATTATGCCAACAAGATTAAATCAGGAGAACATAATCGAATTTGGAAAGAAAAGATGTATAAAAATAAACTTAAATAATCATCCTTCATATATAGTCAAAGAATTAGTATAGCCATCTAAAGACCTGCTTGTTCTTTTTATCTTTATTGTTTTATCTTGTTTCAATTTAGAAGCTAGTTGTCGTGTTGATAATCTTTTTGTCGGTGGTAGATTTTGATTGTATTGATTTGTTAGTTCTGGAAGTGGTAATGAAAATGGTCTCATCTCTTCTAACATCTAATCACCTTTTTTTTATTGGAGGTGGCTGTCGTAATACCAAAATAAACGACAAAGAAGGTAAACCCTAAAGCATACTAATCTTTTTGTCAATATCTTCTATCTCTTTAACGAGCTGTTCATATTCTGCTCTTACTTTAAGACATTTCGCATATTTAATTTTCCTTGCTTCCATTAACAATTTGCTTTGACTACTGTCTGCTGGTTTAGATTCTATGGGATTTTTATTTTTATTGATATAGTTTATGTATATATATCCCAGTACTATAACCGCTAGAATACCTATTACTGTATTTTTCCATGTCTCCCACAGCAATACCAAATCTATTTCAATCACCTTCCTTGAACGAACCAATAACTAAAATAACACTTAAAACTATCAATAGTATTGCTTCCACTATCCATGCAATTATCCAAGGACTGTAGTCGCAATATGCTATTCTACAATAATTTTGCAGATGATAAAGAGCAAAAAGTATTTCTACTGCTAACCAAATGGCAGATGCTAGGATTAATCCTTTTATGATATTTAATAAAGTTTTTTTCCAGTCCATTTTTTTATCCCCATTGAGTCTTTGTTTTTTTACCAAATGTTTTTGGTTTTGTATATATTCTATTATACGTCCTAAAATAAATTAGTGTGAATGGGATTATTGATAATGCCCCAAGATAACTATACCAATTAATAAACAAGAATATACCCAGCCAACAGAATACCATGGTTATTATTATCTTTGTTTTATTTTTCATTGTTTAGTATTGTGACCATAATTTTCTAATGATTATCTTTTTCATATCGATGTGAGTGTTGATAGATTCTAATTTTATTTTGTTGTGTAATTCTCTCGGGAAGGTCATATTGACTACTACTACATTATTATTTCCCCTATGACCCCTTAAATTTATATGTTTATAAGTATCTTTATTTTTTATTTCTTTCCATTTGACATTATGAATCGGAAAATCGTGTTTTTTATCAAATATTAAAATGTGTGTGTCATCTTTTAAATTCTTTATTTGTGTTGGATAAAAATAAATACTATTAAAATACTTCTGTTTTACTTCATACTCAGTTCCATCCTTTAATATAAAATCTGGTGTTTTTAGAGTGATATGTCTAAAGTCTTCTTCCTTAATATTTTTATCAGAAATTAGCCAATAATATGCCTTCTTTTCTGAATCAGTTAACATTTCCTTTCCACCCTCTAGATTTGCAGTCTGGACACTCTTTAGGGTTGTCTTTTTTTGGTTTCCACTCATATCCACATTTCTTGCATTTATTCATAATCATAGTATTCATAATCATAGCTACTATTTAAACTTTTGTATTATTCAACATAACCATTATACGCTTTACATTTTTTTTTAAATTTGCAACCCCGTTTGTAACTAAATGATTCGCAATAGGTCTTGTTAACATAGCTACCATCTTGGTCGCACACAAATTCATCCTTTGCTCTTTTGGGTTTATATCTCTTATATATTCCAAATCCAAGTGTTTTATTCTTATTCTTGTCTTCTTCTATTTCCATCTAAACCACCATATTCCAAACTACAACAAGTCCGGCATATATGTTTAAAATTATCAAACAATTGATAATTGTTTTCTTTAGCTTATATTTCTTAGTTTTGTTATAAATAATAACATAAAGTAATAATATTGCTAGCACTATTGAAATTTTAAATATAATTGCAGAGAAAAAATCATTCTCCACTAAATTCTTTACTATAGGATTCAGTTCTCTACCACCTGCTTTTAAGAAGTTGTTTGTGGTTATTAAATCTAATATGTGTAATATTATGTAAGTTATGGATAATCCATATAGTTTTCCTTTAGTTACTTTCATTAAATTCTCCCTGCATCTCCCACTTTTCAGATATTCTTTTTACTAATCCAGATTTTAAATATTTTATAACATTTGATTTCTCTAGGATTTTTAATGAATAATACCATTTGAAATAAATTTGACGAGTTCCATACATCTTATCACTATCAAAACTCCCAGATTGTCTATGAAATCTATCTATCTTTAATTCATCGCACCAAAACTCAGCTAGGTCTTTTGATTTCTTTACTTCGTCTATCTTTAGATTTTTTGATATTGCTCTCCAAGCCGCCTGTACAGTCTCTACTGGTATCTTAAAAGTTTGCTCTTCTTTCCTCATTACGGTCTTTACTATGTATATTTTAGGAAACTTCTGTATATAAAGAAAACCTTGTCCCTTGTATTTGTCTGTGATAATCTCTTCTTTTAATGTTGGGGTGTGGTGGACCAAGTTTACTATCTCATCTTTCTCATGTTCAAAATCAATTTCCTTTCCAGTCAATGCTATTACTTCATTTAATTTGTTCAAAGAAAAGATATAAACATATTTCTGCAATCCCTTATCCCAAAATTTTAGACTGCTAAGTTCTTTCAATTGTTCATTAAGAGTCTGATTATAACCCAGATTAATTCCAAAAAATAGTTTAGCTTGCATTCTTAACCTTGATATAATCTATCTTATTATGCTCTATAATCATATCTCTCCACTTCCTGTCTAGCCCAGATTTAGTCTTGCCCAATACTAATCTTTGGGATTCTATCTTTCTTCTTTCGTTAAAAAGTTCATTCATCTGGCTCTCTATCTTTATTGCCCTTTCTTGAATCTTATTTATCTCTAAAAAGAATTCATAATTTTTATCCATCTATATCACCTTCTTAACTTTTTTATAGGTTCAAAATGTTCTACTAAAACATTATAAATATCTTCCTGATTAGACTCTAACTTTCCAAGCTGCTCCCAAATCACTCCAGAATCTTTTTCTAGTCTTTCATTTACTTTTTCCAAATCATCCAATCTGTTGATGTTTATCTTCAACTGCTTTTTTAATAATTTTATCTCTTCCTTTGTGTTGACACTCCCACCACTAAAGTTTGTGGGATTCTTGGTTGATGTCATGTGACAACCTCCAAAGGAGCTATCTCGCCCCAATGTATGCTTTGGTTAGAGCCATACATACTCTTCGATAATATATTTCTTGCTCCGACTATATCTCGATGTTCTACATAGTCGCAGAAAGAACAGATAAATATTCTGTCCTTGCAGTTAGATTTATTATTGTCTCCACAGATAGGACAAGTTCGTGATGTGTATTCTTCGGTTTCTTTTATAACTTCTATTCCGAATTCTTCTGCTTTATTTTCTATTTTCTTTAGAAGCAAATCAAACGACCAGTAGTTGTTTATCATTTGATTTACTTTCTTTCCTTTGCTTCCTGAATCACGAATATGTTTTATGTCTCCAACAACTAATGAAGAAACATTATTTCTTTTTAAGAATCTAAACATTTTAGCAACTAAATTATTATAAAGATTGTTTTGATACTTTGTTCTTTTTCTGTAAAGTTGTTGTAGATTTTTTGAAGTTCTTTTCTTTTTAAGATTTAACTTGCTTTGTTCTTCTGCAATAAGTTTTGTCCAGTATTGCCATTGTCTAAAGAATCTTTTGCTTCCAATTATTTTATCTTCGCTGTTGTTTAAGTAAATGCTCAATACTTTTTTTATCCCTAAGTCAAGTCCAGCTTTTGTTTCTGATTTTATCTTTTTCGTCTCTTTAACTTCTACAGATTGGTGAAGATAAAAATTATTATCTTCTAGTTTTATCTGTCCTCTCTGTTGTTTTCCTTTCCAGTTTAAAACTCCGTTGTATTTTATTTTGAAGTGTTTAATCTTGTATTTCTTTCTCATCTGTCTTGATAAAGGAATTATCACATAGTTTTTCTTGATTGAATATTGGCAACCATCTATTACTAAATAAGAAGGAATTGTTGTGTTTGTCTTTCTGTTCTTTAGATACTTTGGCAATCCGACTTTCTTTTGACTTTTGCTTTTTATTAGCTTGAATCTTGCAGAATTAGTTTCTGCATAAACTTGCATTCTTGGAAGTGAATAACTTCTACCTAATAATTGGTAGTCTTCTTTTGTCTGTAGCTTTTGTTGCAAATCAAAGAAGCTTGAGATTTTTTCTTTTTTGAAGAACTGTTGCCTTATAGTGTAATTTGCCATATTGTAAACGCAGCTACTCAAAAGCATAAGCTCTTTTATTATTTTCTTTTGCAACTTACTTGGCTTTAGTTGGATTATGTTTGTTCGTTGCATTTGTTTGCTCTTGGATGTATTTCCTTATTACTGCTTGGCTTACATTTCCAGCAGTTGAAACCCAATAACTTCTTGTCCATAGGCTCGGAAGCTTTAAGAGTTCTGGAAATTCTTTTCTTAGCATAAATGAGGTATATCCTTTGATTTGTCCTATTAATTTGTTTGGTGCTAATCTTGGATTTCCAGTGATGAACAAATGAATGTGGTCTGACATAATCTCCAATTGGATTATTTTATAGTTTAGTTCCTCTGCTTTTTGTTGTATCAGTTCTCTTAATCTTTTTTCTATTTTTCCTATGAGTATTTTCTTTCTTCTTTTTGGTATCCATATGAAATGATACATCATCATATGTACACTTGTGTTTTCGTGTTGATAACCTCTTGTCATAAACAATGTTAATCATAACTTGTATAAATACTTATCGGTTTTTGATTGCCATAAATGGCAATACGTGATTCTTCCCACAGCTAAAGCTTATGGGATTGCTCACTCAAAAACTTTTTCATAACGTTGGGGGTTTTGAAATAACAAGACTCCCATCTTGAGCGTGTTAACCTATGATAAAACAGGTTCCTATTACACTATCACATCTGCATCGTTCATCGCAGTTATCTAAGTAAATA
>SDBT01014935.1_pt1 | contig 12352 bp, 10 predicted proteins | sample 2277101 | NCBI WGS metagenome assembly SDBT01 (sample SAMN10404973, study PRJNA504765) | marine sediment metagenome | isolation source: marine sediment core GS10_PC15, 103 cmbsf | place: Arctic Ocean: Southern Knipovich Ridge | collected 2010
ACCATGATCTGTCCAAGCTCCATACAACATCTTAGTTGCTCTCCTCGCACAAAGCATTTCGTTTTACTTTTTTTTATTTCTTTTCTGCTACGTGCAGCCGTTTTTCTCTTTTTCATTCAACCTCATGGCTATTACAAACAGCCAGACTCAGTTGATTATCATACTAGCGCCGCCAGCATCGCATATGGCGTCGGCATGCATCGCCCCGATAATGGCGAGCCGATTTTTTGGCGCACGCCAGGCTACCCGCTTTATCTTGCATTTTTCTATACTTTATTTGGATTGAAAAGCTTTGACTTTAAAGCGAATGCACCTGCACAATCAACATCAATTTGGATACAGATTTTATTCAGTTCGCTGATTCCAATTATTATTTTCTTCTTGGCCTTTATGCTCACGCAAACGTATCTGATTGCCTGGGCCAGTTCTTTAGTTGCTGTCTTTCATCCCGGTATGGTTCTTGCAAGCACCTATCTGCTCACTGAAGGCATTGCGCTTGTTTTCTTTTATTTGTTTTTATTGTTCCTCTATCCTTCGACTCGGCCTAACGGCCTCCCTCAGGACGAACGGGGGAAAAAAAAGCAACGCAATTGGATTGTTAGCATAACCCTCGCGGCACTCATGCTCAGCGTCTATACCTGGATGCGGCCCATGGGAGAAATTATAGCAATCGTGAGTACGGGCTTACTTTTGTTTTGTGCTCGTGGTTCATGGAAAATAAGTTTTAAAAAAGGCACCTTATTCTTTCTCGTTTTTTTTGCAAGCATCTCTCCCTGGTACGTACGCAACTATCAGTTGACCGGCGAATGGTTTTTCTGCCCAACTTCTGGGCCCTATTTTAATTGTTTTTGTGCACCAAAAATTTTACGACGTATAAGCAATAAACCCCTTGAAGAATGCCACAAATTATTGCAACAAGCTGCAGGAATTGAACTGCACAAAAAACGAATAGCCCTACAGGGAACTGGCACATTTGTCTCACCACTTGTTTGCAAAAAAGTAGCAGTTCCTCTCCTGCTCGCTCATCCATGGTATTTTATGTACGATTGGGCAAAAGAAGTTGTCAAAACAACGTTTGATTTATACGCAAGCCAATTGGTTGCAATGGCCAACGGTAGTTATTTTTATGATCCGATTGAAGAATTTTTGACCGAAAAAATTGCTGCATGTCTTTATGCAGAACAGATGCCACTATTCATGCGTCTTGTCGCATGGCTTGAATTTATTTTCTCTTTGTTTTTGTGGTTTGGAATATTCGCTGGCTCATGGCTTTTCTTGATCAAGCCTCTGTTCTTCAAAAGCTCTACTTTTATTAAAAAAATGCAATGGCTTTGGTTTACCACTGGGATCATGATTGGTGCAGCAATAGCTCCCTCGGGTGGCTTTGGCTATGCTCGTCTGCGCCTGCCAGTTGAACCACTGTTGATTATATTGTCATTGACGTTTTGGTATTGGACATTCTATAAAGAAAAAATGAATTTGAAAATTTGACTTTATAGAAACTGAGTAGAGCACTCTCTCTACACCACATTCACACTCATTTCATATCGCAATATAACCTCCGCCAAGCGCTCTCTTTCTTATTGCTGCAACACCACTTGTAATACCCAAACGCCGCAAAAGAATGCCGCCTGCAATTGTCATGAATATCAAGCCACCGGCAATGCAACCTTGTGCGACATCGTCGCTAACCGTGCTGCCATGGTCATTGCAATTATGATCATCCTGAGTCGTAAGAATTATTATGCCGATTATCAAGCTCCCCAATCCCAACAAACCAACAGTTACTATTGCAGCTACTGGGTAATACAGCTCCCCCCATTTGAGGTACCTTCTTGAAAATGAGCTTCAGGATCGCCTGCGTAAACGGTAATCATTGAGGGAAATACAAAAAATAGCACTGCTCGTTGCACAAATTTCATGCTATATACGAAAAGGTTTGTTGAAGGTACCATCTCTTGCCTCTTTGATTACTATCGCCTAACAGTATAGGTACTTGTCTCATAATAGGTACTTGTCTCATAAAAACAAGCAGAACACGCCCTTGTTGTTTGATCACTCGTGCCAAAATCGGTATCATTAAAGTGTTGAGGCTTATTGCCACTTATTAACCAAGGATTTTCATGAAATCACCTGAAATTCGCAAACGATTTTTTACTTTTTTTACCGACCGCGGCCATGAGCAAGTCCCAAGCTCATCGCTCATTCCAGCTCAAGATCCAACATTGCTCTTTGCTAACGCAGGCATGAATCAGTTCAAAGATATTTTTCTTGGGCTCGAAAAACGCAGCTACACGCGTGCTATTTCTATTCAAAAATGCGTCCGTGCCGGCGGCAAACATAGCGATCTTGACCTCGTTGGTTTTACCAAGCGCCACCTGACCTTTTTTGAAATGATGGGCAACTTCTCTTTTGGTGATTACTTCAAAAAAGAAGCCATTGACTGGGCGTGGGAATTTTTAACCAAAGAAATTAAGCTGCCAATTAATAATCTTCATGTCAGCGTTTTCCGAACCGATGACGAATCATATGACATTTGGCACAAGGAAATTGGTTTGCCAACCGAAAAAATTCATCGACTCGGTGAGGCAGATAATTTTTGGCAAATGGGTGACCTTGGGCCATGCGGCCCATGTTCAGAAATTCACATCGATCGTGGCCCTGAATTTGGCTGCAAAGATATAAACAAATGCGGCCCGGGCTGTGAATGCGAACGATTTTTTGAAATCTGGAATCTGGTCTTCATGGAATTTGATCGTCAAGCAGACGGCTCACTAAAACCGCTCAAACAAAAGGGTGTTGATACCGGCATGGGCCTTGAACGCTTGTGTACGATCGCTCAAAATAAAGATTCGGTGTTTGATATCGATCTGTTTGAAAACATTATTGCAAAGATTGAAAAAGTTACTGGGCTCCGTTATGAACAACAACCACATGAATTAAAAGCAGCTTTCCATGTTCTTGCAGATCATATCCGCTCATCAACACTTTTGATTGCTGATGGCTGTGCACCATCCAATGAAGGACGTGGGTATGTGCTGCGTAAAATTATTCGTCGTGCTGCTCTGTTTGCACAAAAACTCACTGACAAAAACATTTTCCCAGAGCTTTCGCAGATTGTTGTTGCAGACATGGGCAATATTTACCCCGAACTTAAAGTTACCCAAGAACTTATTTTTAAAATCTTAACTAGCGAGATTAAAAAGTTTGCAACGAATTTAGTTCGTGGTCAGCACATTCTTGAAAAATATTTTGAAGAAAGCAAAAAGAAAAAAGTCATCACTGGCGCACAAGCATTCAAGCTTTATGACACGTTTGGCTTTCCGCTTGAATTGGTCGACATCATAGCCAAAGAGCGCAGCTATAAAGTAGATAAAAAAAGTTTCGAAGAACACATGCAAAAACAACAAGAGCAATCAGGCAAAAAACTCACTGATTCGCTTGACCATATTGAACTTGATGCATCAATCACCACCGAATTTACTGGATACCAAGAATTGGAGACACCATCTGCGGTGATTGCATTAATCGTTGCCAATGAACCAACAGATTTCGTTCCGGCTGAACAAGAATGTTGGGTTATTGCACGCAAGTCACCATTCTTCATCGTTGGCGGCGGCCAAGTACCGGACCAAGGCTCGCTCACGCTGGGCAAACATAAAGTTGCAATCGATGAAGTTCGTTATATCAATGGCCGCATTGCAGCACGTATCAAAGCACCGATTGATATCAAGATTGGTGATGCCATTAGTTCAAAAGTTGATAAGGAATGGCGCACGAATGCAATGAAAAACCACACCGCAACACACTTGCTGCAGGCCGCATTAATTCAGTTGCTCGGCAAGCATATTAAGCAATCAGGTTCATTGGTTCATCCAGACTACTTGCGCTTTGATTTCACGTACCACGAAAACCTGAGCCCCGAGCAAATAAAAAAAGTTGAAAATGTGGTGAACGAAAAAATTAGGCAAAATATTCCCGTCAAAATCGAACACACAACCTTCAAAGATGCAACCGATCGTGGCGTACTTGCGTTCTTTGGCGATAAATATAATCCAGAAAAAGTGCGCATTGTTGAAATTCCTGAATTCTCTGCCGAACTATGCGGCGGTACACACGTGCGTACAACGGGTGACATCGGCGCATTCAAAATAACTGAAGTCACCGCACTCTCTGCCGGGCATCGCCGTATTGTTGCACTGACCGGGCCAAAGGCAATTGAACTGTTCCAAGACACGTTCAGTACCGTCAAAAACTTAAGCCAAGAATTTAAAGTAAAGCGTGAAGAAGTTATTGGACAAGTCTTGAAACAAAAAGAACAACTAAAAGAATTGCAAACACAGGTCAAGCAGCTGCGGCATACCCTTTGGCAAACACAACTGCCAATCTGGAAAAAGCAGACTGCAAAGATTAATGATCTGCCGTTCTTATTTCTTTCACTTCAAGACGCGGCACATGATGAATTAAAAGATATTGCCCAGAGCCTTGCGCAAAAAACACCGGGCTTGTATTTCTTGATCAGTGCAACGGATGATCGCAGCATCTTCTTGGCAACCCTCTCTGACCAATTTGCAAACCGTGTCAATTTAAAAAATTTTGCCGCATGGTTAAAAGATGAGTATGGCTTGCGTGGCGGTGGCACCAAAAATTCTATTCAAGGCGGAGGCGGCAAATTTGACCCGGAATTGGAAACGGCAATTACTGCGTGGCTCAAATAAACGTAAAAAGAGATTATGATAAAAAGACTACTGCTTGCGGCAACAACATAAGACCATTCCCACAAGCGTGTAGCACCAATATCTTTTCGCCTCATAACCCATAGCAATCTTTGGCTCATCTGCCTTTTTTGCAGCATCTTGTAATGTATCATGTACCATAACAAGAACCGGAGGCCCCACCAATTGCGGTCTAAGGTTTCTCTGCGCCCTCAGCTTGCTTTGTTCTTGCAGCTGTTTAATAATAAGCCACTCTTCTTCTGTTAATTGAACTGTACCCTTAGGCAAGCCGCATTCACTTTTGAATATTGTGAGAAGTGAAATGACTGTTATGAAAAACAGTTCAACAACACCGCAAATACTCTTTGTTTTCATGTAAACAGTTGCTCAAGCATTTCAACCGCTTCATCCCTCAAACGGTCCACCTCTGCAGAATCCTCAACAAAATTACGCAGCACATAATTGGGCACCTCTTCTTTTTGTTCAGGCCGCCCAATACCAAAACGCAAACGTGCAAAATCAGGGCCACATACCGATATAATTGATTTGAGTCCATTGTGTCCACGATGGCTCCCGCCAACTTTGAACTTGATCTGACCGAATGGCAACTCGAGCTCATCATGAACAACCAAAATATTTTCTGCTTTGATACCTTGCTTAATCAAATGAGAGATTACTGTGCCTGATGCATTCATAAATGTTTGTGGCTTTATCAATATAATCTTCTGATCACCAATCATGATATCAGTAATCTCCATGTTTTCTTTGCTACGCCACAAAGTCATGTATTTTTCTGATAGGGCATCAACAATGCGAAAACCAATGTTGTGCCGATTATGATAATATTGCCGGCCTGGATTGCCTAAACCAATGATTGCTTTGACGTTTTCTGCTTTTATTTCTTGCATATTTTTACAATTCCTAAACCACTTCTTTAATAACTTTAGCCAGTTCATCACTTAAATCAAATTGTTCAACATGCGAACCGTGTAAGTCAACCGGCAATGGAATGGTATTCGAAACAAAAAGGGTTTTAAAGTTACTTGCAGCAATTCGCTGTAGTGCATTGCCTGAAAATACGGGATGAACAAAATAGCCATGAATCGCTTCAAAACCAAGCGACGCTAATTCATTGCACACATTAATCGCCGTACCACCCGTATCGATAATATCGTCAATAATAATTGCGGTTTTGCCACGGCATTCACCCGTTAATCCGATCACGCGCGTTTTATTAACGTCATAGCGTTCTTTTGCAAATACCAAAACACCAATCCCTAATTGCTCTGCTACCGCACGCACATACTCTTCAGCCCCTTTGTCAGGCGCTACCAAACAAATACTCAAAAGTTCAAAACCTGTTTGGGTAATATGCGCAGCAATAGCATTGGCAATCGTTACATTATGAACGGGAATAAAAAAGAATTTCTTGATCTCCGGTGCATGCAAATCTACCGTAATAATTTGATCGATCCCTGAACTTTCAAGCAATTTAGCAATGAATGCAGCTGGTCCAGGCTTACCGGCAATATCACTTTTTTCCTGCCGCGCATACCCAAAATAAGGAATCACGCCGACAACGTGTGTCGCGCCAGCATTTTTCAATTCATGCGCTAAAAAAGCAACACGAAGAAGATGTTCGTGCACCGGCGAACAGGTTGATTGGATAATCACCGCTTTTTTACCCGCAAACAATGAATGGTCTTCAAAACTGATTCGTATTTCACCATCGGCAAACTGATCAACACGCGGCACCATAATTTGTTTGACAAGCTTCTGCGCAATGCCGGCAACGAGGCTATCGTCTTTATCAAACGCTACAAGTATCATGTCCATATTTTTCCATGTGCTTTAGAAGACATCATTAATGTACGTAACGGGGCACAACGTAGCAAAAATCATGAAACTTGCAACAGAAAATAGCAACGCACTATTTTTCTTTCATAAAAAATGGCTGACAAGCATCAGCCGGTCAGCCATCTGTTTTTTTCTATCAATCAGTTCATCTCTTATGCAGCCGACGCAGTCTTTGCATCCTTGGCAGCAACTCTTACGTTGCCTTTTTCATCTTTATTTTGCGCAACCTTTTGCGCATATTGTTTGTTCATTTGCTTAATGGTATGCGAGGTAAAATCAAGCTTATCTTTTGCGTAGACAACACGTCCGGTCATTTTATCAACAATCGCATCCAGGTCTGTTTCTTTTGCAACATTGACAATGCCTTGTTCAATATCTTTTGCAAGCTTTTCAGTTGTTCTTTGCATGGAAAGCTTTAGTGATTCTTCACTTTCTTCTACTTTTGCTTTAAGATCTCGCTCCATCTTTACTATTTTTTGCTGCTCTTTATCACGCGCAGCTTCACTCATCGTCGCTGATTTACTTTTATATTCGTTAACCGCTTGCGTGTACTTTTGTTCATCTTCTTTTATTGCTTTTGATAAGGTATCTCGTTGAGCTTCAAGTTCCTTGCCTGCCTTAATACCTGGCTCACAATTACGCATTGCTTCAAATGAGTCTACAAACCCAATCTTAAGGTTGGCATCTGCAAGATCGCTGACTTTTTTAGCTTGCATTTGATCGGCCAGTGCAACACCCATCATCGATCCGGCAGTAAAAACAACTGCAAACAGGATATTCTTTTTCATATATGTTCCCTTCGTAATAGAAATGATCACTATCGTTATCTTACGTATAACGTTATATTTTAGCGTCCCTTAAAGATTAGTCAATTCATATTTTGTTCACGTCTGCGCACTATATATTTGCGTACCTCCTCGAACAGTATGATTGGCGCAGACACAAGAACAATTACCGCCCAATCTTGAGCTGATAATGGCATGGTCTTAAAAATATACTGCATAGCCGGCACATGCAAAAGCGCAAACTGTAATGACAACACAAACAACGTCGCCACAATAAGCCATTTATTAGCAAAGAATCCAAGCTGAAACAACGACCGCTGCTCAGAACGACAGTTCCAAGCATTAAACCACTGGAACATTGCCATAGTGACCAGCGTCATCGTCCGTGCATACACAATATCACCCGCGTAATACCACCAAAAAATACCAAGTGAACCTACCCCCATAGGCACTGCCATGAACATCATTTTGCCAAGTAAATCTCTGTCGACAAGCTGAGGCTTGCGCCCGGACCGCCGAGCAAGCAATCCTGGCTCTTGTGGCTCCATCGAAAGACCGACATCTAAAAATCCATCGGTCACTAGATTCAGCCACAAAATTTGTGCCGCCGTTAATGGCAAGGGAAGATTGACCAGCAAGGCAAACAACACAATCAATATCTCGCCCATATTGGTCGAAAAAAAATAGAGAATTACACGCCGCAGCGTATAAAAAATATGGCGCCCCTCTTTGATTGCATTGATAATATTCACAAATGAATCATCGAGTAATATTAAATCAGCTGCCTGTTTGGCAACTTCGGTACCAATACCACCCATAGCAATCCCAAGATCGGCAGCAAGTAATGATGGTACATCATTAACTCCATCTCCCGTCATAGCAACGATAACACCTTGCCGATGAAATAAATCGATAATACGCACCTTCGCTTCAGGAGCAACGCGCGCATAGACAGTTATCTTGTCCAACCGCTTGAGTAATTCATCATCGGTCAATTGACCAAAGGTTACCCCATCAACAATCTCATCACCTTCTTGGTAAATTCCTGCTTGCTTGGCAACATATTCTGCTGTTTTTTTATGATCACCCGTTGCCATAATAATTTTCAGCCCAGCAGCACGCGCTTGTTCAATCATACTGCGCACTTCAGGACGAATTGAATCTTGAATGCCACACAGGCCAAGAAATGCAATATCACGTTCAAGCAACTGTTTGCATGCGTCCTGAACCGCTCGTGGATCTTTTTCTTTGGGCATCGCAGACAAGGGAATCTTTTTCATACCAACAGCAACAACGCGCAAGCCCTCATCCAGCATGTGCGCAAAAGAATCTTTTGCCGATTGATCAACAGTATCACTACGCTCCATGACAACTTCTGGTGAACCAATGATATACGCAATGCCTTGTCCGTTATATTCATAAAAACCCGCATGATACTTGAGCACTGAATCAAAGGGAATTTCATATAGTTTGCGATACTGTCTTTCAAGTTGCTCACGTTGCAAGCCAAGCTTACGTGAAAGAACAAACAATGCCGCCTCGGTCGGGTCACCTTTAATTTCGAATAAGCCAAGTTTAGGAATAAAGTTTATTTCTGCGGTATTTAACAACGATGACGCAATACCAATATAATCGGTGGCACTACCAGGTTCAACCGCTTCTATTTTGGTTCCATCGCGGAATATATCGCCCTGAACATGATAGCCCTGGCCTGTAATACGATACCGATCATGATCGGCAAATACCGCCGAGACAATCATTTCATTACGAGTAAGCGTCCCGGTCTTATCAACAACAATCACATCCGTACGTCCCAGCCCTTCAACACCTTGCAAGTTTTTGACCAGCACATTTTTGCGCGCCATGCGATACGCGCCACTGACAAGTACTAACGTCAAAACCACCGGCAACCCTTCGGGCACCACACAGATGAATAATGCGGTGAGCATGACAAGCAGCTCCTGCACAGGACGCCCAATGACAAGGCCAAGCACCAAAAGAAATAAACAAGCCCCAAGAATGAATAACAAAATAAGATAGGAAAGGTAATCAAGCTCTTTGCGTAAGGGAATATCGGTTTCAATTTCTTCAATCGTTCGTTGCAACGCACCAATTTCAGTATGCGTTCCCGTAGCAACTACTATCGCTTTTCCTGAACCGGTCAGCACGTACGTCCCTTTGAATACCATGTTGATACGATCAGCTACCAACATTTCCTGCTCAATCGCTTGCGTTGTTTTAACAATCGGCTGCGATTCACCGGTCAATACCGCTTCATCAACTTGCACATTGTTCGCTTCGATAATACGTGCATCGGCAGGCACCCGCTCGCCCTCTTGTAACACAATCAGATCGCCAACAACCAGATCTTTATCTTCGATAATTTGATGCTCGCTATTCCGAATTACAACCGATTTAGTTTTAATAAACCGTTTCAAACTGGCTACGATATTTTTCGTACGCCCTTCTTGAATCGTGCCAATAATAGCATTAAAAAAAATCACAACACTGATAATAAAGGCATCAAGCCGATCTTCGCCTACAAAAAAAATAAGAGCCGCCGCAATCAACAAAATATAAATGAGTGGATTTTTGAACTGGTTGATAAAAATAGAAAAAACCGTTTCTCGTGGCGGTTCAGGCAAGGTATTGGGCCCATACGTACGTAATCTATCTTTAGCTTCTTGCTCAGACAAGCCTGTCTGCACATTTGTTTTGAATTGTGTTGCAACGCTTTGAATTGCTTGTTGATACGGTTTCATCAATTAACACTCCAGTTGAAATAATTGTGCCGTTAACAAACCAAGCATAATATAAAAAAGATGTGTAGAGCAAATGAATCAAACCGCGAGAGCCCTGCCAAGGCTTATCCCTAAATGCTTCACCCCACTCCCCTTCATGAGATCCCGCGGTCATTAAGACGCGAACATACTTCGACTATAAAGGAGAAAGAAAGTCAAAAGCAAGAGTTACAAAAAGAAATGGTCCACGAATGTGGGCCTACTATAATAATTATGATCAAAGTGTCTTTTACTTTTCTTTCTTTTTGTTAAGCGATGCCATGTAGTTCTCAAGATGAGCAAGTGCATCCTTCCGCATTATAGTGACGTCCTCTTCATCAAATCTCCCCAAACCAGCACGTAACCTTACAATATAATCAGGGTATTTCCAGGTACTCGCACTATAGCGATGCGTTTGTAGAAGTGACACTGCTACTTTTGCTTGTTGCACGCATACATCTGCCTCAATTGCTTGAGCAATTTTATTTAAACTCGAATTAATACTATCTAACTTTGCAGAAATAGCGTGAAGCTCTTCACCCTGCATATTAGTTATTCTCCGGACTGGAACAAAAACACCACGGGATCTGACCAACACATGAGTACTACCCCGGCGCACTAAAGAAGCTAAACGAACTGGTTGCATAGCCAAGCAACTAGCACTTACTGAAAGCAAGAGCGATAGAAATAACTTTTTCATTTGCTTACCTTTATTTGGTGATAAACGAGTTGAGGTCAAAGTAACTGCAGAAATTTAGAATTAGCCAATTTTTCTTCTTAAAGATATAAGAGAATCTCTGATACGCCCACGTGTTTGATAATCAAGCTGCTCTTTCGATTGCGCCCTAGATGTTTCCACAAGGCTTTCCAATACTCTCGCCGTTCCCTGGAGTTTTTCTTGACCAAATTCTTTTTTTAAAGCTTCTAACGAGACTTTTATACGCCTAGATGTTTGAGGCTCAGGCTGCTCTGATGATTGCCCAGATTTTTCCACCATGCTTTCCAATACTGTTGCCGTGTTCGCAAATAGTTTTTTTGGATCTCCCGTTCGAGCTAACTCCTGTTTCTCATTATACCCTTCCCAGTATTCTTCAGTCTGCATATTAGTTATTCCCCGTACTGGAACAAAAACACTACGAGATACACCCACCATATGAGTACCTCGGCGGACTAAAGAAACTAAACGACCTGTTTGCATCGCCAAGCAACTTGCACTGACTGATAATAAAAGCAATAGAGATAGTTTTTTCATGGTGACTTCCTTATATTGTACATTAATGAAACTGTTTATAAATCGCAGTAAAGAATATCAATTACTCGTATAATATCAATCACATTTTGCAATCATCAGACAAAAATATGGGATGTACATCCATAGAAAAACACGTAATGATAGTACCGTATAATAGATTAAATATAACCGCATAAAAAGGAAAATTCATGAATATGTTCAATAAATTATTGATTGCTTTGAGCATGCTGATCTTAACGCTTTCTAGCACAATTTTTCCTATGCAAGATCGTGAAAAGGATCGTGTCACTGTTGCAGGGATTCTCACGGCAATGAAAGAAGCAACCAAAGCTGAGGAAAGCGAGACCGATGAAGAAGAATACCTCACCGACGAAGAAAACTTACCGGTATTTGACGCACGTCAGTCAATTGCACAAAATAACAACGTTGAACAAGAACCTATGCAGGAGGTGCAAAAGCACACTACTGCAACCTCAACACGTAAAAAACATAAATACAATTACCCAGGATGTAACAAGACGTATGTTTATGAACGCGATCTCAATGATCATGAAAGGCTACACACGGGGGAAAACATATTTCGGTGTACTTGGAATGGGTGTACACGAGAATTTACACGTAAGCAACAATTAACTAATCATAAGCGAACTCATACCGGAGAAAAGCCATATAAGTGCAAGTTTGAGCTTTGCAATTATGCAGGAGTCAGAGCCGATTACCTATCCAGGCACCAGTACTATCAACACAATTATTGCTATAAATGTAAACGTCAGTTTGCTTCACGCGATAAAATTGATAGTCATATTCAAGAAAATCACCGGCGAAAAAAGCGTAAAAGGAATTAAGGGGCTGGTTCTACTTCGCTCTCACGAGCTGCGAAGAATTGACCGCGATACAACGGCTTAAAAGCCGTTGAGCGCTCCATTGTTTGGTGCAGACAGCACATCTTTTAATGCATCTTTT
>SDBT01014936.1_pt1 | contig 12351 bp, 30 predicted proteins | sample 2277101 | NCBI WGS metagenome assembly SDBT01 (sample SAMN10404973, study PRJNA504765) | marine sediment metagenome | isolation source: marine sediment core GS10_PC15, 103 cmbsf | place: Arctic Ocean: Southern Knipovich Ridge | collected 2010
GTATAGGAGTAGCTTAGAGAGCTGATCGGCGGTGGCTTGGTCAGAATCTTCAACGGGGATGACAACGGAGCTCAGGCGGTTCTTACGTTGGTATCCGGTTAGTAGGTTGATGTTACGACGGATGCGGTTGAAGACGTATTCGTTCCGGCCTTCCTGGAATAGGAGCTGTTTCTCTTTCTCGTTCCACTGATCCCCCAGGTAAAACCGCAAATCACGTTCAGCTAAGGGATAGAAGGGAGACCATGCGTAATACGCCTCATCATATGCTGTATCATAATCCTGTATTAAGTTAAGATCTGTGGTCAAAGAAAACCTCGCGCGTGTGTGTATATGCTTATGTGGTTCAGCGACTACATTTTCTTAGATTTACTAAATAATCCCTACTACAAAATATTATAAGACTTTTGTTTTCTTCCAATACAAAATTTCATCTTTCGGCGTTATCCAAAAACCGCTATATTTTTGGCCGTCCCACCAACCAGATTTGATACGTAGGTTTGTTTGAAGGTGAACAAGATCGAAACGCTTGGGGTGGTATCTACTGGCATCGGCCCAGCCGTCGACGTCATATTTGATGTCTTGGTATGAAAATAGCTGATAACCAACGGTATACGGTGGTTTAGCCTTCTTCCACAGCTTTTGACGGCACGGTGGAAGGTATTTTTCGGGCATTTGTGGTTCTCCTTGTGTGTGTTTGTGGTTGTCTTAATTCCTCGTTCTGGTATGATGGTGCTGAGATTCGCAAATTATAGTAGTCGTCCCCACGGTTGGCGCCGAAGGGATGTGTTCATCTACCAATCGCGGTAGAAGGAGCTAGAAAACCACTTCTTACGGGGTGGTTTTTTTATCTCCAGATGCTGGACTCGAACCAGCAACAATCTCCTTAACAGGGAGGCGCTCTACCAATTGAGCTAATCCAGAATGTCCATAATACTTTACCCCCAGCTTCTTACGCCAGTTGCCGATGGAGCAGTGGGTAACGTCGTGCTTCTTAGAGGTTTTCTTCTTCGATAACTTTTCCATATTTCTTGCTCAATCTCTCAAGATTCATCCAATACAAAGGCGAACGATAAATGCCCTCGCACTTGAAACCATAACCATCATAATATGCTATAACACGGTCTGTTGAATCTGTATTTTCCGGCCAATTAGTTGCCCAATAGTACCCGTCTTCAGGTGGTAGTTCTTTGTCTGTGCGTATCCAGGTCATGTGAATTTCAAAACAGCGCTATTTCCATCAAGGGAAATGCACCCTTTATGCTCTTTTTCTTTGCAAAGTTCGGTATCATATATTTTATAGTCTTCTATAAAAATAGCATTATCAAACAAAAACCTGACCAGATCGGGCATTTTGTTAAATGTTCGATAATTGTTCCTCAGCGAAAGAGCCGCTGCACAGGTTTTGTCTTGTTTTGATGTGTATTCTAAAAAATACATTGTGGTCTCCTAATGTGTAGTTTTCTTACATGTGCATGTGTAGTTATCTTACATCCAGTGCGTTTGTATCCATGGAACGACCGCGCTCCATTTAATTAGCCAGTACATAATGTACCATCCTCTGAGGTATGTTAAGAAGAGCGAGGCAAGAATAGAGTTTCCCGCAGAGACGCTTAAGACGAAGGTGAGCATGTAAATTAATCCTTTAGATAGTCTCATCATTTATGTTTCTCCACGAACTTAAACCATTCATCTAGTGGGATCTCCAACTTTTCATAAGGTTTATATTTGTCGCACACATTCCAGAAAGCGCAAAGCCTGTCTAGTTTCTCTTTGATTTTGTCTAAATCAAACCGCTGACTTTTCCTTATCGCCACATGTCGCCCTTCTGGCTTGAATGCACAGTCGTAATTAATGCAATAAATTTTCCAAACCCAGGTTCCTCCTGTGAGTGACTCCAAGAACATGGATAAATAGGGCGTTTTCCCGCACCATGGACACGGATTTAACGTTATCTCCCACTGTAAAAGAGGAGGAAATGCCTCAAGATGGCTATCCTGCGGGTCAGGCTGACGCGTTTCTTTTAACATCTCCTCCATCACAATCCTCTACTACTATGCGAACATGGGTGCCCATCCACTCGATTATTTCATCCCAGGACGGGTGTTCAAATCCTTCTTCTTTCATCTGTTTTAAAACAGCATTTTGCAAGGCGTCGACCATTTTTGCGCCATCATTAGGAAATCTCCTAAATTTGACCTCCATCACAACCTCGTGGAATATGCCTTTTCTAGCATATTTGCGTCTTCTTCGGTCATCGTCCCGCTTCGGCGCCGGTTCTGGATAATCGCCATATAGCGGAATGCATCCGCGCAATGGCTTGACCAGTCATGCACGGGTTTATCACTGTATACATTCAATTTTTCATTATAATTCTTGTGGTAATTGTCCATTGCCTTTATAAAAAATTTACAGTTGTCAGTATCTACCCAAAGCCGGGGGAAGATTCCCCTAGCTAGTTCAATTCCCTCGGCAATAGGTAGGTTAGGAGTGACCATAAATGAAATTCCTAGGTCTTTGGCTATTTCTAATCTTGTTTGCGCTCCCGACCCCAGCTCGCGCACCTGAATATCGTGTGGCGCCCAATGCTCATTATAAACCCACCCGTTCTCATTCGCCTTATCCTTCACTACCTTTGCGTAGTGATCTAAACCGACCCCCTCATTGCGATACATGTCGATTAAATGAATTTCTTGACCCACAGATTGGCTAAAGAGTATGCAGGTTTCATCCCCTACGCCGATATCCCAAAATGTATCAACGGGACTGTATGAGTTCATCGGGATCGGTGCCAAACGACCGCCCAACTCAGCCCGATTTAGCAAACTTGCGTAGTATGCGCCCTCTGCTCCTTGATCGAATGAGGTGTAATATTCTTGCTGGATGAGTTGCTCGGTCATTCCCTCGGCGCGCTCGGCTTCCATGTCCGCCTCACCAAGTACACCGGTGTCATCGATGGTCAACTTCTCGCAAAACCAGTCTTCATTGCCTTTTGCCATCAAAAACAGGTCATAAGCTGCGTTTTTACCCCGGGGAGTGAAGTTGAACACCGCCCAGCCTCCATTCTCTCGTAAAATCGGACGGGTAAACGCCCATGTACGGGGATCTTGTAATGAAAACTCAGAGAACACGCAACCAATCGGGTTGATACCCACGTTGATGATCTTATCAGAGCCTATGATCTGAATTATGCTCCCGTTAATCAACTCAATCTTCATATCCACCGAATTAGGAGTGCCTTTGATGATCTCCCGGGGAATATAGTCGAGAAACCGCTTTCCGTCCTTGTCACAGCCGTCCCACAAGATACGCTTGCCCAAACCCGTCGTAGGGAAGAAGTACACGTACGTGCCAACTCTGTGCCAAAACGCTTGCTTTATGAGCCAATTGAAACAGGTGATCTCTTTCCCTGCTCTCCGATGCCACACCAGTACAGCGCGCCGACAACCATCATCCATAGCCCTTAAAAAAGGCAGCTGGTATTTGCGCGGTTCAAAGTCGGGTATGGTTATGTCATTCATCGGATTTTTTAAGGTCGCAGTAGACGGTTTCAGCCATGCTCAATATGTTTTCTGTCAAGTCCGCTAACATTTCTTCCCGCTCTTTGGGTTCATATACTCCCAAGAAAACACTCAGTTCGGCAGTTAGCATTCCCATTAATACAGACTGAACTGCATAATTTCTTTCGTTTTCATTTTTCAGGAAACTCAAGGCGTTCTCCATATCTCTAGCGATGTCTCTTACAGCATTTTGCAAGTCATCCTGAAATTCATCTAAAAACTCTGTGAATTGCTCTTTTGTCAACTCTCTTTCACTGTTCATGGTTGGTCCATTGTTATGTCATTCATCAAACTCGTCCTCATCCGGCAGAGCATCATACTTTTCCCACGACTCCTCAATGCACTCCACCATCGTTTCTAAAATTTGCGTCCGCCCATCCGGTGGGTATGCAATCGTTATCATCGTTATCTCTCTGACGAGCAACGCAATCAACACCTCGTGCGCAAGGCCCCGCTGCATGTACATACCCTTGAGATGATCAGACAGATTGCAATCCCACACGCTTTTGACTTCCGGGCGTTCTATCTGGTTGAAGATATCTTTCCGAATGTCCTCAATGGCGTTCTCAACATCGTCGGCATACTCTTTTTTTAGAGCAGTAGCCATCTGCTTATAGCTCTTGATCTCGTCATCGGTCATGTTCATGGTTAGCCTTTTGCTTCGCATTTGAGGATTGCTATCGCGCGTTTTCGCGTCAGGGGTCCCGCAAATTTTGCTAGATATTGGATAAATTTTTTGGGTTGCACCACATAGTTCCTACCTATTCGCTTACCGCAATAGTCTAAGAACCTCTTATCTTTAGCAAAAAAAATAGATATTGAATTAGGAGCGCAAGCTGTGGGATATTGATTGTAGCACTCGCGGGACGTGACGTATAGTTCATCAGGCATAACCGGGAGTTGAGGAGATTCTTTAGGTTCAGAAGGTTCAAAAGGTTCAGCTTCTCCACATCTCGTTTTAGATATCCAGTAAGATACCGCTTCTCTAATTAGGTGATTAACAGTGACATTAATATGCCCCTCTAATTTTCGTTCGATGCCGATGTTTTTCAATTCCCTCCATGTTTTAGGGGTAATTCTGAGGCTTAATCTAAAAATATCAGAGCTTAGTTCTCTTTCTCGAACTGTTTTTCTTATACTACTCATTACTCTCTCCTAAGTGGTTTTGTTTCTCTAGTTTCTCTTGCTTCTGGCACTCAAAGTCTTCCCGAACCTCCTTAAGGCTCTGAAGGTAGATCAAATGCGAGCTGTAACCAATCTCCGCAGCTTCCGCGTTGTCGCTGGCAAAGACGGCAAAGTTTGTCTCCACGCCATAGTCGGCATCCCACACAAAAACCCGCCAAGAACTTCGGTTAAGATGGTGTCGAAACGGAGTAAGCCTGATCTTCTTACTAATCTGGAATGCGCCGTGTTTATTGATTATCATCTTCAGCCTTTTTAGTTTCAATCTTCTCAACTTTCGCTTCTATCTCAACTATCTCTTTGTTCTTATACATAACAGCTTCTTTTTCACCGTAGTTCACGACCTTGATTGCGACCTGTCCAGCGTGGTTAATTTCCTTCTTGTCGGTCTGTCCGAGCTTGTTTTTTCCGAGCCATACGATCATTGTCGTATTGCGCTTACGCACAGCCTCATCGTACTGCACAGCACGCAAAATTGAGTCGCCTTTAGACCGTTTGGATTGGAGATATGCAGTGAAACCGACCTGTTTTTCCACCTCTACTCTGCGGTAAAAAGTATCGGGATACATTCCAAAATATGCGGCTATTTCTGTACCCGTACAGCCGGCAATCATAAGCTCGTCGACCTTCTTCCAGTCAATTTCGTATGGAGGTCTTCCTTCCGGGTTTCCCGTTAGCTTGTTAGGCATTCTTACCAGTCCCGAGTAGCGTTGATTATCGAAAAGTATGAGTCGCTGTTGCCAAGGGCTTGACACTTCCAAAGCAAAGCACATTCTTCGCATAGCTTTTCGCTCTCGGATTCGTCGTCCACATATATTACCCTTAAAAGCTCGTCAGTGGCTCCGCAGCGTGCGCACTTTTCCATTACTCGCCTCCGATATGTTGGGTAACCTCGTTGCAGGGATTCCGGGGTATAGATGCTACATCTTCTGACCCATCGTAGACCGTTGGGAAATACACCCTTTCGTATGTCCACAACGTAAAAGGTTCTCCGATGGATTCTCCATAACCGCTGTCAAATTCTTTATCCCAGTCGATATCTTTAGGAGCAAAATCTACAACTTCTTCCCAGCGCTCTTTGTGCCGATGCATTTCTGCTTTAATCAAGTTTCTCCAGGTATCCGTCATTCTCCGTCTCCGCATTCATCCTTGACTCTCATCATGTCTTCGCAAGGACAGGCCAGATAATGGGTTATGTCATGGACCGCCTGTTCAGCCTCTGCCGCGCTACTAAAGAAAAACCGAGCCGCAATAAACGGCTGTTTCTCAACCACCACAGAGTGCCTCACGTGACGACGCAAAGGACCATCTTCGTATAGGTCATAGTAAACTTTGATGTGGCGATCTACAAATAAGCCAACAGACCCACTACGCCCCATAATTTCCTTGTATCTCATGTGTTTGTCTCCGTTGTTTGTGGTTGTGTTTTCTTTGGGTATTCCGATACGACCAAGAGCTAGCTGCTCTTCCAAGTATTCCTTGAAAGTTGAACAGTGTGATTCGAGCTCACCCGTAAGCGCGTTGAAGGTGTATTTCTTGAATCTGCATTCCGTCTCTTTCATCACTTGCCTCTCTTGATTTTGTAGGTTGTGTTCATGTACTTATCGACCATAAACGCAACTTCTCGCTCTATGGCTTCCAAAGTCACCTCGTCAGCCACCGTTATCGTCACAGTTGCCCTGAAAGCTTTTTCCGAATCAACAATCTCGATGTCTCCCTCACCCTCCCCCATCCCCAACTCCTCTACATCAAAACCCCAGTCAACCAGATCGTCAGCATCCCAACAATTAGCAAGCATATCAAAGTCCCACTCACCATGGTTTTTATTAAGGCGTATCGTGAGCTCGGCCTCCTCTGTCGGGTCGAGTGTGCGATCGGGTACATAGACATCGACGGTACTTTTCCCGATCTTCTGGAGGATGCGGAAACGCTGGTGTCCTCCCAGTAGCATCCCGTCGTGATTGATGACCAAAGGCTCGCAGACCCCAAATCTCTCGATTGAGGTTTGGAGCTGCTTTGCTTGGGCCTTGGAGATGGTGCGTGGATTTGCTGTGTTTTCACGGATGTCACCTATTTTGCGGGTTTCAAGCTTCCACTTCATTAGATGGCTTCTCCATCGTCATCGTCTTCGTCTACCGTGTCATCCACCATTAGCCCAGCATCAGAGGTGATCTCGGTTACTTTGGTGATCGCGGGCTTGGGAGCTTCCTCTTTGATTTTGAAGATCTGGACGTACCGCACCTTGTCTAGGTCTGTCCAAAACCCGTTATCGCTCTTCTCCATCCAGTAGATGCCCTTTTTTGATAGGGTTTCGTAAAAATCCCCTAGCTTGTCTTCAGATAGAGCAATTGTCAGCTCTTTGCCGTCCATGTAAACCAGTTTGATAGTGTAATTCATTTCTTCTCTCCTGGTGTTGGTTTATGTAAGTTTTCCTTTGCTCCCTCCCATAGAGAGGTCTCTTGGTATGTCTCTTTCATAATGCCAATCCATCGCTCGATGAAGTCCCTCTGCTTGCGCTTGGGCAGCACCTGCATCATCTCATCTATGCCCGCGATGGCGGTCGCGTAGCCGAGTAGGTAAATGTATTCCTCACGCTTGGTGATCTTCTTCATCCTCTTCCTTCACGTATATCCCGACCACCTCTCCCTTGTACATAGCGTGATAAAGCCGTGGATTGTACGGCGACAGCTCTACCGTGTATCCTTCGGGTAGCTCCAAAGGGTCGCCATGCTCATCAAAAAACTGTGCATCAATCATCTTGCTCTCCCTCCCGCGGTACCAGCCGCGCGTCGTCTTTATCTTCAGCCCCAACCACGATGAGCCTCTCTCCGCACTTCCAGCAAATCCAGTTGTGATGTCTTTCCTTCGACAGAAAAGTGCGCAGGCAGTCAGGACATACGTACCGTTGCATCATGGCTCTCTCTTGGTTGGCTTGCGCTTCTTGGGGCCGGCTCGACGCTTCTTTGGAGGTGCTGCCTTTTGTACCTTTTGCACCTCATCCGGAGCATTGATCTCGTCACCCTGTGGGGTCTGGGTAAAACCCATCTGGCAGCGTAAGCAAGTGCCGGTGTTGTTGACACTTACCACGCCTTTGCATGAGGTGCATGTCATGTAGTTCATCACGCCACCTCCTTGTAGCCGGGATCTCCCGGTCGTGGGTTACGCAAAAGGCCCTCTGCGCCCCAGCATGACGGAAGGGGTTTGTTCTTTGGCCATAGCTCGGTGATCTCAATGTCGACGTAAGGGGTTAGAGAGTAAACCTTCTCACACACCAGCCTAGAGACTAAGCGATCATCGGAGTAAGCCACCTTATTCAGGGTATCAAGGAAAAACTTAGCTATATTATCTACGTCTTTGTTCTTCGGGCACCACTCCCCGTCTACCGAATCTCGGCGCGTCCGGTAGCATGATCCTGGTATCGGCATACCAAAGGTCGCCTTGAACTCCAAAGGTGCGTCTGGGAGCATTATATAGCCCTTCTCGCGCATTTGATAGAAGTATTCCACACTAACCCTATTCGCTAAGGCCGCTTGCTCGTTGTATACTCCGTGTTTCCCCAACCTTGGCCAGCCTTTGGCAATCGGGTCGCCCTCATATCTTAGCTTCATGCTACCCTCCGAGTGTCACCGACCTTCCGCGCTTTAAAAAATAGCTTGTCAACATCCAAACCGTACACGTCGGCAATGGCTGTCATCTCCGTCAAGGATGGTACAAAGATAAAATTATTAGTTTCCATGTTCCGCAAGCGTGTCTCATCCATCTTGGCAAAGTCGGCGGCCGCCTTAAGCTTGATACCTAGGCACTCTCGGCATCCACGTAGTAGCTGCCCAAAGGTGAGGTGGTCCATGGCTGCGATCACGTGAGCTAGTCGCTCCTCTAAAAATTCGAGTGTCATACTTTTATTCCCCAGCTCTTAAGCTTGTTTAAAATTATCTGTTGAAACTGTGGCTCTGCATAACCAATTTCCATCCGCTCCCTTCCGCTTCGGATCTCAATGCTGTTGGTCTTGACGTTCATATACCTCTCTTGCTCGGGCCACTCTACAGCCTTGAGAAACATCGCCCACGTCTTAGAATGCTCAACCTTGCTAAGCTTGATCTCTTCCTCGCTCACAACCTTTTGCGCTTTGCTCTTGTGGGCCATCTTAATCAATGCCCGGTCAAAAAGCTTCCTAAGTGTTCGGGGGCTCTGGAAGACGGTAGGCCAATAGTCATCCTCTTGAGACTGTGCCCATTCAAGGATTCTCTCGGCGTCCTCATAGCTACGCTCGTCAAGCCTTATCATCTGATCAATCTCTTTGGCCCATTGTGCTAGGTTGGGTTTCTTCTGCTTGGGATTGATTTTCTTCAATCTTTGGAAAAAAGAACACGCAAAAGCCGTAGCTTGCGAAGGCGCTAGTGTTTTATCTGTTAAAGGATCTGGTATTGTATCTGGTATAGGTGTCCCGATATCGTCTTTTCCATTTCCCGATTCCGGTTCTTCCATTTCCCGATTTCGGGAAATGCTAAACTTTTCTTCATTCTCGAAAGCATACCATGATGTGCGGTCGTATTTTGAGCGGTTGAAATTGCCCTTCTTGATAATTTTGAGTTTTAGGGCTTTTGCGATCAACCGCTCAACCTGTTTGACCGACCAATAAGGGAAGACCGCGGCTATTTCAGTAATGGTTTGGTAACTCCAAGTGCGATCATCGTGCAAATTACGCTTCAGTCTTTTGTTGCGTAAAATCCAGTATTGGAAATGCCAAACCAGAATGGCTATCTCTACGCTTTTGTATTCTTCGGCTATATGGATGTCGAAAGAGTGATTGCTCATTGGTTCTTTCCTTTTGTTTCAAAATTATCTCTGTTTTTGGACACACCACAACCCGCTGACAAGTAATCTTTTAAAGACTCGATTAAGACGATCTCGCTTTTTTCTGAGATTTTTGTGTTGCTAAATTGTGGGGATTGGTATCTTAGATTCATCTTAATCTTGCCCTCTCCTTTTTGGAGTGGTATCTCGGATGGTGGTGGCGGATTAATTACGTTAGTCAATTCTTTCTCCAAAGGTGGGCTAACAGTTTAAAAATTCATTCGGTCTTTTGACCTTGTGTGTGTAGGGGAGATCTCGGGAGTGGTTCCTTGAGATCTCCGTTTTGTTATAGAGAACCTTTTAGTTACCACTCTTCTATCACACAATTTTTTCTTTTGTTTACCACATTCAAATATTATTTGCCAAGATCTAATCTTCATCGCGTGCCTCTTCGGCTAGCTCTGCTTCCCAATCCTTAAGCTTCACCATTTCCAAACGGTCGCGTGTCCGTAGCAAGTCTTCGTATGTGACCACGCCGTTGGTGGCCTTGACAATCTTGACCGCTGTCAAAAGTGAGGGCGAGTTTTTACGGCATACCACTTGCGATAGTGTCGATAACGAGATGTGCAGTTTCTTGGCAAAAGCGTTTTGCGAGATTTTGTTACGCCATAAGTAATAATCTAATTCCATAGTCGATCCCTCCGTTGTGTGTACTATAAGGTCAAGATAGCATAAGCTTTTATTTATTGCAAGCTTTGTGTATTTTCGCTTGCGCATTTTATGGGGTGGTGTATAATCAACCACAAATGCGGATGATTACGCATAACACACACAAGGAGAAAGGAACAATGGAAACACAACAGATTGAATTTCAAGAGAAATGTAAAGAGTTCTGGTTTCGGACACGGAGCCTTTGCCAAACTGCGCTTGTTGACTATCTTATGGACAACTTAGTAGAGGGGTTTGAGAAAGACGACAAAGATGAAAGATATGAAAACCAAGATATAATTGAATGGTGGGAAGTTAATGACTATCTGAAAGAGAAATTGTTATCACATGGGGAAGTGATCTTAGAAAATGATTATGGTACTTGGTGGGGTCGTTGTAGGTCGGGCCAAGGGGTTTACATGGATACCGTCATCGAGGACATTGTAAAGGAAATAAACTAAACCAACACACACAACTTAGGAGAACCACAATGTCATACTTAAGCAACGAAGACTACATTGATGAAGACTTTGAGCACGCCAAGAATCACATGGAAGGGCTTCTAGGAGACATATACAAAACCGGCAACATCGCCGACCTGGAATTTCACCTCGATGAGGTATGCAGCTATTTTGACTTAGCCATACCCAAGGGTGACCCGGTGGTGGAGGCCAAACAAACACAAACAATACGCATGTTGCAAAGCTGGGTGGCATATTGCCAAGCCGATGCCGAAAGAATATGCGGAACATTACACACACAACAGGAGGAGAAGTAAGATGAAACAACAGTTAGAGGAATTTCTTTATAGTTTTAGAAAGGCAAAAACAGTTGATGAATTTATAGATAGAATGACAGAAATAGAATATTTTTTATACGTATTGGGTGTGAATCTCAAGGACTATCAGAAAAAATTTATAGACCAGAGAGAAGCTGAAAGACTTGCGGACCTTTTGTTCTTTGTACACCGCCAGCTTAAGGACATCTTAGTAACTATCGAGACGAAAGACCGTTCCACCATAGAAGAAGTAATAGAAAGACTTAGATGCACCAAGAAGGAACAAAACACACACACAGGAGAAAACAAATGAAACAATCTGAACAAATCAACGAGCTAGCGAAAGCTCTAGCCAAAGCGCGAGCGAGCATTAAGCCCGACGTAAAAGATCAAGTTAACCCTTTCTTCAAAAGCAAGTATGCAAGTTTTGAAAGTTGTGTCGCTGCGACGGAGCCAAGCTTGACGGCGAACGGTCTTTTGATCTTCCAAGCTCCCGATTACGTGGACGGCAAAATGGTTCTGGCTACCCGTCTAATGCACACAAGCGGGCAATGGCTTCAGTCAGATGCTCCATTGCTACCAGCGAAGCAAGATAGCCAAAGCCTGGGCGCAAGTATCACGTACATGAAGCGTTATAGCTGGGTTGTGATGGCTGGTTTGCCCGGGACGGATATAGACGACGACGGAGAATCGGAAAGGGTTGCAAAAGCCCCCGCTGTCGCCACCTTATCCAAGGAGCAGATGGGTGAGCTAGAGCGTATCTTTGCCAAGTACCCCGGTTATCGGGAAAACGTCACGAAAGCTTTGCAGGGGAAGCCGTTAACGCAGCTCCCGCTTGATATGTTTAGCAAGATTCGTGCCAATGCGAAGGCAGATCACCAAAAAGAACAACAACAAAAACCTGAGTTCCAAGAACTGGGATTCTAAATAGGAGAAAGGAAAAATGAGTAATTTTAACATATGTGCAATAGACAAACCTATCACTGAGGCCTTTAAAGCTGACCCGATAGATGCGTTAGCAACTTTGCAGTACGCGATATTATGCGCGTCAAACAGGATACGCGATCTGGGTGGAGAATACGGCGAAATGTTCGGAATGGATTTGAGGGATGCGAGCTGGAAGTTAGAACGCAAAATTCAAAAAACTTATGAAGAAGACTCCAAGAAATGGAGAGAACACCTTCGTGAATCCGAGTCCAAAAAGGAGGAGAACAATGAAGGAAATGAATAGTAAGGAAGAAGCTAAAAAGTATATAAAAGAGTTTTATGAATTCATTGAACAATTTCAGGGGAAAATTACTTTAAAGCTTTTGTTAGAGCTTACAGTATATT
>SDBT01014937.1_pt1 | contig 12351 bp, 11 predicted proteins | sample 2277101 | NCBI WGS metagenome assembly SDBT01 (sample SAMN10404973, study PRJNA504765) | marine sediment metagenome | isolation source: marine sediment core GS10_PC15, 103 cmbsf | place: Arctic Ocean: Southern Knipovich Ridge | collected 2010
CTCCTTGCTGAGAGATATGCTGAGCAGCCGGATCGGCTTCACGACCGACTGGGTAAGCGCAAAACTGAGGAAGACGAAGACCAGGAAGCTGAAGAAGCCCGTCAGCAACAGGCGGTGCCGCAGTTCGCCGATATACCCCAGCGGCGGGAGCTGCTGTTCCAGTCCCAGGATGCCGACTATCCTGAGCTCGCTGTTCCGTATGGGAGCGTAAGCAGCTATGTAGAGACTCTCATCGGTGAGGTCCCGGTAGGGGAGCGAGAACCTCGTGGTCCCCCGCAGCACGAGCTCGAGATCATCATCCTCGACCATGAGGATCTCGCACGGGGTCCCGATCAGGATGTCCTTCCTCACATCCGCAAGGACGTGGCGAGTCTCGTCTATGATGAACGCATGCCTGAGCCCCGAATCGACCTTGATCTTTGCAAGCACCTCGCGCACCCATCTGGATATGTAGAGGTTGTCATTCCCGGGTACGAGGAACTTCAGGGAGTCGCCGGGCAGGCTTTCGGTAGCCACCGCGGCTATGCTGCTCAGGTTGCGTCCCACCTCGCGCTCGAAGCTCTTCTTGCTGGCGAAGTATACCCACCAGCCGGTGCTGTTCAACAGGACAAGCGCGGCGAGGAGGAAGATTATGATGACCTTGGCCCGGAAATCCCGGCGCAGGAAATGCATCTGATGCTCGGCGTCTCCAACACGCGCCTCGGCCCCGGAGTGAATACTGCTTCTCATAAGCTCCCTAACTTCCCGTCTGCCATCTCTTTGCATCCCCAAAATAACACCGGGGGGAACACACTGTCAAGCGTCTTGCGTGTTCAGCAGGGGCGTAGCCCATTGCAGACACGCAAGACACGCAGTTGCGCCTCTGGCGCAACTGCAAGCACTGTAAACGCCTCCAACAAGCTCTGCCCCGCAAGGCACGCAAGGTGCGCAGCCCGTTGAATTTCGGGGACAGGTCACTTAATTCCCTATCTAGGCGAGTGCATAGAATTAAGTGACCTGTCCCCGAAATTCGAAATTCACCGGTATTTGCAGCAGAATTCCCGGCCTTGACATATTCCTCGCGGGCATGGTAGCTTTAGCTTCAGGCAATTGACATATTGGGACAACAGAGAGCGGAAGGAGAAAAAGATGAGGATGTCGAAGGGACGAGGCGTCACTGCGGGAGTCCTGCTTCTTCTACTGGCCGCAGCAGCGGCCATACAGGCCAGGGAGCAGATAGTGGCGCGGGTCAACAAGACAAAGCTGACACTGGAAGAGTTCAACGGCGCGATCTCGCCGGGCGGCCGGAGTCCCCGGGGCACGATGACCACTGAGTTCAAGCAGATGATGCTCGACCGGTGGATAGATTCCGAACTGCTCTACCAGGAAGCTGTCAGGCGGAAGATCCACCGCAGCGAAGAGGTGAAGAAGCAGATGGATGACCTCAAGCGGCGCGTGAAGGAGATGGAGCGGAGCGTCGTCCTGCAGGCATTCACCCAGGGAGAGATGGAGGAGATCAAGCAGCCGACCGACGAGGAGGTCAAAAAGCACTACGAGGACAACATGGACAAGTTCAACATACCCGAGAGGGTCATGCTTTCGCTCATCATGGTCAAGACCGAGGATGAAGCGCAGGCGGCGATCAAGCGTCTGAAAGACGGTGAGGATTTTGCTGCCGTGGCCAGCGAGATCTCTACCGAACCCTCGACCAAGAGGCGCGGCGGAAACATGGGCAATGTCGACCGCGCAAGACTCGGCCGATTCGGCCCGGAAGTGTCAGCTGCTGCTTTCGCCCTCAAGTCCGGCGCCATCAGCGACCCAATCGTTTCCTCCACGGGCAGCGTCTACGTCCTGAAACCGGGCGAGAAGACACCTGCGGTCCAGAAGACCTTCGAGCAGGCCAGTCAACAGGCCAGGTCGTTCCTGCTGATGGAAAGTCAAAAGGCCCACTACGACGCCCTGTTGTCCGGGCTCAGGGAAAAAGCCAAGATCGAGAAGCATCCCGAGCTCCTGAAGGCAAAAGACGAGGCCGGGGAGAGGTAGGACCGGGGCCGAAATGTTCAGGGAAGACGGAGCGGAACCCGCGGCTCTATACAGTACATGACGAGCCCGCTGAGGGCTTTCGGATAGAAGTACGTGGCCTTGCCGGGCATCCTGTTGCCCGCCAGGGCCACCTCCTTTACGGCATCCACTGGAGTAGCATTCAGGAAGAGCGCGAGTTCGAACTCGCCTTCCTCCACCGAGGACCACGCCCTGGCTTCATCGGTCATGTAGGAAAGCCTCTCGGGATCCATCGGGGATCCGCCGTTAAGCGCGCCGTCCACTATGAGCCGGTGTGCGATAGTCACGTCCAGGTGCCGGTCCCCCGCTACCTTCTCCTCCTCATCGAGGGACCCCGAGAAGCTTTCACGCAGCGTCAGCAGGTGGCAGCGTCTGCCGCCCTGGTAGAGGCCGAACGCATGCCGTGGAGATGCCGCCTTGAGGCGTGAAAACAGCTGGTTGCTCGTCACGTCCCCCTCGGGATCGAAGGGCAACTCCTCCACGGAGAAGCAGCAGCCCAACCTCTCGAGCAGACAATCGCCCCGGAGACCGCCCACGGACCGCACGAGTCTGTGCGCGGGCAGTATCGTAAGCGGCTCCTCTTCCATATCCAGCAGGCACACCAGCGCATGGTTCGATGGATCGTCCTCGCCGCCTCCCTGTCCCTTCCCAAGCAGCTCCTCTCGGAAGATCCGTGCCACCTCGTAGCGGTGATGCCCGTCCGCGATGAAGACGTCGCAATCCTCAAGAGCGTCTGCCGCCGCGCGCAGCGCGGAAGCATCTCTGATGGACCACAGCCGGTGAGTCACTCCTTCCGCATCTGACACAGTGGCCTCTGCCTCGTCCCGGCTGTGCTCGGCAAAAAGCTCCCCGAGTCTCTTCCTCGGCGAGTGGTAGAGCATCAGCAGGGGCGAGAACTGGCACATCGTCGACCGGATGAGCTCGAGCCGGTCCTCCCTGGCCTTTGCAAGCGTGTGCTCATGCGGCAGCACTCCTTCGCCCGGACGCTCCAGACGCAGGGCGGCGACGAGACCCCGCTGGCGCTTCCACTCCCCTGTGCTGAGCCCGTAATCCTGCTGGTAGATGTACATCGAGGGGACTTCATCCCGGATAAGGATACCATCGTCCAGCCAGCGGTCGAGGCACTCGCGTGCCCGGCGGTAGCGGCTGCGGCCCTCATCCACGCCGGAGGCTGCGCTGCCGAGGATGAGACGGATAACGTTGTGAGGGTCCTGCTGGTAGAGACGGTCCCTGCCACCCGCAGATATCACGTCGTACGGAGGAGCCGTAACGCGTTCAAGTTTACCGACCTTGTCCAGATCATACCGGACACCGCAGAACGGAAACACATGAGCCAAGAGATGAGCCCTCCAAAGGCAAGCTTACGAGTCGCCTTCTTCTTCGCCGGTGGACCGGCCACCAGGCTGCTCGGTGGACCGGCCACCGGGTCGTTCGGTCGACGGGTGAACCCTTCTCAGGGCGTCTTCGGCGACGGCGGACCTCAGACCCATCTCCCACAGGAGCTTGCAATGCTTCTTCACCAGCCGGTCTTTACCCGAGCGAAGGTATACGCTGATAAGCGCTTCCCGCACCGGCTGGCATGGATAGCCGTCGCGCTGTGCCAGCTTCAGTATCTTTTCGTACTCGCAGGCCGCTTCCCCGAGCATCCCGTTGGCCTCCAGCGCGCAGCCAAGCCCGAAACGATACTGGATGTTCCCGGGGTTGATCTTTGCAGCCTCGACAAAGCAGGCGACCGCCCGGTCATAGTCGCTGTCGCGCAGGCTTGCCATCCCCTGCTCGTAGAGTTGATGGGCCCCTGACTTCTGCAGCCTGCCTATCCCGAGCATGCCCTGCTCGTAGGCCCTCCGGACGTTCGGATCATCGAGGCCGTCAAACTGGTATTCCCTGCCCCTGACCCGCTTGAGCACCGGGATGCGAAGGCCTCCGACAAGGCTTTCCACATAATCTCCTGCCGCGGTGCCCGTGACCGGGGTCCTGGTGATCCGGTGGTGTGTGGGCACGTCGGAGGGGCCACCCGGCTCGATCCCCAGCTCCATGTCGTAGGCGTACCTGCTGTCTGCCCTCGACAGCACTTCGTATGCCTTCGTCGCGCGGCGGAATACCCCGGCCGACTTTTCGTCTCCCGGGCTGCGGTCCGGGTGGTGACGGCGCGCCAGCTCCAGGTAAGCCTGCTTGATCTCCTGGGGCGTTGCCGCCGGCCGTACGCCGAGGGTCTCGTAGTGAGTCTGTGGAGCCACCTTGTCTCCCGGGATGCTGCCATGGGCCTCACAGCTACCGGTTCTTGATCTCCTCTATCCTCTTCCTGGCCTTCTGCGCATACGAGGTATCCGGGAAGTTCGAGATGACCCTCTGGTAGTGCTCGACAGCTACATCATAGAGTTTCGCATTGAAGAGGTTCTCGGCAAGCTGGAAACCGGACTTCGCCTTCTGCTCCGCCTCGTGCTTCCTCATAGCCTCCCGTACGTCGGGATCCTGGCGGAGCTCGTCAAGCCGCTGCTGGGCCTCCTCTGCCTCGACCATCTGCTCGAACCGCCCGGCTATACTCCGGTAAAGGTCGACCGCTTCCACCAGCTTCCCCTCCAGCCGATAAGTGTGCGCGGTGACCAGAAGCTTGTCGACCATGTCCCGTATCTCCGAGGCCTCGTGGCGCGCTGTCACCGCCTGCGGGTCCTCCGGGAAATCCGTAGAAAACTTTCCGAAAAGCCGGAAGGCCACCCCCAGATTCCCCGCTTTCAGGGCCTCCCTCGCCCGTATGATCATCACGTTGGAACCGTTATCAGCGACACCCTTCTCCGGCTTCTTCCCAACGCTCACTACGAGCTGCCCGTCCTCTATCGATACAGCCTGTACCAGCTCTCCCACCGGCACGCTGAAGAGCGTACCGTCCTTTGCCAGCCAGCCAAGGTACCGGTTAACACTCCCCACGGGAACACTCGCGCTCCCCACCTTGACCCAGTCGGGGATGAGCGTGACCTCGCCGCGCTGGAACTCCAGCACCCCCGCCGCGTTTATGATAAGGGGCTTCCTCAGAGCGCCTTTCTCCACGAACACCCTCAGGATGACCTCCACCCCGTCTTCCAGTATGTAGACGTTTACCTCCTCCAGGAAGACGCCGGGGCCGCAGTACTCCTCCATCTTGACGATGAAGGCTTCCAGCTGCGTCGCCCCCCCGTACTCTATGTAGGAGTTGATCTCCTCCTCGGTCAGGAAGAGTTCGACCCGCTTGCCCTTGCGCAGGCTTGCCCTCATCTTCCTGATCTTCTCATAAGTGATGTCCCCCCTGCCCTCGGACATCTCCGGCCTCTCGTAGAGCGGTATCTTTAAGACGGACGTGACCGCCAGTACCGCAAAACCAAGGATGAGCACGAGCACGATGAAAACGGGAGATATCCTCGGCATCTTCTTCCTGCCCGGCCGATGCCGCCGCGGTGCCACCGCTTCCCCGCCCTCGGTCAGCTTGGCACCGCACTTAAAGCAGAACAGCTTCCCCCCCAGATTGCTAACCCCGCAACTTGGACAATCCATCGCAGCGCTCCTCCTCCTTGCTCAGTGCCTGCCCATCCGGGTCCCAGTCTCTCCGGGCGGATCCGGCAATCTCCTCACAAGCGCACCCACCGGCCCGGGCTCCGGGCCCTCGATCACCATGACCTCGTTCCCCGAGACGGACAGGAAGCCCGCACGGCCTCCGCAATGCCACCTGCTGTCCACCTGCCTCTCCCCGGTCGGGCGGCCGCACCTCTTCGAGACGACAGCCCCATAAGCATCACGGAACTCAATGGCATCCGCAGGGCTGTCCCACACCGACTTCCAGATGAACACAAGATCCGAGCCCCGCTCAAATGCCGCATATATATCCCCGTCCCAGCCCGACGCCGCATCGGATGCGCGGCCAGGACCAAGGAAGTGCTCGAGCAACGCCAGGGTCTTGAACTCGCCCATCCTGTTGCTGATGGTCGGCTGCCACCCCTGTCCCGGTCCCACTGCAAGAGGACCGGATAGCTCGATCTCCTGCGGCTCGTCTCTTGACCCCCGGTACTTCTCCGGGTGAAGTATCTGCTCTGTCGAGCGCGGCATGTCCTCATACGCCGCGTTGACCGCACTCCAGCCCCCGCGCCGGTGAAGCGAAGAGACAAACCCCAGGCCGCGGACGTACGGGAACATCAGTTCCTGTACCATGAACCCCGGGACTTCGGCCGCGCCGGGTGCACTCGAGAGCAGGCCCGCCATGGAATCCAGGCCTGCCGCATCGAGGTCCAACCGCAGGCCTTCCATCATCACAAGGGTCGCATCTCCCTCGATGACCGCCAGTGCCGCCAGCGTGCGGTCATCGTTCCTCCCCCGCCGGGATACCAGGACATCCAGCGAGAAGTGCTGGTCCTGCAGCGCGTGCGTGATCTCGTGCAGGAGCAGCATGTTCCCGGTCGGACCCGCTACAGGCATGTCACTGACAAACACGAGCTCCTCGCTGCGCTCATCGTAGACTGCGGCGATCTGCGACGCGTTCAGCTCCACGATGAGCTGCGCAAGGTCCACGGGCTCCTCCAACAATCCCAGGGCGGCCAGCAGCCTTGCGTGGCTCCGGAGCTCTTCTCCCGGGTAGTCCTCCTCCATCCTCTCACGGAGCATCCGCCGCAATCCTTCACGGTCTATCACCCTGACACTGAGCGGATCCTTCAAAGCCAACCCGCGGATGGCGGATACATCGTCCTGCACGAGCAGGACCTGTTCCCTGGCGCCATCCTCGCCCAGCTGCTTCCGCAGCCTCGCGAGTTCCAATGCCTGCCGGCGCACCCGCTCCCGGAGCAGACCTGACTCGTCAGCCGCGCAGCAGCTTTCGCCCGCGCTCCGCAGCAGGGCAAAGACCGCCGGCGACCCACCGACCACGATGAAAAGCGCCGCCGCCAGAACAGCTCTCTTCACGCCTAGCGTCAAGACCACCCTGCCTCCATCCTGGCAACGAGGAACCCTCTTCCCTGCAGCGTCACCGAGCAGTTCGTTGCATGGCAGTTTGCGAAGCAGACTCCACCCCTGCCCCAGTCCATCTGAAGCCCATCCAGGCGGAAAGCCCCGATGAGCTTCACGACAAGAAAAATGGCGGAAGGGATCAGAAGCGCACCTCCCGCCAGCAGGTCTCTTGCATGTTCCTTGCTGCCAAACGGGGACCGGAGCACTTCAGCCATCCCGTACACTCGGATCACGTCCCGAGAATGCCCCAGCGCCTGCTCGCTGCAGCCAGATCCCGGAAACAGGACCGGACCTCAAGAGCCACGCCGCATCTCAGATCTTGATCTTGGCAGCCAGGTCGCCCAGCCAGGGGATCTTCCAGTACTTCCCCATTATGGACTGCACAATACCGATGATCCCCAGGATACCGATGATGGGCGCCACGACGAACCATCCCACGAACGGAATCCATGCCAGGACAACACCAGCGATAAGCAGTACCAGTCCCTGCTTGGCGTGAAACAGGGCGAAAGGATTGTCTTTCTTCGCCAGGAGAGGGATGAGGCACAGTAGGCCGAGGTATCCCAGAACAGCGAAGATCTTCCCTTCCTCGATTATTTTGTCATCCTGCGGCATCTCTGTGGTCTGCTCTTCTGCCATCTTGGTACCCTCCTAGAATGCGAACTTCGCCCACCCGATGAACTGCGTCGCCGACTCGTCTCCGAGGGAAGCAAGCACGGTGCCCGGCTCGAAACGCCCTGCGGCCAGCCCGAACTCCACCCTCTCCGACTGCTGGTATGCCAACTCCAAGTCAATCTCGGAACCGTAATCATCGGAACCGGAAGCCCCCACTTCCGACAGTGCAAAGTCGAAGTAGGACAACTCCAGTGCCAGCTTGTCGCGAATCCTGCACCCGACGGCCACCTTTATGACTGTCGCGTTCGTGTTCAGGCCAAGGCCGGTATTCACGTTGTTGACCTGCCCGTAGTCCATATCTTCATACATCGGGTCGAACGCTTCTGAGTCTCCAAGTCCCTCCGGGCCCTCGTCGCCTGACAGCAGCGTGTACCTGACAAGGATAAACGGCACGTGGATGTTGTCTATGAGCTCGTAGCGCAGTTCCCCGTATCCCCCGAAAGCGCTGAGGTCCTGAGTGGCGTTCACCTCGCCCCACTGCGGCACCAGTTCGCCGCGGAGAGAAAGCCCGGGTATGGTCATCAGGTCGCCCTCGCCCCTCACCGTCAGTGCCACCACATCGGAAGCATTCGTCTCGTCGTTCTTGTAGACGGCGCCGAAGTCGAAACGCCCGGTCCCGCGGTAGTCGTAACTCAGGTTGGCCAGGAACACGTTTACATCATCTTTCGCTTCAGCTGATCCCTCTTCCACCTTCAGGAACCCTACAAGAAGCTCGTAAGGCCCGAAGACCCAGTCTCCGCGGATCGCATCGAAGGACGTGCGGACACCCTGCTCGTAATGGGTCCGGATAGAGTCCGCGGGGTTTCGCGCGACGAGGAAGCCATCGCCCATCATCAGTTCCTGCCGTCCAAAAGTGAACGCGGCGGTCGAGCCCCCGAGCTCCTCGATCACCACATAGGCAAGATCCACGTCAACGTCCGTGGACGCATCAAGCTCCCCGCCCCAATCGCTCTCGCTGATGAGCCGCACCACGCCTTCGAGATGGTCGGTGAGAGGCCATGTGATCCCCACCCGGGCGGTGGTCTCCAGCCAGTCCTCACTGGTCCCGGTCGCCGCGGACATCGTGAAGTTATCGCGGTAGAAGCCGCGTACCAGCACGTCGCCTCCGACCTCGGCAAACTGCGCGCAATCGACCGCCCCTGCGGCAAACACCAGCGCTGCCACCCACACTGCCAGGATGATACTCTTGCCCCGCATCTACTTCCTCCTTCCCCTCTAACCTTTTCCGCCACCACTGTCATACCAAAGCTGACTATACCACTGCTCCATTCAGACTGTCAACGCGCAGCGGGCCCCTGCCGGCTACCCGTCCACGCCTTCCGGGGTATCCGCCCCGCCGGGCAAGGCCTCCTCCCCTGCCCCGTCACCCCCGTGCTCTTCACCCCCTGCAAGCTTGTCAAGCCTGTCGCGGACCAGTCGGGTCGTCTCGGAAGAGAGGCCGGGTTTCCCGAGCAGCGCCTCGTAGGAAGCCCGGGCATCCGCAAACCTCCCCAGCACTTCCTGGCAACGTGCACGCCCCAGTCCCGCATCCACGGCCCAGGCGCTCTCCGGGTGCTCCGAGGCTGCTGTCGCGAACTCCTTCATTGCAGCCTCGAGATTCCCGCCAGCTTCCAGGCAGTATCCTATCGCCGTCTGAGCCCCGGCTGCCCACACTCCCCGCGGCTCTGCTTCCAGGTACCGCCGGTAAGCCGACAGCGCCGAATCCGCATCGCCCTGCCGGTACCGCGCTTCACCCAGGTAGAACAGGCTCTCCCTGCCCCGGTGTGTGCGCAGGTACTGGCTCCCAACGTCCTCCAGTTGCTCCGCGGCCGCACTGAAGTCTTCTTCCGCAAGCGCTGCAAGCGCGGAGTCCAGGCTCGCCTGCGCCCGCCTTTCCATCACCCCGGCATAGGCCCTCCAGAGGACAAGCACCACGACTGCTGCGAGGATGACACTCACAGCCCGGTTCAGGACAACACCGTGCTTCTTCACCCATCCCAGGACTGGATGCTCTTCCTCTTCCTGCACCGCACCTGGTGCAACCGGCTTTCTCACCATTCCTCCCACCTTTCAGACTGGTAGGCCCGGCGTGACTCGAACACGCGGCCCGCGGTTTAGGAAACCGCTGCTCTATCCACCTGAGCTACGGGCCCAACCTATGGTTTACCCAGGACTTGCCGCCTTCGGTCGCAGCCACATATCGACTGCCAGACAAGAGCTTAAGGTCTTACAGCGTGGATGTCAAGCTGTGATTCATGGGTCTTGTGTGCCGGATGGCGAAAGGAGTATAATCACCCCGGTTTCTGCAGTGCCGGGAACCGCACAGTGTTTCGGACTGGCGTCATCCGGCGCCGCAGGCGGCAGGACCACTGCCACTTCAGTTCGCCACAGTCTGTTGTTCAGCATGAGAGAAACCAACATTTGGAAGACGGCACAAGTTAATGAGGGTAGGTCTAGAAAGTCAACCGATGATGAACAGCATCCATCACACACTTCCTTACGGAGCAGGAAACCTCCACATCGATGCGGCGGCAGGCGAGTTTGCCGGCTGCCTGGTACCCCGCACACCTCCGCCAGGCCTGCCTTCGGAGATCCTGCAGAATGCACTGGCGCACCCAACGGCATCTCCCCTGCTGCGTGACCTGGTCCGGGGCAAGCAATCGGCTGCTATCCTGGTACCCGGGAAGATGCGCATCGCTGCAGCCAAGGAGTACGTACACGCCCTCCTCGGAGAGCTACATGCCGGTGGGTTGAAGGACAACCAGATCGAGATCTTCCTCGCAACGGGTACCCATGAGAACCACGGGCACAATGACCTGTTGGAACTCCTCGGCAAAGAGACTATGGCAAGGATCAGGTGTCGCACCCATGACGCTTCCGATCCGGCACAACTGATCGAGCTGGGCAAGACCAGCCGAGGAACTCCGGTTCTCATAAACCGTCACATGATGGACAGGCAGGTCAAGATCCTGACGGGTCGCATCGTTCCTCACTACTTCGCCGGCTACGGAGGCGGAAGGAAAGCACTGATCCCCGGGGTGGCCGGGCTCGAGACCATACTCGCAAACCATTCGCTGACCCTGGCACCAGACAGTGGCATTGCAAGCCGGGTGGGCCCCTGCTCTTTGCCCGGTAATCCGGTGCACCTGGACATGCTGGAGGGTGCCAGGCTGGTCGAACCGGATTTCTGCCTGAACACGATCCTCGATGCGAAGCATCGTTTGATCGACGTCGTGGCCGGCAACTTCGAGCAGGCCCACCTGGAAGGTTGCCAGCGGGTGCGGACCTGGTTCCAGCTACGGCTTCCGCAACCCGTCGACTTTCTGATCACGTGCGCTGGCGGTCTGCCCTATGACACTGATTTCATCCAGGCCCTCAAAGCGGCGTTCGATGTCCAGGAGGCCGTCCGCCCCGGTGGTTGCCTGTTGTGGGTAGCCGAATGCAGGGAGGGCATGCCCGGGGCATTTGACAGGTGGGCCGCTGTTTCTCCACATGACTCCCTGGAAAGTGCTGTGCGCAGCGGCTACAATCTCGCCGGGCACAACACTGTGATGCTCAGGCAGCTCACCAGCAAGCTCCAGGTGGCCCTGCTAAGCTCCCTGTCGGCGGAAAGGGTGCGTGCCCTCGGACTTCACGCGGTTTCCTCTATCGAGGAGGGATGGCACTGGGCAAAGCAGCGGCTGCCCGCGAACTTCCGCTACGCTACAGTACCCTACGCCAACATATGCCATGTCGTCGCGGGAACAGAAGCCGGGAACTGCGTTTCCGATCGGGATGACGGGCAGGAAGACCTCCAAACATGAATGACCGATGCAAGTTTCGCCGGTGCTGTGTGCGCTGCGGCAAGTCGGATCCCGGGGGATTCGTGTGCATATGCAAAGCTTGTGGAGGCATGATGGAGGTCCTCTACGACCTGGAACAGGTGGAACTCCATGATGCAGAAGATCCGCTGCTTCGCTATTTCGATCTGCTTCCCGTCCTGGACAGGGGCCACCTGGTCAAAGACTTCCTGGCCCGGACGCCCTGCATCCACGCACGGCGTCTTGGTGAGCTGCTGGGCCTGCCGTGGCTGTATCTGAAGGACGAGACAGGGCTGCCTACGAAGACCACCAAAGACCGCATGGCCTCCGTAGCCCTCCCCTACCTGTACGAGTGCGGTGTGCGGCATTTCGCCATTTCGTCCACAGGCAACTCATCCACCTCCTTTGCGAGGCTGATAAGCCATTATCCGGGAGTTCACATGTACCTCTTCACCGCAGAGGACTTCCTGGACCGGGTCTCCTGCGCGCACGGATCCCAGAGCATCCATTTTGCAGCCCGAGACGCCACCTTTGCGGATGCCTGTGCCATTGCCATGTCTTTTGCCCGGCGACGGGGAATACAGCCAGAACATGGGTTCTTCAATCCGGCCAGGCGAGAAGGCCTCAAGCTGGCCTTCCTCGAAGCCGTTGAGCAGATCCCCAGGCCCGTGGAATGGTACTTCCAGGCCATCTCCAGCGCCATGGGCGTTGTCGGTACGTTCAAGGGAGCCAGAGAGCTGCTCGGTCTGGGGAGGCTCAAAGTCCTGCCCAGGCTAGTGTCATGTCAACTTAATTATGTTGGGTAATGCTCTTGACTTCCGCCATGGCTTGTGGCATAGTTGCGTGTACGAGGATGGGGCAGCCACAAGTCGGGAGGAGGTCAATGAAAAGA
>SDBT01014938.1_pt1 | contig 12351 bp, 14 predicted proteins | sample 2277101 | NCBI WGS metagenome assembly SDBT01 (sample SAMN10404973, study PRJNA504765) | marine sediment metagenome | isolation source: marine sediment core GS10_PC15, 103 cmbsf | place: Arctic Ocean: Southern Knipovich Ridge | collected 2010
TTTTTATGTATTTATTAAAAGCTTCATCTTCAACTTCTTTTATTTTGAAAGTTCAAGATGATAGTTTACTTCCAGTTGCAGGAACTTTAATTGAGATAAATAGATTTTATCCAGGAACAAATGAATTTAGAATAGTTCAAATAGCTAGGACTGATGATCAAGGTAAATCAGTTGGATTTTTTGAAACAGAGATAGTTGATTATAAATTCTTTATTACATTAAATAATGCAATTCTCTTAGAAACAGGATTACAAAAAGTAATTCCAGAAAGCTCCCCATTTACTTTAACATTTAATATTGGGGATCCATTAGGAGAACCTTGGTCTTCACAATTCCCATTGGATGATTTAAACTCTTCTTTGATTTGGAATTCAACATCTGGGTTTGTAACTTACACTTATGTTGATAGTTCAGATAATTTTACATTAGCTAGGTTATTAGTTATTAAAGAATCATTAACTAATGTTTCAGCAAATGAAATTATTTGTAATGAAACTTCTACATTACTTTCTGCCACCTTAATTTGTAATGTCGGTTCTGATGCTGGATTTTACATTGCAAGTTCTTTCATCACTCGTGGTTCTACAGAACAATTAGATAAACAATTTGGATTTCAAATAGAAACTCTTTCAGGAGTAGTTGGATCGTTGGGATTATTTTTTGGTTGGTTTATAATATTAATTGCGGCATTTATGTTTAAATTTAATGAGATAGCTGGGATTTGGGCTATGACCATGACTGTCTTGTTAGTTAATTTAACTGGATTAATAAATTTTGGAGGAGTGTTTGTAACAGCAATAATTGGAGTTGCAATAATATTAACATGGATAATGGAAAAATGATTACGAAGAAACCATTCTTAACAAGAGATTTTGTAATTGCAGGGGTTCTTTTTAGTGGAATCCTAGCTTTATTTGTATTATCAATTGCTGGGATATCTGATGAATATGATTCAACTTTATTAATCAATGAAGAATTCGCAGAGAATTATGATCGTCTTACTCAACAAACTGAAAGGATTGAAACTGCGAGGGAAACAGCATCTGCTGGTTCTGGACTTAGTTTTTTAGGAACGTTCGACGTGGCATTTCAAAGTACTTTTACAATTTTTCAAATGATATTTCAAAGTTTAGATTTATTTGGAGATATGAGTGGTTCTTTTTCAGAAGACTTTGGAGTAGATCCATCTGTTGTTACAATAATTTTTATAGTTGCTTTATCTATATTAACTACATTAATTGTGTGGAATATCATCAGTTCCATTAGTAGGGGGAGAATATAATGGCTACTTTTATCCCTACATATTTTCCTGTTCCCAATGCAACAGATACTAGAGATTTTCTTAGTGTGTTCCAATGGATAAGCGATTCTGCCACGCAAGGATTATTTTTTCCAATTGTTATATTTGTAATCTGGATTGTCCAATTTATTGGTGTACTTTCAGAAGGGAGACCAGGTTCTCGTGCTTTCCTATTCGCTTCCTTCACTGCAACAATTCTTTCAATAGTCCTTGGAATTTTAGCAATGATGGCTCAGAAATGGATTTACTTACTTATACTAATGGCTTCATTAGGAGCATTTTGGGTAAAGTTGGCAAGTGCCAAAGAATAATTAAGAATGGAAAAAGAAACAAAAACAAATAAGAGAAAAGAATTTATAGTAAAAATTGGAATAAAACTCAGAGAAGTTTTAAACTCCCAAAAAGAACAAATTAAAGAGGCAACTTATAATTGTGTAAATCCAAGTGATTATGAAGCAGGAGAAATAATTGCTAAGAAAATTCTTAAGGAAATATAAAGTAACCTAAAGTAACTTAAGGTAAAAAGAAGTTACTCTATAATTATTAATGTAGATATATTATTTTTAATATTTAATTTTAATGAAATCATTAATTTTTATAGAATTACAAGGAGGTCAATTTAAAAGATGGAATTAAAAAGAATAACTCCTAAAAAGAGTATTCAACTTTCTCAGGCTTTTGGTGCTGTACTTACTTTAGTATTAGTTGCAGTTTTAGTGATTATTGCAATTTTCTTGTTTGTAACTCTAAGTGCTAGTTTTGATACTAACAGTGCAGAAGCAAATGCTTCAGATGACATGGTTGATGAGTTTAGTAATTATACCTCATTGATTGGTTTGGTTGGTACTATTATTTTCTTAGGATTAGTAATTGGTGTTCTAGTAGCGTCATTTGCTTTCGGTGGAAGAAGAGTTTAATTAATTCCTATTTAGAGAAAGATGGAATCTAAAAAAAGTATCCAACTTAGCCAAGCTTTTGGTGCTGTACTTACTTTAATATTAGTTGCGGTTTTAGTGATTATTGCTATAGTAATCTTTGTAAGTTTAGAAACTAGTTTTGAGGGTATTGAAACAACATCTGTAGTAAATGAAAGTGTTGCAATAGATGTTATTACAGGGCAAGGGACAGTTGCTGGTGCAGCTGCTTGTGGATTTAATTTAGTTGCTCCTGGTAATGTTTATAATGATTCAAATGAATTAATAGCTATAACTACTGATTATACATTTAGTACTTCAACAGGTGTTATTACAAATGTTACACCTCTTGATTCTCCACTTAAAGTTAATTATGATTATAATTGGGGGTCAGGTGCTTGTGATGCAAGTGACGACATGACTACAGAGTTTGGTAATTACACATCTTTAATAGGATTAGTGGGAACAATCATCTTCCTAGGATTAGTGATCGGAATTCTTGTAGCTGCGTTTGCTTTCGGTGGAAGAAGAGAAACTTAAAATTGTTTTTTTTTGAGTGGGGGAGACCCCACTCTATTTTATATTCAAAATGGCATTCATCATAGACCTAAAGCCAATAGGTATAAGAAAACTTCAGAAGAAGTTACAAAAAGAAAGAGATAAATAAGCAAGAAAATTTGCTATCTCTAAAGAAACAGAAAGAGGAATTCAAGAAGACCCTGTAAAAAGGAATCAATTTGATATAGATTAAAATGGGAAATAAAACCTTAAAAGAAAAAGGAATATCCATAAAAGGATTGGAAGGTCTTACAATTGGAGACATAAAAAAATTAGATAAAGAATTTAGAAAAAAGAATCTTAAAGTTGAAAATATAAAGTTAGTTAAAAGCTATGGAAGAAAAATTAAATTATGACTACAGAAAATCAAAATGTGATAAAAGAAAGAAAAGAAATCCCTATAGACATAGTAGTAGAAGGGGGTATATGATAAATGGCAGTAAAAAATTCAAAGACGAAGAAGATAGCTCAAATGAAAGCAGCTAAAGCTAGAGATAGAGGATTGGAAGCTAGTGTTTTCAAGAAGAAGAAAGGATACGGAACTTCAATAACTAGAAAATAAAATGGTAAAAATAACCAAAAGTATCTTCCTCCCTCCAAAAGATAAAGCTTTGGCTAGAAAGATTTCTATAAAATCTCCAACTGCTTTTAAAAAAAGTATTAAAGAACTTAAGAAAGGAGGAATTACCCTTAAGGAAAAGAGAGCCTTGACACTTGCGAAGACAAGAGCAATTGTTCAATTGAGAAGAAAAAATCTCTCTCCAAAAGAGAAAAGACAATTCAAAGCAATATCTAATATGAAGATCCCTAAAATTAAAAATAGATAATGTATTTTAAGGAAGAGTTACTAATAAGAAAATGGTTTTAAAAATAAAACTTGGAAAGGAAAAAGAAAAAAGATTAAAGAAACATCTAGAAAAAGAACATCCAAGTACTAAAGGAAAAACTTTTATTGAAAACAATGATCATGAATTATCAATTAGAAATCAAATAAAAAAAATTGTTTATTCCTCTCCAAATTTTAAATGTCAATTAGAAAAATTTACAGAATTGTAAGGAGGAAAAAGAAATGGTAACAATAGAAGAATTACAAAAGAGTATTGTTGAAGAGAAGAAGAAAGTTAAAAAAGCTCAAGAACAACAAGCCTTGGAAATTAAAAGGTCAGAACTTAGTAAAGAATTATTCAAATTAAAACATAGAAAAAAAATTGCTAGTGTTGGGAAGGGAGCAAGACTTTTAAGAGAAGCTGGAAAAGGAATTATTAAAGTAGGAAAAAGGGCAGCCCCAATTATTAAAAAACAATCTAGATTAATAAGGGAGCAACAACTTAGAGATGAAGCAATAGAAAGAAGACTAAAAAAGAAAAAACCTACAAAAAAAAGGAAGATTTCTAAATCAAAACCCCAAAAACTTAATTTATTTAATGAATTAGAATTCTAATAAGATGTTGAACTTTTAATAATGTATTTATATGTGCATTTTCTTAGTAAATTAATGATTAATAAAAACTTAGTTATAACTCCAATTTTAATTCTTTTCATTAGTTTGTCTTTTGTTTCAGCATTCAATTTTCCATCAGATTCTATTTCCTTTACAACGTTCACAGGAAATTTAACTAATCTTTCAGAATTACAAGATGTTAATATTCCTTCTCCATCAAACAATGAAGTATTAACTTGGAATACAGCTACAGGACAATGGATTTCTCAAGCTATATCTGTCGTTTCAAAATGGATAATTGATACTTCAAATGGTTTTTTATACAATAATTCCGATACTCTTTTCTTTAACGATACAAAATTAAATATTACTATAGATGATAAAATATTAGAAAACAACAATTCAGTTAATAATTATATTCTATATGTTAATTCAACTAATCCGGGTGGGGGAACTTCAGATACCACATGGGTAGCTAACTGGACAGCTTATAATTCAACTGATTGGACAACAACTACTCAAGATATTTGGGATATAGCTGCTAATGGTACATTGTTTTTTACAAGTAATTGGAATGCTACAAACGATTCTTATTTCTTAGTAGAAAATTGGAACGCTACGAATACTTCTTATAGAACTTTAGATAATATTACTTTTATTGGTAATGGTTCATTTACCTTAGACATTTGTATTGTGGGGGGAAATTGTTTAAGCGGTATTACTGGAGATAATTCTAGTTGGAATGAGTCTTTAGCAGATCTTCTTTACTATGGAATAAACAATCCATCTGGATTCTATAATATAACTGATTTTGACATATCAAATTATTATACCCAAACCCAAGTAAATGATATAAATACTTCAGTTAACAATTATATCTTAGAGAATAATGTATCAGTTAATAATTATATCTTAGAAAATAACATATCAGTAAACAATTATATTAATTCAATTGAAACTTATGATGATACTTGGATTAATGATACCTTCTATAATACAACTCAATCAGATGCTATTAACACTTCAGTCAATAATTATATCTTAGAAAACAATAACTCAGTTAATAATTATATTACTGAAAACAATGATAGTGTAAATAATTATATACTCTATGTTAATTCTACAAGTTTAGGAGATGACACTGATTGGAATAAAACATATGCTGATACTTTATATTATGGAATAAATAATCCTTCTGGATTTTATAATTCAACAGATTTCTCTATTGAAGATTATCTAACAATTGCTAACTGGAATGCTACGAACGATTCTTATTTAACTGAGGAAACAAATTGGAATGCAAATTATTCAACTTTCTTAACTCATGCAACTACAACTTATGTAGATAACCAGAATACTTCTCAGACTAATTACATAGTTGAAAACAATGATAGTGTAAATAATTATATCTTAGAAAATAACATATCAGTAAACAATTATATTAATTCAATTGAAACTTATGATGATACTTGGATTAATAATACGTTTTATAATACAACTCAATCAGATGCTATTAATACTTCAGTAAATAATTACATCTTGGATAATAATGTATCAGTTAATAATTACATTTTAGAGAATAATGATTCAGTAAATAACTATATTTTAGAAAACAATAACTCAGTTAATAACAATATTGATTCAAAATTAATTACAACTTTCTTTAATGCTACAAATGTAAATCCAGTAACAGGTACTCCAGCAGGAACAATATCACTTCTTCAAACTTATGATGGAATTTCTTATAATGTTTCAGAAGTAAGTTCAGATCTTGAGTTGATAGTGAACTTCACGGGAATAACAGAATTTAATCAAATAGTTATTAGATACAAATCTTCTGTTGCCGAAAGTCATGTAATGATTATGTATCTTTGGGATTATACTACTTCAAGTTGGGAAAGTTATTTGACAGTTGGAAATACTGAAAATGAATATGTTGTTCTTGAAACAAGTGTTTTTGACCAAGATAAACATGTTTCAGGAGAAGTAGTCCAAGTAAGATTTTATACTAATAATCCTGGAGGTTCAACACATAAACATCAATTTGATTGGGTAACAATTTCTAAAGGGCCAGCAACACCAAGTGGTGATGAAACAGATCCTTTTGCTATTCATAGAGATGGTAATGTTCCTTTAGAGGCAAATTGGGGTCAAGGAGATTTTAATTTAACAAATACAGTTTCTTGGTTCTTAGGAAAGATTCAAGCAACCAATGTGAATGGTTTAACGACATTTGTTAATACTTTAATCTCAACAAATAACGATTCAGTTAATAATTACATAGCTCAAAATAATGTATCAGTTAATAATTACATCCTTTATGTTAACTCAACTAATCAAGGAACACCATATGATGACACTTGGATTAATAATACATTTTATAATACAACAGAAGTTAATGCCATAAATACTTCTCAAACTAATTTTAACTTAGAGATGAATACTTCAGTTACTAATACTTTTGGAAACTTCTATACTAAGTCTGAATCAGATGCAATTAACACTTCTCAAACTAATTTTAACTTAGAGATGAATACTTCAGTTACTAATACAATAGATTCAATTGGAACTTATGATGATACTTGGATTAATGATACCTTCTATAATACAACCCAAATAGGAGAGATTAATATTTCTAATAATAATTACATCTTAGAAAACAATAACTCAGTTAATAATTATATCTTAGATAATAACAATTCAGTTAACAACTATATACTCTATGTTAATTCAACTAATCCAGTAGGGGGAACAACCGATTCAACTTGGATATCAAATTGGACAGCTTATAATAGTACAGATTGGACTACAACTGTTCAAGAAATATGGGATGTGGCTGGAAACGGAACTTTATTCTTAACTGAAAATTGGAATGCTACAAACGATTCTTATTTCTTAGTAGAAAATTGGAACGCTACGAATACTTCTTATAGAACTTTAGATAATATTACTTTTATTGGAAATGGTTCATTTACTATTGATGTTTGCATTGAAGAGGGGAATTGTTTAAGTAGCATTACAGGAGATGATTCTAATTGGAATAAATCATATGCTGATATCCTTTACTATGGAATAAATAATCCTTCTGGATTTTATAATTCAACAGATTTTGATATTGCAGATTATGTTCCTTACACCGGAGCAAGTTCTAATTTAGATCTAGGAGCAAATAATTTTAGTGTTAATGGTTCTGTTTTTTTTGTTGATAGTGATTCTGATTATGTTGGGGTTGGGACAACTTCACCAAACTCTGTATTTCATATTAAAGCAAATATTCCTGGAACGGTTGGCTCAGACTTTGCAGGACAATTAATTATTCAAAATCCTGCTGATGATTTAACATCTAATGTAGTTATTACAGGTTATGAATCAGATGGCAGTGGAAATCCCGACCAACAACTTTGGTATCTTGGAAGCTCGTCAAGTAGCAATTCAAATATTATTTTCTTGAATCGAAGAAATGCCCTTCTTCAGTTTGGAACAAGTGGTTCTGCTCGTATGACAATTTTAGGAAACGGCAACGTCGGCATCGGGACAGCAACACCAACGCATAAATTAAATGTTGTTGGAGACGGAAACTTTACTGGAAATTTTTATGGTGGCACAGTTTATTCAGGAGGAAGTGTTGTTTTAACTTCTTACACAGAAACAGATCCTAATTGGTCAGCAAATTATTCAACTTTCTTAACTTTTTCAAATTGGAATAAAACTTATGCTGATACTCTCTATGCTGATATTTCAGTAACTGGTGACGACACTGATTGGAATAAAACTTATGCTGATACTTTATATTATGGAATAAATAATCCTTCTGGATTTTATAATGAAACTAATTTTAATATTACAGATTATTATACTCAAACAGAAGTTAATGCTATTAATACTTCAGTTAATAATTACATAGCTCAAAATAATGTCTCAGTGAATAATTATATTACTGAAAACAATAATTCAGTAACTAATGCAATAGCAAGTCATACAGTTGCTGCAAGTAGAGTTACAGCAGGAACATTTGGAACTGGAAGTTATACTATAGATGGGAATCTTACAACAGAAGGAATTCTTTTAGAGGGGGATACAGCTAATCATAGAATTTATGATAATTCAAGTTGTGTGTTCATCACGGGAGATACATCAGTATTAAAGATATGTTAAAATGAAAACTAAAGAAAATAATAAAAATAAAGAAATGGAGAAAACAAAAACTTTCGTCTTAGTACTATTTTCCGTCCTCTTTATATTTGCATTTCTAGTCAGTTCTGATATAATTGAAAGGGAAAAAGTTATTTCTTTTTTTGGGGGAACTTTTGGTGTTAGTGCTAAGGCTTTCGTTGAACCGAATAATTCAATAGGTTATCAAATTGATGATGATGTGGTTTATATTTGGAATACTCAAGATGAATATTTTTTTAATAGGAGTTCAGGAATACAGTTTACAAATTATTATAATGAATATTGGACTAAAAATATTTTTTGTGCAGGGTATAAAAATCCTGTAACTGGTTGGAATTATGATTGCAATGATGCTCTTCCATTTATTTGGAATATAAAAACAGATAATGAAACTTACGTAAATATAACAGGATACAGGGATAAAACAATAAGTGGAAGAACAGTTAGATTAGGGTTACGTTATCATTTAAAATTAAATGATGAAAATTTATCTGTTCAATTGAGTATTGAAAATATAGGTGAATTGGATGTTCCTTATGATGTTGGTTTTGCATGGGTTGTAAAAGACATTAAAATAGGGGGTGATTCATATGGGGATTTTATTTATCTAAATGATTCTGTTGATGATGAGGATAGTAATAACTCAAATTTTAATTTAAATCAAATAACAGAAACATTAAATTTTACAAATATGGATCAAGCTTCTTATTCTTTACATGATACTGATAATGGATTTGTAAAATTAGATTGGGATAATAATTTAAATTACAAAGTATCAGTAGAAAATGTTTCTGGACAATATAATGCTAGAGTTTCTTTGGGAATAAATGCAGGTACTCTTTTAGTTGGTCAACAAAAATCAACAACAATGTATTGGAGAGATCCAATTTCTCCTCCTAGTAATGTAGGAACTGGAGTATCAGATCCTATAACTGATGGTATGCAATGGTTGCATAATGTAACTTGTGGAGAAAACATGGTTATGATTGTTGGTATTTCAGTAGATAGTGAACCAACAGCAACTGTAAATACAATGTCTTATAATGGAACTTCTTTGACTTTAATACAAAGAAATACAACTGCTGATAATGAAGAACAAGCAGAAATGTGGAATTTGACAAATCCAGATTGTGGAACACCCTTATGGGTAAATGTAACATTTAATAATCCATCAGCAGAAGAAGCAGCAGGAATATCGGGAGTTTACTATGGGATTGATTTTATTAATCTTAGTTCTGTAAGTTCAGCTATTAGTGATGGAAGTACATCTTCAACATTAGATACCCCTTCTCAATCAATAGATAATTGGGTAGTTAATATTTTTGCATTAGATGTAGATGCTGGAGTAAACATCATAATAAATGGAGATAATGCTACACAAAGAGGGTTCTCAGATGAAGACGTTACAACCATTGCTCTAGGTGATGGCAATTCTTCCAAAGGAAATGTAACAATTGGATGGAGTGAGTTTAATGATGAATGGGTTCAAATTGGAATTGAATTGATACCAAAATTTGTTGTAGAATGGAATCAATCTACTTTAGATTTAGGAGAAAGTGTAAATAATATCTCTTCTGTTGTTCAAATTTCTTCTTTTAAATCAAATATAAATACAATAGTGGATTGTACTGGAGATTGTGATGAAATAACAACAAATTGGTCAATAATAACTATGTCAGATGGTCAAGTAGAAGAAGTATTAATAACTTGTTCAAATACTACTGAAGGAATATTTAATGCAATATTTAATGTAACTTCTAATCAAGATTCACTTAGTAATTTATTAACTGTTGATTGTGAAATCTTTTCTTATGGAACTCTAAATGTTAATTTAATTTCTCCAGTTGATTTCTATAATGTAACTCAAAATACCACATTAGATTTCAACACATCAGTCTCATGTGGAGGAGGAACAAATGCAAGATGTGGTCTTGTTAATACTTATGCAAGATATAATGATTCAACTGCAACTCCTGATACCGATATAAATATTACTGAAGGTGGAAAACCATTTTATATAACAAGTGGAGGAGAAGTTAATCTTATTGGAGAAGTAGATGAATGGAACATTGTTGAACAAGAAGGAGATGGGGATGCTAATACTGCTGAAAATATTTTTCAAGATTTTAATACTAATGACTATATAGATGAAGTTTATATTCATTTTAATATGAGTCATGGAATGCAATTAGAAAATGTTACTTTCTTATTAGATGAAATTCAATTTGAATACAACCCAGAATTTAATGCTTCAATATGTGATAGTACTGGAGATGCTTCTGTTGATAATTGTATTTTAGTGAATAATTCATTTTACCCAGCCAAGGAAACTGGAGGTGACATTTATAATTTTAGTATTTTATTTGGAAATAATTTTTTCAATGTAACTAAAGATACTGAAAAAATTCTTTATATGAGGTGTGTCAGTGATTGTACAGATGGGGATAATGATGTGGATGTTATAGTTATAAGGAGTGATTCTTCAGCTACAACTAATAGAATATGTAGAATCACAACAACTCCATTGACTACTTGTGTATCTGAATATGGAGATGCTACCTTTGCAGGACATAACATAACAATAATACCAAAAGCGAATCCTCAAACATCAACAGACTTGAACATAGGAGACACCTTCACAGCAAATTGGACAGTAAATGCAACAGGAGATAATAATACTGCGTGGGAACTTGGAGCCTTCTTTAATTCAAGTTATGGACATTCTTTAGTTAAAAATAATTTTTCTTCTAATTCAACTGTTTGCATTGGAACTTGTGCTGTTGGTCCCCCACCAGTAGACACCTGCACATACACCTCAGGAAATTGGGCGGTAGACTGTTCGGATAATTGTTCTATCACGTCTCCAGTAGATGTTGGTGGAAATGATATTTCAATAATTGGTACAGGAACTTTCATAACCACAGTTGACATTATAAATTTTGGAGAACTTTTAATAGCAGGAGATTCTTCAAGTCAGATATGTGAAGTATCGTGTTTAGATGGAGGATGTTTTAAATGAATAAAATAAATAAAACATTTTTAATATTTGTGATTGGACTCTTTATATTTGGTTTAGTTAGTGCTGTCTCCTGTCAGAATCCTGGATTACCAAATGCTCAACAAATAAATGTTGCAACTGAATTAATCCAAATATGTGAATCTTGCTCCTTTGTTAACATTAGTTCAATAACTTCTCCAAACTCTACAATCTCAATAAATCTAGAAATGACTGAAAATGGGACAACATACAATTATACTTATGTTCCCAATCAGATAGGATCTTATTTTTATTCTACTTTAGGGGACAAGGATGGAGCAAACCCTCCTAAAGAAGAAACTCTATGCTTTGAAGTAACGCAGTCTGGGGGAACTTTAGATACTCCTCAGAGTATTATTATTGTTGGGTTATTCTTTATACTTCTCCTATTAGCAATCTCTTTCTTGTACTGGGGAAACAAAATAGATTATTTACCATTCAAGATCTTTATAACTTCTTTAGGAGGGTTGTTTTTAATGTTTACAATAGGAGTATCAGCAAATGTGGTTTATCAATTACTAACAGTAGGAGCAGTGTTATCTGGAACATTTAATGGTATTTATAGGTTAATGTTGATCTTAACTTCTGCATGGGGAATAGGATTAATACTTTATATAATATATATGTCAGTTAGACAATTCTATTCTTATAGAGGATTAATAGATAAAGAAATTAATTAAAAGAAGGCCTCCCTACATGAAGGCAATTTAAAAATAAATTTAGTTACTCCTTAAAGTTTATTCAGACTCTGGAACTTCTTTATCAACTTCAACTTTAAAAATTTTTGGAGCATTGTGTCCTCCTTTGGCTTCTCCAAGTCCTTTATAAGTAATTTTTACTTTTGATTCAATTGGCACTAATGCCATTCTTGAATCTAGGATTGTAGATCCCCAGACACTTAATATACCTTTACCAATATCTATGCTAT
>SDBT01014939.1_pt1 | contig 12351 bp, 7 predicted proteins | sample 2277101 | NCBI WGS metagenome assembly SDBT01 (sample SAMN10404973, study PRJNA504765) | marine sediment metagenome | isolation source: marine sediment core GS10_PC15, 103 cmbsf | place: Arctic Ocean: Southern Knipovich Ridge | collected 2010
AGGGCCATACCCAGGCCGGCCAGTAGCAGCAGGCTCGATGGCTCGGGGACGGCGAAGACCTGGACCTCTTCGAGCGATAGGACGTACTGGTCGCTTTTCTTGGGGCCGGGTGCGTCGGTCCCGGTTCGCAAGATCCGCACGTATCGCCCGTCCTGCAAGTCGTCGAACAACGGCAGCAAGAGCGTCGCCGGACCGGTCGCGAAATCGTTGGTGCCACCCCCGAGTACGTTGTCCGGGTTGAGCATCTCTGAGGTGAAGACGACCGCCATGTTCTCGTCGAGGATCTCGACGGTAATATCCCTCAGACGACCCTGGCAACAGGCGGCCCGGTTCTTCATCACGATCTCCTCGATCGTGGTCATCTCGCCCAGATCGACCATCCACCAAGCGGCGGAGTCTTCCGGGGTTGTGTGGGTTCCGCTGGACAGCGTGCTGCCGGCTCCGTCGACGGCGTTCTCGGCTTCCCATGAGCTGTTGATGACGGAGCTTTGCGTGGCCGGCTTGCCCATCGCGACGTTCACGCCTATTCGCCCCAGTTTCCCAGTGATCGGATCGTCGTATTCTTCCTGCAACGTCCTCAGGCGGTCGGCCAGTTCTTCCACGCGGCCGACGTATTGCACGTCATGGGCCAGGTCGTTGATTTCGCTGGGATCGTCGGCCAGATTGAACAGTTGGGTCCGGCCGATTTTCGGATAGTGGATCAGCTTCCAATCGCCGACGCGAACGGATCGCTGCACGTCCTTATAAGCCCCGAAGATCGCCTCTCGCACTTCGCCGGCCTCACCTCGGAGGATCGGGGCCAGACTGTACCCTTCGACCGAATCGGGGTAGGCGATGCCCGCTAGGTCGCACAATGTCGGAAACAGGTCCAACAGATAGGCGTTGGCGTCCGTCTCGCCCGGTGCGACGCCGGGGGCAGAGATCATCAGCGGTGCCCGGAGCGTGTGTTCGTAGAGATTCTGTTTGCCCATCAGCCCATGGCGTCCGACGGCCAGGCCGTGGTCGCTGGTGAAGACGATGATCGTGTTGTCCGCCTCGCCGACCTCTTCGAGCTTCGCCAAAACGCGGCCGATCTGCGAATCGATGTACTCGGTCGTGGCGTAGTTCTTGGCGATTTCGTTGCGGACGGTCCGTTCGTCGCGCTTTGTGCCGACGCCCTGGACGCTCGTCTCGTCGCGAACGCTCAACTCGCCATTGTCAAACGGATGACGCGGCAAGTAGTTCGGCGGCAGCGGCGGCATGCTGCTAAGCGGCGCATTCGGGTCGGGGTCGGGAACGCTCGCGCCATACTTCGCCAGCAGGTCCGGCGGAGCCGTGCGAGGATCGTGGGGGTGGGAAAAACCCAGGTAGACCATGAACGGATCCGTATCGCCGCTCGACTGGCGCGAGTCGAGGAAGTCGATCGCGTCGTCGGCGAACAGTTGGCTCGCCGTCGCGCCGCGATTATTGTGGGCAATGCTCGTTTGGAACTTGGCGTTGGCGTCGGCATAGACGTTTTGGCTCTTGCCGCTACGCAGCGTGTCGTAGCCGGCCGCGTTGAAAGCGGCGGGAAGCGACTTATTGGCCTGGTCCGGCGCGGGCGTGTTGCCCGACTTGCCCGGGATGTGCCAAAGGGTCCGGCCCGTCATGATCATGGTCCGGCTCGGGCGACAGACGGCCCCGCTCCACGAGCCCATGATATAGGCCTGATTGAAGACGACGGACGACTCGGAGAGCCGATCGATATTGGGCGTCTCGACGTTGACCCCGTCACCGTTGCCCAGCGTATCGCGCATCGCGCCGATCGCATCGGCCTGCTGATCGTCGGTGATCATGACCAACACGTTCAGCCGCGTTCCCTGGGCAAAGAGCCGAGGGACGGGCAAGAGAGTTACGAGAAGACAGATCCCCGCAACGGCCAGACACGTTCTATGGCTCACGTCTGCACCTCCCACGTTCACGAAGAGACACCGGTTGGCGCACTCCCGAGCCGATTCACGCCGAGGAATTCAACTCGATCGGCACGAACTTGATCATACAGGCCATGCCGGTGACTGCAAGTATTTTGCAACGGTTCGGCCAAAACACCTGGGATTATCGAGGATTGGCCCGAGAATACCCCGTTCGCTAGGGGGTTGCGTTCTCCAAGTTAAATTCCAGGGACACGAACCGATTATGGGCGTTTGAGTGACTTGGGCGGAATACTCCATGTCGTGCCGTCTTCCAGGAATACCCCGTCCACGGCTGCGAGCGAAGTTCCCGGGGGGATGCAAAAAAGGGGGTGCCATGCTCCACGCGGGGGCGTCACTTCCGGCTTGCCCAGCAGTGCTCGTGGGAGTAGGATATGGTCCCATAAGCGGGGGCCACGTACGAAAGGGTGTGAATGATGACCGAGTTTGACCGAATCACGTCCGATCCGTCGAAGATGAACGGCCAGCCCTGCATCCGCGGGATGCGGCTGACCGTCCGGCGGGTGCTCGAGGCCTTGGCAACTTATCCCGATCGGAAAGAGTTGCGGGCGGAATACCCGGAATTGGAGGATGAAGACATTCGCCAATCGCTGGCATACGCGGCGGCGACTCTCGACGACAAGGTGGTTGAACTGCGGGCCGCGCGATGAGACTGCTATTGGATCAGAGCTTGCCCCCTAGCGCGGTTCGGCATCTGCCCGAAAGGGGGACTCCGGCGGAACACGTCGGCGACTTGGGCATGGCAATGGCAACCGACGCCCAAATCCTGGAAGCCGCACGCGGGCGGCATGCCGTTGTCGTCACACTGGATTCCGACTTCCATGCATTGTTGGCCACGTCGCGTGCCGTCAGCCCGTCCGTTGTGCGCATCCGAATCGAAGGTCTCCAAGGTGAACCGTTGGCGACAATCCTTCAGCGAGTGTTGACCGTGGCCGGTGCCGAACTGGACGCCGGGGCGGTGGTTTCCGTGACACCCGATCGAATTCGCGTTCGTCGGCTCCCAATTGGCGCGTGACTGCCGGGTAGCAAGATCTTCCTCGCTGAAAGGACCATAAGGATGGCTGAGACGACAACGAGACCGATTGTGCCGGCGACGGATGCCGCGGGTCCCGCGAAAACAAACTCCCCCAACCCGGCTGGTGGCCGGAGAATGGCGAGGATTCCCAATGAAGCATCGTTGTCCCGATTGCGGAAACGAATTCGAGCTTGGGCCACAAATGCTTCCCGAGTGTCCGAATTGTATCAGGCTCCGCATGAAGCATCCCAACGGCCTGTCGCCAAAACACACGCCTTCAGGAGCAGCAGTGTCGCTGAACTACGCCAGCTATATTGCCGATGGTGTCCAGCCGGACAAGGTCTTTGATTATCTAAGTGGCGGTTCCCATCCAGCACGGTCCGGATGCGTGATCCTCGTCTCCAAGAAACATCGAAGTTACATTGCCTTGTCGTATCGGCCATTGGGACAGATTCCTGGATCTGGAATATCCCCTTCTGGACATCGTGCGGCTGACTATGCAGTTCTAGTCGACCTGCAAGGGCAATCAAGAGACGGCCCCCATTTGATGTTCGCAGATGAAGACGAGATCAGTCAGAAACGCAGTGACGGCGAGTGGATTGATCCGCCTAAGTGCAGCCAGTGTGGGAAGGTAGTCGTCTATCAGAATGGTGGTGTGTGTTTGAATTGTCAGCAGAGGCCAGGCGGCACTATTAAGCTTCCAAGTTAGGTCGGAGGACCAATAAAGGGGTCGGGGGAGTTCCGGAATCCCCCCGGAATTCATCCCCGAACAGTTGCGGTTTGTTGGATTGAAAGGACTTCCTATGAATGCTCGTGCTGCAAGTGCCTTCGGTACCTTCTTGCTTCTTCTCTTGTCCTTCGGCTGCAATGATAGCCGTCCACCTGATCAGCCAAGTGATCTTCCGAAGCCGTCCGGTCACATAGCGGAGTTGGTGGCTGACCTCCGCAGCAATGACCGGCAGATTGCATTTGGTGCGGCAACAGAACTCGGGAATCTTGGTCCAAACGCGGTCGCCGCCATTCCAGCACTTGTGGACCTGGCGACATTCGATGACAAGGGCAGCCACAGAATTTCTCCAGGGCTAGCCGCCATTGAGGCACTGTCGAAAATCAGCGAAGAGAAGTCAGTTCCGTACCTTATCAAGGCCCTGGAGCAGCCCCGCAAACGCTACTGGGCTGCCCGTATTCTGGGCGACTTCGGAGAAAACGCACGCCCGGCAGTGTCCGCACTCGTTGAGGCACTACGGGCCGTTACCACCTCGCAAAACGCGGATGAAGAGGATGCTTCAGCACAGGCAGCCGCCGCTCTCATGAAGATTCGCCCCGAAGGGCTCTCGGCTCTGATCAGCGAAATGGAGCACAATAGCCCCGAAGTCCGCAAGCTAGCAGTGTGGGCTACTGCGCTATTCTCCTGTACGGATGCCAAACCAGCAGTCGCGACGCTGGCCCGGTGCCTATCTGATCAAGATCCGGACATTCGCCGACTTGCTGCCAACTCACTCGATAACATCGGTTCAGATGCTGAGGAAGCACTGTTCGATCTTCGGTGGGCAATAGAGCGGGAAAGAAATGCTTTCACCCTGCACGCCATGGAGTGCGCCGTAAAGAGCATTCAGGGCACGGGCCAAGAATAAGGGGGACGAACAAAGGGGTTAGAACCCTCTATTTCCGACTCAGGGCAAGGGAAGGCAGGGTGGCTGGGGCATAGCGCAGCGGTGCCCCAGAAAGCGACACTTCGAACAACCATGCCCTGGCGCACCGCTGCGCTATGCCCCAGCCACCCGATTCTCTCTGGCGACGGGATACTACGACCCTTCGGCGGCTTCCGCGGCTGGCGGCTCGCCGTCGGCAATGGCCGAGGGTTTGGCCACCTCGTCGGTGCCGGGGACAATCATTGGACTGGGGGAGTTGGCCTCGACCACCTCCTTCAGTTCCTCCGCGTCGATCACCTCGCGCTCGATCAAACACTCGGCCAACGCGATCAGGGCCTTGCGGCGAGTCTCGATGATGTGACGGACCTTCTCTAGCGACGTGTCGATGATGTGTCGGATCTCCTCGTCGATTTCCCGAGCCGTCCGCTCGCTGTGGCTCCTCTCGCGTGGAATCTCGCCCTGTCCGCCGAGAAACACGTTGCGGCCGCTCTCGCGATAGTTCACGCGCCCCAAGCGACTCATGCCGTAGTCCATGACCATGCCTCGGGCAATCTCGGTCGCGCGCTCCAGATCGTTTTGCGCGCCGGTCGAGACGTCGTCGAACGTCGTCTCCTCGGCGATCGTTCCGGCCAGGAGAACCTGGATGCGGCTCTCCAACTCGGCCTGGGTCAGCAGATAGCGATCTCCCTCGGGCCGTTGCATCGTATACCCCAGCGCGGCCAGACCACGGGGGATGATCGAAACCTTGTGGACCGGATCGGTGTTGGGCAGACTGTAAGCCACCAACGCATGGGCGCTTTCGTGATAAGCAACCCGAATCTTCTCGTCCTCGTGGATGATCCGCTGTTTCTTCTCCAATCCGGTCGTCACGCGTTCGACGCCTTCGTTGAATTCGAGCATGGTAACGGCCGATTTGTTCTCGCGCGCGGCCAACAGGGCGGCTTCGTTGACCAAGTTGGCCAGATCGGCGCCCACGAACCCCGAGGTAATGCCGGCGAGTTTCTTCAGGTCGACCGACTCGTCGAGCTTGACGTTTCGGACATGGACTCTGAGGATCGCTTCGCGCCCCCGAATGTCGGGACGGTCGACCAACACATGACGATCGAATCGGCCGGGTCGCAATAGCGCCGGATCGAGGGTCTCCGGCCGGTTGGTGGCCGCCATAATGATTACGCCGCTGTTCGAGCGGAAACCGTCCATTTCGACCAGCAAGGCGTTGAGCGTCTGCTCGCGTTCGTCGTGTCCTCCGACCATGCCCGAGCCTCGGGTTTTCCCCAGGGCGTCGAGCTCGTCGATGAAGACGATGCAGGGGGACTTACCTTGTGCCTGCTGGAACATATCGCGCACTCGGGCGGCGCCGACGCCGACGAACATCTCGACGAAGTCGGAACCGGAGAGGCTAAAGAAGGGGACTCCGGCCTCGCCGGCGATCACCTTGGCCAGCAAGGTTTTTCCGGTCCCTGGCGGTCCGACCAGGAGGACCCCCTTGGGGATCCGCCCGCCGAGCGTTTGATATTTTTCGGGCGATTGGAGGAAATCGACGACCTCGCGCAGCTCGTCGGCGGCTTCGTCGATGCCGGCGACATCGTCGAATGTCACGTCCATGTCTTCTTCGGCACAGAGTTTCCCACGGCTGCGGCCGAAGGCCATAGCCCCGCCCGCCCCACCGACTCGCCGCATCATGAAGAAGAAGATGAGGATGACCATGGTCATGAGGACGAACATGGGCAGATAGGCCTGCCAGCCGCTGGGGGCCTCTTCGGCTTGAATGTTCTGGAATTTCTTGTCCATGGCGGCCTTGAACAACACCTTGTTGTTCTCCTCCAGTCCGCGGCATGGGGTGTAGAAGCTAACATTCGGTGTGGGTTTCTCGCGTCGATCTTCCGGTTCGAGTACCTCGCGGGTGACCTTGCCGGTGATCGCGTCCTCGCCGAATTTCAGGTCCGCGAGGTGAGAATACTTGACCGTGATCTGCTGCTCTCCGGTTCCCTCCTCGACGATGATATAGGCGTCAGGGTTGGGTGTCGGTTTCCCCTTCTCGTCGTCCGGCGGAATCTCGGACGGCCCCTTGTCGATCAGCTTGCTGAGCTCGCCGATGGCAATCGTCTCTCGGGTGGGGTTCGTCAATAGGCTGACCAGCAGCAGGGTCACGACGCCGATAGCCAATAGATACCAGACGAAGTTCCCCCCCGTCGGGGAGGGTTTTCGATCGGGTGGCTGGCGGTCGGCGTTCGGTTTCTTTCCGTCTTCCATAGTCTGAGTCTCTCATATCCTTCGGGCTAAGCAGTGCATTGGCAATTCTACCATCTTTACGGCAGCGAGGACCCGATGGTGCGGGTTTCTCGTGGGTACGTTACTATCGAACGCGTTTCAAGTGTCACGGTCGTAGCGATCGGGAAGACGGGTTGTCGGTCGGCCGATTCCCCCCTACAATGGGCAATTGATTTTCCTTGCTTCACCCGCCGATTGTTCGGACTCGTCCCCTCCTCCCCACACCGTATGACCGACCGCGTTACTAATGTTGCCGTGCTGGGTTCGACCGGTAGTATCGGTCGTAACACGCTGGAGGTAATCGAAGCCTCCGCCGGCCGGCTTCGGGCCGTTGCCCTGTCGGCCCATGCCAGCACGGAGTTGCTGTTGGCGCAGGCCCGGCAGTTCCACCCCGATCGGATTCTGGTAACCGATCCGAAATCCGCCGCGTCGCAGGACTGGGCCGCGTTGCCCGATAATATCGAATTGCTCAAGGGCCCCGAGGCGGTTGCCGAGTTGGTCACCGATCCGCGGGTCGATATCGTGGTCTCGGCCATCGTCGGCAGCGCCGGTTTGCAGGGGACCTGGGCCGCTTTGGAGGCCGGAAAGACCGTCGCGCTGGCCAATAAGGAGACTCTCGTCGTCGGGGGGCCGTTGGTCACCCGACTGGCCGAAGAGAAACAGGCTCGCCTGCTGCCGGTCGATAGCGAGCACTCGGCCGTGTTCCAGGCGTTGCAAGCGGGACGACGCGACGAAGTCCGACGCATAATACTCACCGCCAGCGGGGGGCCTTTTCTCGACTACAGCAGCGAACAACTGGCCCAGGTCACGCCGGAAGACGCCTTGGCCCATCCCACTTGGAATATGGGCCCGAAAATTACGGTCGATTCGGCCACGATGATGAACAAGGCCCTAGAGATCGTCGAGGCCCGATGGCTCTTCGACTTGGGCTCGGACCAAATCGGCGTCATGATCCACCCCCAGTCGATCGTCCATTCCATGGTAGAGTATAAGGACGGGTCGGTCATTGCGCAACTGAGCCCTCCCGATATGAAGTTGCCGATCCAATATGCACTGAACTGGCCGGATCGCCGCGAAGGCGTGGCCGAGAAGCTGGATTGGAGTCGGGCGATGCAGTTGCAGTTCGAGCCACCCGACTTCGAGCGGTTCACCGCATTGAAACTGGGGCTCGAAGTAGCCGGGGCCGGAGGGACGGCCGGGGCCGTGCTCAACGGAGCCAATGAAGCGGCCGTGGCCGCATTCCTCAAGGGCAGACTCGGCTTCCACGAAATCGTGCCCGCCTGTCAAAGTATTGTCGATCACCACACATTCGATCCCGACCCCACTCTGGAAGAAGTACTCGAGTTGGACCGTTGGGCTCGCCAGGAGGTATTACGTTGGACTTGTATTTGATGGCGGCGGCAACGCCTTGGTATCTCGACCTCTCGACGTGGCTGGCCGTTGTCAAGGTCTTCGTCGCCCTGGGGATGATCATCTTCGTGCATGAGCTGGGGCACTTCGTCGTGGCCAAGCTCTGTGGCGTGAAATGTGAGAAATTCTATCTGGGATTCGATATCTTCGGCTGGAAGTTCTGTAAGTTTACCTGGGGCGAGACGGAATACGGCATCGGGTTGCTCCCGTTGGGTGGCTACGTCAAGATGCTCGGCCAGGAGGACAATCCGGCCCGGCTGAAGGAGGAACTCGAACGGGCCAAGCAGCAACAGGCCGACGACAAGCCGCCCGAGAAGGCCGAAGAGGAATCGGCTAAGAAGGGTGAAGCCTCGGACACAAAAGACAAGAAGGACAGCGGCGAGGAAGTCGACATCAAGGCGGTCGAGGCCGCGCTGTATGATCCGCGAAGCTATTTGGCCCAAAGTGTGCCGAAGCGCATGGCCATTATTTCGGCCGGCGTGATCATGAATCTCATCTTCGCGTGCGTCTGCGCGGCGATTGCCTTCGGCCTGGGCGTGAAACAGGCCGAGCCGGTGATCGGCGGCGTCTTGCCCGGCAAGGGTGCTTGGACGGGCGATGCCGAGAAGGGTCCCATTCAGGTAGGAGACCGATACCTCGAGATAGGCGGCAAGAAGTGCAACAAGTTTCGCGATGTCCGCGAGGGGATCGCATTCGGCGACAACGTGGATCAAGGCATCGAGATGCTATTGCAGCGGCCGGGTGTCGAAAAGCCGATAGAATTCAAGATCGTTCCCAGTCAGGGCGACATGGTGCCGCTCATGGGGATCTTCAGCGCCTCCACGACCACGCTACGGACCAAGGTATTGGTCGCCAACCCCAATTCCGCGGCGGCCCGGTGCAGCCCGAAACTCCAATTCGGCGATAAGATCCTCGAAATCGACGGCGCCGCGATCAAGACGCAATGGGAGTTGCAGCGTTATCTGGCCACGTATCCCGACAAGGAATTGACCCTGACGCTTGAACGGTCCGTTAAGGCCAAGGATGCCCCGGCCGACGAGCCGGCGGTCACCAAGAAGCTGGACGCCAAACTGGGCACCAACCCGATGTGGCGATTGGGCCTGATCATGGGGATGGGGGAGATCAGCGCCGTCCAGTACCGGTCGCCCGCAGCACGGGCGCGAATCAAGAAGAACGGCAAGACCATCCAGATCAAGGCCGGCGACAGAATTGTCAAGATCGACGACGAAGCCCCGGGTGATCCCATGACCCTGGGATCTCGACTGAACCAACGGGCCGGTGAGACGATCCAACTGACGATCGAAAGGGTCACCAAGACGAAAGAGGACATCGCGGCGAAGCGGAAGGGAAGAAGCGAGCGGTTCATCTTCTCCATCAAGAGTCGAGAAGTCGACTGGCTGGAAACACCCGAGACAATAGACACCACGCCGATCACGCTGCCTTCGCTGGGGATCGCCTATCATGTCACGAATCGTGTCGTGAAGCCGATGGCCGGTTTTCCCGTTGCCGCGGCAAAGAAACATCCGCAGCCGGGCGATAAGATCATTGCCGCCACGATCATCCCACCGACCGAGGAGAAGCTTCCCGACCCGCCCGTGTCTCAATCGAAACTTGACCTCGATTTGGATGACGACGAGAACCAAAACTGGGTACTCTTAGTCTACCTGTTGCAAGGAACGCTCAAGCACACGGAAGTCGAGTTGACCTGGATACATGACGAGAAGGAGATGACCGGCCGATTTGGTCTCAAGGCGGACGACCAATGGCTCAATCCGGTACGTGGGCTGTACTTCGAGCCGCTGACTTTCCTCCAGAAGGCCGAGACCTTCGGCGAGGCGGTCAAATTGGGTGCCGACGAGGCGCTCCACTCGACGCTGCTGGTCTATCGATTCCTGCAAAAGATCGGCAGCCAGATTTCGCCGAAAGCGATGGGGGGCCCCATCTCGATCTTCATCGTGGCAAAACAACACGCCGACCAGGGCACCAGCCAACTGCTGTTGTTCCTGACCATGCTCAGCGCGAATCTGGCGGTCGTCAACTTCCTGCCGATCCCCCTGCTGGACGGCGGCCATATGGTCTTTCTTACCTGGGAGGGGATCCGCGGCAAGCCACCCAGCGAGAACATCCAACTGCGGCTGACTTACTTCGGCCTGGCCTTTATCCTCAGCCTGATGCTGTGGGTTTTCTACCTTGATATCGGCCGACTGCTCGTTGGGTTCTAAGCGGTGGATCAACGGCCCGAGGTCTTCCACTTGGCGATGGATTTATTGACCAGATGAGTATAATCTCCATGAATCAGAAATCGAACGACTCGGCGGCAAAGATGATCGGCCCCGAAGAGGCGCTGCGGATGGTGCTCGCCGAGAAGCTATCTCGGCCTCCTCGGAGCGTTCCGATTGCCGAGGCGTGTGGCATGCAGTTGGCCGAGTCGATTGCGGCCGACCGCGACTACCCGCCGTTCCCCCGCGCCATGATGGACGGTTATGCCGTCGCCCTGGCCGATGCGGGCCGTACCGTACGCGTGATTGGCGAGGTGGCCGCCGGCGAAGAGGCTCCCGGTCCGGTTCGCGAAGGATCCTCCTACGAGATCATGACGGGAGCCCCTTGTCCGCCGGATACCGAGGCCGTCGTCCAAAGTGAACAGGTCCGTCGCGACGGCGATCAGGTAACCCTCCCCGAGCAGATTCGGGCCGCCCAGCACATTGCCCCACAAGGGAGCGAGTGCCGGGGTGGGACGACCGTGCTGCAACCCGGGCAGACCATCTCGCCGTTGGGTGTCGCCGTGTTGGCTTCGTTCGGCAGAGAATCGGTCCTCGTTACCCCTCGTCCTCGAGTGGCCGTGATCACCACGGGCTCGGAACTGGTTCAGCCGGGGACCGAGCCCTCGCCGGCCAAGATTCGCGATTCCAACGGGCCGATGCTCGTGGTCATGGCCAGCGATCTGGGCGTGGAGCGGCCGGTTCATCGACATGCGGAAGACCGGCTCGAGTCGCTGCTCGAGGCACTTCAGAGTAGCGCCGATGCCGATATCACGTTGCTAACCGGCGGTGTCTCGATGGGGAATTACGATCTGGTTCCCCAAGCACTGACGGATTTCGGCGCGAAGACGATCTTCCACCGAGTGCGTCAGAAGCCCGGCAAGCCGCTGTTGTTGGCCCGCCGTGGCGAGCAATTGTTGTTCGGCCTTCCCGGCAATCCGCTGGCGAGCCATTTCTGTTTTCATCGCTATGTGGCGGCCGCCATCCGGCAGATGGAAGGGAAGCCGTCCGGACTGCATCCCCTGCAGGGCAAGCTGACCGAGCCGATCCGTCGCAAGCAGGGGCGCACCTTTTTCATCGCGGCCTGTGCCGAGAGTACCGACGACGCGACGGGTTGGCGGATTCGGCCGTTGCCCGGGGTCAGTTCGGCCGACGTCTTTGCCTCGTGTCCGGCCAACTGCTATGTCGAAGTACCCTCGGGAAGTGACTCGGCGGAAGCCGGCGAGGCCCTCTCGTTCACCTGGATCGGCAACGCCCCTTGGCCGAATTGACGTCGACGAATCGAAATGGGAGTACTGCAAGTGACAACCGGCCGGTACCTGTCTTGCCTATTGCCCTTGGCCTTCTTCTCGACGTATTCCTTTGGGACAGCCGCTGCCGAGAACCGAGCCGGGCCCCCCGACGCCACGGTGCTGTGGTATCGCCAGCCGGCAACCGTCTGGTCAGACGCCATGCCGTTGGGTAACGGTCGGCTCGGCGCGATGGTCTTTGGCGATCCGGCCAACGAGCGGATTCTTATCAACGAGGAAACGGTTTGGACCGGCGGCCCCTACAATCCCACGAACGTCGAAGGGGCCAAGTATCTGCCGGAAATCCGACGGCTCGTCTTTGCCGGCGACTACGCCAAGGCACACAAGCTCTTCGGCCGCGCCATGATGGGGACGCCGGTCGAACAGATGAAGTATCAACCGTTGGGTGACCTTCGACTGGAATTCCCCGGCCACGAAAAGACCACCAACTATCGACTCGCGTTGGATATGGACTCCGCCATTGCCACGGTGCATTACACGGTCGGC
>SDBT01014940.1_pt1 | contig 12351 bp, 13 predicted proteins | sample 2277101 | NCBI WGS metagenome assembly SDBT01 (sample SAMN10404973, study PRJNA504765) | marine sediment metagenome | isolation source: marine sediment core GS10_PC15, 103 cmbsf | place: Arctic Ocean: Southern Knipovich Ridge | collected 2010
AGCCAACGCGGTCGGCTACTCCTTCGCCAAGGATCGTGCCCGCTGTGACCTGTGCAATCGCAAGGCCTTCACCGTCCTCTGGTTTGAGATCGACCGTGCCCTCTGTGACAAATGTGCCATTGCCCGCCATCTGAACTGCCCTTGTCTAGTAGCCTGATCCACTGAACTCAATCGGGAGATTTGCTAGTTCTACCCCCCATCATTGTCCTCATTTTGATTGTGCTATCCCTCCTCCTATGAAAAAGCTAGGAATCGCTTTCGTCGTTTTGATGTTGCTGGTTCCAATCGTGGCTGTGTCCGCCCCTCCAATCGGTTTGGGATTACAAGAGTGGATGGATCAGACTGATGCCAGACTCGACGTGTTAGAGGGTGCGACCACTACCACTGTTCCACCGACAACGACGCTTCCACCAACAACGACCACCGTTCCATCGACAACAACGGTCCCGCTAACTACAACCACGGTTCCACCCACGACGACCACCACATCCGCGAGTGGTCTCCTGATTCTCGCTGACACAATGTTTAACGAGCCGATCATCCTTCGGGCTGGCGACACCATCGAGTTCCGTAACGGGGCGCGGTTGTCTTGTGGAGTGGGGTGCTACGCAGACTGGCAGGGAACACCAACCAACACATGGTCTGATGCTGGATCGACTCAAAATCTGCAACGAGACATCAGGATCTTCGGTGAAGGCGATGTTCGATTTGAGATCGGTTCGGGCGTGTCCACTATCCGCTACGTCGAATTCGACTTGCAGCCTCTAGCTGAGGTAGGCCACTATCCGCTCCACTGGCATCTCATTGGGGACGGCTCTCGGGGTACTCTGGTGGAGGGGGTGGTGGTCAAGAACAGCACCAACCGAGCCTTCGTGCCCCACGGCTCAAATGGAATCACCTTCCGTGACACCATCGCCTCCAACATCGCTGGTGAGGCTTACTGGTGGGACGACCCTGGAACCAACGAATCGTGTCGGTTCCGCAAGTTTTGCACCTTAGACAATTCCAACGACACCACCTACGACCACGCCCTTGCAGATGGGATAACCAACGCGGTGGGAGACAATCGGGGTTTCACCCTTTCAGCTTTTCGGTTGGGTGCTGGCTCCGGTAATCGAATAGTTGATTCGGTGGCAATGAACATCAACCCCACCCACGTCAAGAGTTGCTCGGGTTTTCATTGGCCGTCGAAGGCCAACCAGAATGACGGTGGCAATGTGTGGGTCTTTGAGGACAACAAAACCTTCGACGACCGATGCCACGGCATTTTCGTCTGGCAGAACGACGGCAACCATCACATCGTTGACGGGTTTGTTGGTCCTGGTATCAATCACGGGGCTTACGGCAACAACTATGACTATCGAAATGTGGTTGTCAGTCGTGTGGCTGTCCACGCGGTTCGCTGGTCGATGTCCGATTCGACAGCCGGTGACGTTCTCACCAGGAAGCATGTTTTTACCGGCACCGTCACCTTTACCAACGTGGCAATGACCTCGTTCACCGTAGACAACAATTACGGCACCAGTCCGAAACCTGCCACCTACATTCTCAACAATGTTGGACTGGCCTGTGACAACATCATCTACCGAAGTGTGATCGATGGAACCGCAGTCATCATTGATGGTGAAGCCTGTCTAGGACTGAGCTAGTAGCTTGATTCACCGAACTCACAACCGGGGAACCTTGCTAGTTCGACTCACCATCATCATCTTGATTCTGATAGTGCTGTTTTCACCCATGCCAGCACAGGCTCACACCCGAGCCGAGCTAGACGAGTGGGTGATCGCTTGGGTGATCGAGGCAGACAACCAACTCAGCACAGAAATGATTGCTGAGTTCCACGACATGATGCTGCGGCACTCCTACTACTTCGATCCTCAACCAGTGGTCCGAACAAGCCAGCAGAGGACTCGATGGACGGGGCCGGTCAACGTGGAGCAATGGAGGCCACTGGTAGCCAAGTATTTTGCTCCAGGTCTCGTAGACCAGGCAATGTGCATCCTCGCACATGAGTCGAAGGGGAACCCTGGAGCGAAGAATCCTCACAGCACCGCGGCAGGGTTGTTCCAGTTCCTTCGTGGCACCTGGGACTCGGTGCCTACCTCGATCACTGGAGGCAGCTACGACTCGGGAGCGGTGTACCAGCCGGAAGCCAACATTGCCGCCGCCGCCTGGTTACAGCGGAAGGTTGATTCGTGGCGTCCGTGGACCGTCAACCCGCTGTGCTAGATCAAGTCGCTTTGTTGGTGATCTTCCAGACCCCACCGACAGCCACCACCACAGCCAACGCGATAACGAACCACTGATTGGTGTCGATCTCTGTGAAGGTCACGTCTCCTGCGGTGATCGAGATGACACCAGTGAGAAACGACACCACCCCCGCGTAGACTGCCTTCCACGCCTTTCGTATTTCGTTCACGATTGGTGCCATGAGTCCTCCTTACGAGACGTGCTTGGTGCCGTCGATGAGTTTCTTGACCTCCGCCTCAGACAGACCATCTACTCCGTCCTCACCGTCGTCCCCATCCTCACCTGGAGTGTTGTTGTTGACAAGCATGGCAGCAGCCTCGTAGTCGCCCACCTTGCCTGATCCTGCTGAAGTGATTGCGGTGATGCCGTGATCGATCTTCCAGTTGTGGAAAGCATTACGGGTGATATTGCCCGCAACCCCATCCACTCCATCTCCGTTGGGACCACCAGTACCGAGGTCATGGCCGTCAGCCACCAACATCGCCTGCAAGGTGCCCACTCGGGGATCTTTTACTACGTCGGCATCTTTTCGTCCGATGTCAAGGCCATGAAGCCACATATCTACTCCTATTTCTCCTTCTGTCTCGCCAGGCACAGTCGTCCAGTCCACGTCCGTCGAGCCTGGATCGACATTCGCCTCAAAGTGCATGTAGTCCTTGATGCTGTTCCAACGCCCACCCCAATCCCAAAGTGGTTCGCCTTTGGTGTTGAGCATTCCTTCGATAAGAGCGATCTGTTGCGGCGTGAAGGCTGTGTCGCTCCAGCGGAAGGTTGACGTGCGGATAAGCGGGTTCTGTCGAGGATCTATGTCGATGGCGATGCCATTGCCATGTAGAGAGCAACGCCCGAAATTGCTGCAAGTGCAGGTCGCTCCGCCTATGCCACGGAAGTTGTACGCCCAAGCGGACCTCGGCGTGTAACCGCCCGCCCGCAACGCCCTCTCCAAAGCCACGATTGCCGATGCCCACACATCGGGGACACCACCAATGGTCTTACCGAAGAACAGTTGATTCGTGAACCTTCCTCCGCGGCAATGGTCTAACCACTTGATCCAAGCGACTCGCTTTGCTCGGGTGCCTGTCAGGACAGCCATCGCCATTTTCCTTCTAGGTTCTCAACCGTGCCCGCTTCCACCATCAGCGACAACCATCCCTCCAGTACGGAGTCCGGTATGTCTTCCCACGCGAATTGCTGGTTGATCTCGTCAAGTGTGAACCACGGGTTCTCCTCACCCGCTGGATTCACATAATCATCGAAGTTCTTTAGCAAGACCTCGACATCTTGTTTAGTTGTCTCCATCGATCAACACCCTAGCCCATTCAGTGTGGTGGCGTCTGGTTATTCACCCAATGGTGGCGAGAAAGGTCAACAACGACACCAGGACCACGGCAGAAGTTCGTAGTGCCTCACCCAACCACCGAGGCCATTTCGGTTTCGGCTTTCGTAGTGGCTCGCCTCGACCGTTGATGAGGAATTCACCGGGATGGAGAGGGTCGGGAATCTTCTCACCGATCACATAATCGGCCAAGACATCGACGGTAGTTTCCATTCGATAATTTGACGCTTGAATCTCGGGGACAGTAATCATCAATTCTTCATGTTCCTGAACCCATTTCCGAAGCTGATCTTCCCCTCCCACCGAGTTCAGAACTCCCGTCACCTTGTCGAGCCGACTCCCCAACTCCATGACCAACACATACACGTCCTCGGCTCGTTTCCAGTCGGCCATTGGGGTAAACCTAGCCTCTCAAACTGTCTCATATAGTCCGGTAATTCGGATCGTATCTGCATCCGCCCAGGTAAAGGGGTGAGCATCGCTGATACGTCCATTGTTTGTGGCTGTTTGGACGGCAATAGCAACTACTCCCGTCGAGGAGATTCGCCCGGTCCCGGAATACTCTTGCGGTCCACTGTCATCCCGTATTTGAACAGGGACCGCCCATCCTGTATGCGAGGAGCTAGTCGGTAACCCGAAGCTCTGCAAGGACGCTGGATGAGTTGTAGAGGTTCCCCAGGTAAGTCGAAGTTCAAATACCACCAGCTTCCCAATCTTGACAAAAGACCCGCTAAGAGCGCCGTTGCCGAGGGTTCCACTCCAGGTGGGTGTATAAATCTGCCAATTTCCTGCTTGGATGATCCCCTCAAGGATGGCGACACGCCCCTCAAGATCACCAACCGGAACTTCCTCGGGAAACTGTTTGGGTCTCGGCATTAGAGGGGTTCCAGATAGAGGACGACTTCCTCTTTGTCTACCGTCCAGACCACATCAAAGCCGATGAGACGTTGGAACTCGTTGACCCTGTTGTATTTCGACGGCCAGTTGATCTTGACCTCATCCCCCACTCTGTAAGTGAACAATTGTGGAGTAACGGGGTCAACGGTGAGAGAGATCAGGTTGGGGACATTTCTGAACGCCCTGAGCGCATCTTGAATATGATCGGTCGCTTCCTGCTGTTCGGTGATGTCCTTGTGGACGATAACTCTCTGGGTCAGCCCAAATTGGTCTACCGCCCCCGAATCCTGGGTACTGACGATCAGGTCATTGGCAAACTTTCCAATCAGGTGTGACGCCTGACTCGTAGCGTCTGACTGCCTCACAAACCGGCGAATGTTCCTGTCATCAAAAACGAAACTCCTCAGTCGTCCTCCCCGCTTCGGGTAGAACAGGTCGAACTCTCGGGTGATCGGGTTGAAGTTGAAGTCGAACCCGTCATCAACCTGAGACAGTTCCACGATGGCGTCGTAGATGTTCTTTTGTGCTTCTCGCTCGTAGGTGTGATCTCGTTTGCGACCTGATATAACAACGGATGTTGTGTCGATTTCAAAGTCCCCTCCTGACTTGTTCTGGTGATGATCGATCAACGCCCGAGCAATATCGAATTGGTCGTCGGTGCTGGCCGAGAATTCAAGGGTCTCGGTGATGTGCATTTTTCGCAGGTAGGCCATTATTCCTTCCCCTGCAACTTGAAGCGTGTTGGCGTCGTGATCTTCTATTACGGTGAGAACCGGCCCAGCCTTCACAGCATTTCCATTCCGCTCAACCACGATCTCATGTGTGCCTGCCCGAATTCTTGTGGCAGTCGTTTTTGGATGGTCGAGGGGTAAGGTAAAGCTGAATGCCCCTGGGCGATTCAGCCGGAATCCGTATTTGATTTCAGCGGCAGGGAATTCTTCGATTTTCCCGCCACCTAGGGATAGTGATTCCAGGGTTTGGGTATAGACAATCGTGTTGTCAGGCATACAGATCGACTATGACGATCCCCGGCGCTCCCGCTCCTCCGTTGCGTGCCGACTGGCTCTGCTGGTTGGAAGCTCCTCCTCCACCACCACCATATTGACCTCCACCTACCCCTGCCGCCGACCCGAGTAAGGTATGCGCTCCGCCTCCGAATTGACTTCCGCCTCCGCCTCCACCGAACACACCCTTAGCTCGACTAGCAGAATTCAATACTGCTCCTACCCCTCCACTTCCACCAATTAAAAGATCCCCGGTAGTCCCAATGCCAGGGGCACCCGCTCCAGCTATGACGACGGCACCCTCAGCAAGTCGAAACCCTCCACCCAACCCAGGGCCAGCAACGGCAAGAGAGCCAAAAGAACTAGCAACTCCGCCTCCACCATTGGCTGCTCCGACCCCTCCCGCTCCGCCAGCGCCGCGAGTGACGGTTTCGGTTGTCCCTAGATCTTTCTCCAATACTTCGACTTCGGCATATCCGCCACCACCCCCTCCTCCACCGCCGGAAACCTCACTAGTGGATGTGGCACCTGCTCCGCCGCCCCCACCACCACCCCCAACAACTCGGACCCGAACCTTGTGAAGCCACGGATGATCGGCTTTGGTGAATGTGTCGTTGGCGGTGTAACGGATTTGCTTCACCCATTCACCGTGCCTCGGAGCTTCTTCCCGCTTGTCGGTGATGTCGCCATTGACGATCTGAGTGACCCCATCCTGAACCAAAATCTCAGCAAGCACAAACGATCCTGCCGGTACTGTCGGAGGAAGCGGTGAAGCATCGGGAGTTCCGGTGACAACTTCCAGATCGGCAAAGTCGTCTCCTGACGAGTCGAAGGTGTCGTCGTAGATTCGCAGAATCGCAATGTCGATTCGGTCGTTGGTTGGGTCAGAAGCAGCAATGGCGAGAACCTGAGAAGCGTTCTGATGCTCGGTGACAAACACACCTTGCCCCACACTGTCACCCTGGATCACCGCTCGGTCGAAGATCTGCGTTGAACCAATCTTGATGTTCATGTCGGTGCCGAGGTTCTGAAGGACTTGGAAGCTGTTGGGGTTGTTCCGCATGATGACCCCCTCATAGATGAGGGCGGTGTTGACGAGCCGGTCAATAGCGGCGGGTAGAGACTCCCCTTGGATGCTTCGGGGTTTCAGTGTTGCGGTAGCGACCATGAGTGCCTTTCAGGTTAGATGGTCAGATTCTTGCCGAGCGCCATTCGACATCGAGAGTTGCGGCGGTGGTACTTCCCGATGCTCGGAATTTCAACTCGTTGTTGCCTGGCTCCAACGACCAGAACTCGGAAAGATCAGATTGCCTGTCATAACGGGAAGCTCCGGTGGCGAACAAGATGGATCTCTTGACCGGATGGGTTTCGATGATTAGCTGTTGACCGACTCCAATCGACACTCCCCCGTTGGCGTTGAGTTCGACCTTCTTCCCAGTGGTTATGTTCTCAATGATCGGGTCAAGAAGGTTTCCCGAGGTTGGGCCGTTGACTTTCAGGATCGGCCACGTCTCCCAAACCCCAGCATTGACCGCTATCGTCCCGGCCCCTTCACCGGCTCCCCCATACACCTTCGGATAGGTCACTGGATAGCTCAATCCGGCTGACTCGACAAACGGCGTGAGAATTTGTGTGCTTAGAGCATCCTCATAGATGGCCGGATCGGAGGCAATCAATTCAATGACCAGGATGTAAGGATTCCACTCCGTATTCTCGTCACGGGATATGCTTGCCCGCCGCCGCACCCGACATTCGATCCGTTCGGTGGTGTCGGCCACTCCTAGCTCGTCCACCCACGCAATGGTCATGGGGAACTCGGTTTCTGGTTCCGGCTGGAAAGAGAGGAGGGCACGTTTCCGAGTTGACCCCCTAACCCTCAACTCGACCTCGATCCGCCGAGACATGGCGTAACCCACAACTGCGACTGATCCGTGATATCGAGGTAGGTCGCCCATCAACTCGTCAATACCGATATCTTCCAACCCCCGAAGCGCCACCAGCCCAATGTCGGTGGTCTCCCCGAACATCTCGCCTCGATAGGTGATGGTTCTCATCAGATCCCCACCGTCTTCATTCTCCAGGCAATGGCATCAGCCAAGGCTACCGGACTGGCCGGGGTCTCCACATTAATATCCCCAAACCTGACTGATGGCCCAACACCACTTGGGTCAGAAGCAAGGCTTTGTCTGGCAGGAGAGATTGGCTGAGACATTCGATCCAAGACTGATGAGAAGGCTGGCACGACACGTTGGAACATCTCAGTATCGAGACCGCCACGCAGCCCAAGGCCAAGACCCTCAATAAAACCCTCGCCCAACTCCTCAGCCACCCCAGATGGGCTGTGCTGGTTCCATTCGTTCTCGATAGTCGATACCACAGGCTTGGTGACAGCCTTTATCACAATGTCCTTGAAATTGGCACCAAGCAAGGCGATGTTGATGCCGTCAATGAATAATGCTCCAGCGGCTTGGCCTTGTGACCTGATGGCTTCTTTCGCCTCGGGGCTACCGGGGTCGAGAAGGGCTTTGATTGCGGCGATAACGGTCGGACCCAATGATGCTGGCAGAGCATCGAAAAAGGCCTCCAACCCGTCTGCGTAGGCTCCAACCAACTGCTCCGCATCGCCTGGCGGCAGTTCTAATGCGGCGACCAGAGCTTCGATGTTAGGCCCGACACTGGTGGAAGCGTCTCGGAGGATTTGGGGAAGACGAGCGGCTAATTGTTGATCGGCAATATCCGCCAACTCTATAAAACTGGCGTTCAGTCCTGCAACGTCAGATTCCATTAGACCCGTGTTTTCTTCCCATCCCCGAGCAATCCCACCTTTTATCATGGGATCAAGCGAATCGAACCAGGCAAGAGTGGCTTCAGAAGCAATAGCCATGAGTGCTGGTTGGGCGTTCGCCCATGCCCTCATATCTTCCAAAAAGAGAGTCTGAGCGTCGAGGGCACCAGACAAGCTCGCTCGGGCAACCTGTTCGTACTCGTCCCAAGCTGGGAATCCGTCAGTAATAGTCTCAATCACTTCGCCAAAGGACTCACTGAGATCTTCGGCCCATGCTTCGGCCAACTCCGCGTTGTCCTCGTAAAAGTCGCCCACTTCCTCGCCCCGGTTGGCAGCACGCAGCCATTCGTCCCACGACTGAACTCCGTCGTCTGCTGCTTGAGCAATTTGCTCTAGCCCAGTACGAGTGATATTCAGGCCGTCTATCTTTGTGTCTCCACTCAGCCATCGGATGAAGTCAGTGTCTTTGCCGAACGGGTTGAGCGCCAGGAAGGTGCGTGCCGCATCTTCTATGGCACCGATGCTAAGAGTGGTTTGGCCCTCCGCGGCAGCGAAGGCCCGCACAAAGTCTCCGATATTCTGCTCGGTGGACTCACCAAGAAGGGCAATGACCTGATCGATCAATGCGATGGCTTCGGCTATGCGCTCAGCATCAGCTACGGCTTCGTCGTACTGACCGAAAAGATCATCCTCATCGGGCTGGCCCTGCAAGAAGTTCGCGGTCTCAGTTTGAGCCAACACCAGTTCTGCGCGTAGGGCAGCAAGCCCAGATGGTCCTCGCTCGATGGCATCGAAGAAGTCCCCAACCTTGATACCGGCTGCCTCAAAACCGTCACCAGCATCCAAGAGGGCAGAGGGATCGAGAGCATTCATAACTGCCTCGACAGGATCACCAGTGGATTCCATAGATGTTCTGAAAGTCTCCGCTTCGGCTCTGAGAGTTGCTAGGGCAGAGGCGGCGTCCAGGGCGTTCTTCACGAAGTTGACACCCAACACGGTCACTACTGCCCCAATAGCCAGAGCAATGAGACCTATTGGGCCTGAGAGGGCTGTGAGGGTTCCTGCTGCCACTGTTGCTGCGCCCATTCCCTGAGCCAGCAACAGGAAGGAGTTGAACAGGCCCACCACGTTGAGTATCAGCTTGGCTATCCCCAAAGCCACGAACGCTGCCCCAATCAACCCAATCCACTTGGCGATTTCTTTGAGAGTGCCACTGTTGTCTCTCGCCATCTCAAACAGGACGGCAATGGTGCGGACCACTTGGGTAAGAGGCTCCAACAGGGCTTGTCCCAATTCGATGCGAAGATCGGTGAAGGCGTTACCCATGATCTGGATTTGAGAGGCTGTAGTTCCGTATCGCTTCTCAGCTTCCTCAAAGAGTGCCGTGTTTTCTTCCCCAGCGATGGTGGCTCGGTCGAGAGATTCCCTGACCAGATCCGTGTTGTTCGCCATTGCAAGAAGTACGGCCTGGGCACGACGCCCGTTAATGCCGAGACCCCTCATCATGGTGAAGACGTTTTGACCTTCCTCATTGGCATTTCCGAGACCTTGGGCCAATTCGACCAGAGCTTGAGTCGGATTCTCTCTGGCGAACTTCTGGAACTCATCAGTGGTCATTCCCGTGATCTCGGCCATCAACAGAAGTTCGTCTCCACCGGAACGAGCAGCCGAGGCGATGATGGTGAACATGGTTTGAACGGCTGTCCCTCCACGCTCTGCCGGGATGCCCATAGATGAGAGGGCACCCGCCAAACCCAAGACCTCGACAGCGGTTGCTCCAACGGTTTGAGCGGCAGGGGCGATACGGAGAGCGAAGGTCAGGATCTCGGATTCGGTAGTGGCGAAGTTGTTGCCGAGATCGACAATCACTGAACCCAGATTGTCGAAGGCGTCCTGGCCCTCACCTGTCACATTGATGAGACGGGCTAGACCTTTGGCAGCATCCTCGGTGGAGAGGTTGGTGGTAACACCCAGGGCGGCAATGGTTTTGGTAAAGAGAAGCAAGTTGGGGATCGAGACTCCCAACTGACCTCCAAGCTCAGCGATCCGGTTGAGTTCATTGACATTGATGGGGATTCGCACGGACAGCCGCCGCATGGACTCACCAATAGCCCGAATCTGAGTATCAGTCCCCTCAACGGTTTTCGCCACCCCCGCCAGGGAGGATTCAAAGTCGATGGCAGCCTTGGCCGACACCACCATCGCCCCACCGATACCGGCCAGCATCAGCTTCCCGGCAACGACAGCCCCGGTAGCCAGATTCGCCATGTTCGTGCGAGCCGTCGCCATTGCCGCGTCTTGACGACCGGCTGCCCCGGCTAGTTGCCCGCCAAAAGTGATCGCCTGTCCACCGGCTCGGGCCAGCCCAGACGTATATTCGCCTATCGCCGCTCGGAGCCGAACGACTACTACTTTGTCAGCCATTGCCCCTCAGATTACTTAGGACTTTCCCGCCCCGCTACGTTCAAGACGAGTCGCCTGTTTTTGGAGTGCTTCACGCCTCTGCTTCTGAATCGCCAACTGAGCCTTAATTCGTTTTCGCTCCTGGTAGATACGGTTAGGGATCAGCCTTATTTTGAAGCCAGCGGGAAGTGCCCTTTTTCTCCAAGACTTGCGCTCACTGGCATAGGCATCCTCGATGTTCTTGCACGCAAAGCAAGTGTATCTGTCCAAATGATAGGCCGAAAAGTCGCCACCTTTGCTCGGGTCTGATTCGGCGGAGATAGTCCCACAATCGGGACACTTAAGTCGCTGCTCCGTCAACCAAATCAGAGCCTTCGCTTGGTCCGACTCGTCCCACTCCAAAAACTCGGAATGCTTTAACCGACCTTCAGCACAGTAATCGACCTCTAGCTGGAATTGCTGGTCGGATCTGTACCGCTCCTGGATAAAGGGACAGAAGCGCGCTCCTTGCACACCAAGAGAGCAGTATTGAACAAAAGCTCGGCGTCACCCGAACTCCAGGTATCGAAGATCTCGGTGGCGTCCTCCAAGGTCATCTCTGGGTCAGTGGCCGTGAGCGCCAAGAGTGCTGGAGGGAAGGTATCGAGATCGAATTCCAAGATTCCCCCACCCGTTGCCGCAACGTGATCCTTCTGGACTTTGGTAGGAGCATGATCCATCAGCAATGCCTCAAAAGGCTTGCGTCCACAGTCGGTGAAGACGAAGGTGACGGCGATGTCGGCTGCACTCTCGTAGAGGGCGTCAAGTTCGGCCTCCAACGGCCCCACCCCATCAGCCAGGGAGCGGCCCTTACGCATCCTCATTTGGGCCAACTCTTGTTCCTTGAACTGGATCGCACCAGCCAGATCGGAGTCGAGAACAATGTCCACCGTCTTGGTGTTCGGCTTCTTCTCACGGAGGATGTCCGAGATGGTTCGCTGCTTAGCCTTATCGCCCTGATCGGCTTTGGCCTGACCCGTCTCAGCATCTTTCGTATCTACCATTCCACTCCAATGAGTTAGGGGACTCTCACGTTAGCAAGAGTCCCCTAACTTCCAACCATGAACCGTTCGGCTTAGGCAGCGACCGCCACGTCGATGTCGGGAGCGTCGGTAGCAGCCATGTCCACCGTGACCATCTGGAGGGCTTCTTCCTCCAAGGCGTGGGGAGAACGGGTGACTACTCGCACCGGCCACACTTCCACAACGTCGGCTGCGATGATGGCAACAGTGGAACCACCGAAACGCCGAATGACGATGTGGGTCTGGGTGTCGCGGGGGAACAAGTCGTAAGCGGTGTCGTCGGCTGCGATGGTGCCACGATGGATGTCCATTGTGATGTCGCCACCGAACTTGCCTGGGCTGGTCTTACGGAAGGCTGAAGATAGATCGCCGGATGGGACACGGTTGCCTTCCAGGGGTGTCTCAATCGATTGCAGAAATGGGGTGATGTCCGTTCCGGCAGCAACTTCGGCTGCTGTTGGTGCGCCGGTATCCGCAATGGTTACCACGGCACTTATACGAACTTCACCATCTGGGATGACTCTTGCCATCTTCTCTTACCTCCGATTCACGGTTGGTTGGGTCACAAGATAGCCGATCACTTCTTGGGTTTCGTGGTGGTCTTCTTTTTCTTGT
>SDBT01014941.1_pt1 | contig 12351 bp, 9 predicted proteins | sample 2277101 | NCBI WGS metagenome assembly SDBT01 (sample SAMN10404973, study PRJNA504765) | marine sediment metagenome | isolation source: marine sediment core GS10_PC15, 103 cmbsf | place: Arctic Ocean: Southern Knipovich Ridge | collected 2010
GTTGCTAAATGAATGATTTTAACGACTTTTTGATTGATAAACAAGTAAATGGTTTATCACAACTTGACAAAGGACCTATAATTTGCAGACGCAAACGCCCTGTTGCCCTTCGCGGGGAGGTGAAACCGGAACGCGTTTGCGTTCCGAATTGAACCGCATGTTAGAAGAAACACTAAATAAGAGTACACGAATAAATAAAAACACAGTTTAATATGTGGCTTTCATTTATTCTAATTTAACATTATAAAAGAAGATATTGAAGTTATTTAAATAGTACCAGCTTCCTGGTCTGCAAAAATCCTGCTTCAGTTTGTAGCCTGCAAAAATAGACGCCACTGGCAAAACCCGTGGCATCCCATTCTACTTTGTGACTCCCTGCCAGTTGTTTTTTAGATACCAGCGTAGCCACCTTCTGACCAAGAGTATTATAAATGCTGAGATCAACGGAGCTGGTAATCGGCAACTGATAACTGATGGTTGTTTTTGGATTGAAAGGATTAGGATAATTTTGCGCTAATTCAAATTTATATATTATACCTTTACTTGTGCTATTGTCTATTCCTGTCAAATCAGTTTTGCTTACGAGTAAGATCCAATCTTCTTGAGTTGGCCTTTCCGGTATTGACCATTCGGTACTACTCTGCCTAATTGTATCGATAAACGTATACTGCCCATCTCTTGGATTAAACCATTGTGCTGTATATGTGGCGTCTGATTCTATATTTTTTAAAGTCCCGGTTGATTTTGAGTCACTGAAGAAGAACACAACAAAGGTATTTCTTTGATCTGATGATAATAATGAACGTTTCACATCATAAAAGGTGCCCCAATTACTATCATCAAATCGAGGAATAAGTTTCCACCACTCAAGGTTTGTGTAGAAATTTCTAAAATGAATTAATTGGTCTCCTGTTTCAAAATTCGCACCGTCAAACCACCAGAAATATTTTTCCGGCATTAGATAGCCTGTTCCATAATCCGCGGGTTCGCCAGGTTTTGAATAAATATCATTCCATACGCCATTCACTCCGTAACCATAGCCATACATCCCATATTGGAAAGATTTGTAGGCCAGTCCAAGAGCTCCTCTCGAATCAGTCCAGAACTGATCATATTGTCCCTCATATAATATCAATGGCTTTGTTGGCAAGGAATTCCAGAAACCTTTGGCAATGGTCATTTTAGTCATATCACCTTGCCACTGAATGGCCCAGCCATCGTGATATGGTTTGTCGGACCACCAGGAATTTGACCAAGTTGTTTGACTGGCATCCTCCATGTGAGGCATAATAGGATGGTCATAATCATCATAGTCAAGAATCTGCCATTGTTACTGATCTTTAGAAAACCATGGTTATAAATATCCAGGTCACCTGCATAAGACCCGCACTCAACAGTCTTTGTTACATTATGAAGACCGCTGTTGCCAACATCCGTTGCATTGGTGGTCATTGTCCACAAACCAGTTTCGGGTGGCGCAAACCTGATTTTCCATATAAGACCACCATCCCAGAATGCTGGACGGGTTATTTTAAGGCCATCCGGTCCGGTGAATGTTACTTCAACGTCAACATCATAAAACGGATCGGAATAAGATTGAGAACTGCTTAGCTCTATCTCAACAACCCGCCACCTTTGAACAGAATAATCAGCAGCGAACGAACTAGTGATTTCAAAAGTCACAAGACAATGAACAATTAGAAAAATCATTTTTAGAAATGACGCAGTTTCTAAGCCTTTTGCCATATAACCTCCTAAATAAATTTTTGGTAGTGTAAAAACTTTATCTATGTTTTCTATCAAATAATCTAATCTATAATTCCCAATAGGATTACTCTTATATTAATCTCAAGTTCTTTCTGTCTTTTATATACAATTCCCCGTGACTTTAGTTTATTCTCCTTTTAACCAAAATCTTTCAATTTCCTCCAGAGATTTACCTTTTGTCTCCGGTACAACCCGCCATACGAAGATCAGGAGGACAAATGAGAGGATTCCATATATCCAGAAAGAGAAACCGTGATTGAAATTTTCAATAAGCCATTCGTTTTCATCGAGCATCGGGAAGGTCTGAGAAACCACCCAATTTGCCGTCCAGAGAAAGATGGTCGCGATGGACATGGCCCGGCCTCGAATAAGCGTCGGAAAAATTTCGGAGAGAATAACCCAGGTTACAGGTCCGACTGAGAGTGCGAAAAACGCAATATACCCCAAAACAAATACCAGAACCCAAATGGCTGTTTGTTGGAGATACGCCGCTAATCCCATACTTATCATGCAAACCCCCATACCCAGAGAACCGACCATCATCAACGGTTTTCTTCCCAACCGGTCAACCGTCTTTATCGCTACAATCGTAAATGTAAGATTGACAGCACCGATAATTATTGTCTGCAGCAAAGCCGTATCGGATCCTGTGCCAAGATTTTTAAAAATCTCAGGCGCATAATAGAGGAAGACATTAATCCCGGTCACCTGCTGTAAAACAGCCAATACGACTCCAATGATCAAAACGATCCGCATGCCCGGTTGAAGAAGCTCGATAACCGACCCCTTCTCCAATTTTATCGTATCTTCAATTTCCACGATCTCTTCTTTAGCGTATTGTTCACCATCCACACGCATTAAGACGGCCAAAGCCTCATCGCTTCTTCCCTGTTTAACCAGCCAGCGGGGACTTTCCGGTACGAAGAATAAAAGCAATAAAAACAAAACTGCCGGAGCTGTCTCAGAACCAAACATCCAACGCCATCCGGTATGGATATTCCATATTTCATTTCCCTGTGCTGCTATAAAATAATTGGCGAAGTAGACAATCAGCATCCCCGATACTATGGCCAACTGGTTATAGGTAACCATTTTCCCCCGGATACCCGCCGGCGATATTTCAGCAATATAAAGGGGTGAGAGCATCGACGCCGCTCCGACACCGATTCCGCCAATGATTCTATAAAGGATAAACTCGTTTATGGTTTCCGGAAGCGCAGAACCGACTGCAGAAACTATGAAAAATAACGCAGCCAGAATCAGTGTTTTTTTCCTTCCGATCCAGTCACTCAATATACCGGCGAACAGACATCCGATGATACATCCAACCAGGGCGCTCGAAGCCGCCCACCCCATCCAGGCCGCAGTAAGTTCAAATTTCGTTCGCAGAAAACCAATCGCACCTGAAATGACAGCGGTATCATATCCAAACAATAATCCACCCATGGCAGCCACAAGAGATAGCCTTAAAACATAATGATAATTATTTTTAATTTCTGTCATCAACTCTCGCTCCTATAACAAAGTTTCACCATGAAATCTGCGTAGACCGTTGAGCATGGCAATAATGTTTTCAATGGGGACATTTGCCTGAATATTATGCACGGTATTAAAAACAAACCCACCGTTTTTAGAGAATATTTGGCAGTGTTCCACAACCTGATTTTCCACTTCTTTTGGCTCCCCGAAAGGTAGCATTTTTTGCGTATCCACACCACCGCCCCAGAAAACCAAATGATCCCCATATCTCTTTTTTAACAGCTGCGGATCCATCCCCGCAGCATTTACCTGTACGGGATTAATGATATCAAAACCCGATTTAATAAAATTCTCCATCAGCGGTTCAACAGCACCACAGGAATGTTTCATTGATTTCCAGAGTGTATTTTCGTGAATCCAGAAATTAACTCTTTTATAGTAAGGTGCATAGAGATTATTATAAGTCTCAGAAGAGCAAAATTGTGAATTTTGTGTGCCAAAGTCGGTTCCACAAATAAATACGGTATCGACATGGTCACCCACAACCTCATAAAGCTTAGCCAGATTATTTAATGCAATCTCACATTGCGCTTCAAAAATGGCATGTACATAATCCTGCCGGATTGCCGTAGACATATACCACTCCGAAATATCCCGGATACCCCGCGGGTTCTTTAAGTGCATGGCCGGCACCAGGGCAATATCGCCGAATGCCGTTCCACCAAAAGTGGCTACGATCGCCCTGCCCGATCCTTCATATTTACCGATCTCATTTTTCCAGAAAATTAGATCATCTTCTGAAAGCAGACTAAATTCCTCGAGATTCTTTGTTGGATCCAGATTATTTTCATCGATGGGCTCCTGACGAATGATCGCATCGAAAAAGTATCCGGATGAGGGCATTTTAGCCGAAGCAGGGACAGTTGTATCCCCTTCCGGATAAATTAAGAGGCTATTATCTGAATCGATTGTTGTTGTGAAATTACCCGGGATCAACACCATCTGTCCCCAGGGCATCCGGAATTCCTTCCAATTTTCATTGGCAATTCCGAACATATTGTTTTTGGGCGTTATCCCGATTGTATCGATACCAATTATTTTTTTGAGTTCTTCATCTACTTCGCCTAACATTTGATAAGGCTCTATTACTTTCACCGGTTTTGTTTCCAACTGAAAATATTCTCTTAGTTTTTTAATTACCAGAACATGAATACCGGTAACAGGCGTACCCCCAAAATCAATTGGAATCCGATCAGTTGCCTTATGGTTCAATGCAGATTTTACCCGATCCCGACTTTCCATTTTATGTCCTCACTTTATTTCATTTCATATTATGCAATAACAATAATGTCCGGTCTAAATTAACCCAGGAAGGTTTTTTATTTCTCCTCTTTCACTTCCATCCATTATAATAACCTTAATTAGTCTGGTTAATTCATGAATTGTTATTTAACTTCAATAATTCATAGCCACAAAGGCACAAAGACAAAGTTTTAAAAAATATTAGATTATGAAGATTCCTGACTTGTATAAATACTTTCTATGTATTTAAACAGTTATTGTTATAACATTAATATTCTTAATGACTTAGGGCCTTCGTGGCAAAAATTTATGCTATTGTTGCCAAAAACTTTATTATTTCCGCCTAGCGGATCGCCTGTGGAGATTAGCCAAATTTTTGTGTCATTCCGTAGGAATCTTCCATCGTGTAGGTTATATCCGACAAGATGGAAGATCCTAACAGGATGACACAATAGAAATTACCATTTGATTGCAGCCTTTGGGCTGCGCTATGAATTAATCAGGTTAGACTTCTATCTATATATCAAGTTGGTTGTAACCACACAATCGGTATTACTTTTAAACCTGATCCAATGAGCGCTGAATCCATCCGGAAATTTATAATGAAAAACCTGTCCGCCTTTAACATTTAATCTCATCAGTTCATGCCACCTGTTAAAATCAAAGTTTACTTCTACAATGAAAGTGGCATCAATATCAGACATTACCTCCATCGATTTCTGATCATAACCTGTCATTAGATACGGATCAGAAATTTGACCTGAATGTACAGATGTTTTATTCCATGGTCCACCCTGACCGACAGGTTTCCCCAATTTCCACAGATCATCTATATTGCCGAACCATATTCCCGTTTTTCCGTTTGCAGAAGCAAAGTATTGTCCATCGGGTATGGCACTCTTTTTTGTACCTGAAAGAACCAATAACCCGCGCCAGGAGCAAAAATCCATAATCAGCTGATTATGTGTGGTAATCGGTTTAATGCGTTCAAAGCCACCTGATATTTCCCGTGGTAACTCATAAAAAGTACCATAACAATTAAATAAACTCCGTTCCGTCACCACCTCACGAATTCCCCGTGGCCACATACCATTTACCGGATGCCCATAGATAGAATCGTTCTTTGGTAAACGGAAACGATTCCCATCAGCATCGGTTACAATCACTGATGCCTCATCAACTTTGAAATCCCGCTTGTCGAGGTTAATCGATTCCTTTAACCGGAGAGAATCCCTTTCCTTGACAACCAGGACAAATTGCATATTTTCTTTTACTTCCCAGAGTTGCTCCGGACCATTAAGCGTGAAATAAGACAAATTTCTGTTTTTATCGGCAGGTCGTAACAATCCAAAATTGATATCAGCAATATCATTAGTATTGGCTATTGACTTGAAGAGATTGCCATGGGGAATGTTCCAGTTATAACCATCACTCGTCAGGTGGAGTGAAACCGTTGTTCCTCTGGATGGTATATCGGTTTTAACTCTAATCCATTGGCCTTCCAGTTCATTGAGCAATATATATTGATAGTCACCGGAAGGAATCGATAGTAATTCAATTTTTTCCCAATTATTCCTACCCTCTTTATCAACTTCTATGGTAAAAGTCACAGGTTGCCCTGAGGTATGGCTTATATGGATTATCTTACGGTCAAAGCCACTGATCAGGAACGGATCAGAAATCGAGGCCTTATCAAGACTATCATTGGACCATAGATTTCCATAACCGCTGCGAGGACCCAATTTTTTCAGCTGGTCCGGAGAGGTAAACCAAAAATTGGATTGTGGTTGACCAACGAAACGGTTATCAAATAGTGAGGCATCATCACAGGCTAACACAAGTTGATTGTTCCAGACACAAAAATCAGAAACAATCTTCAGATAGGATGATAGGGGCTGAATTCCAGCGGTGTTTTCTGCGCAAAAGGATTCCGGGAACTCCCAGAACAGGCCATGCATTGTCATTAACCATCCCGATCCAATTTTTCTTATTCTTGGCCACTCCGTATGCCAACCATGTTTACCATCATAGGAAAAACTGGCTTTAGGCAAACGGAAATCAGACCACTTGCCATTATCAAGCAGCTTGAGGATAAGTGATTTTTCATCCCAGCCCATAGCCCACAAAGGATTGCGACCATCTATATCACCATAAATATCACCAGGACCTGTCACATCTGTGAATTGTTTCTCCTCTATTACATGCCATTTACTACCATCCCATTCAGCCAGACAGCCCGATAAATTCGTCTCATGCCAATTAAATTCCCCATTATTACAAACAACTAATCTGCCCTGCGAGGTATAGGCACCTTTTCCATGATATCCGGGAAGTAACGTTCCCGATATATTCCTCGGTACCAGTACATTTCCATCTTTATTTATCTCTTGTACTTCTAATGTGTGGACATTTACCTCATAGAGACCTTCTTCCATGGTATAGAAGTAAACTTTATTTTTCGGATCATCAAGATGCCGAGTAACAGCGGTTAAACGACCTGGCATGATAGCCGGAGCAATAGCGCGAACATGGCCTTTTTTATCAATAAAATAGGGACCGATGATCAACTGATCAGATTCTTTATGTATCATTCTGTTGGCATGGGTACCACCGACACTCTCAGGACGGCTAGTCAATTCCAGAACGTTGCTAATCTCGTACAATTTATCTCCACTGCCAAGAGGCTTATGAGCCGGATAGGTAATAGCCCATAATTTATTAGCCCAGGGGACAACCGCCCCGATGCCAGTTTCACCGGGGTGTTCAGAATTATGTTTATCGTTAAATACACTTAAATGTGGATATATCCCACTAATCCGGATATGATTCTCCTGAGCAATACAAATGTTTATCACAAAGAGAATAATTAGGGTATATATTAGTTTTTTTATCATTATTATTGCTAACCTGAATTATTCATAACGCAGCGATGCTGCAAACAAATAAAATCACTTAAAATGTCATCCGAAAGGATCTTCCATCGTGTTGGATTTAACCCTCAAAATGGAAGATTCCTACGGAATGACATGAAATTTTCACATAAATCCGGCTAACCACCATTGAACTCACGGACCACATCAAACATGGCGATTACATTTTCTGCAGGTACCTCCGGAAGAATATTATGGATCGTGTTAAAAACAAATCCGCCACCGGGAGAGAATATTTTTAGTCTATCTATCACATGTGATTTCACTTCAGCGGGTGTGGCCCGATTCAGAACATGGCGGGTATCTGCGCCTCCTCCCCAAAAAGTTATATCCTGTCCAAATTCCTTCTTTAGCCTTTCCGGTTCCATATCTGCACAATTAGTTTGAACAGGATTGAGTACCTCAAAACCAGCATCGATTAAATCGGGTATTAATTTATAAATTGATCCGCAACTATGAAGGTATGTACGCATATTGCTGTTCTTTTTTACATATTCACATAACATTTGATGTCTTGGTTTGAATAATTTTTGATAGATATGCGGATTCATAAAAGGGCCGCTGTCCATACCCAAATCATCTCCAAATCGCAGTATATCTACGAGATCACCTACCGCCGCGCAGACTTTTTCTAATTTCGATAAATGAATTTCCATTAATGCATCCAGTAGGGATTCCACATTTTTTTGATCGAGAATCAGATCCATGAGAAAATTATCAATACGGCGGAGAAAAGTGCCCCATTCAAATAAATTGCAGCCACATACAACCATCAAGGCACGATCACTCTGTTCGCGCAATAGAAGCGTATTCTCTCTTAATTTTTGCCAAAAATCGGGTTCTCCTGCCTGATCCCACGGGCTATGCGCCATCGCTGCCCAAAGCACTTTGTTCATATCTTCTTTTAAATATTTATAACTATCGGGATAACCATCAAGATAGGGAAAGCAGGTTTGATCAAAAAAAGCAGATCCCTTTGGCATTTTGGCGATGGCAATACCGTCATCTGTATATACATTCCAGGAACCGTCCTCTCCCTGTTCAGGACGGAACCAATGCGGATACCCGGCCCGATCGCCATTAGCCATTGTGATGGTATACCAGTTGTGTTTTTCTTTGTTAAACATTCTGCCAATATCTACTACATCGATATTAAATCGATTAAGGATTTCATCTTCAGGTTGCGCTAGCTGCTGGACGACATCATATATCCTTGTTTGTCCATCTGTTAACCCCAGACATTTTTTCAGGTTACTGTAGGCAATAGCTGAAATACCGGAACTGGGGGTAGCTCCCAAATCGATAGGAACACGATCCGGTTCTTTATGGTTGATGGCTGCTAATATCCGTTCTCTTGAGTTCATCTTTTCCTTCTTTCAGCATTCTGCTTACTGCTTTCTTTAATCCTTAATCTTTCATCTTTAATCTTAAAAATCGCTTCGGCTCTGCGAGAGAATATACTGGCTAAAAGGCAGTTTTCTTCATAGGTAGCCATACAGCCATTTCTCCTATACCGCGATGAGCCCAGGCATAGTAAGGTATCGCCGTAAATTCCTTTTCTGATCCAATTTCATTTTTATCAAAATGAGTCACCTGTCCATTAATGATCGTAATCCCACCGAGTAACGACGGTTTTTCTTCTATCGCAAACACCTGCTCTTTTGAAAGCAGCATATTCAGTACATTATTATAATTGTCGATGCCTTCAGCACAGTAAACCAATGGACCCCGTTCCAGAGCCATACGGTTCTCATTTTCCTTCACCAATTCATGACTGATCACTTTTCGCACCGGCATGGGAAGATTTAGTTCAATTTTATCTCCTGCTTTCCATTTTCTGGACAATTTAACATAGCCCTTCTCAAGGGATATGGGTTGCTCCTGATCATTTATTTTTATCTTTACCAGATCCCCTTTCTTCTGCGCATAACTATATAAATCCCCGGGTAAGGGTTGATTCTGAGCCCAAATGGGAATTCGCAAATACAGATTAAATGACGCAGATGTTTCAGGATTTAGAGTGATAACAATATTTCCATTCCATGGATAATTCGTTTTTTGTTCAATGCGGACTTCTTTATTGTCGAGACGGATCTTGCCACTACTTTCGATATAAAGATTCACAAATAGATCATCTTTGCGAGTCCCATAAATATAGCCAGGAATAGATGGAATAATCCGAACCACATTTACGGGGCAGCAGGAACAATCAAACCAGGGTGACCGGGTAGATTTGCCCTGGTTAAAACGATAGTTACCATCAAATTCCAGTGGATTAGGATAAAAAAAGGTGTTTCCTTCCATAGAGATACCGGCCAGGAAACCATTATAGAGGGTTCTTTCAAAAACATCCATGTATTTTGCATCACCGTGTAGAAGGAACAGGCGATGGTTAAAAAGCATGGAGGCGATCGCTGCACAGGTTTCATTATACGCCGAGGCATTTGGCAATTGATAATTCTCTCCAAAGGACTCACCATGCCTGCTGGCACCGGCACCTCCGGTGATATATATCTTTTTGGTTACAAAATTTGCCCAGATACGGTTTATGGCCTGGATATATTTTTGCTCACCGGTTAAAGCGGCAATATCAGCAATCCCTGCATATAGATATCCGGCTCGTACCGCGTGACCAACGGCTTCCGCCTGTTCAACTACAGGTTTATGATCCTGTATTTGAGCACCAAAAAGCTTATGCCCGGTAGAATCACCGCGTTGATCAATAAAAAATTGCGCTAAATCCAGATATTTTTTATCACCGGTTATGCGGTATAACTTCACCAATCCGATTTCGATTTCTTCATGCCCGGGAACCCCCATATTATTGTCCGGTCCAAAAACACTATTGATCAGATCAGCATTTTTTAGAGCTACATCCAGAAAAGTACGTTTTCCGGTCGCCTGGTAATAGGCAACCGCCGCCTCGTACATATGACCGATATTGTAGAGTTCGTGAAAAGTGCCCAGATTTGTCCAGCGTTTCTCTCCCGCTTTATCAGCCGCTTTTTCCGGATTTATAGTACGATTGGTGTATAAATACCCATCCTCTTCCTGAGCGGCAGCAATCAGGGTTATGACACTATCCAGATAACTTTCCAGTATGGGATCCGGATGGAGGCTTAACGAATACGATGCCCCCTCGATGACTTTAAATACATCCGAATCATTGAAATAGATACCTTCGAATTCTCCCTTTTCCAGACCACCGGCTTTAGCAAAATTGCTAATGCGGCCGGTTTCTTCACATTTCTTAAAATCGTAAGGAATTGTTACCCTGCGGTTTGTTTCCATGCGTGGATACCAGAATCCGGAGGAAACCGTCACATCGGTAAACGGTACCGGTTGGATGGGATAATCATGGGGTTTTTCGGATATGGTACATGATAGCAGTAAAATCAAGAGCGAAATGATTATATACTTTGTCATAGATTAAATCCTTATGTTTTAAATATCTCACGCAGAGGAGTAAAGAAAATATTTAAATTGTCATTCCGCAGGAATCTTCCTGCTTGCTTAAATAATTCCTCCATGTAGGAAGATTCCTTCTGGATGACATCTGTGACTCTACGGCTCTGCGAGATAAATTCCTCGTGGAATTTTTATTTTTAAATCAGGAGTTATATTGAAAATTTTATCCATTTCTATACTCCTTTATTCCCGATGTAATTACCATATGAAAGAAGCAATACGGCTCCAGCCAAAACAAGAAGACCAATGCCGAGAACCACCTGAGTGCGCCGCCGACAGTCTTTCCACTCCCGGAACAAAATACCTACCACGTTACTAATCAAAACGAGCATAATCATATGGAGACCCCAGCTTGTAAATTCATATTGGCCCATACGTACATGCCCGAGATTGTAAAAGAAAAATTGACCGTACCAGAGCGTTCCGGTAATTATTGCCAGGGTATAATTTAACGCTAGCTGTTTATAGTGTTTATCATGCGGAATATGCACCAGCTCACGAAGAGATTTATTCTTTTTAGCCAGGTACAGACTATACACCATAGCTGTTAAAAAAGCTCCCGGATTCGAAAAAAGATAAGCGATATTACCCTTCCAATGTCCGGCGCCATATTCCTCAGCCACCTTAACAATCGGCACCGCCGCTTCAAGCGAAAAACCATACACTGCAGAGAGCACACCCGCAAGCAACGACAGCAACAAACCCTTCATCAGAAAAAACTCTCCGGTGCCGCCCTTTTTAGCTTGCAGATCAATTTCCTTTAGCCGACCGGATATACCACACAAACCAATACCAAGCGCTCCGACAACAACCCCCATTACAATGAATTCAGCACCAGGCCTGGCAAGGATTACTCCAAGTTGGCCACGGACCAGTGGGGGAATAATTGTGCCCAGCACGCTTGACAATCCAACTGCAATGGCATAAGTAAGAGAAAAACCAATATAGCGGATGGAGATATTAAAAGCTGTACCGCCAACACCATAGGCAATACCCATTAAAAATGATATTAACATTGGTATTTTTGGCGCTATGATAAGAACTTGAATAAAATTTGGAATCGTCAGAACCACACCAATAATTGGCCAGAGTAACCAGCACCATGAGGCCTGGACCATCCAATATGTTTCCCATGACCAACGTTTTATAAATTTCTGAGGTGTATAGCAATTAGCGGCGAAGGCAGCGCCCACAGAATGTAAAGAAACTCCTAACAATGGATTGACAGGTATACTAATCATAAATTACCCGATTCAACTTTGACGTAGTGTCATCCCGATAAATCAGCAATTTTTTAGGGGTTATTCATTTGACTTTTTGTTATTTAAACCTGAAATCTACCTTGTAATTAAACAACCAAGGCACTCTGGGGTCAATTCCTTCTCCCTCTAATTTTTCAGGTAGA
>SDBT01014942.1_pt1 | contig 12350 bp, 21 predicted proteins | sample 2277101 | NCBI WGS metagenome assembly SDBT01 (sample SAMN10404973, study PRJNA504765) | marine sediment metagenome | isolation source: marine sediment core GS10_PC15, 103 cmbsf | place: Arctic Ocean: Southern Knipovich Ridge | collected 2010
AACAGCGGTGTCCTGCATGCCGGAATGTACTATACACCCGATACACTGAAGGCCAAGTACTGCGTGGATGGCAACCGCATGATGAAGGAATTCTGCCGCAAAAAGAAACTGACCCTGCACGAAACCGGCAAGGTTATCCTGGCAACAGGACCCTCAGAAATGGAAGCACTGTACGAACTGAAACGCCGTGCCGATTTATGCGGTGCCCGCGCCCATATCATCGATAATAAGAAGCTTCACGAACTTGAGCCATACGCCGCGGATAGCGAAGAAGCACTCCATTCGCCAGACACCGCGGTAATCAAACCGGTGGAGGTACTGCAGGCACTGGAAGCAGAGCTGGTGGAATCAGGCAAAGTTACCGTATACTACGGGACAACCTTCAAAGGTCTTGCCGCGGATAACCAGGTAGACACCTCTGGTGGGACCATCAGGTTTGAAAAACTGATAAATGCCGCCGGCGCCTACGCCGACCATATTGCCCACCAGTTTGGCCTGGCAAAAGAATACAAGCTATTACCTTTCAAGGGGACCTACAAGCAAGTTGCCCGCGACCGGTCATTCCTCGTCCGGAGCAATATCTACCCGGTGCCTGACCTGCGGACTCCTTTCCTGGGCGTGCATTTCACCAGGAGCGCTGACGGTGAGATACTGGTCGGGCCGACCGCCATGCCTGCTTTCGGGCGGGAGAACTACGGCATCCTCAGTGGATTTGGCCGGGAGACATTCTCCATTCTGCTGCGCGATTCCATACTGCTGTTTACCAATCCCTCTTTTCGTCAGGTTGCCCGAAGCGAGCCCAGGAAGTACCTCAAGAGGTTCGTATTTAAAGAGGCCCGGAGGCTGCTGCCGGAACTGAAACCGCAGGATATTGTCGAGTCGAAACACGTGGGCGTGCGCCCCCAGTTAATCCACTGGCCCAGCAAACAACTGGTCATGGATTTCATCGTGGTTAACGAAAAAACTTCCCTTCATATATTGAACCCGATATCGCCGGCATTTACCACCTCTCTCGCCTTTGCCGTAGACATGGCCAATCAATTGCTCGGGAAATAGTTTACATAATAAGTAACATTTTCAGGTGGAGGTAAAACATGAAGAAGGTCCTTTTGCTCTGGAACGTTGTAATAACCATAGCTCTGGTGATGCTAGTAATCAGCGGGTGCAGCGCGCTCGACCCGCAGTATTCCAGCATGGTCACTGAAGTCAAGAACAACCGGATAATCATTGACCAGCTGGTAGACCTGGCCGAGCAGAATAAGGTGGAAATCAATAACAACACTACTGCCATCATGAAAAACACGCTGACGGTTGCCAATCAGCAGAGCATCACCCAGGCAGCCATTGCCGCCTCGGACGCCTCACTCAGACAACTCATTCAGACGTACGTGGCAGTGCAGCAGTAAACCGCTATTCTTTTGTTTTGATAAATTTCATAATATACTGGAGATATGTTGTCTCAGGTAAAGAACATCAAATATGCAGGTATCATATACCCATTTGTTGACCGTGTTTTTAGACTTCTTGAAATTGTTACTCCGTTAGGGTTGCTGCGTTATATAGCTATTCGCCGGCTGCGCCGAAAGTGGTTCGTTCTATATTCGCAACTCGCCGTCGACGTGTATGTCTGCTTATGGTTGGCCCTTGAGGCATCAATGCTCCTTTACCCCTTCATTTCAGTGGTGATACCCCGCATATTTGCCTATATATTTGCCTGGAGAATGATAGATATGGTACAGGCATGGTTTAACGTGACCGTTCGCCCAGCATCTAACATATCTTCGTCAAGGCGGTTATTCATACTTGTCCTGTTAAACTATGTTGAAATAACCATGATATTCTCGATCATGATATTCAGCTTTCAAACTAATTTTATGCCTCACCCGTATTATATGTTTGACGCCTTCTTTTCAAGTCTAACCATTCTGCTGCCGGTAGTAAATCCGGTCGTTACGCCTATATCTTTAGTTGGCCTGGCTATATACTATGGAGAAATCCTTATCAGCCTCATCTTCTTCCTTGTGATTATCCAGAGGGCCCTGGCCCTGCTCAGGGTAAAGGATTAAGGCATCTCCTGTTCCACAAATAAAGGCGGGCAGCGCCCTGGCTAAAGCCCGGATCCGCCCGCCCACCCTTTAAGGTGCTGAATTTGATTAGCCGTTGTTTGTTCCTCGGTTGATATCCGGGCATAGATAACGGCTTTCAATTCAGTTCTCCTTTGGTGTATAATCTATCTACTATGGGGCATCCAGAACTATATGCCCAGGGAATAATGATAAGTTCCAGCGCCATAATTGTTGCGGCTGGTATTATCCCTCTGATTACTGCGAACCTGCTAACACGCTTTGATGAAGAAAGGAAATATTTTGCCGTTATACTGGCGTCTATTATTGTAGGGTTATTCGCAATTGTTTTCGCTTTAACCTGGTTTTCTGCCACTGAAATGTACCTTCTCTATACTGCGGCGATTTTACACGGATTACAGCTAGTTATTATTGGTATTTTTCTACTTGTCTTGGTAGCCCAACTACTATTTCCATAGACTATAATCATAACTCCATCTCCAACTGATAACTCTTCCCCTGCATCCGACAGAGCTTCATCATCATCCAGCCCTTAAAAAGTAAAAATCCATTTAATTAAACTTCGTCTTTTTTTCTTCTTACCTCATCACGTAAAAAAGAAATGCCATAATTCTTTTTAAGATTATGACATTATGTCAGAAAAGACTTGGCAGATGTCGGGGGAGTGGTTTAGGCTTCTATACGTACTATCTTACATAATAGTTAAAGTGTGTCGAGATTATGGTAATCATTTAGTACGCCCCTTTGAGCGGCAATTGAACCCCTTTTGCCTTGAGGTCGGCCCGGAGCATGGCAGAAACGTACTCCTGAATACTCTTGCCCGCCTCGGCGGCGGCGATTTTAAGGGGCTTGTGTAGGTCGAGGTCAATTCTAATTTGAGTGCTCCCGTTCATGTTACCCCTCCCATGTGTACTTGTTGACAATGTTACAAGACAAACGGCTATTTGTCAAGGGTTATGAGGGTATTTTTTGAACGGGCCGGGGGCTATAACTCGGCGGCGATTATGCCTTTGGTGATTAGTTGAGCCTTGAGGGTGTCAATTTCGGTTAAAATATTTCGCGGTTTTGGAAAAAAATAATCGGCTCTGGTTCATCTGTAAACGTCATTGAACCGCCAATTAAATCTTTGTCTAGATTATCGTATAACATGCGCATCCCTTGATTTTGCAATTCGCTTACAATAGCCTGTCTTTCCTGTTTGTCAACGTAACTTCTTGTTTTACGCATATTACACCTTTAATTTAGAGCCTTATAAATTACGTAAGAATAGTTGTTGATATTAGTATCAACGGCTACGGCGGCGTTCTGTGCAAACTGAAATTGGCAATTTCCGGCGGTTGCACCACAAACGATAACACCTTTAATATGAACGTAGCCAGTAGCATCCCCTATATCTTGTGTAATGGCGTATCCGGTGGCTAGGTTGTAAATCGGCTTGTCTCTAACATCGCCATTGGTCGAGTTATACCATCGGCAAAAGGCAAAAATACTACTCGTAACCGAACCAGTAAAAGCTACCTTCAAATCGCTTGTATTATGAACAAAAGCACTTATGAAAATGTCGAAAGCGTAAATCTTGTTCGCTTCCATAGGGAATAATAAAGCGGTGTCGTTTACTAAAGCTGTTGAATTGTTAACAGTTTGCACGGATGTTTTTAATACTGACATATCTCCGACTTGCGTTACAGCCTCCCAATTAGCGGCCCCGGTGCCATTTTGGCGGTAAAGCAACCCGGTATCCGTGCCATAACCTAGGTCTTGGTCTCGGAGCCCGGCAAGAGCATCGAGATTGGCCTTTGTGTCTTTGTAGAAGTTAACCCGCCTGGTTGATACAGTAGATTTAATATCCATCCTTTTTATCCTATACCGGGATTGTAAATTGCTCGATGCCGTAAAGGGCCCCGAGGATAGCCACGAGCGGAAAAACTATCCATCTGATAATCATGGGAGCGATTTTAGTTGAGCCCTTAATCTCCCCGAGGGCGGCCATTATCTCAATTTGGCCCCGCTCGAGGGCATTTAACCGGGCCTCATGGCTATTACATAGCTCTTGATTTGCCATTAGGTAAACATCCACCTTTCGGCCTTTGTGGGCGGCGGCTTTGTGCCTATTGAACCGATAGGCGTTGAGCTCCCCCGGAGCACTCCCACTATTGACACGCCCGGGATGCCGGGATGCGGCGTTGGTGATAAGGGCGTGTAAGTCGGGGCCCGGCCCCCACTAAAAGGGGCCCTCCCGCTCGGGGTTGTCGGCGTGGTTGCGGCGGCTTTCATAACCTCGGCGGGTGGTTTTGCCAAGATGTTTTTAGCGTACTCTGTGAGCTCACCTTGTCGTTTGAGGCTCCAAGGGTATTTATAACCAAAGCCCCGCTCTTGAAATGAGGCTACAAGGCTATTTTTATCCTGCCAGCCGCCCGTTATCCAAGAGAAAAAGTCTATCCCCTCGGATAGCCCCTTGGTAGTATCTCCCGTATAAACGTTAAAGGCATCTTTCAGCTTGCCGAATAGGTCTAACCCGGTTCCGGCGGTATCAACTCCCCCGCCTCCGGCGGCGTTTTTAATCCAATCTATAATATCGGGGGCTCCGGCCTCCGGGGCCGGAGCATCCGGGTTAAGCCCTTTTAGCCATGCTTGCCAATCAAAGCCCGGGCTCCCCGGCTCTTTAGCGGGCTCGGGCTTGGCCTCGGCCTCACTCTCCCCGCCTCCGGGCCCGGTACTGCCAGGAAAAAGGCTCTTGAGATATTCAACGAGGCCGCCACTATCAAAGCCGCCTCCTATGCCCCCGAGGTCAATATTTGGGGGGCCCGTTGTGCCTCCGAGCATGGACAGATTGATAGCAGGAGCGGCCCCCGGGGCCGAGGGCGGCAAAAGGCCGCCTCCGCCTTTATCGCTAATTACCTTATAGGCAACGAGCCCGGCAATCCCGAGTAGAATAGCGTTAGATGATTTCAAAATAGCCCCCTCGGGTTGAGTGTGCGTTGATATTTTTCTTCGATTTTCGCTTGCTTTTGAACTGTGATTACAATGTTATAATCTACTGTGGCTATTGTGGCACTCGGGTTGTAGATTTCGATATTCCAAATATTAACCCCGCTCCCGCTAATTGTTTTTTCCGAGCTCGAGGCTACATAGATTTTACGTTGCTGATTGCCGTTTAGAATGAGGTAAACGGGTATAACGTCATCGTTTGTAATATTGAGAAACGAGGCCGGGAGGTATTTATTTATCCCGGCAAAGTCGGCCTCCGAGCCCTCGGCCAAGTCGAAATAGGCCCGGGCGGCGGCGGCGATTGTCGCTAGTGCGTGGGTATAGGGCGGGGAGCCCCGCTCGAGAACTCTTGCCTCTCGTATCTGTGGCATTTTTAAAATTCCTTTGTGCGTTGTCGGGCCGCACCCCCCGAATATTTGCCCGGTGTTAGACGGCCAACGTTTCGATTGTGGCCGGGATATTCCATAGGTCAAGCCCGGCGGCGGTGCCGATAGCTATGGCGATAACGTCATCGGTTGCATCCGGGTTAAACTCAATGACGAGGTAGCTATCCTCATATACCCAAGGGTAGGAAGTTTCCGGGAGGGCTACTTTTTGGGTGCGTAACGTGGCACTACCCCTCAAAGAAGTAGTGGGCCATTCCCCGATAAGGAACCGGGGATAATCGTCATAGCCCAGGTGCACTAGACGAATGGCACCCTCCTCAAGTACGGAGTTGGTGGCCGTATCGTCATAGATGGCTATGTAGAGGTAGCCTTGGTTGTCGGGTTGGTTGGGGTTGCCGTAGCCGAAACGTGAGCGGCGGCGGGGGGATACTTGGTTGCGGCCAATTTTTGTCCAATGGCCCGTTGTGCAGGTGATTTCGTGCCCCGATGTGTCGGTTTCGAGCGTGGCATCCCACCAATCCTTATGACGGAGCTCTTTTTGGAACCGGGAAACAATCTTGGGGCCGCCTGACTTTTGGCCTAATAGGCTCCCGAGTTGGCCGAGGCCGAGCAAGCCCCCGAGGGCTCCGATTGCCCGGGTTGCCTCAAATTCCGGGGCGGGGAGTGCGATAGACAGCACGAGAGCCGTCATCACGAGGCACAGGGTCAAAATTCCGAGTGTTTTATTCATGGTTAAACGCCTCCCTCCGAGGTTCCGCTTGAGCCCATGCCGCTTAAGAGGGCAATACCAAGGGCAACTCCCGATATGGTGGTTATAACCTTGCCGCTTTCACCCTTGAGCATTGAACCCGCCAAGAGCGGGGCCGCTAAAAATCCTATGGCTCCGAACATACGGGTTGCCAATATGATAATGCCGCCTCCGAGGGCTCCGATGCCGAGGTCTTTGAACGCTTGGGTTATGCCTTTAACTGTGGGAACTTTTATTGGGTCTGGCATTTGTGGGCTCCTTTTTTAGATTAGACCTTGCCCGGGTTCGACCTACCCCGGGGGCGGCTCTTGGATAAAGGAAAAGGGGGCGGGCCCATTACCTTTTCCGAGCCGCCCCCTTTTTGGTTAAGTTGTTAATATTTCGAGGATAAACTATTTTACCGGGCCTTGTAAAGCACCCTTGGCCCCCCGGATACGGCTTTTAACCATATCCCCGGGGCATCCCGGCGTAGCACAAAGCCGGGGGGTAACTCCGGCCTCGTGCTCCGAGTGTTTAAGGCACTTCCGGCAATACCATTTTACGAGCATTTTTATTAACCTCCCTTTTTTATTTTGTGGCCTAGCTCCATGAGGGGTACAGGTGAATGTGAAGTAAACTTCCGGCGTTGATTGACAACGAGAAAATGATACTCGGGCAAGTTAAAGGCGGCCTCCCCGAGCCCCCGGGCCATGTCATCGAGGTAATCTATATCGGCCTTGCCCGCTAGATTGAAAATAAAGAGAAAATGACACATGGCCGTTATATCTTGGTTAAGCTGTGTTGGCCGTTGACAAGCGTATATAGGTATCATGCGGTTAAACTCCGGGTGTCGGCAACGGCGATTAAAAGCCGCCATGTAATCAGTAAGCGGCGTGGGCTTTGAGGGCAAATAATCCCCGGCCTCGTCAATTTCAATGAGTTTATGCTTTTTTAGCTTGACAACAACCTTGAGCAATTTTTCGAGCTCGGCAACTCGGAGCTCATAAGGCTTATTGCGTGAAGTGGGGCGGTAAACGTCAAAAGTAGAATTTAACGGGAACTCGTGCTCCGGGTCGAAAACGAGGCAACGGGAGCCCCACGTTTCAGCAAGCCAACAGAGAAAATTTGACTTGCCGGAGCCGGGGAGCCCGAAAACGGCCCCTCTTTTTTCCTCGAGGTCAATTTTCATTAGCTTTTTTCCTCACATCACCCAAGCCAGGCGGGGCTTTTTTCTTTTTGGGCGGCTTGTCATCCTCCGGGGCCTCGATTAGCATATTGCCGCCCATTTTTTGAAGCTGATTGACGCTATACGGCCCGACTTGCTCTAGTATTTTACCTATGGGGAGCTCCCCGAGGCCGAGTTGGTTAATCAAGGTTAGAAAATGAGCCATGCCGCCCCCGGGCTCTTTTTTGGCAATCTCCCCGGCGGCCTCGGTTAAATTCTTGTTTTTGAGGTTATTTAAGAGCTCGGCCCCCTCCCGGAATTGCTTAACCATGTTAGCGATTGTTGACAACAGATTGCCGCCCGCTTGAGGAACGGCGGCGTTTGCTAATTTCTCGAGCTCGGCAAGGCTTAACTCCATACCAATTCACCCCCACACCCGGAGCACGTTTTATCACCTTGCTTGATTTCATGGCCGCAATCGCCACATTCATACGTGGCACCCGCACCCTCCGGCGGCTTGACAATTTCGAGGGGCTCCGGCTTATTCCCCGGCTCCGGCTCCGGGGTTCCGGGCGGGGCGGGCTCCCCGGCGTGGTATTTTTCAGTATGCCGGGCGAGGCTCTTTTTTGTTTTTAGCTCTTTATTGCACGTTGGGCAGATATACGACATAATTTTACCTCCCTAGTCAATTTGTTTACCACAATCGGCAACCCTTTAAAAGCACCCTTCCGATTTTGCACTATCCGATATACTACCCGGGCAAGGCTCCCGGCCCCCCCGGGCGGCAAATCGTAAATGCACCATGTAAACGGGCATTTGCCATGACAGCTTGAGGGCTCCCCGAGGTACGTTGATGCCAAGTCGCAACCGCTCGAGGCCCCGGCGTAATTCCTTTTATCGGTTGCGTAAGTAGTCATCGGGGAGCTCCCGTTTCAACCGCTCGTATAACTCAAATTCAATCGGGAACGGCAAGGCGTTGATAGCCCGGCATCGTTTTGACAAGCAATCAAAGCAAAAGGCCCGCTCCCGGAGCTTGCCGCCAGGTTCTTGGAATATGCCGCCATAAACGGTATTTTTAAGCCCGCACTCGGTACAGATTAGCCGCTTGTTTACGCACTCCTCGAGGGTATAGGCCCGGAGGAAAAGCGGCTTTGTTTTCTCGTGCTCGAAAAAGGGTTTAAACGTCATGGTTAGCCTCCCGTAAAAAGGTTCCTTATTTACCATGGTAAAAGCCGGGGAATTTCAGTCATAAAATCACCTCCTTTTTGAGCGGCCCTTTTTTCCCGGGTCAACCACCAAAAATAATAATCATCCCCCGAGGGAAAACCGAGGGCATCTTTCCGGCGTTCATAATAGCGATTTGCCGCCCGGCGGTATGCCTCGGCAATTTTGGGGTATCTATCGAGCTCCCGTTGTAGCTTTGCCCCGCTCACAAACGGGCATAAGACGCACCCGAGGCGGTCAAAGCCTTGGTCGTAGAGCTCACAATAGGGGAGCCCCCGGAGCCGGATATATTGCCATATCTCGGCATCTGTCCAGTTAGCTATCGGTAATAAAAATTCCTTGTCTTTGATATATTTTTGCTTGGCCCGGGCGGCATCATACTTATAATAGACGGGCCGTTTACTCCGGCTCACACTCTCGGCCCACCGGATGCCCACGAGGTTAAGCCGCCCGGCCCCGGAGTGCTCTTTTAAGACTTGACAGCACCACCGGCGTATCCGTAGCGGGAGCCCATGAATTAAGATGCCCTCCCACATCGTCATAATGGGCGGGATATGGTCAACATCGGGGTAATGCTCCCGGATAAATTTAATGAGCTCCGGCGGGTCAATGCCCGTTCTATTATAATGAGTGTCGAATTTCGCGCCCGCCTGGGCGGCCAAGTCTAAAAGCACAATGCTATCCTTGCCCCCGGAAAAGGCCAGAAAATAGCCCTCGGGCGGCTCGTATTGCCGTATTAGCTCGATAGAGGCTTGTATTTTGTCATGGCCGTTAAAATCTGATTGCTCTAGCACGTTTACGCCTCCGTTGTCGTTTATCCCGGGAGCCCGGGGGCCGCCCGAGGGTAAAGCCCTCGGCCTTTTTTCTATCGAGCCCGGCCCGGGTACGCTCCGAGCGGCGTTGACTTTCATAGCGGGCAACCCAAGCGGTCAAGGCAAACAAGAGCTCCCCGAGCTCCCCGGGGGCATCTGTCCAAGGCTCCTGATATGATAGTAGTTTGATGCCCCATGAGCTCAATTTATTGACGAGGGTTAGACAAGCAAGCGGGCCCTCCCGGGTGAGCCTATCGAGGGCCCACACGAGCACAACGTTAAAATGGCCCCGTTGAGCGGAGGTTATTAGCTTTTGGAGCTCGACTTGATGCCCGTTTTTCCATGCTGTTCCATTCTCTTGATAGACGTTTACGAGGTCAAAGCCCCGGGCCTCGGCCATGCCCCGCAAGTGGGCAATCTGATTACTCGTTGTTTGCTCCTCGGTTGATACCCGGGCATATATGGCCGCTTTGGTAGTCATTACGCTTTTGCTTGCCCCCTGTCCAAATTGTTAGGCGTAGCGGAGCTGCTGCAGCGATCATACTTTTGGACTTTCGAGGCCGCTTTGTCACGGCGGGGCCAACATCTTTTTGAGCTCCGAATTATGAGCTCCCCGGGCTTAATCTCCCGGTGGCAAGCATGGCAACTTTGCCCATTTTGGCAAGTGACTAAGACTATCATGCGACATATCCCTCCCGTTTTCTATTGTAGGCCCGTAGATTTCGACTTGGTGGCCTGTTATGGCACTTTGCGCTAATCTTCCCCGAGCTCCCCGAATAAGTCTTTTAACTCTTGCTCCGTTAGGGGCGGCCCCTCGGTTGATTGCTCGAGCTCTTTTATGCTCATATTCAGATAGTCCACGTTGCCGAGCCATTTTTTTACATACTCCCCAACCGCTTTATCGAGGGCCAAGTTATAGGCGGCGTGTCTAACGGCATCCCACCCGAGGCAATTATAGGCATAGGCAAGGCGTTGGAGCGGGGAGCGGCGAAACGGCCATTTATAGCGGTTGCCCCCGGTAAAAAGTCGGTCAAGCTGATGAATTGCTTTCTCAAATTGTTTACGCACCCGCCACATGGCCCGGTTGTAGTGAATGAATTTCTCGAGTTGGGAGCCCGGCGGGGCTTGCCGCCAATGGCCCTCAATATCCGGGTGAGTAACGCCCTCGGCCCGGAGCCGGGGTAGTATCTGATATGGCACGTTGGGCCGCTTTGGCCCCGGGGTGTCTTGAGAGCTCTTGAGATAGTCGCCATAGGGCTTTTTGTCGCTACAGCAAACGTGAGCCTCTTTTGAGGCAAAAGCCCCGGAGAATATCGAGCCGCAAACAACACAAGCGAACCTCCCGCCCCCGAGCCGCCTTTTATAGCCCGGCGGCTTGTTACTGCCTATCGGTGCCTCCCGGGATAAAAAGGGGCCATATTTTAACTATTTTCCGGGGAGTTTTGGTTAGAGCTTTGACAATATGGTAAATAGGCAAAGCTAAAGTTGAGAAGATTATCAAATCGGTAAAGGCGTTAAGTAAAGTTAGCTCTTTTAAAAAGGCACCTTTATAGCGGAGATTGATTGAGGGTATTTTCTTTAGTAGTGAGGCTACATAACATATATAGTGCGCCCCATAATAATGCAGGTAAGAGGGTTAACATAAACTTATAAGCTTTACAAACATAAAAGAGAGCTATCATGGCACTAACAATAACAGAGTGGCAGGTCAAGTTTTCTCTTAACCTTATGTTTATAAAGATAGAGTTAATCCGGAAGAGAATTAGATGCCAGTATATGCATGAGCAACGACCGTCTGGGAGCAAGGATAAAAGGAAAAGGCGTTGTTATGGACTGTTTTAATTGGAGACATCTTCCACAATAAAAGAAAGCATATCCACAGCTATATTCATTAATTTCCAGTCATTCGATTTATCCGCCTCTTTTAGCGCTTCAAGCCCCGCAGATAAAGGGTCTTTAACTAGCTTTCTAGCTGACTCTGGATACAAGGTCCAAAGCCGTAGCAAACTATCTTCATGTTCCATAATTCTTTCACCCCCTTCCTGGTTAATTATACAACTTCTGCCAATAAAAAAGGTGCGCCGATTTTGAAAGCTAAATGACAAAAGTAAAAAACGAATGCTTTAATAAGCAAGTCATCTTTATGTTAACTTATCACCCGCCCAATGCCAGCGGGGCATAAAATCCCCCTTAGTCCCTCTTTATCAAAAGGGGGATATATAAGCCTCTCCCTTTTGTAAAGGGAGATTGAGAGAGATTTAAGCCACCAGTGGGTTGCTAAAGAAAAACTTAATGACCCCCAAAATAAGAAAACCCGGCAGGCCTTGAATTCTCCGAAAACTTAACCAATAACTAAGCCCCTGAACTCATTGTGAATACCAAACTATTCAACAAGAATTTAAGGGGCCTGGATTTTGATTACAGAGCGTCATCTTTGGGGGGTGTTAGAGGGTGGCGACGGGGTGGATTAATTGCTGGCTGATCAGTTCCATTAACCCGGTCAAACCCCAGCGCCGGGTGGCGGATATCATCACCGTCTTTTCTCCGGCGGACTGGTCGGCAAGATACTGGACGGCGCTTTCCTCGTCCCATTTCCGGTCATCTGTCAACAAAAGGTCGATTTTATTCAATGCAGTTATCCGGGGCTTGGCGGTGAGATTGAGGTCGGCCAGAATGCCCTCCACTGTCTGGCATTGCTCGGCGGCATCCGGCGAAGAGAGGTCAACGATGTGCAGCAATAACGCCGCTTCATCCAGTTCTTCCAGTGTTGCCCGGAAAGCGGTAATGATGGCCGGGGGCAGTTTTCGGATAAAGCCGACGGTGTCCGTTATCAGTATCGTGTTGCCATCGGGAAGCATCAGGCGCCGGGTGGTCGGGTCCAGCGTGGCAAATAGTTTCCCCTCGGTAAAAACGCCGGCCTGGCAGAGGGCATTAAGCAAGGTGCTTTTCCCGGAATTGGTATAA
>SDBT01014943.1_pt1 | contig 12350 bp, 10 predicted proteins | sample 2277101 | NCBI WGS metagenome assembly SDBT01 (sample SAMN10404973, study PRJNA504765) | marine sediment metagenome | isolation source: marine sediment core GS10_PC15, 103 cmbsf | place: Arctic Ocean: Southern Knipovich Ridge | collected 2010
AGACTTACATTGGTAAGTTCGAAGAGGTCTTGGCTTCAAAGAGGGTGGCGCGCTTTTTCCAGATCGAGAACAAGATCGATGCCATCGTCGAATACTCGTTGGCCGAGGAGATACCGCTGGTGAGGTAGATTGCAGTTCTTGTTCGCCGGGGAGGGGAGAGGAAGGCGGCTGCCTTCCGCCTTCCTCCGGTTCGATTTCTCTCCTCAGGCGCGGTCCTGTGCCGCCATATAGTAGACAAGGTCTTTCATCCGACACGAAAAACCCCACTCGTTGTCGTACCAGGAGAAGACCTTGGCCAGGGTCCCGCCGATGACTTTGGTAAGCGGCGCGTCGACTATCGACGACGCCGGATTGCCCCTGAAGTCGACCGAGACGAGAGGTTCGTCATTGACTTCCAGGAAACCTTTCATGGGACCTGCGGCCGCTTGCTTGAAGGCCTCGTTGATTTGATCGGCCGTGGTGGACTTGGCTAGGTCCACCGTAAGGTCTACCACCGAGACGTTCGGTGTCGGGACGCGTATCGCCGTTCCGTCCAACTTGCCCTTGAGCTCAGGGATGGCCAGGTAGATGGCCTTGGCGGCTCCGGTCGAGGTTGGGATCATCGATACCGCCGCCGCCCGAGCCCTCCTCAAGTCGCGGTGAGGCAGATCCAGGATCTTCTGATCGTTGGTGTAGGAGTGCACGGTGGTCATCTGGCCTTTCACGATCTCGAAAGAGTCGTTCAGAACTTTGGCAACGGGAGCCAGACAGTTGGTGGTGCAGGAAGCGTTGGAGACGATGTGGTGGGTCTTCGGGTCGTATTTCTGGTGATTGACGCCCATGACCACCGTGAGGTCTTCTTTCTTGGCGGGGGCCGAGATGATGACCTTCTTGGCTCCGGCTGCGATGTGCGCCTTGGCCTTTTCCGCGTCTGTAAACAGACCGGTGGACTCGAACACGTATTCGACCTCCAGATTCTTCCAGGGAAGATTGGCCGGGTCTCTCTCCGCCAAAACCTTGATCTTGCGACCGGCAACATGGATGGCGCCATCTTCTACGGTGACTTCCTCGGAGAGATTTCCAAGAATCGAGTCGTACTTCAAAAGGTGCGCCAACGTCTTGGCGTCGGTGATGTCGTTGACTGCTACGAATTCGAGCTCTTTGTCGTGCAAAGCGGCTCTCAAGATGTTTCTTCCTATCCGCCCAAAACCGTTGATGCCGATGCGGATTGTCATGGATATACCTCCTAGTTTCTCGCTTTTTCGTTTCGAGTTTGCGATCGTGATTGATCTGGGCATCCCGGCGCCGGCTGCTGCCAGGCCCGGGCCCGCACGAGGAACCCCTCCTAGGAATCGTTTAAGGGGCTTGCCCCACAGAAAGTCAATTCTACACCACCCGGCCCTGGCGCGCCGCCCTATTTGTGGTTAATATTCACAGGATCATTTTTAGATTTCCAACGCTGGCGACAGGGTTGGATTGCGCGCCGGAGGAGGAAAGTGAGTATGAAAGCAACGAAGATGAGGCTCGGCTTGGCTCTATTGTTCTCGGCCGGGTTGATGGCTGTTTTGGCCGCTGCCAGCCAAGCACAAGAGGGACAAAAGCAGACCGACCGGCTGATCAAACGCGGTGAATCGGCCATGAAGGAGGTCGGAGTCACCCGACAGCAGGTCGAAAAGACGATCACCCTCTACAACTCCATCATCGAAGGAATGGCTCAAGACGCACGAAAAACTTACCGGGACCTCGACAAGGCCATCAACGAGAGCGAAAAAAAAGCAGCCTCTGTGGGAGGGAAAGTCCAGGAGATGGAGGCCGAAGCACACCGGTACTTCGCCGAGTGGACGAAGAGCATCGAGAGTATTTCGAGCGAATCTCTCCGCGCGAAGAGCCAAGGGAGGCTGAACCATACCCGTTCCCGTTACGCTGACGCCCTTCGAGCCGGACGCCGAGCGAGAGCCGAATTCGATCTGTTTATCGAGAGCTTGCGCGATCAGGTCGTTTTCCTCGGCTACGACCTCAACCCGGCGGCGGTGGCAAGTCTCAAAGAAGATGCGGCGAAGATCAACCAGCAGGCCGGCGAGCTGTTCAAAAAAATTGATGAAGTGGTGGACATGACCAACGGTTATCTCCAGTCTCTAAAACCTCAATGATAGGGAGGCGCGAGGGCGGTGCGCTCCGGCGTACCGCCCCCGCGGCGGGCAAAATGACAAAAAACCCCCCATGGATGCTTCCGTCAGCGATAGCGGGCTGCTTCGTGATAGTTCTGATGAGCCTGACCGGCTGTGGCCCGAAGACAAAGATCTCTTTCGAATGGAAAGATCCCGACGTGCAACCGACGCCCTTTGCCAAGGTGGTAGCCATTGCCATGAGCAAAGACAACATCGTGCGGCGGGTCGCGGAAAAGGAGTTCGTGAACCGGCTACCCAAACAAACGGAGGGTGTGGCCGGCTACACCCTGATCTCGGACTCCGATCGCGGCGATGTGGATAAGGTCAGGGCTATTTTGGCAGATGCCCAGGTCGATGGCGTCGCCGTTTTCCGGTTAGTGGGTGCCGACACCCAGCTTCAATACAATCGGGGAACCATCTATTACAACTTCTGGGGCTATTACGGATGGGCCTGGCCGATGGTTTCCAGCCCCGGCTACATGATGACCGAGCAGGTGATACGCGTCGAGTCTCTCGTCTATTCAGTGGCAAGCGGGAAACTCCTCTGGTCGGGAATGAGCGAGACCACCAACCCGAGCTCGGCCCGGACGGTGGTTGACGACGTGGTGCGTGCGGTGGTTCGACGAATGAAAGCGATGGGATATGTGAAATGAGTCAAGCATTTCAGTGACCTCGAAAAACAAGCTGCCCTCGATTGGCTGAACCGAACACGACCCAAGAGTAAGATATTTGATTCGAATATCTATGGCGGGAGTCGGCCAAGCCGTTCGCGAAACTCTCGATCTGTTCGAGATTTGAGGCTTGACTGTTTTTGCTTGGTGCCTGTTGTCCTCGAAGTAGGCTCAGTCCAGCAGCTCTGTGAGTCACACACACCTTCCCTTCCATACGAGCGCACTTGCCCTGATATGATTGCAAGGCCGAGGAGGTAGCATGACTAAGCATGTGCTGTTCGTTTGGGCCATTCTGGCTCTGCTGATTGCGCCCGCCCTCTTGCGCGGTCAAGAGGATACTCGTCAGCAACCCTACCGCATCTTGTTAACCAACGACGACGGTATCCAAGCAGCAGGTATTCGCGCCCTCGCAAACGAGCTGCGGAGCCTGGGTGAGCTCCTGGTGGTTGCTCCGGACGGGAACCGCTCGGGCAGCAGCATGTCCATCACCTTTCGTGGACTGGTCCGAGTCGGAACCTACGATCTAGGCAACGGCATCGTCGGTTACGGTCTAAACGGCACTCCGGCAGATGCTGTGGCGTTCGGATTGCTGGAGTTGTCCAAGGACCGGCCGATAGACCTGGTGGTCTCAGGCATCAACAACGGGTACAACGTGGGAAACGATGCGCATATGTCGGGCACGGTCGGGGCGGCCCGCGCCGGCGCGATCTATGGAAAAGTGCCGGCGATCGCCGTTTCTCTGATACGGGGGGATAACCGATACGGATTTCCGGCCGAGTTCGCTGCGCGCGTGATAGCCCAGGTCAAGGAAAGGGCTCTCTCGCCCGGGGTGGTCCTGAACATCAATTTCCCGTCGGGAGACCGCGAAGAGATCGAGGGCGTCGCCGCTGTGCCGATGGGAAGCTCTTATTTCGGGCCGATTGCATTCCATAAACGGGAAGACCCTTTCGGGCGCACCTATTACTGGGGAGCGCTCGGCTACAGGGATGACCTGACTCCCGGCACGGATTCCACAGCCTTTCGGCAAAAGAGGATCACCATTACCCCTCTCCGGATCGAGTGGACCGACGGGGAGTTACTTAAAGAGCTCGAGACATGGGATCTCGATTTGAAGTGATGACGGTCCCATGAGCGAGACGGACCGCCGGCCTCTCCTGTCCTCGATTTGCTGAACCGCACATGACAAAAAGTTAATGTTTCGGCCACCGAGTGGCAATCCTGCCTTACCTATACTTAAAAAGAGTTGCAGCAGAAAAACTCCAGACGGGCAGTCGATAGCCCGTCCAACTAAAGGTACAGGAGGAGGTAAGGCATGAACAATAGGGGTGGTTCTTTCCAATCTTTTTTTTCGAGACGATCGCGGTTCACCCTGCCGGCGTTGGCGCTGGTGGGTGGGCTGGCAATTTGGCAGCTCGTTCCCACACCGTCCGCCGAGGCCAGCCCGGCGGTGGATCAGAAAATCGTTCCGCCTCTCGGGGCACCGGCTACATTTGCCGATGTCATCGAGGCGGTAAAACCGTCGGTGGTCAACATCTCGACGTCGATGACGGCGGAGTCGATGTCCGGGAATGGGCTTCCGCGCCAGATGCCGTTTCCTCCGGGCTCTCCGTTCGAGGAGTACTTTCGCCGATTCTTCGAGCAGCAGTCCACGCGGGGCCCGGTGGTTCAGGGCATGGGCTCTGGTTTCATCATCGACCCGGAGGGCTACGTGGTAACCAACAACCATGTGATCGAGGGCGCCGATGAGATTACGGTGACCTTGAACAACGGCGATCGCCACCCGGCCAAGCTTCTGGGACGCGATCCCAAGACCGATCTGGCGCTTCTCAAGATCGAGGCCGGCGAAGCGTTGCCTTACGCCCGATTAGGTGACTCCGACACCACCCGGGTCGGCGATTGGGTCATAGCCATAGGTAATCCATTCGGTCTCGGCGGTACCGCCACCACCGGCATCGTTTCCGCGCGAGGCCGGGACATTCAATCCGGGCCGTTCGACGACTTCCTTCAAATAGATGCTCCCATCAACCGAGGGAACTCGGGTGGGCCGCTTTTCGACTTGACCGGTCGGGTGATCGGCATCAACACCGCGATTTACTCACCGAACGGCGGCAACGTGGGAATTGGTTTTGCCATCCCTGCGGTGCAGGCCGAGCCGGTTATCGAGCAGCTTCGGAGCTCGGGACGCGTCGAGCGAGGCTGGCTTGGAGTCCAAATCCAGGCGGTCACGGAAGATATTGCGGCGGGATTGGGCCTCGATGAAGACCGTGGTGCTCTCGTTGCTGAAGTCGTGCCGGGCAGCCCGGCCGAACGAGCCGGAATTCGTACCGGTGATGTCATTGTCGGCATCGAGGGTGACGAGGTTCACCATGTCAAGGACCTCACCCGCTTGGTAGCCGACGTCCGATCTGGAGAGGAGGTGAAGATTGAAGTGTGGCGTGAAGGCACCCGCGAGACTCTCGACGTGGTGATCGGCGAAACTCCGGGCGAAATGGCGGCGGCCGGGAGCCCGAAGAACAACCTGGATGGGGAACCGGCTCCGGCGGGACGTCTCGGACTGGCCCTGGCGGAGCTGACCCCGGAATCACGGCAGCGCTATCGGGTGGAGGGTGACCTCCAAGGTGCTCTGGTGACCGGTGTCGAGCCCGGCAGCGCCGCGGCGCAAACCGGCTTGCGTGCTGGAGATGTCCTGGTCATGGTCGGCCAAACTCCGGTGTCGGGACCGGAGGATGCGGCTCTGGAGATCGAGGAAGCGCTCTCGAGCGAGCGGGACCGCATCCTGCTCCAGGTGGCTCGCGGGAACGAGCGCCGATTCGTCGTCGTTCCCGTTGCTTGAGGCCAAACGGTTCGCATAAGCTCTCTGGGGGCGCCGCTCGCGCGGCGCGCGGCGCCCTTCCCCTTTCGGGTCAAGGAGCTCGAGCCACATGCGGATTTTGGTCATCGAAGATGATCGAGAAACTCTCGACTTCATCGTTCGGGGCTTGGAGGAGGCGGGCCACGTTGCCGATCCAAGCGACAACGGCAAAGACGGCCTTTTCCTTGCCCTCGAAGGCTCGTACGATGTCATGGTGGTCGATCGCATGCTCCCCGCACTCGACGGATTGTCGATCGTTCAGACGTTCCGCTCTCAGGGAAAAAAAACGCCCATCCTCATTTTGAGCGCCCTGGGTGAGGTGGACGATCGTGTGGAGGGCCTTCGTAAAGGAGGCGATGACTATCTGGTCAAGCCCTTTGCTTTCTCCGAGCTTCTCGCCAGGCTCGAAGCTCTGGTACGTCGCGGCGACGCGGAGGCGATCGAGACCGACATCCGTGTGGGAGATCTGGAGATGGACTTGCTTTCCAGGCAAGTCAAGAGAGCCGGACGCCTCATCGAGCTTCAGCCGCGGGAGTTTCGTTTGCTCGAATACTTGATGCGTCACCACGGGCAGGTGGTGACCCGCACCATGCTCCTGGAGAAAGTCTGGGACTACCATTTCGATCCCCAAACCAACGTGATCGATGTTCACGTGAGTCGGCTGCGCCGCAAGATCGACAAGGGTTTCGCCCATCCGTTGATCCACACGGTTCGCGGCACCGGATATGTCCTCCGTGGTCCCGACCCTTCTGCGTAGCTCGCCGTTTCGGTTGGCGCTGGCTTATATGGCGCTCTTCGGAATCTCGGCTCTCCTGCTGCTCGGTTTCATTTACTGGTCGACGGCGGGCTACATGTTGCGTCAGGCGGATGAGACCATCGAAGCAGAGGTCACCGGCCTTGCCGAGCGCTATCGCCTCACCGGTCTGGCCGGGCTGACCTCGGTGATTCACGACCGCCTGGGACGTCAGCCCCAGGGAGCCTCGATTTATCTGCTGACCGATCCCCAGTACTTGCCGTTGGCAGGAAACATCAGCCGATGGCCGGATGTGGAGCCGGATGAGGACGGTTGGCTCGACTTTCGACTGGCTGCGCAGGGAACCGAGCCTGCCCACTTGGCCCGAGCTAAGCCTTTCCAGCTGCGCGGCGGATTCTATCTCCTGGTCGGGCGTGATATGTACGAGCTCCAGGCGATACGGGCGGCGGTGGTGAGGACCATGGGTTGGGGCCTGGCCTTGACGGTGGGCCTGGCCCTGGTAGGGGGCGTTTTGCTCAGCCGGGGCAGAATCCGACGCATCGGAGTCATCCACCGGACGATCGGCGAAGTGATCGGGGGGGATCTGTCGCGTCGCATCCCGGTGGATCCGACGGGCGATGATATCGAAGAGCTCGTCGCAAAGCTCAATCGCATGCTCGATGAGCTGGAAAAGCTGGTCGAAGGCGTGCGCCGAGTCTCGGACAATATAGCGCACGACCTTCGTACCCCTCTGGCTCGATTGAGGAATCGTCTCGAGCTGCTGAGACGGGAAGCAGACGACGACAAGAGGCCGGTCGTTGAGGAAGCTCTAGCTGAGGCCGACGGTCTGCTCGCCACCTTCAATGCCTTGTTGCGTATCGCCCGCATCGAATCGGGGCCGGGCGGCTCTGTCTTTGAAGCGGTGGATCTATCCGTTCTGGTCGATGATGTTGCCGAGCTCTACGAACCCCTCGTCGAGGAAGCTGGAAACGAGCTCGTGGTCGACAACCAGGCGGGAGTTTCGATCCGTGGCGACCGCAACCTCGTCTTTCAAGCCCTCGCCAACCTCGTCGACAACTCTCTAAAGGTCACGCCGCGCGGCGGTCGCATCGAGATATCACTGAAGAGCACCGGCGATGAGGTCGATCTAACCGTGTCCGACGAGGGGCCGGGAATTCCGCTCGAAGAACGAGAAAAGGTTTTTCAGCGTTTCTACCGCCTCGACTCGAGTCGAAGCAGCTCGGGGGCCGGCCTGGGTTTGAGCCTCGTAGCCGCTGTGGTCGAGCTCCATCAAGCGAAAATACATCTCGAAGACAACCATCCCGGCCTGCGGGTGGTGGTTCGATTCAGAAGGCTCTAAGATGGGCGAGAATGAGATGAATCAGGCTCTTGCTTCTTTCCGGAAACAGCCGGGCATCTTGTTGCTCGAGTGCGGGGTGCAGCATTATGCCTGGGGCGACACGGAGTTCCTTCCGGAACTGCTCGGTATCGACAACTCCGAAAAAAAGCCCTACGCCGAGCTTTGGATGGGGGCTCACCCGGACTTGCCGTCCAAAGCTCGACTGGGCGAGACCGAAATCGGCCTGGACCTGCTCTTGAGTGAAGCGGCCGAGGAAATTCTCGGCGCGGAAGTGGCGTGTCGATTCACCGGCCTTCCGTTTCTGCTCAAAGTTCTCTCGGCCGCTCAGCCGCTTTCCATTCAAGTCCACCCCACACCGGAGCGTGCCAAAGAGGGATTTGCCCGCGAGAACGCGGCGGGCATCCCGCCGACCGCCGGTAACCGAAACTACAAAGACGAAAACCACAAACCCGAGCTTCTCGTTGCCCTTACCGACTTCTACGGCTTGCGAGGTTTCCGCCCTTTGTCCGATATAGCTCGAACGCTCGTTGACGTGCCCGAGCTGGGTGGTTTGATGCCGGACTTTCAACCTGATCCAGCCTGCCTGGAGTCGCTGTACGGGCAAATCATGAATCTTCCGCAGAAGGATGTGGACTCCTTACTCGACCCTCTCGTCCGGCGCTTGACCGGAGAAAACGCGAAAGAACCTTTCACCCGGGGGCATCGAGAATACTGGCTGTTGCGGGCCGATGGCGAGTTTTCACGAAATGGTCATCGGGACCGGGGGTTGCTCTCCATCTACCTGCTCAACCTGCTCCACCTCGAGCCCGGCGACGGCATGTTCCTTCCCTCGGGAGTTCTGCACGCTTATTTGGAGGGAGCGGGCATGGAGATCATGGCCAGCTCCAACAACGTCTTGCGCGGGGGATTGACTCCAAAACATGTGGACGTGCCGGAGCTACTGGCGAACGTGGTCTTTGAGGGCGGCTCGGCGGAGATCTTACATGGCGATCCAATGGACGGGAATCGAGAGTGGGTTTATAAAACCCCGACAGCGGAGTTCGAGCTGCGAAGGGTGGAGGTCTCAGACACTCAACCGTACCACGGCGGCCCCGATCACGGCGCCGAGATCTTGGTTCTCATCGAATCGAACCGGGACTCCGAAGTCACCCTAGCCGCCGGTGCACAGATCCTCAGATTGAGAAGGGGACAGGCCTGCCTGATCCCCTGTGGAGCGGACTACATGATTCGATCTGCCAACAAGACCAAACTTTTCAAGGCAACGGTTCCGACCCCGTCGGAGGCGGCACCACAGTTTCGTGGGCGCCGGCCCACAGCGCTGCGGTTCGGAACCAGCGGTTTGCGAGGCCTGGTGACCGACATCACCGACCTCGAAGCCTACATCAACAGCCGAGGATTTCTCGACACCCTTTTTCAAATAGGCGACGCTCAGTCGGGTGATACGGTTTGCATCGCCGGAGACCTACGTCCTAGCACCGATAGCTCCGATCGCAGCATCATGCGGGCGGTGGCCCGGGCCATCGAAGACGCGGGGCTCAAAGTTGAGAATCTCGGCAGAGTCCCCACACCGGCCCTCGCGTACTACGCGTTGCGTACCGGCCGGCCCAGTGTGATGGTGACCGGAAGTCACATCCCCTTCGACAGAAACGGAATCAAGTTCAACAAGACGTCGGGTGAGATTCTCAAGGAAGACGAGCCGGCCATCCTCGAGGCGGTGGCTCGAGTCAGGATGCGGGAGTACGGGCGGCCGGCAAACGAATCGTTATTCGATGATGACGGTACGTTCAGGAAAGGCTCGAGCGGCCCTCTTCCACCGGTCCAAGAGGAGGCCCGGCGAGCCTACCTCCATCGGTACCTGGATTTTTTCCCATCACGAAGTTTAGAAGGGAAGAGAGTCGTCTTCTTCCAGCACTCCGCGGTGGGACGCGATCTTCTGGTGGAACTGCTGAGCGAACTAGGGGCGGAAGTTCATTCGGCGGGGCGCAGTGACTCGTTCATTGCCATCGATACCGAGGACATTACCGAAGAACGGCTGGCCGACCTGCAGCGGATGATCGACGAGGTCAGTCGCCGGGAGGGTCCGGTGGACGCTCTGGTCTCCACCGATGGGGACAGCGATCGGCCGCTGCTCGTGGGTGTGGATCCGCAGGGGAGAGCTCGGTTCTTCGGCGGCGATTTGTTGGGAATCGTGGTGGCCGAGTATCTGGGGGCAGACTGCATCACCGTTCCCATCAGCACCAACGACGCCGTGGATTATCAGCTGGCCAAGCGCGGCATCACGGCAACCAAGACAGGAATTGGCTCGCCCTACGTCATCAAAGTGATGCAGGAGTCCATCTCCGAGGGGCAGGGAGCCGTTGCCGTCGGCTGGGAAGCCAACGGCGGATTCTTGATCGGATCGGCGGTCGAGAGAAACGGCCGAAAGCTCGAGGCCTTGCCGACCCGGGATGCGGCACTACCACTGATTGCCGCCCTGCACGCGAGCGTCGAGAAAGATTGCTCTTTGGTGGAGCTTTTTTCCCAGCTTCCGCCACGGTTCAGCAGGGCGGGACTTCTCGACCCGTTTCCCCGACCATCGGGCCACGCCCTGGTTCGACGTTTCTCCCCGGAGGACGACCAGGTTCAGCAAGTGGATTTTGAAGGGGGCGCGGTGGCTTTTTCCTACAAGGACGGTCGCTCCGCTCCGGCTTCCGGGGCCGCCGCCGACAACCAACGCCAGATCCAAAGCAGCTTGAGGGGGTTTTTCAGCGCCGGGCTGGGATTCGGCGAGGTCATTCGGCTCAACGTGATCGATGGCTTGCGAATTTACTTTTCCAATGGCGATATCGCCCACATCCGGCCTTCGGGAAACGCCCCCCAGCTGAGGATTTACACGGTTGCCGACAGCCAGGAACGGGCCGACGAAATCGTGAAGATGGGAATTCGCGAGCCGGACGGCTTGCTGCGCAGGCTCGAAGCGGCGTGCAAGGAAGGGATGTGAGGTTTTAAAGACCTGCGGCCCTGATGCGCTCGATGTTGTTTACGACGTTTCTTCCCGTCTCTCTGGCTACAAGGTCTCTCCAGCCGTTCGGGTCGAACCCCAGGCGCGAGGCTCGGACCATCAGCTTGCGGGCCTCCTTGACAAGGGTATTGCGGATCTGATCTCCGGTCCTTGGCGTAAGAAGTAGCACCGCGGCGGATCCGAAAACCGCCCCTATCAGAAAGCCGACCAGAGACTCTTTACTTCCGCCCGCCATCGTAACACCTCCGTTGGAACCTTCCAGCCGTTTCTCTTAAAACCAATCTTTATTTACTCATTATATCAGAATAGTCCCCTCCGGGGACGACGATTTGGCCAGAAAACCTCACCGGGGGATGAAATGGAATGGGTTGTTTTCACATTGATAGGTAGGGAATCATCCAAATAGGAGAAACAGTCGATAGATTCCACTTCACGTTCCGAGTCCGGCATTGGGGACTTCAATGGCCGCTGCGATCCTGTTACTTGTACTCGGTGTTGTGTGGCTGATTGGAGGGTACTGGCGACTGCACCATCAGCTCAACGAAGCTTTGACGGACCAGGGACTGGCGCGCGAAAATGAGCAGGATCTCGCGCGGCAACTGGCCGAGGAACGGTCCCGCGGTGGTGGGCTGAGCGACGAGCTTCGCCGCGAACAGGATCAGCGAGCCTCCCTGGAGAGGCAGCTTGGTTCTCTACGAGCTCAACGAGAAAGGAGTGCGTTCGGCGCCGGCTCTTCAGAACCTACGGTCACCTCTTATCTGCTGTCTCCCGGCCTCTTACGGGGGGCGGGCGATATGGAAAGGGTCATCCTACCCTCCGGCTCGAGCTTGGTGCGGCTGCAGCTCGACATAGAGGTGGATGACTACGAAAGCTACCGGGCGGCGCTCCATGAGGCGGAAGGCGTCGAGCTCTGGACGCAGAGCAAAATGAAAGCCGAGACCACGGGGGAGAGGACGGTGGTGGTTTTGACCTTGCCGTCCCAGATTTTGCCCCATGGAGATTACCACTTGCGGCTGAGCGGGCTGGCAACCGGCGGCGATTTTGAGCTGCTGGCGAGATATTACTTTCGGGCGATCGTAGAGTAGCTCGCTGATGGGATGCCGAATGGATCGGACCGGCCGGGTGGTGGAGCGAGAACTGCTTCCGATCGGCGCGGGCGAGGCGGGCTCATGCCTCGAGGGTAAGGCGTGAACAAGTCGTGGGACATGGCCGCATGCGGCGTTGCACGGACATTGCCTTCCGCGGTGAGGCGCGGCCACAGGCTCCGCTTGATGATCGCTTCCCAGGTATGCTGGTTGGCTGTCGATCGGCCCCGTCGCCGCATGGCACGCAACTCGGTGGGATGGGACTGCAGAGGCAAGAAAAGGCCCATGAACTCCTGAGGATCCGTCGTCTGCAGCACCAGTGCATTCCAGCCCGGTACGGCGTAGTCCTCTCCCGTCCCGCCGGTGCAGGCGAGTCCGGCAACCGCCATGGTCTCGAGCCCGACGAGGCCGAATGGCTCGTGTCCGCTATTGGCCAGTATGGCGTCGCATCCTTTGTAGAGAACTCGACGTGCTCCCGAATCCAGAGGAGAGCTCACGCTCA
>SDBT01014944.1_pt1 | contig 12350 bp, 12 predicted proteins | sample 2277101 | NCBI WGS metagenome assembly SDBT01 (sample SAMN10404973, study PRJNA504765) | marine sediment metagenome | isolation source: marine sediment core GS10_PC15, 103 cmbsf | place: Arctic Ocean: Southern Knipovich Ridge | collected 2010
CGATGGCCACGCCCACGCGGTGTTGGCCTGACTTCGTCTCGACGACGGTCCACCGCCGCCCGACGGCCTTGGCTGAAAGGTTGGCTGGGCGGACGATGTGGTGGTCCTGCTTCAGGATGGTGATGATTTCGTGTCTGCGGTAGACGTGGTCGCCCATCGTCACAACGTCGACCCCGTACTTGCGGATCTTGGTGAACACTTGCGGCGTAAGGCCGCTGCCGCCGGCGGCGTTCTCGGCGTTGCAGACGACCAAGTCCACCTCTCGCTCGGTGACGAAGTTGTGGAGATGGTCGGCAAGCATGCCCCGGCCGGCCTGGCCGACGATGTCCCCTATGCACAGGATGTTGATAGGCACGTTTGGCGTCACTTTCCAGCCGTAGTGATGGCCCGAGCATTATAGACAGCATCATGGGCAGGCCAAAAGGTTTTCCCCATTGAAGAGACCGGCATGAGGAGTGTATAATAGACGACCCAGAGAACACAAGTGAGAGGGCACCCGATGATTCAATGCAAAGACTGTGAATTCTTCGAGCACGACGCCCAAGGAAGAGTAGCTCTCCGCTGCGACCCGTTCATCAACGTCAAGGAGCCGGAATGCCTGGCCAAGTGGCAGTTGCTCAAGCTCAATCATATGGTGGCCAACTATCAGGCTATGCTCAACTACTACCGCAAGCTGGCGCCGATGCAGGAGAAGATGTTCAAGGTGCTGGAACGCGAGATGGACGACATCAGCGAATCGGATAGGTGGAAGATAGACGAGGATGACGAGGAGCACGACGAGCCCGACGACGAGGAACGGGGGGGTGTTTCCGTCGACTGACTGACGATGTACGGACGCGTGGCTGGCGGGGCGCGCCACTTGACAGCGGACAGGCAGGTCCCTAGGATGGCTGGGCACTGTGACTGGTTAGAGGAGCACAAGCGCAATGCCGGAATCAAATTCGCGAATTACCGTATCGACTGAGGGCGACGTTACAGTCGTCGAACTGACGGACCGCAAGATACTCGACGAGGTGAGCATCCTGCATATCGGCGAGCAACTCAACACGTTGGTCGCCGACAAGCTAAAGCCCAAGCTCGTTGTGGACTTCACCAACGTGGCGCACTTGTCATCCAGTGCCCTGGGGATGTTGATTACGCTGCATAAGAACATTCGCGAGAGAGACGGGAAGCTGTCACTGTGCAACATTCAGCCCCAGATATACGAGATATTCGCGATCACGCGTCTGAACGACATCTTCAAGATCAGCGAATCTCGCGCCGAAGCGCTGACCGAAATGGGCTAGGCCGCGACCACAGGTGGTGGAACGTCGTTTTGAACCACATGGAGATAATGTCAACCTGGCAAGCGGCTCGAGACGCGGGCAAACGGGTGCTGAGCGAAGTCGCCAAGCAAGACTTCGACGAACACACCAGCTTTGCGATTCGTCTGGCGCTGGAGGAAGGGCTTAACAACGCCATCAAGCACGGCAGCCGATTGGACCCAGCCAGGCGCATCCTTCTCGATTACGAGATCACCCCGCGGCGCGTGGAAATCGTTATCACCGATGAGGGTGACGGGTTCGATCCACAGGCCGTGCCCGACCCGACGTGCGACGAGAACCTGGAGAAGCCAAGCGGGCGGGGAATCATGCTCATGAGGGCGTTCATGGACACGGTGGAGTTCAACGAGCGGGGCACCAGTGTCCGCCTTGTGAAGAAGCTGCGCTGACGGCGACGCGGGGGTGCGGGCAACCGACCGCAACGGCCTTGTCGATTTGCCGCCAAGCGGAAGTGAGGTCACTGTACGGTCGCGCCGGCGCGAGTGCGGATGTTGTCCAGGATGTTCATGAAGTTGATGTAGGCGTCGTAGGGGGATTCATACGGGTTGAAGTACTTGTGAACGTCCCCGTCGGCGAACCATTTCGTGCACATGTAGTAGAAGTGGTCGGAGGCCTGTAGCTTGCGCCAATCCTCGATCAGGGCGTCGTCGCCGCTGGCCAGCACCTCGCCGGCCAAGGCGTACAGGTCGTGCAGGGCGTTGGCCTGCATGCTGTTGCCCAGCCAGGCGGACAGGTCGCGTTCGGTGTCGGCCCAGGAGATCATGTGCGGCACGTCGACCTCGCCGACCGGCTCATAGCGATCAGCCGCCTGGGAGACGGTCAGGAAGTCGTTCTTGCCGTTGGCCAGCACCGCATCGGGCAGGGACAGCAGGAAGTCGAAGATACCCGTGTCCCGCCACTGATGCTCGCCGAAGGTCTCGTAGTCCATGAACAGGTTGCAGACATATCCGTTGCCGTTGATCTGGTCGACCCAGCCGGCGAATTTCTCGGCCGTCAGGGGCCATTCCGGCCAGCGGCGATTGCTGAATCGAAAGGCGATATCATCGCTGAGGCGGTAGTTCTTCATCAGCATCCGCAGTTGCGGCCGGTTGGGCGGCGTGTAGATGAAGTTCGGGCTGCGATAGCCCAGGACGTGGTCGGCGCCTTCCGAAAGGATGACGTCGAAGCCCATGTCGGCTACTACTTCGGCGACGTCGTTGTTGTAGGTGAGCTCAGTGTTGCGGAAGACCCGGGGCTGCTGGCCGAATAGCTGGGCCATCAGGCCGCAGTGGGCCTGGGTCTGGGCGATGAACTCGTCGCGGTCGTAGAGGAACGCCAGGCTGTGGTAGCAGGTCTCTGCGATGAACTCCACACAGCCGGTCCGGGCCAGCGCCGAGAAACTCTCCATGACCTCCGGTGACCATCGCTGGAGCTGCGAAATGATCGTGCCGGTCAGAGAGTAGCTGACGCGAAACCGGCCCTCGTGGCGGTCGATCAACTCGAGGATTGTGCGGTTGGTCGGCAGGTAGCATTTATCGGCGACCTTCCGGCAGATCGTCTCGTTGGACAGATCGTCGAAGTACCTGACGTCGCTGTCGAAGATCGTGTATCGCCGCAGCCGATACGGTTGATGCACCTGGAAGTAGAAAACGACGGACGCCATACCTCTACTAAGAGCACAAAAGAGCCGTCGCAAGCAAGCAATTTTCCCGAGGGGACACATCTAAGTTGCCGTTCGGCTTCGGCGGGCCCGCCGACAACTGCTGTGCTGGTTTCAACTTATCCCGCACACCACGTCCTGGTAGACTTGCGCGAGCTTCGTGGCGCTGTCGGACCACGACAACTGGCCGACATCGATCCGGCCGTGCTGGCGAAGCGTCCGTTGCAGGGGCGGGTGGCGGAGGACGGCGAGTATCTTGTTGGCCATCTCATCGACGTCCCAGAAGTCCACCTTCAGCACGTGCGTCAGGACCTCTGAAACGCCCGACTGCTTGGAGATTATCACGGGCACGTCGTGGCTGAGCGCCTCGAGCGGCGCGATGCCGAACGGTTCGGACACGCTGGGCATCACGAACAGGTCGGCCATGGCGAATACCTGGTCGACGTCCTTGCCTCGGAGGAAGCCCGTGAAGGTCACGTACCGCCCGAGGTGAAGCTGGGCCGCCTGGCGGATGCACTCCGTGATCATGTCACCACTGCCGGCGATGACGAATCGGACGTTGTCGTACTTGTCCACGACCTTCTTGGCCGCCCGCAGGAAGTATTCCGGACCTTTCTGCATCGTGACCCGGCCGAGGAACAGGACGATCTTCTCCTTGGCCGTGATCGGCTGAAGTTGCAGTTCGCCTTGGTCGGGCAACTCCACGGCGTTGTAAACGACCGACACCTTGCCGTCGTCCAGGCCGTACCGGCTGGTGACGATTCGGCTGGTGAGGTAGCTGACGCAGACGACGCGATCGGCCCCGTGCATGCCCGCTCGCTCGATGTCGTATATCTGCTGATTGATGTTCTGGCCGGAGCGGTCGAACTCCGTACTATGTATGTGGACGACCAGCGGCTTGCCCGTGGCCGACGCAACCGCCAGCCCTGCTGGGAAAGTCATCCAGTCGTGGGCGTGCACCACGTCGAATTGCTCCTGCCGGGCAAGCGCCACCGCCACCGCTTCATATTTCCGCACCTGGTGCAGCAGGTCGCCGGCGTACATGTCCTTGCCCATCGGCTCGAAATCGCCCATGGGTGTCTTGCCGGCCTCGCCGGGCGCGTCAGACGCGTCAAGTTGGCCTTGCTGCTGAAGCCTGAGGAACTCCTCCATCGCCTGGCGGTAGGTTTCCGGATCGGCATAAGCCTGGAGCATTCCGTGGATGCGGTGCACCTCAACGTTCTTGAAGAGATGGACGATCTCCTCAGCCGACGCCGTAGCCGGGTCGACCCGCTCGGACGCCCCGGCGGCCTTAGCCGACCGAATGTCGGCAGGCGTGCGAAACTGCAGACCGCCCGCGCCATTGATAGGGACCGGCGTCGGCAGCACGAAGCAGACCTCCACGCCGATTTCATCCAACCCCTTGGTCAGGCCGTAGCAGGCCGTGCCGAGCCCGCCGCTAATGAACGGAGGGAACTCCCAGCCTAGCATGAACACTCTCATCGGTATTCTTTCTCTGCCCCTCTCTGGACCGGCTGAAGGCATTATAGCAGGCGCATGTCCGCAGAGAAACGCTTGTGCATGCCGGGGGCAAAAAAACCTCGGCGCCCGCACCGTTGCGGCGGGGCGGGTCAGTTCTCCAACGCGCCAATGATTTCACCGACGCTGGCGAAGCCCTGGTGGGCGAGATAATTGGCGATGCCGTCGCGGATCGTCACCAGACAGCCCGGGTCCACGAACAATGCCGTGCCGACCGCAAGGCCTGTCGCGCCAGCCAGGAGGAACTCCAGTGCGTCGTTGGTGTACTGTATGCCGCCCATGCCGATAATCGGCACGCCGGCGGGCTTGGCGACCTCGGTATAGACACGGCGGACCATGTATACGGCGATCGGGCGAATGGCCGGGCCCGACAAGCCGCCCGTGCCGTTGGCGAGGATGGGGCGGCGCTTCTCGGTGTCGATGGCCATTGCCGTGAAGGTGTTGACGAGGCTAAGGGCGTCGGCGCCGGCGTCGACGGCGGCGCCCGCTATCGTTGTGATGTCCGTCACGTTCGGCGAGAGCTTGACAATGAGGATGTTCTTCTTACAGACGGCTCGCAGCTCGGCGGTTATGGCGCCGGCTTGTGCCGGGTCCACGCCGAACTGGATTCCGCCGGCCTGGACGTTCGGGCAGGATATGTTCAGCTCCACGCCGCGGACGATATCGACGCCCTCCAGCGCCTCGGCGACGGCGAGATAATCTTCGACGGTCGTGCCGGCGACGTTGACGAACACGGGCAGGCCCATCGCCGTGAGTGTGGGGACCTTCTCGGCCAGGAATGCATCCAGCCCGACGTTCGCCAGGCCGATCGCATTGAGCATGCCCGCCCGCGTTTCGATTACACGCTGGTAGTTGTTGCCGATTCGCTCCTGGCGGGTGATCGACTTGGTGACGAACGCGCCGAGTTGGCTGAGGTCCACGAAGTCGGCATACTCGTCCGCGTAGCCGCATGTCCCGCTAGCGGTCATCAGGGGGTTGGCCAGCTTGACGCCGGCGATCTCGACGCTCAGGTCGGGCGTGGAGGATTTGGCGTCGTCAGTCAGCGTGAATCTCCTTTACGCGGTCAGCGCCGCCAGGGCGTCGGCGACGGCTTGGTCGGTGATGTCGTCGAATATCTCCACGGCGCCCAGCCTGGTCGGCAGGACCATGCGGACCTTGCCGCCGGCTGCCTTCTTGTCGTGCTGCATGATGCCCCATATCTCATGAACGCTGAGGGGCGAGCAGGTTACCGGCAGGTGCAGCGATCTCAGCAGGGATATCACACGGTCCGCGTCGGGGCGGCTGATGAGTTTGCGGCCGACGGCCATGTGGCAGGCGGCGACCATCCCCAGCGAGACGGCCCGGCCGTGCGGCATGTTATCGTAGCCGAAGAAGACCTCCAGCGCGTGGCCGATCGTATGGCCGAAGTTCAGGTGGGCGCGCTGGCCGGTCTCGCGTTCGTCTGCGGATACCACCGCCGCCTTGATCGCCACGTTGCGGGCGATCAGCTCGGTCATGACGTCCCCGTCGCAAGCGGCAATACCGGCGGCGTTGCTCTCGATGAAGGTCAGCAGGCCTTCGTCGCGGATGACCCCGTGCTTGACGCACTCAGCCAGGCCGTTGCCGAGTTCCGCCTCGGGCAGGGTCGCCAGCGTGTCAACGTCTATCAGCACGCCCGCCGGCTGGTGGAAGGCGCCGATGAGGTTCTTGCCGGCTGGGTGGTCCACGCCCGTCTTGCCGCCGACCGAAGCATCCACAGCCGCCAGCAACGTGGTTGGACACGGCAACCACCGAAGCCCGCGAAGGGCCGACGCCGCTACGAAGCCCGCCAGGTCGCCCGTCACCCCGCCGCCCAATGCCACAACGACCGTCTGGCGGTCGATCGGCGGGGTCGCCGAAAGCAACTGGTCCAGCATGTCCGTGTATGTCGCCAGCGTCTTGCTGGGTTCGCCGGCGGGAAAGGTTATCGCCCTCGCCGGCAGGTTGGCGTCTTTCAGCAGTTGCAAGGCCCGCGCGGCGTAAAGCTCGGCGACGTTGCTGTCGGAGATCACCACTGCCGATCTCGCCCCGTCCGCCGAGGCAGCCAGCCGGCCCAACTCGCCCAGCACGCCAGCGCCGATGCGGACGTCGTAGCTGCGCTCGCCGAGTTGTACAACGACGGTCTTATCCATCGGGTGGTTTGCCCTCGGGGCGGTGCGCTCGCCAGTCGTCGACTGCGGCTTTGAGGTCCGGATCGACCTGGTCTTCCTCACCGCCCTGGTCGGGCGAAAGCTTGCCCGCGCTGATGTCTCGCAGTGGGCGGTATCTATCCGGCCAGAGCGGCTGGCCCGGCTGGCGGGCCCGTCTGCGCATGCCGCGGATGTGGCGGACGAGGAAGAAAAGGACCACCAGCAGCGCGATCGACCCCAGGATAACCGTTCCCACCAAGGCCATCGGCACGGATATTATCGGGGTGCCTTCAGGAGAGCGGAACTGCCACGCGACGATGAGCGGGTAGTCCCTCACCGCAGGCGCCGGCCCGCTGCGCGACCGCGACGGTTCATCGCTCAGACCGGCCTCTTCGGCCTGGAATATCTTGTAGAACACGCCCGCCAGCTCCAGCCGTGCGATGTGCGGATTGAATATCTTCAGCGGCTCGTCGAGGTCGTTGATCTGCTGGTGCAGCAGCGGCGTGGGATCGACCGTCGAGACGACCAGCAACGGCTGCTGACCGTGCCGGCTGTCGGCGTCCCAGCAGCGGACCATCCACTTGACCCGTCCCCTGGGCCATTCCATGCCGGGGTCGTGGTCGACCCCGGAGGTCTCCTGAAAGACCGAATAGACCAGCACCGTCATCCGGACGGGCCGGCCGACGTACGAGCCTGGGTGTTGCAGCAGGCTGCGATAGGCTGGGCGCTGCAACTGGTCGAACTCCTCGCCCGTCAACTGGGGCAACTGCGACACCCTTGCGAGCATTTCGTAGAACGCCGTCTCCAGGTAATCCGCCTTGCGGCCTTGAGCGACCTGCAGGGAGTCCATCTCCTCGTCGGTAAGGGCAAGGATACGGTCGACGGCCTCGAGCGGCGTTTCGTCGGGCCGAATGATGGTCACCTGCACTTCGTAGTCCGGCGCAGGCGGAGCTGTATCGGTAGGCGGCGAGGGCGGCGGGGGAGAATCGTCGTCGCAGGCAGCCGGACCGGCCAATACCAGCACGACGGCGGGTATTACGAGACAAGCAGCAAGAAGGAATCGTTGTGCCATGGCAACACCAATTGTACGTGGGCGGCGGCTGCGGTGTCAAAACCCGGACCGACCGGGCTGGCCGACAGGCAACGTCGCCCGCTACATCTCATTAGACGCGCCAAGGCGGTCATGGTTCCCCGGCGAGCAGGCTGGGCAGGCCCTCGACGAACGCGCGAATCTCATCCCGGACCCATCGGTATATGGCCGTCGCCTCGTCGGCGTCGGCGGCGCTGGCTGCCAGAGCCTGCGGGGTCAGGCTCCGCCGCCCGCCGCCCATTGGACCAGAGGCATTATTGCGCCGTTGAACAAGTAGTACACCGGACCGTTCGTGCGTGTAAGCATGGGGATGAAAATCAGCGCCATAAGTATCAGTCGGCCGAACTTCACCTGCCACTGCATGTAGTGCAACTGCCATTCCGACGGCAGCAGTTCGCGCAGGATGTGATGGCCGTCCAGCGGAAAAAGCGGCACGATGTTGAACACGCAAAGGACCAGGTTGACGGCCATGGTGAGGGCCAATATGGGCTTGGCGCTGACCAGCAGGCCCCAGTTCTCGCCGAGCTGCCAGACGTGCTCCGCCCTGAGGATCAGCCCGCAGAGCGTGGCCGCCAGGAGGTTGCTCATGGGCCCGGCCAGCGACACTGCGATGTTGCCCAGCCGGGGGGGGTGCAGGTTGGCGGAGTTAACGGGCACGGGCTTGGCCCAGCCGAAGTGGACCAGGAAAATCGCTATCGTGCCGATTAAGTCCAAGTGTTTAAGGGGATTAAGAGTCAGCCGGCCCATCAGCTTGGCAGTCGGGTCGCCAAAGGCCAGAGCCATCCGCGCATGGGCGTACTCGTGAATGGTCAGGCTGAAAAGCAGCGGGGGCGCCACGATCAACATCTCAAGAAGCGCATTTGGCATGGTGGGCTCCCTTTTACTTGACCTGTCTGCTCCCAGCAAGCATAATGCCGGGCTTGAAACCAATGTATTTGCGGCGGCGTCCGCGCGGCCGGCGGCGACGGGTGGTCAGTGGACATCAGGCGCGCGGCGAATACGGCAATCCGACCCCCATGAACGAGACGAACGTCAATCTTGATCTGGCCCGCGGAGTGCTCACAGCCGAGGGCCAGGCCATCCTGTCACTAACCGACCGCCTGGACGAGTCCTTCACCGCAGCCGCCGAGGCGATATTCTCCTGTGCCGGCAAAGTCGTACTCACGGGCATCGGCAAGGCGGGCATCATCGCCCGGAAGATATCCGCCACGTTGGCCTCGACCGGCACGCAGAGCATCTTTCTGCACCCGGTGGAGGCCCTGCACGGCGACCTCGGCCGGGTCAGCCGGGACGATGTCGTCGTCGCACTGTCCCACAGCGGCTCGACGGAGGAAATCGTCCGCCTGCTGGACCATATCAAGGGCCGAGGCGCAAAGCTCATCGCCCTGACGGGCCTGGCGGACTCCCAACTCGGCCGATACGCAGACATCACAATGACCTACGGCCAGATATCGGAGGCCTGCCCGCACGGCGTGGCGCCGACGGTTTCCACCACATGCATGCTCGCGCTGGGTGATGCGCTTGCCTTGGTGGTGATGACCATGCGAAACTTCGGCCCGGAGGATTTCGCCGCCTTCCATCCGGGCGGCACGCTGATGAGGCGGGTGCTGACAGTCAAGGAAGTCATGAGCTTTCGCCCGGGCGAGCACCTGAACCTGGTGAGCGACGGCCTGACGCTGGGCGAGGCGGAGAGTGAGGCAGAAAAAGCGGGCCGACGCTCCGGGGCGATATTGCTGGTCGATGACGACGGCAGGCTAAGCGGAATCTTTACCGACGCGGACTTGCGGCGCAAGCTGGTCGAGCACGGCGGGCAGAACATCTGGAGCATGCCGATAAGCGACCTGATGACCTCCGAGCCCAAGCGGATCGGCCAGGACGCCCTGGCGGCTGAGGCGCTGGCGATCCTGAACCACAACCGCATCGACGAGCTGCCGGTGGTCGACAAGGCCGACCGGCCCGTGGGCATCATAGACGTACAGGATCTGCTCGGGATCAAGACGGTGAGCAATGGGCGAGATTGATTTCAAGAATATCGATCTGCTCGTGCTGGACGTTGACGGCGTCTTGACTGACGGGCGGATTACCTACGACGGCCGCGGCCGGGAATTAAAGAGCTTCCATGTTCGCGATGGTGCGGGCATGAAGTACTGGAAGCGCTGCGGGCGAAAGCTGGCGATCATAACCGGCCGGGGGTCGCCGGCCGTCATGCAGCGCGCCACGGAACTGGGCGTCGACGCTATCCGTATGGACGCCAAGGACAAGCTGCCGGCCTTGCGGGAAGTACTGGCGGAGCTCGGCGCCTCGGCCGATCGCGTGGCTGTAGTGGGCGACGACCTGACCGACCTGCCGATGCTCCGGAACTGTGCGTTGCCGGTGGCCGTGGCGGATGCGGCTGAGGAAGTGCGGGCTGCGGCCCGTTACGTGACGGACCTGCCAGGCGGCAGGGGTGCGGTGCGAGAGGCCATTGAATACATCCTCAAGGCGGCGGGCGACTGGCCGGCTGTCATGGCACGATACCTCAGCGAAAGCGAGTAACTGCTATGAGACGGCGAATGATAATCCTGATCGGTAGCTTTATGCTGATTTTCCTTGCGGCGTTGGTCGTCAAAGCGTTCTACGGGGACGAGCAACTCGGCTCTGATGGACGAGCGAGCAATCCTCGGTATTCCCGGCAGGACGGGAACAACCCGGGGTCGGCGCGGGCCCCCACTTTTGAAGCCGGCGCCGATAGCGGGGTCGGCCTGAGGTGGGAAGCCCGCGACCCGGAGACTCATCGCCTTCGGACCATCTACATTCTACCGAGCTGGCGCAAACGCGACGACGGCAGCTACGTGGTCTACAATCCGTGTATCGAAATGCGACAGGAGAACGGCCAGCGCGTGTACATCACCGCCGATGAGGCCGTGCTCTATGTCGAGGAAGTCGCCGGCGGCGTAAGGGTGCTCGGAGGGAGAGTCTACAGTACGGACCGGGCGCGCCCCAGGAACGTTCGCATTTATCTGGACCGGGCGACGGAGGGCGTCCGGCCGAGCTTCACGGAGCTTGGCGACGACCTGACGAGTGAAGATGTCTTCGCGGCGTTGGACGACCGTCGGGAAGACATGATCCGAATCTTCGTGGAGGACATGAGCATCGACCAGGACCTGCTGGAGATAAACACCGACAACAGCGTGGTGGTTTTCTCCGCGGAGGCCGACATCATCGGCGAGGGCCTGACCCTACGGTGGAATGAAAGTCCCGGTGAGCTGCGACTGCTGCGAATAAAGCGCGGGCGGTCGATACACGTGTACAACATACCTGCGGAAGTGAACCTGATAGCCATGCCGGGCGAGGAGGAAGCCGAAATTGCCCCGGACGGCGACCACGATGAATCGGCTGACGACGAACCGAACGACCGAGCAGACTTCGGGCCCGCTCAGCCCGGCGACGCGGCGGAGACGACAGCCGCCAGCCAAGACCCGGCCGAGGCGCCGGCGTCCGCCGATGCCGAGCCGGAATCGGCCGATGCCCAGGACGCTGAAGATGCCGAGCAGCCGAGGCAGAATATCTACCTCGCGGAGTTCCACGACAATGTCAGCGTCGACTCCGGCAGCCGGCGCCTGTGGGGTGCGGATCGGCTGACCCTCCAGTTCGAATGGGGAGGCCGAGCCGAAGAGGGCCTGCGAGAGCGTCTCAGTCAGCCAACTGATGAGCAATTCATGTCGCCCGAATTGACCGAGCCATCGCCTAACGCCGACGACAATAACGCCGCGTCCGGCGCTGCCGGCCGCACCGCCGACCGCTCGGCGCGCGATCCGGAGGACGCGAACGTCGACAGCGGCGGGACCGGTGATTCACAGGACCAGCCCGAACAGGCAGATGCCGAGGCCATCGAGCCCGTGATCATAATGTGGCAGGGGGAACTGAACATCACGCCGATCGGCTACACGCCCGAGCCGTCGACCCGGCGATATGTCGTGACAGCCGTCGGAAACAACGTGCACCTGGAAGATCCCCAGGCTTCGGCGTCCTGCCAGGTTGCCGTTTTCCGTAATCCGGAAAGGACGGGCGAGCTGCGTGGGTCTGTCGACATGCCCGCCACGCTGTATCTTGCCGGCGGCCAGGAGATCATCAGCCCGGAAGTGAGCTTCGACTTGCCCGCGGGGAAAGTGAACATGGCCGGGCCAGGCATGATTATCCAGGCCCGAGGGACGCCCTCTCGGCAACTGACCGAAGCGGAGCTGTCCCAAATTGGCGCCCTTTCCGATGCGGGCAGCATCAGTTGGCGGGACAGGGCTGAAGCTACATTTGGAACGGCGCGCGTCACGCTCGACGATGGCACGATCGAACGGCGGCAATACATCGAAGATGCGATATTCTTCGAGGACGTGGTCCTCACCCAGGGCCCGCCGGATGAAGCTCTCCTGACCGAAGACAACCTGCCTGCCGGCGATTTCCTCCGGTGCGACATAATGCGCGTGTGGATGACGGCCAATAACGGCCAGAAAGTGGTCCCGGAATCCGCGGTCGCCAAAGGGAACGTGATCGCTCGCCAGGGGAGCAATCTGATTCACGCCGGCGTTGTGGACGTGTTCTTTGACGAGGTAGAGGAAATCGACGACGACGGTGAGGTCGTCACGCGGCTGAGGCCGTCG
>SDBT01014945.1_pt1 | contig 12350 bp, 10 predicted proteins | sample 2277101 | NCBI WGS metagenome assembly SDBT01 (sample SAMN10404973, study PRJNA504765) | marine sediment metagenome | isolation source: marine sediment core GS10_PC15, 103 cmbsf | place: Arctic Ocean: Southern Knipovich Ridge | collected 2010
GTTGGGGATCTGCGAAATAACGCTCACCTTTCACGCCGAGTCGGCGGGTCCGCAAACCGAATTCTCGCCGACGCAGAAAGCCCAATCCGATACCTCGGCACTGGTGTTCGAGGACGACGAAAACACGGCCTCCGCCTCGCGGATCATGTCGAAGGTGGACGTTTCCTCCGGGTCGACGGGGCTGCAACTGGAGGTCAACACACAGGCGAAACTGAAGGCGCTGATCGAGATTTCCCAAAACTTAGGCAAGGCCGTCGGACTAGCCGAAGTGCTGCCGAACATCCTCGGCAGCCTGTTTGTCATCTTCAGGCAGGCCGACCGGGGATTCGTCATCCTGAAAGATCCCAAGAGCGGTAAGCTGGTGCCGATGGGTGTGAAGTATCGGCGAGAGAAGGACGCGGAGACGATCCGCATCAGCCGCACGATCATCGACGGCGTGATGGAGTCTCGTAAGGCGATTCTTTCTGCCGACGCGGCGACCGACTCGCGATTCGACATGGCCGAGAGCATCGTCGACTTTCAGATTCGCTCGATGATGTGTGCCCCGCTGGTTAATCGCGACGGCAAGGCGTTGGGTGTGATCCAGATCGACGCGCTCGATCGGCGGAGCCGGTTCAGCGAGGAGGATCTCGACGTGCTGGCGAGCGTGGCCTGCCAGGCGGCCTTTGCCGTGGAAAACGCTCAGATGCACGAGACGGTCGTGCGGGAGCAGGCGATCGCCCACGAACTGGCCGTGGCCCACGAGGTCCAGCGCGGGCTGTTGCCGGCCGGGAGACCCGAAATCGAGGAGTACGAGTTCTTCGACTTCTACGATCCGGCCAACGAGCTTGGCGGAGACTATTACGATTACGTGCAGATGCCTGACGGGCGCTGGGGTATTGTCGTGGCCGACGTGTCGGGCAAGGGGATTGCGGCCTCGCTGCTGATGGCCAAACTCTCGGCCGAGACCCATTCGTGCCTTGCCGGCACTTCCACGCCTGCCGAAGCGGTCGGCAGGTTGAACAAGACCTTCTGCGGCAGCCGCTGGGAAGACCGTTTTGTGACGCTGGTGCTGGCCGTGCTCGATCCGAAGCGGCACGAGGTGACGATCGTCAACGCTGGCCATCTGCCGCCGCTGCTGCGACGCGGGTCGGGCGAGGCTGAGGTCGAGACCGTCGCCGAGGAGGAGACCCGGTTGCCCTTGGGCGTCGATCCGGACGTTGACTACCAACAGTTGACGCTGAACTTACAGCCGGGTGATTCGCTAACGCTCTACACCGACGGCATCACCGAGGCCATGAACGACCGGAACGATCTCTACGGTCTACAACGCCTCTGGACGCAACTCGGCTGCGACACCGAACTGGTCGGCGCCCTCGGTCAGGCGGTCCTCGACGACGTCAAACGCTTCGTCGGCCGTCGGTCGCAAAGCGACGACATGTGCTTGGCGTGCTTCGGACGGGATCCGTCGTGAGTATCCGCTACAACCGGTACAGCCTCTTCGACCGGAGAACGCGGCCATTTCAGTGCCCTTCCGGGCGTCCCGGGGCCAGAATTCGCTCCGGTGGCAGACAGCTTCTTGCCGGGTGAAGTCCCCTGCCCCAGACAGTAAGCTAGATATATGTAAGGAGCGAATAAGATGCAAGCATTATCGTCCGCAACCCGACTTCCGAAGCTTTCGCTGAAACGCGTGGTCGAGGACATCGAAGAAGTTTCGAGTTTGCCGCGGGTCGCGTTGCGGGTGATGAAAGTGGCCAACGACCCGGATTCCGCAGCCAGCGATCTGAAAGAGGTGATGGAAGGAGACGCGGCCCTGAGCTCGCGTGTCTTGCGGTGCGTCAACTCGTCGGCCTACGCCACGCGAACGAAAATCACCAATCTCCAGCAAGCGATCGCCTACCTGGGCGTCAAGCAGATCCGCAACCTTGCGGTTACGGCCAGCGTAAGCAAGCTATTTGCCGTCGACGAGACGATCGGCACCTACCGCCGCATCGACTTGTGGCGTCATCTGGTTTCGGTCGGTATCTGCTCCCGGCTGATTGCTCTGCGGCGGCGGCTGAGTAACTTCGAGGACTTCTTCCTGGCCGGCCTGCTGCACGACATCGGCATCGTTCTCGAAGACCAGCACGTCCACGATCATTTCCTCGCGGTGATCGGCTCGCTGGACAAGAACCGGACGCTGGCGCAGGTCGAACGGGACATTCTCGGTTTCGACCACACAATACTCGGCGAAAAAGTGGCCGAGAACTGGAAGTTCCCCGAAAGCGTTACGGCGGTTATTCGCCATCACCACATGTCGGCCCACTACCGGGGCGACGAGACGGATCTGGTGCGATGCGTGGAGGTAGCCAACTTCATCTGCTCGCTCAAGAGCACTCCATCGGTGGGGATGCAACTGGTGCGGTTCTCCAAGCCCGCCTTGGCAGCCCTGGAACTGAACAAGGAAGACGTGATCGTCCTGGCCGACGATCTCCAAAGGGAGATTACCGCCAACAAGAGCCTGTTCCAGCTCTAGAATGTGCTTGAATCGACCGGCTCGCCGTCGTTGCGACTGCCGAGACGCCGGTGGGTTTTGATCTCGATGCCCCAAGCAATCGAATGGACCGATCCGTCGCAGAAGGCCACTTGCCAGCCGGACGGATGCGGTCCGCCGAAGGCGTTTTCGTACACTCGATTGGGCTTGTCCATTCTCGGCTCCGCCAGGGCCCATCTGTAGATGTCGTACGTGAACCCTACGTTCCAACTCTCGTCATCGGTCGGGTCTGTGCCGGTTTCGTAATAGATCGTTCTGAGGTATTTCTCGCCCACCATGTACTGGTTGCTCTCGCCGTCCTCGATATGGCTGTGCTTGACCTCGCTGCAGTAGTAGGAAACGCCGTTCTGCGACAACGTGCTCCAGTTGAACGACCCGTTGTCGACCTCCGATAGACCGGACGGTTCTTGGGCGCTGCTCGGAAGCTTGGTTCCGGCGCACATCGCGTAGTCGGTCTTGCCGACCTGGGTGCCCTTGCTGATCGAGACGTTCTTGTACCCCTCGTTACGGGTGTACGGGTAGGCTCTCGTCGGGCGACGCTTCGGGCAAGAAAGAAAGTTCAGCGGAGTCCGCACGGCTGTGTCGCTCGCGGCACCGGTGTCTTCCGATCCCTCCCCCTCTCCCAGGTCGTGAATCCTCCCTTGGCCAATGTAGGGGAGAATGTTGTAGCACCAACCGCCCGGCTGTCGCCTGCTGAATCCCCGGTCGGGATCGCCGGCCCAACTCGATCCTTCGCGACCTTTCCCCCAACCACCGGTAGGATAGTAGCCGTGCTCGGCCATGTGCGCCTTCGCGGCCAAAGCGATGTTTTTCAAGTTGTTCTGACATTGGACCCTACGAGCCGACTCCTGAGCGGAGGTAACCGCCGCCAGCAGCAGGGACGCCAAGATGCCGATAATGGTGATCACCACCAGCAACTCAACGAGGGTAAAGCCTTCTCTGTTCTGTTTTGCCATTTGGGGGGTCCCTCCAGACATTTCATCGAGTTTGCCCATGGCCCGCTCGAACACCTCGATATCTTTGCCACACCTGTATTGTAACGAGTATCGGCCGTACCGACAAGCGATTCGCGTCGGGCAGCGGTGTGTTTTGATTCTGCCGGCAGTTGCGACGCCAAAGGATGTAGTCGACCCACGCTGTGGCTGGGTATAGGCCCCCAAGCCGCGAGCGGCTACTGCCCGATGAGCGTGAACATCACATGCCAGCCGCCGCCGCCGCTGAGCACGCCCGGTTTCTTCTCGCTGGTGTCCAACGGGCCGATTTCGCCGGCGCAATAGCAGCCGAACAGCGGCAGGTCCTTGCCAAGTGCCTCCTGCACCGCGGCCAGTTCGTCTTCGAAGTTCTTCAGTTTGCCGCGGCGGCCGGCGCAGTTGAACGCCAAGGCGGCCACCGGCTTGCCCTTCAAGGCGGCCAAGGCCTCGGCGGCGGCCTCCTTGGCCGTGCTGATTACCCGGTCGTTGTCCTTCGCCTGCCGGCCCACCAAGGTCAATTGGAAATCGCCCGAAAGCATCAACGCCACCGCACTGTCCCGATACATCTTGCCGCTAAAGTAGACGAACGTTTGCCCGGCGTTCTTGTTGGCCGATCCGCCCGTGATCGGAAACTTCCCGCCGACAACCTGCTGGGCTCCTTCGACGAGGTACTGATTCTTGGGCGAATGCGCGTCGGCGACGAGAATCAGCAGGCGGTCGCGGTCGGTCTTGCGAAGTTTGCCGGCCAGCTTGGCACCGGCCGCAATCAGTCGTTTCTCGATCTCGACCTGATGATCCTCGAAGACCAACTTCGAGGTGCCAATCTCGGTTACCAGCGCGGCAGCCACCGAAATCCCGCCGCCACCGATCCCCAGCAGGCAAACCGAGTCGAAATCGGTGCATCCGGCCTGGCTGAACGACCCGTAGGTCGACCCGCCCAGCACGATCTCCTTGGGTACGGCCGAGCAAACACCCCGGAGCAACTTCTCCTTGTACTCCCGGTCTTCAAAGCACTCGGAGACGATCACGGCCTTCAGCCGCACGTCGCCCATCATTTTTTTGAGCTGTTCGGCGGCCGCTTTCCCTGCGGCGGCCGGGTCCTCGTTCTCGTCTTCGACCATCGCGACCTTCATCACCACGTCGCCGCCGGCGCCCTTCACGGGTACCGTGTTCCAAGCGTCGTCGGCCGCACGGTCGCTGCCGGTGGCAATCGCAGAACCAAAGGCAATCAGAGAAAAAATCATCGAGCGTGTCATCGCAATACTCCAGGGTAGGGGTTGTCGTTGGTAGGGTGGGTCGAGGCACGAGACCCACGCGTGAAACGGACATCCTCTCCGCGTGGGTCTCGTGCCTCGACCCACCCTACGTCCATGTCAATACTTCGACGTACAAAGTCCCCAGCGGAGTTTGTTATCAAACGGCGGTTTCTCGCCCCACTTGGCACCCTTCCAGCGGCTCCATGCCGACGAGTTACGCTGCGTAGGCCACAGGCCGGAGGCTTGGCCCAGGTCGCGCACCCCCGTGCCGTCCGGATCGTGGATCAACACCGACATGAAGAACTCGCGCCCTTCGCTGGGGCGGATTTCGTTGCGCATCAGGCTCCACGGGATTCCGCATTCGTAATACGTCACGCCCTCCTTGCGGCTGACGGAAACCTTGCCCTTTTCGTAGACCAGCGATCGTAGCGCGCGGACCTTGGCCGTCTCGATCAGCTTCGTCGCGGGCGTGGCCAACTGAAAACAGAGTCCGCCGGCATCGCCGGTGGAGGCCAATAGGAATTCAAACCGGGCAACCAATGTGCCGGTAACCGAGTCTTGCGGCGAGACGGCCACCTGCACGGCGTCGAACAGCGTCGGCTCGGTTTGCAGCGACGGATACCCAATCAGCTTCTCTTCCTCGACCGCTACCAGGATCGAGAACTGTCGGCGGTTCCAGTACGTACTGATCGTCGTCTTCTTACTGGCGGTGGTGAAACTGATCGGGATGGCATCTTTCCACTCGCTCGGGTCGCCGTCAATCGTCGGTTTGAAGTATGGGGCGCTGGCACAGGCAACGTCCTGCCGCCGGGTGACCGTCGTGCCGGCGCCGACGGCCGAGGTCTCGATCGAATACGAGTTTGCCGCCACGTTGCGACCCTTCTCGATCGTAAACGGCACGCGACGGGTCTCGCCGGGTTCGAGTTCGATTTCCCGTTGCGGTGGTGCGAACCGCCATCCCGGCGGGCCCTTCATGGTTACCGAGCCTCGGTAGGGCCGGTCGCGGAGATTCTTCACGACCACGAAGGCCAACGGCTGGGTCGATGGCGGCACGGTGAAGTTCTCAGCCCGCAGGGCCACCGGCGGCAGCGACACCGACGACTGGGCAGAGCAAGTCGAACCCAGCAGCAGGATACCGGCCAGTGCGGCAAGGACGGTCTTCATAGCGAAATCTCACTCGGTTGGGGCGTTCCTGTCCAGTAGGACGGGTTTCCAACCCGTCTCCGCTCGCCTTGACGCCTTGGAAACCCGTCCTACAAGGTTCGCGTCGGACAGCCCTTCATTCTGACCGACTCGCACGGCGCCGTCAAGAATCCGCAGCCTCCTTGACCGAACCGGGCCGATACGCTCTATTGCCTGACTGGTAAAAATGCTGGAATCTACGGAGTATCAACCATGCCGGAAGCCAATTCACCCCAGGTGGGGATCGTGATGGGAAGCGACAGCGACTGGCCGAAGATCCGCTCGGTCGCCACCGCGTTGGAGGAGTTTGACGTTGCCTGCGAGATCCAGGTGATGAGTGCCCACCGCACGCCGGAGATCGTTCGCCAATACGCCACGATGGCCGCGGCCCGGGGCGTGCGAGTGATTATCGCCGCGGCAGGCGGGGCAGCCCATCTGGCGGGCGTCTGTGCATCGCATACCACGTTGCCCGTGATCGGCATCCCCGTGGCGACCGATCTGGCCGGCGGGCTCGATTCGCTGCTCGCAACGGTCCAGATGCCAGGCGACGTGCCGGTAGCCACCGTCGGCACGGGTAGCGGCGGCGCCCGCAACGCCGGCTTGCTGGCCGTGCAGATCCTTGCACTGTCCGACGAAGGGCTCCAGGATAAGCTCACGACCTACAAGCACCGGTTGGCCGATAAGGTCAACGCGAAGAACGAGGCCTTGCAGAAGATGATCGCCGCGAAAGGCTAGATAGAGTCGCACCTTAGGGCAACCGAAGTAGCCGGGGGGCAACGCCCCGCGGGATAGCGACACGACAAGACCCGCGGGGTCCCGCGGGGTCCCGCGGGGTCCCGCGGGGCGTTGCCCCCCGGCTATGGTCTTATAGATCTCGATCTTGTAGATCTCGGCCCCATAGATCTCGATCCTGAAGAAGATGAAGACAACCGTATGAAGAACGTACAAACCCTCCACTGGGTCGGCGGTGTTGACGGACATCTGCGAATGATCGACCAGACGCTGCTGCCGGAAGAGTTCAAGGAGATCGACTGCCGCGACGTGGAGTCGGTCTGGGAAGCGATTAAGATGCTCCGCACCCGTGGGGCACCGGCCATTGGCATTGCCGCAGCCTATGGCGTATGCGTCGGCATGAAGACTGCCGCCGGTGCAGACGAGACGGCGTGGTTCAAGCGGCTCGACGAGGTCGCCGACTACCTGGCCACCGCCCGCCCGACGGCCGTCAACCTCTTCTGGGCCCTCGACCGGATGAAACGCACCGCCGCCGGGCTCCGTGGCAGCAAAACGCCCGTGGAGATCGCCGAGGCCCTCTTGGCCGAGGCCCGGACCGTGCATGAAGACGACCGAAGAATTTGCCGGGAGATCGGACGCCATGGGGCAGAGTTACTGACCGACGGGATGGGCGTCTTGACCCATTGCAACGCCGGCGGACTAGCCACGGCCGATTACGGCACGGCACTGGCGGTCTTCTTTGCCGCGGCCGAGTCGGGCAAGCGGCTGCACGTCTACGCCGACGAAACCCGCCCGCTGCTGCAAGGTGCCCGCCTGACCGCCTGGGAGTTGAAGCAACGGGGGATCGACGTCACGCTGATCTGCGACAACATGGCTGCCGTGGTGATGCGGGAGGGTCGAGTCGGAGCGGTCGTCACCGGGGCCGACCGGGTCGCTGCCAACGGCGACGTGGCCAACAAGATCGGCACCTACGGCGTGGCCCAATTGGCCCGGGCCCACGGAATCCCCTTCTATGTGGCGGCCCCGATCAGCACGTTCGATTTTTCGCTTCCCAGCGGCGACGGAATTCCCATCGAGCAGCGCGATCCGCGCGAGATTACACACGGTTTCGGCCGGCAGACGGCCCCGGACGGCATCAACGTCTACAACCCGGCCTTCGACGTCACGCCCGCCGAGCTGATCGAAGCGATCATCTGCGAGCGGGGCGTGATTAGTCCGGTCACGACCGAGCGAATTGCCGAGGTTACACGTTGAAACAGTAGTGCAAAACAGTAGTGGCACAGGCGTCTCGCCTGTGGTACGTTGAAACGGTAGTGGCACAGGCGTCTCGCCTGTGGTAACCGGGTCAGTACGGCAACCATGTAACGCTGTTGCTCGGCAGCGCGATCCACGGTCCACCCACGCCGCTCCACTGGAACGGGTAGGCCAAGTTGTTCGACCGCCAGCCGGGTGAGTAGTCGCCGTGCCACGGGGTGGGACTAGCCAGCGGCCGCGAGTTCGAGAAACCGAACCACTTCATCGCCGCGATCCGGTGTCGTCGCTGCGCAGAGCGAAACTCGGCATTCTTGCGAACCGCCATCTTCGGGTCCTGGTAGTCGTTGCGATACTGTTCGTAGAACCACATCTCGGGCGTGGGCGACACCTGGCCCGGCGAAACGCCCAGTTTCAGTGCCACCCGGGCGTCGGGCCGGTCTTGCCCGGCGGCGGGTAAGGTCGTCAACACTAGCGAAATGCCGGCTACGATCGAAAGCCACTTCATGCGTCATTCTCCTTTTGGTCCGAACCGTCCCCCCCAGGGGACCGCAAGATGAGAGCACCTATTATGAAATTCGGTCGCCAGCGGCAGGTGGGATTAGACCGATTTTGCCGATTCCTCCGGCGTAGAACGGGTGACGAGATAGTTTGGGCAAGCCAGGGCAAGCAGCGAGCCGCCGGGTTTTTCCCGGCACGGCAGGGAAATGCGCGGGGATGAGCCCAATGGTACTGACTGAACTCTTGCAAACTCAGGTTAATGTCGGCTGCGCTGGGAAAGGGCGTAAACGCCCTTGAAAGTATGGGGCGAGCGGGATCTCTATGGCGTGTCACCGCCCCCCGTACAGTGGGGGGGTGCTGCGCCGGCCGCCTAATCGTCGGATTGTCCCTTGCACCAGCCCCGGTTGACAGGTCTGCCGGGGTGGTCTAGGATACGGGACTTCGGTTTTCCCCCAGAGAGATTCGAATATGCGAGCCCCAGCGAGGGCCCGCCATGGTAGGTGATTTATGGCCGTTCCTAAACGAAAACATTCCAATGCCCGGAGTGGCTCGCGCCGTGCGCACGATGCCAAGACTCCCCGGCAGGTTACCTATTGCGAGCAGTGTAGCGCAGCCGTGCCGTCGCACACTGTCTGCCCGAACTGCGGGTACTACATGGGCCGCAAAGTGATGGACGTCGAGAGTTGAGCAGGATTGCCTTTCTCTTTCCCGGACAGGGTGCCCAGAAGGTGGGGATGGGTCGGCGTCTGGCCGAGTCGTTGCCGGCTGCGCGGCAGTTGTACGACCGGGCGGGTGAGATCCTGGGCTACGATCTGGCCCGGATTTGCTTCGAGGGACCGGCCGAGGAACTCGATTCGACCGTCTACAGCCAGCCGGCTCTGTTCGTCACCAGTCTGGCCGCCCTGGAGTCGTTGCGCGAGGAGTCGCCCGACGTGGTACTCTCCTGCGAAGCCGCTGCCGGGCTGAGTCTCGGTGAATACACGGCCTTGGTCTTCGCCAACGTGATGGAATTCGAGGACGGGCTACGGCTTGTCCAGCAGCGCGGCGCCGCCATGCAGGAGGCCGCCGACGCGGTGCCCAGCGGCATGGTCAGCGTTCTCGGGCTCGAACGAGTCGAAGTCGAGGCGCTCTGCGAGAAGGTTCGCGGCGAGGAGACGTTGGAGATTGCCAACCTGCTCTGCCCGGGGAATATCGTCATCTCGGGTACGATTGCGGCCTGCGAGCGGGCGGCCGAGCAGGCGCAGTCGTTTGGCGCGATGAAGGCGATACCGCTGGCCGTGGCCGGCGCCTTCCATACCAACATCATGCAGCCGGCCTATCAGCGTTGTTCCGAAGCGATCGGGGCCGTGGCGATGAATGGGCCCAAGATCCCGGTGGTTTCCAACGTCGACGCCCGGCCGCACGACGATCCCGAGGACGTTCGCCAGATGCTGATTCAGCAGGTCGTCACCCCGGTCCGCTGGGAGGATTCGATGCGGTATCTGTTGGGCGAGGGATTCGATCAGTTTTACGAAGTGGGACCGGGCCGCGTGTTGCGGGGGCTGTTGCGGCGAGTCGAGCGGAAGGCGTCGTGCCAGTGCGTGGCTACGTGACGGTCTGCCGAGAAGAGCGAGCCGCCGGGCTTGTCCCGACGCAAGAGGACGTGTGTTGTGATGTGCTGAGGCAGTTGGCATGATGAACCTCGGCAGCGCGGGGGCAAGCCCCGCGGCTCGCTGGTTTGCGGATTGCTCTGTAGTAATAGGGAACTGAAAATCATGGCTGAAGAGAATAGAAGTCGTATTTCGATTGATCTGGGCGGGCAGGTGGCATTGGTTACCGGTGCGGCTCGCGGGCTGGGCCGGACAATCGCCGTGTCGCTGGCCGGGGCGGGCGCCAAGGTGGCCTGCGTCGACGTCGACGCCGAGGGCCTGGCCGAAACGGTCGCCGGAATCGAGGCTGCCGGCGGAACTGCCATCTCGATCGCGGGCGATGTGACCAACTCGACGCGCGTCGCCGAGATCGTCGCCGAGGTCACCGGCAAGTGGGACGCGTTTGACGTGGTGGTCAATAACGCCGGAATCACTCGCGACGGTCTGATCATGCGAATGAAGGACGATCAGTGGGACTCGGTGATCGCCATCAACTTGCGGGGGACGTTCCTGTTTACCAGGGCGGCCGCCAAGGTGATGATGAAACGCCGCCGCGGACGAATCATCAATATCGCCAGCGTATCCGGGTTGATGGGCAACCCGGGTCAGGCCAACTACTCGGCGTCGAAGGCCGGCGTGATTGGTCTGACCCGTACGGTCGCCCGAGAATTGGCCCCGCGAAACGTGACGGTCAACGCCGTTGCCCCCGGGTTCATCGCCACGGAAATGACCGCCAAGTTGGGCGAGGAAGTCCTCACGGAAGTCCGCAAGCAGATCCCGCTGGGCCGGCTGGGAGAGCCTCAGGACGTAGCCGACGCGGTGCTGTTTCTCGCCAGCGAGGCGGCCGGATTCATTACCGGGCACGTCCTGACGGTCGACGGAGGCCTGACGGTATAGCGGCCCGTCCGGTCGTCCTCGACCCCAATAGCCGGTCGCCATTGCCCCCCCAGCGGATGCATGATCTGACAAAAGCATGAAGAATAGGTCAAAAAAAGGGGTCGGGAGATATAGACACGGCTGGCAATAGTCGCTATATATTGTTGGACTGTGAGAGAGACGGACCGCCGCAGGGGGGCATTGCCTCGTTGCCGTGGGTCCGGGAGTTGTGACAAATCAGGGAACGTCGCGTGAGCGTTCCCCCCAAAGCGCAGGATTATCAGGAGGACTATGACGGTGGCCTCAGTCGAAGAACGAGTTATCGATATCGTTGCCGAGCAACTCAACGAGAGCAAAGAAAAGATTACCCGCGAAACGTCTTTCGTCAACGATTTGGGGGCCGACTCCCTGGATACGGTGGAGTTGGTCATGGAACTTGAAGAAGAGTTCGACATTACCATTCCGGACGACGCGGCCGAAAAAATTCAGACGGTTGGGCAGGCGATCGAGCACATCGAACAAACCGTCGAAGGAAACGAACCCTCTGATTCCTGACGAGTTTCCATGAAACGTCGCGTGGTGGTAACGGGGCTCGGTGCGGTCACTTCGCTTGGCAGCCGGGTCGATGAACTTTGGACTCGCATCTGCAATGGCGAGAGCGGTGTCAGTGCGCTAAGAGCTTTCGACGCCTCGGGCTACCGTGTCCGGATTGGCGGAGAAATCCACGACTTTTCCACCGACGGATTCATCGATCGTAAAGAGGCGAAGCGGATGGACCGCTTCGTACAGCTTGTCGTGGTGGCCGGTATCAACGCGGTGCAGGATTCCGGCATCGATTTCCCCAGCGAAGACCGCTTCCGTTGCGGCGCGATCATCGGGGCGGGAATCGGCGGGCTCCGGGAAATCGAACTTCAGCACACCCGGCTCGTCGACAAGGGACCCGACAAGGTGTCGGCCTTCACGATCCCCAAGCTGATGCCCAACGCAGCCAGTGGGCAGATTTCTATCCGATACGGTCTGAATGGGCTGAACACGACCGTCTCGACCGCCTGCGCCAGCGCCACCAATGCGATCGGCGACGCATACCGGGCAATCCGTTACGACGAGGCCGACGTGATGGTTTCCGGCGGCACCGAGGCCGCGGTTACACCGTTGGGTGTTAGTGCCTTTGCTTCGATGCGGGCGCTCTCGCGACGGAACGACGACCCGACCGCCGCCAGCCGACCGTTCGACGCCGATCGCGACGGATTCGTGCTTGGCGAAGGGGCCGGCACGATGGTGCTCGAAGAACTCGAACACGCCAAGGCCCGCGGTGCACGCATCTACGGCGAACTGCTCGGCTTCGGCGCCAGCGCCGACGGCGGACATATCACCCAGCCCGACAAGGACGGCGTCGGCGCCGCCTTTGCCATGAACCTGGCGTTGAAAAACGCGAAGCTCG
>SDBT01014946.1_pt1 | contig 12350 bp, 10 predicted proteins | sample 2277101 | NCBI WGS metagenome assembly SDBT01 (sample SAMN10404973, study PRJNA504765) | marine sediment metagenome | isolation source: marine sediment core GS10_PC15, 103 cmbsf | place: Arctic Ocean: Southern Knipovich Ridge | collected 2010
GTGTGAACTAGCTAAATACCGAACCAAAGTCGTCCCTGGCGAGGGGTCAGAGGAAGCTGACATAATATTCATTGGTGAGGCACCAGGCTGGCATGAAGACCAGCAGGGGCGTCCCTTTGTTGGTCCGGCGGGGCAGTATCTGGACCAACTGTTGGCTTCCATCAATTTGAACCGTAATCAGGTTTATATTGCCAATGTGATAAAGTGTCGGCCGCAGGGAAACCGTGACCCCTTACCTGCAGAAATGCTTAACTGTCGTCAGTGGCTGGAACGCCAGATCGAGTTGATTCACCCCAAGATGATTGTGACCCTGGGACGTTATTCCATGGCGATGTTCTTCCCCAACAAGAGCATAAGCAAGATTCACGGCACCGCTGAAAAGCGGGATAATGTTATCTATTATGCTATGTATCACCCGGCAGCGGCTCTTCATCAGCAAGGTTTGCGTCAGACTATAGAAGAGGATATGCTCAAAATTCCATCGCTCTTAGCCCGGGCAGAAAACGTGACAGAGGTTGAACCGCAGCCACAGCAACTAAATATGTTTGAGGTATAAGATTACGACTAAGCAAAAACTAAGAATAATCCCCCTCGGCGGACTATCTGAAATAGGTAAGAACATGATGGTGATGGAATACGAAGACGACATCATCATCATTGATGTCGGGCTGATGTTCCCCGAGGAAGAGATGTTAGGTATCGACCTGGTAATCCCTGATATCAGCTACTTGCTGGAGAGAAAGGAAAAAATAAGGGGGATAATCATCACCCATGGTCATGAGGACCATATTGGCGCCCTGCCATATTTACTACCCCAGCTTAATGTGCCTGTTTATTCAACAAAGCTTACCAATGGGCTTATCTCCGTCAAACTTAAAGAACGGAGGGGGCATACTGAAGCCAAGCTCATAATAATACCCCCCGGTGGCAAGGTTACCCTTGGCAAATTCAGAGTAGAGTTCTTCCCCGTTTGTCACAGCATACCTGATGCAGTAGGACTAATCATATCTACCCCGGTTGGCACTATAGTTCATAGCGGAGATTTTAAACTCGACTATACCCCGGTCAGTGGTAAGCCGACCGACCTCTCTCGACTGGCTCAGCTGGGAGCACAGGGAGTTTTACTCCTTCTCTCCGACTCTACCTATGCTGAGCTTCCTGGTTACACTCCATCAGAAAGAGTGGTTAGTGAGACTCTAGACCATGTTATAGCTGAGGCACAGGGAAGAGTGATTATAGCTACCTTCTCATCGCTGGTCTCTCGTATTCAGCAGATTATCGATGTTGCCGCTAAATATCAGCGCCGTGTCTTTTTTGTGGGACGTAGTATGATTAATACCTCCCGTATGGCGCTGGGGCTGGGCTACCTTAATGCCCCTGATGGGGTTCTCGCCCGGCTTGATGAACTCAAAGGTACGCCCCGTAATAAGATTGTCTTTATCACTACCGGTAGCCAGGGAGAGCCTACCTCAGCCCTGGTGCGTATAGCTAACCGTGACCTCCCCCAGCTTCATATCCTTCGTGGGGATACCGTAATTATTTCAGCTACCCCCATTCCAGGTAATGAAGCTGTCGTCAACAGAACGGTAGATAGCCTGTTTAAGCAGGGGGCTCGGGTTATTTATAGTAAGGTGGCGCAGGTTCACGTCCACGGGCATGGTAGCCAGGAAGAGCTAAAACTACTCTTGAATTTGGTCAAGCCAAGGTTCTTTCTGCCCATCCATGGTGAATATCGCCACTTGACCCTTCATGCTGAGCTAGCCCGTTCAATAGGTACCCCGGAGGAAAATATTTTCTTGCTTGAAGATGGTGACATTCTTGAGCTTAATCCGCATGGAGGCAAGGTAGTGGGCAAGGCTGCTTCCGGCAATGTCTATGTAGACGGTCTCAGTGTCGGTGATATCGGTAGTGTTATCCTTCGTGACCGAAAGATGCTCTCAAGAGACGGAATGGTGGTAGTGATTCTTACTGTTAACAAAGAGACTGGTAAGCTAATAGGGCGTCCCGATATTGTATCGCGGGGATTTGTTGACACCCGAGAGTCTAAAGTTATGCTTGATGAGAGTCGAGACCTGGTCGCTCGAGTCCTGGACCATGGTCCTTCTCGTCCTGCCGAGTGGGGCTTTATTTACTCTAAGGTTAGAGATATATTGAATAAGTTTTATTATGAACAGACCAAACGACATCCCATGATTCTTCCGTTTATGGTAAAGATATAACTTTAGAGCAGTATATAACGGCATTTGAATTTGCCAGAGAGGTTAATGGCTAAGAGGAATATCAAGGGTAAATCCAGAGGAAGACCGGGGAGTATGCTGCCGTCAATATGGCGATTGATACTGCTACTCCTCATAGTGGCACTATTATTCTGGCAGTGGCCAGCACTGACTTCATGGGCTAATAGCATCGCCACCGGTGTTTGGCAGCAGTTTGGCTGGGGACTACTCCTGATAGCTGTCGCTACTGGAATCCTGGTCGGGATGCTGTGGCGACGGAGACTGTTATCGCTTGCCCGTCATTGGAATCGGTGGCTTGGCGGCGTTACTTTCGCCCTCGCTGCCTGGGGAATTCTGGCTTTTTTACCAGGTACGGGTATTCTCCAGCGCGTCAGCCTGGGTGGGAGCTTCGGGCAGAGCATCAGCGGCCAGGATATCGTTGCTTACCCTATTTTTGTTAGCATTCTTCGCATACTGGGATTACTTATCGCAGGTGCTATTTTAATAGCTCCCAGGGCTTGTATCCGCATGATAGCCGGTTTTCTCTCACGGATTGGTGAGCAGTTTCGCAGAAGACCTGGCCCAGTCGTTGCCAAGCCTCAGCCCTCACTCCACCTACGGGTTCATGCCAGACCTGCCACCCCTGAAGAAATAGCGCCGCCACCGGTTACGGTATCCTCTGCAACGCTGAAGAAAGAATTGGAAACTGAGGTAACTGCTGCTGCCCCAGCCCCGGCTCAGGCACAGCGGGAATTGCGGCAGGTAGCGCAGGAAGTGTGGAAGAAATATGGCGAATCAGCATCATTGGTTACCGTCGATGGCTGGCGGTTACCACCTATTGATATTCTGGATAGGGCACCCGAAATTGAGTTTGGGCAAGCTGACAATATGCAGAGAGCCGGGCTTATTGAGGAGGCTCTCGCCAGTTATGGTGTTGAGACTAAGGTAGTCCAGATAAACGCTGGTCCAACTGTTACCCAGTTTGGTGTCGAACCGGGCTGGGATAGAAAGATGAAGGAGATAAAGGAAAGGGATAGAGACGGCAATGTCAAGGTAAGGCTGGAGGAGGTATCGAAAACAAGAGTCAAGGTGGAAAGAATTACCTCACTGGCTAATGACCTGGCGCTGGCTCTGGCGGCATCCAGTATCAGGATTGAAGCCCCGGTACCGGGCAAATCTATGGTTGGCATTGAGGTGCCGAATACTGTTTCAAGCATGGTTAGTCTGCGGGGGGTGATAGAGACCAGCGCCTTTCAGAAAACAGAAGCCAGGTCCAAGCTGAGCCTGGCATTAGGTAAAGGTGCTGGCGGTGAGGCGGTAGCTGCTGACCTGTCCAGAATGCCTCACCTGCTTATTGCCGGGGCTACCGGAAGCGGTAAGACCGTTTGCTTAAATTCCATTATCTGCTGCCTGTTACTGCATAATACTCCCTATGATGTCAGGTTCATTATGGTTGACCCGAAACGGGTGGAGCTGACTCCATACAATAGCATACCTCACCTGGCTACGCCGGTTATAGTTGATACTAACAAAGCCTTGTCATCATTGCGCTGGCTCAACCAGGAAATGGACAAACGCTATCAGAAGTTGTCTACTGCCGGTGCTCGTAACATTGAGAGCTATAATAAAAATAAGCATGGAGAAGAAAGGCTGTCTTACATGGTACTGGTCATTGATGAGCTTGCCGATTTAATGATGGCTGGCTTTGATGAAGTTGAGCAGATTCTATGCCGCTTAGCCCAGCTTGCCCGGGCTACCGGTATCCACCTGGTCGTCGCTACTCAGCGTCCATCGGTAGATGTGGTTACCGGCTTAATTAAGGCTAATTTCCCCACCCGCATTAGCTTTGCCGTTACCTCTCAGGTAGATTCACGTACCATCCTTGATATCGGTGGTGCTGAGAAGCTGCTCGGTGGCGGGGATATGCTCTATATGCCTACTGAGGCAGCCAAACCTAAGCGTCTCCAGGGGAGCTATGTCTCTGATACCGAGATGGAGAGACTTGTCTATTTCTGGGGAAACCAGCAGAAAGAAGAAGTGACTTCGCTAAAGATTGAAGAGCTTGCCCTTTCCCCCACCGCTGCCAGAAAGAGAGGCTTACCTGAGGACCCACTCTTGGGGGCGGCTAAACAGTTGCTCGAGGAACATAAGCACATCTCTACTTCTTACCTGCAGCGGAAGTTGAGCATCGGTTACCCCAGAGCCGCCCGTATTATGGAGCAGCTTGATGAGGAAAGCACCGCAGAGGAAGAGGGGCAAGGTACTTAGAGTTACCGTGGAGGATGCTGCTCTCATCATAATCTATTTGAAAATAAAGGAGATAATTTGTGAAAGCTGAGGGAAGAAAGTTCGCCACTGTTATCGTCGAGAAGAGAGATGGTATCGCCATAATTACAATGAATCGGCCTGATAAGTTGAATGCATTTAATCCGGAGCTAACGACTGATTTTGCCGAGGCTTTAGGAGAGGTAGGGAATGATGCGGCGGTTAGAGCTGTGATTGTTACTGGAGCTGGGAAGTCATTCAGTGCGGGGGGCGATATTAAGGCGGATTTAGGCCCATTACGCAAAATGAGCCTTCATGAATTCAAGACCTATTTTTACGGGAGCTTATTAATGTACAGGTCCATGGTTGATATGGAAAAGCCTATAATTGCGGCGATAAATGGCTATGCGGTTGGTCTCGGTATGGAAGTGTGCTTGTGCTGTGATATAAGGATTGCCGCTGAGGATGCAAAGCTGGGGGAGTTCTTTGTCAGAATGGGGCTCATCCCGGAAATCGGCGTTTTTCTCTTACCCCGATTAATAGGGCTAGGGAAGGCTAAACTTCTGTCATTTACAGGTGACCTCATCGGCGCTAGAGAAGCGGAGCAGATGGGCTTGGTAGATAAAGTAGTACCACCTGATAAATTACTCACATCTGCTGAAGAGCTGGCGAAAAGATTGGCACAGGGGCCGAAGTCTATCGGGCTGATTAAAAAGGCGATGAACGATTCGCTTAATACGTCCCTCGATTCCTCATTGAACTACATGACGAATCTATTTTACCAGGCGATGCAAACTGAGGACCACAAAGAGGCGGTTAAAGCATGGCTGGAGGAAAGAAATCCTGTATTTAAAGGTAAGTGAGGAGACCTCTTTCCATCCGTAGTTACTTCTGTTACTACTACTCCTGTTTGTCAGCTTCGTGCCCCCTCAACCTCTTCAAAATAGCATCCATATATACCCTAGCCAGATTTTTCCCGTGTTTGGGCATCCGCTCCCGCTTCTTCTTCAGTCGCCTCTCCCGGCGTTCCTGTTTGGTTTCTACCCTGTCATCGTTCATTTCTTTATCTCGGCGTAGTCGAACTCTCTCCGCAGCTCGATGATGCGGTCGCGCAGTAGCGCTGCCTTCTCAAACTCCAGGCTTCTGGCGGCAGTCTTCATCTGTGCCTCCAGCTCTTTAATCAGGCGAGCGATATCTCCTTTAGCCATCGGCTCGGCAGTATAGGGAGTGCGCGTTTCGGCGACCACCTTCACCCGCTCCGTAATATCTTTAATCGCTTTTCTTATTCCCTGGGGGGTAATGCCGTGCTCTCTATTATAGGCTTCCTGGATTCGCCGCCGCCGCTGTGTTTCCTCTAGCGCTGCCTGCATAGAGTTAGTGGTAGTATCGGCATACATGATGACATGCCCGTCTATATGGCGGGAAGCACGCCCCATCGTCTGAATTAACGAGCCTTCCGACCTCAAAAAGCCCTCTTTATCAGCATCCAGAATAGCTACCAGACTCACCTCCGGCAGGTCGAGCCCCTCTCGAAGCAGATTGATACCGACGACAACATCATGAACACCGAGGCGAAGGTCACGCAGTATCTCCACCCTCTTCAGGGTATCAATCTCAGAGTGCAGATAGTGTGTCTTGATTCCCATCTCGATTAGGTAAGCGGCCAGCTCTTCTGCCATCCTCTTGGTCAGGGTAGTCACCAGGCAGCGCTCTCCCTTATCGACCCTGGTCTTAACCTGGTCGAGGAGGTCGTCAATCTGTCCCCTGATGGGCTTAATCTCAACGCTGGGCTCAAGAAGACCGGTCGGTCGGACTAGCTGCTCCACCACCTGCTGACTGTGCTGATGTTCGTAGTCTGCCGGCGTGGCTGATATGTATGTGACCTGGTTAATGTGCTGCTCGAACTCGGGAAAATTAAGCGGGCGGTTATCGAGGGCTGAGGGCAGGCGGAATCCGTATTCCACCAGCGTTTCCTTGCGGGAGCGGTCGCCGTGATACATACCGCGAATCTGGGGCAGAGTCATGTGCGATTCATCGATAAATAGCAGGAAGTCATCGGGAAAATAGTCCAGCAGTGTCCACGGCGGGCTGCCTGGGAGACGCTGTGACAGGTGTCGGGAGTAGTTTTCCACCGCAGTGCAGAATCCTGTTTCTCTGAGCATTTCTATGTCATAGTTGGTGCGTGCCTCCAGCCTGGCTGCTTCCAAAACCTTGCCCTGTTGCTTCAGTTCGCTCAGTCTCTCTGCCAGCTCTTGCTTGATGCTCTCGATAGCCAGCGTCACCTTGTCATGTGAGGTAACAAAGTGCTTGGCGGGATAGATGTCTACCGCATCCAGTTCGGTTAATAGCTCACCGGTTAGCGGGTCTATCTCGACAATACGCTCAATTTCATCGCCGAAGAACTCGACCCGCAGTGCTATCTCTTCATATGCCGGCTGTATTTCCAGGGTATCGCCGCGGATACGGAACCTGCCCCGGGTAAAGTCAATATCGTTACGCTCGTATTGCATGTCTACCAGGCGGCGGAGGAGCTTATTTCGGTTATAGCTATTACCCCGTTTCAGGTTACAGACAAAGCTGCGGTATTCCTCAGGCTCACCCAGGCCATAAATACAGGATACCGAAGCGACAATAAGCACATCGCGGCGCTCGAAGAGGGCACGGGTCGCCGCATGGCGCAGCTTATCAATCTCCTCGTTTATGTCTGTTTCCTTCTCGATGTAGGTATCGGTGCGGGGAATATAAGCCTCGGGCTGGTAATAGTCGTAATAGCTGACGAAGTATTCCACGGCGTTGTTGGGGAAGAACTCCTTGAACTCGGTGCAGAGCTGGGCGGCTAATGTCTTGTTGTGGCAGATAACCAGGGTCGGTCGCTGCACTCGCTCAACGACATTAGCCATGGTGAAGGTCTTGCCACTGCCGGTAACCCCCAGCAGCGTCTGCTGCTTATAGCCTTTGTTTAGCCCCGCCACCAGCCTGTCCACCGCCTGGGGCTGGTCACCGGTCATCTTAAAATCTGAGATTATCTCAAACTGTGGCATGGTCATTTTAAGCGCCGAATATGTTGCCAGTAATCAATCCGATTACGACACCGAAGATTGCCCCTGACCAGGGGTTGGAGGTGGCGCCTCAGCAGGGAGCGTCGCTTTTGCTGCGTTTGGTGAAGTAGCCGATTAAGCCCCCCACCGCCGCCCCGATAGTTCCACCCAATATCAAATGTAATGGCATAATTATTCCTTTATTTATATTATAAGGCTTTTAGGGGGTTGGGGGGAAATATTGGTGACCTCACTCCATTTTTCCCCCTCTCCTTCTGTCTGGTGTGTCATTGCGAGCCAAAGGCGAAGCAATCTTAATCTTAATCTTTTAGTTTGCTTCGTCGCTCTGCTCCTCGCAAAGACTTTTGTGCTTCGGGAGAGGGGGAAGAATATATAAAGAGAGGCCTCGCCTCTCTTAAAACAAAATATTCCCCTTCCCCTTATCAAGGGGAAGGGGATACAGGGGATGGGGTTATAAATACTCTTCAAACTATACCGCCTGGGGCTGGTCACCCGTCATCCTAAAATCAGAAACTATTTTAAACTGTGGCATATATTTTCGTGGCTTTACAGACTTAAACTAACTTACTATTATACTGTCAAGGTATTGTAAAATTAGTCCCGCCCTTTCTTCCAAAAAGATTTCGTATTGATTTTTTTGATATATCTCTTTCCTAAGTGGCATCAGGTTGGAGTTTAGTATTTTCGAATAAGCTCTAGACGGGACAACATTAAAAATATAATCAGATGGTGCTTTCCCTGAAATCGTCTTGTTTGAGTCTGCGGGCAAGAAGCAAAAATTACAGAGAGATTTTATTTCATTAATTTCTATACCTTTCGTCTTAAGGAATGCTCTGGAGAAGATATGGTGATACTCCTTCGCATTATATTCAGAAAGGGCAACCCCTAAGTCTATTCTATTTCCATTTACTAAATTTTGTGGATTCTTTTGCGCTAGTAATAATAAAAACGCTCTGGCGAAAGGGCTACTCTTGCTGAATGTTTGATTAATTAAAGTAGTCTTATCAACGGAGTAGGAATATCTATTGATATCTGAATAATTATGATTTACCACCTTTTCGAAAAATGTAATATCATCATTCATTTTCATGTCAGTCGAACCAGAATATCTTCTAGAGAAAGAGGTTTTCCAGAACCATTGTTTCAGAATATTGCTTTGCTCTTGGTTGGGAGTATTAACTCTGGAAAAGAAAAATGCAAGAGGAACAATCTGATGGGAGTGTGGTAAGAAATCCCTAGAACTCACGTTTAATTCCGTTGACAAAAAATCAATAGTTTTTTCCAAACTATCCCTTAATTTACTTATACTTGTTCTAACGGTCTCTGGTTTTAGGTCAAGTATATCTTTGGTTCTCGTAGTTTTTTCAATAATCCCAGATAAGCATTGTAGGATGATTTTTTCCGGTGTGTCACCAAACCCCTTTATTTCTAATATCTCTGTTAAATCATCAAGCTCTTCTCTTAGGTGGAAATCTTCGCTCCATGTCCACGCAATCATTAAATCAAGGGTCGTAAGTTTTGTACCTGTATTGTTTATTCTTTCGAATATTATACCTACTTCTTCTTTCTTGCGTTTTATCGTTGTAACGATAGGTATCTCATAGTTCTTGAACTGTGATTGTAGATTGACTGCTTTCTGCCGATATTTATCATCAAGTCTGTTGACCGCTTCATAGAACTTACTAACGTCAAAAAGAGTACTCATCTTGAAATTAGTGTGGTCTTCAATTATATCAGCTTCAGGGAGAATTTTATCATCATCTAAATCGAAATATATCTCAAAAATATCAGGGTCTATATCATACCTAGTATTCTGTGGGTCTCTAGATCTATCTTTACAGAATGTCGCATAAATTGTAGCTAATCTTTGTTGACCGTCAAGAACGTAGTTAACGGGATAATCTGGTTCACGGTCTGGAATTAAGAATCCACCTATGTTCCGAGTCGATTTTAACCTTTCTTTTGAATTCCATAAAAGTATGCTACCTATAGGATAATCACGATAGATGCTGTCCAGTAGTTCTAGTACCTGTTCCTGATTCCAAACAAATCCTCTCTGGAACGCTGGGATTTTGATATCCCCCTCTTCGATTCTGTTTATTATTCTATCAATTCTACGAGCAGTTGGGGTAATTTCTGATAATGTCATATCGTATTTCTCCTCTATCTTCTTGTCATAAAACTACCAGATAGATGTAGAAGGTTTTTTATACGAGAAAACAGTTTTCTTACTGCTCCCATCACCTCCCCCCAAAATACCCCAGTGCTAGCTTCACCTTTTCCTCGAGGCTCAGGTCTGAAGACGGGGGCAGGCTGGCTACCGCCTTGGTGGCTTCACTAATCGAGTAGCCCAGGGAGGTCAGCGCCGTTAGTACCTCGGTCTCTCCCGCTAGTTGTGCCGACGGAGCGGTTACCCAGCCGGCGCCTACCTTATCTTTAAGCTCCAGGATGAGGCGGTCCGCCATCTTCTTGCCGATGCCCGGGATTACCGTCAGCAGGCTGGCATTGCTGCTGGCAATCGCCATGGTAATCTGCTCTATATTCATCGCGGAAAGCATCGCCAGTGCCAGCTTGGGACCTAGTCCCGAGACGCCAATCAGGGTTTGGAAAAGCCTCAGCTCGTCAGCCGAGGCAAAACCATAGAGAGTAGCCTCGTCCTCCCTGAGGTGAAGGTGGGTATATAGCATGACCTCCTTACCGATTTTATTCAGTGAGCTCAGGGTGGAGGTCGGCAGATACACCTGGAAGCCAATGCCATTGACATTGATAATTGCTCCATCATTACCCAGTGATTCTAATATGCCACGGAGGCTGGCTATCATTTTCTCTCCTTTTTATTTATTGCTGCTGAGCCAGCAGGTTGCTCAGGTGTGTCTCACGCAGATGGCAGATAGCCACCGCTAAGGCATCGGCCGCATCACTCGGTTCGGGAATCTGGGCTAGCCCAAGCTGCAGCCTGACCATCTCCTGAATCTGCCCCTTGGAACTGGCCCCGTAGTTGGTAACCATCTGCTTTACCTGAGCCGGGGTATATTCATGGGATGGGATTCCCTTATTGGCTGCCGCCAGAATCGCCACCGCCTGCGCTTTACCTATTGCCAGTGCCGACTTTACATTTTTGGCGACGAAAGGCTGCTCTACCGCCACTACCTCTGGCTGATAGCGTGAGATAATTTCGATCAGCTTATTGTACAGATAGCTCAAACGCTCCCCAATCGGGGAGCGCAGGGGGCAGGTCAGGGCGCCGTAGTCAACCAGGGTTATTTCATCATCCTTACTATCAATAACCCCGTAGCCCATAACTATTGTGCCCGGGTCGATACCCAGAACTCTCATTATACTAGTGGACCTGCGATTGATACTTCTCCAGAATAGTTTCGGGAAAATCAGCGTTGGTAGTCACGTGCTGGACTTCATCCAGTTCCTCTAGCTTATCCAGCAGCCTCAGTGTTTGTAGTGCTGCCTTTTCGTCAAGCTCGGCCATATTTTTAGATATCATCGTCATCTCAGAAGAGGCTATCGGCAGTTTTTTCTGCTCCATGGTTACCCTGATCTTTTCCATGTCCTCGAGTTTGGTATAGATTGCCACGTAGCCGTTTTCTACCTTAACATCCTCAGCGCCGGCATCTATTGCCTGCAGTTCTATCTCCTCAGCATCCAAATCGTTAATTGGCACTGTAATCAGTCCCTCTGAGTCGAAAATCCAGGCGACACAGCCGCTCTCCCCCAGGCTGCCGCCGTTGCGGGAAAATATAGTCCTTACATCTTGCAGAGTTCGGTTGCGGTTATCAGTCAACGCTTTGACTAAAATGGCCGCCCCGCTGGGCCCGTAGCCCTCGAGTACCATCTCTATTAAGGTAACTCCCTCAAGCTCACCACTGCCCCGCTTGATAGACCGCTCTATATTATCCGAGGGCATACTGTTATCCCGGGCCCTCTGTATCGCTAAGCGCAGTCGGAAATTCGTATCGGAATTACTCCCTCCCTGGCGCACGGCGACAATAATCTCCCGCGTCAGCTTGGTAAAAAGTTGACCGCGCCTGGCATCGGCTACTCCCTTCTGATGTTTAATTGAAGCCCACTTAGAATGTCCTGACATTTTCAGTTTTCCTCAGCAGCTAATCGAAACTCCTACTCTAATTTTATCACTCTATCGGCTTATGGTAAAGGGCTTGTACTCGTTCATATGATTAGTGACACATTACCTCCCTTGTTATTGCGAGCCGCAGGCGTGGCAATTCTGGTGATGGGTACTTTGCGGACTGAGATTGCTTCGGCACTCCATGCCTCGCAAAGACACAAAGGGGTGTCATTGCGAGCCGCAGGCGTGGCAATCTCAGTAAAGGATACCTTTATACTTTGAAGTATCACCTATCTAACTGAACTAGTTCAGGGCTTAGATGCAAGACGGTTTAACCGTCATTCTTAAAGCAGGCTGGTGGCCTTATCTTGTCTCGCCGGCGACGAAGGCGATAGCGTATTTCTTTGAGTGGGAGAGACTGATAGCGAGGTTATCTATGCCCAGGCTAGTGGCTTGATTCTGTGCGTTACCGTAGAGGTGGACCAGAGGCTTACCATCAGGGTCAGCTAATATCTCGATCTCTTTCCAGATGCTGACTCTGGCTTGTTTCCCCAGTGCTTTGATTACTGCTTCCTTGCCGGCAAAACGGGCGGCGAGAGACGAAACCTTTTTCTGGTACAGCTTGAGCTCTGGCTCGGTATATACCCGCTGCAGGAAACTTTCTCCCCAGCGGGCTATCGCCTTTTCAATACGAGCTATTTCTATGATATCGATACCAATATGGTGCAT
>SDBT01014947.1_pt1 | contig 12349 bp, 15 predicted proteins | sample 2277101 | NCBI WGS metagenome assembly SDBT01 (sample SAMN10404973, study PRJNA504765) | marine sediment metagenome | isolation source: marine sediment core GS10_PC15, 103 cmbsf | place: Arctic Ocean: Southern Knipovich Ridge | collected 2010
GCCGGCCGGATAATTACCGCCCCCTCCCGGCCCTGGGCGAGGAGCGGGGAAAGCCCAAAGGCGCGGAGTCCCAGCTGGGCGAGGCCCAGGCCCCCATCAACCAGATGAACAATCGCTTTTCCGAATTCGTGTCCCACGTCAAGGGCGGCGAACAAGAGAAAGGCCCGCAGGTCCCCAACCTCGAGGACGAGCCGGTCGAGAACATCGATACCCGCCTCCGCAGCCTGGAGGGGATGGCCCAAAACTATGGGCAGCAGCAGAACGTCAACCAGCAACTGCAGCAGGCCAACACGCAAGTCCAGGCCATGGAGCAGCAGTTCGCGGGCACGACCCCGGACTACGGGGTGGCGGTCAACCATGTCCAGAACCTCTTGGTCCAGGACCTACAGCTGCGCGGCGTCGATGCCATGACGGCGGCCGGACAGGTACGCCAGGAAATGGCGATGGCGGCGATCCAGGTGCTGGTCAACGGCCAGGACCCGGCGGCGGTACTCTACGAGCGCGCCAAGTTGATGGGCTACAAGCCAGCGGCGCCGAACGGAGAAGAGGCCAAGGAGGCGTCCCTGGAAGAGAAGGCGGCGCAGCTGAAGACCGTCGAGCAGGGCCAGACGGCAAATCGCTCGCTGTCCGATGGCGGCGGCCGGGCGTCAGGCCAGCCGGAGACGCTGGAAGACCTGGCGAACCTCTCGGACGCGGAGATCGACAAGCATTGGAATCGCATCGTCGGGCGCGCCGGGCCGACCTTCGGCGGGCTGCTGCGATAGGTCCAAATTCTTTGGAGATTAATTACTAAGGGTATTGGCCTCTTGACAAAACATGAACGTTTCTGCGTAAGGTTAGGCAGCCGTGCGGTGATTCCCGCATAGAGCTGTCGGCCGAGGGTGTCCGTTATCACCCTGTCGCCTCCCAGGCGTTAACTGGAATCCCTGAAAAGATTGTCAGTTCTCAACTGAGGAGGCCTTCACAATGGCCAACACCAATTATGGGGTCAATCACCCTCTAGCGGTAAAGCTCTGGTCAAAAAAGCTTTTCCACGAAGCACTAAAAACCACCTGGGTTTACAAGTTCCTGGGCACCAACACGAACAGCGTCGTGCAGGTGGTCGAGGATTTGCGCAAGTCCGCAGGCGATCGCGTCCGCAACGGCCTGCGCATGCTCCTGACCGGAGATGGTGTCCAAGGTGACGGTACGCTCGAAGGCAACGAGGAAAACCTCGTCACGTTCTTCGACGACATCTTCATCGACCAGCTCCGACACGCGGTACGCTCCGAGGGCAAGATGTCCGAGCAGCGCGTGCCGTTCTCCGTCCGCGAGGAATCTCGGATGGGCCTACAAGACTGGTGGGCCGACCGCATCGATACGTGGTTCTTCAACCAGCTCTGTGGCAACACGGCGGAAGCCCGCACCACCCACACCGGCAACCAGGCGGTCACCGACTCCGACGCCAATCACCGGGTCTGGGAAGACGGCACCTCGACTGAGGGTTCTCTGTCGGCGACCACGACCGCCGCTATGTCGATGGCGCTGATCGACAAGGCGATCGCCCAGGCGAAGACCCTGACCCCCATGATCCGCCCGATCAAAATTGACGGGGGCGATTACTATACCCTGTTCATGCACCCCTTCGATGTCTTCCAACTGCGGCAACAGGCCGCGACGGCGGGCACCTGGGCCGACATCCAAAGAGCCGCGATGGAAGGCGGCAAGATCACCGGCAACGCGATCTTCACCGGGGCGCTGGGGATGTGGAACGGGGTCATCATGCACGAGTCCTCGCGCGTCCCCAACATCGTGACCGCGCCGAACTCCGGGGCGATCGCGGACTTCCGCAACCCGGTCTTTGCCGGCGCGCAGGCCGCGTGCATGGCGTTCGGCAAGAACTCGGGACCGGGCAAGATGTCCTGGGTCGAAGACACCTTCGATTACGGCAACCAGTTGGGTGTCAGCGCCGGCATGATCGCGGGGTTGAAGAAGACCATCTTCAACGCGGAAGACTTCGCCGTGCTCAAGTTGGCGACCTACGCGCCGAACCCGTCCACGCTCTAATCTAACTTTTCCTGACCGCCCGGGACCGGCCGGGGGCGAGGGAGGAAAGGCGAAATACCATGGCTACCATTACTGCGTCTCAAGCTATCTCGGGCGTCCAGCCCAAGGGCAACCACAACGGCGTCGATGCCGTCGTTTCGTCCATCAATATGGGCACCGGGTTTCCGGGGTCGCTCTCTGCGGGCGATGTCATCCTCTGGGGTCGCGTCCCCAACGGCTCGACTTTGCTCGCCATAGAAGGTGGAGGAGCCGCCAGCTTGATCCTCGATGTTCAAGAGACCTTCATCCTCGATTCTACTTTGGGCTCCATAAACGCACTCTCTCGGTTGGGCGATCCCCTCCTTCCCGGATTGCCTCACACCGTATCGCTCTCGGACGATGCGCTCGGCTCGGCCAACCTCTCGGCCATGCTGAAATCGGTGATCGGGACCCTCACGTCGGCTACGGCTACGGGCATCATGTCCACCACCTTTTATATTACCCGCGATCCGGGCGGCACGCCGAACACGTAACCTGAATCTAGTGGCAGGACGCCGGCTCCGACCTGTCGCTGGTGGTCTCCTTACAGAGACCGGGGGAGGGGCCCGCAAACCCTCCCCCATCCCGGAGCCCATAGGAGCCATTCCATGACCAAAGAATTGCCCGGCCATGCCGTCATCCTCACGGAGGCGAAGCGCGCGATGGAGGCTGGCAAATACGACGAGGCGGACAAGCTGTTCAACGCCGCCTTGAACATGGCCCCGGGCGATGTCGACGCCCTGTTTAGCTATGGAACCTTTATGTCCACCAAGGGCGGCCACGGCGCGGCCCTGGCGCTGCTGATCTCCTCGCTCGAACATGGCGGCAAGCAACACGAAATATACAACAACATCGGCAACGCCCTGCGCGGGATGGGCAAGGACGCCGAGGCGGAATCGGCCTGGCGCGAGACCCTGCGAGTGATGAAAAAACACGGCATCGAGAACGCGGATGTCTACAACAATCTGGCGACCGTCCGTATCAACGCGGCGCTCCCGGAAGAAGCGGAGGACTTCTGTCGCCAGGCGCTCACACTCAATCCCGATAGCCCCCAGGCACATTGGAACCTGGCGCTGGCCCTGCTTGAGCAGGGCCGCTTCGGCGAGGGCTGGGACGAGCACCTATGGGGTTACCGCTCCGGCGGGCGCATGAACAAGCAGTACGACTGTGGGGTCTGGGATGGCCGGCATGTCAATCGCTTGGTGCTCTTCGGCGAGCAAGGCCAAGGTGACGAGATTCTCTTCGCGTCCATGATCCCGGACGCGCTCGAGCGCTGCGACGAACTGATCCTAGACTGCCACCCGCGCCTCGAGCCGATATTTAAGCGGTCGTTCGACAAGCTGATCGCCACCTATCCGACCCGTAAGGACCCGGCCACGGCGTGGATCTACGACCACTATCCGATCGACGCCAAGATGGCATTCGGAGATCTGGGCGGACTCCTGCGCCGGGAGTTGAACGACTTCCCGGCGTTCCGGCCGTCTGGGTTCGCGCCCTACCTGAAGACCAACCCGGCATTCGATCACGCCCTAAAGCAGCGCACCGACAAGGTGGCCGGTGACAAGATGAAGGTCGGGATTGCCTGGCAGGGAGGGACGATGAAGACCCATACGTTTCACCGCAACGTCCCGTTCGAGTACTTCAAAAAGTTGATCGACGCCTTCGGGGACCGGGTCGAATTCTTCTCCTTGCACTACAAGAGGGACAGCGAGAAATTCCTGAAAGAGCAGGACGTGAAGGTCCACCATTGGCAGGAGATCATCGACAACCTGGATGCGCTGTTCTCCCTCGCCGGGGCCATGGACCTGATCATCACCGCAGACCAGACGCTGGTGCACCAGGCTGGCGCGATCGGCGCGAATTGTTGGGTTCTGACTCCCCACAAATGCAGCTGGCGCTTCCCGCAGAAATCGGGAGACGTGGATCTCGCCGTGCGGATGCCTTGGTATGGAGGGGAAGTAGCGCTATACAGACAGGACGTGAACTGTGAGTGGGGCCCAGTGTTCGAGCGGGTCCACGATACCTTAGCCGAAATGTAGGAGCCAAAGATGAGTAAATCGCTGATATCGTTCCGCGACGGCAGCTACAAGAAAGTAGAGCCGACCGAGTGGAAACATAGCCAGTGGATCCACTTCACCTTGGCGGACGGGTCCGTGGTGATGGTCAACCCGGCGAACGTCAATTACATCCACCGGGACATTGACGGCACTGCTAAATTAGATCCAAGCCAGATAGTCTCCCAGCCTCTAAGACGATCATAGGGGCCAAGAATATGGACGTATTGACGACGAAGGCGACGCCGCCGGTGTTGATCTCTGAGGCGTACCGCAAGAGCCAGGAGGAGTACCACGGCCTGCGGCCTGACTACGGGATCAGCGGCCAGGCGCGCTTCGCGGAGATCCTGGAGCTGGCAAAGGCGGTAAAAGCCGAAACGGTCCTAGACTATGGCTGCGGCAAGGCGACCCTCGCCAAGATCTGGCCCAAGTATCCGATGCTCATCAATTACGACCCCTGCATCCCCGAACACGCGGCCCCACCGCCGCCCAGCGATCTGGTTTACTGCGGGGACGTGCTGGAGCATGTCGAACTGGAGACCCTGCAAGCGGTGCTCTCCGATCTTCGCCGCCTGACCCTCAAGGCCATCTTCCTGGTCATCTGCACGCAGCCTGCGGTCAAGACCCTGCAGGATGGACGTAACGCCCATCTGATCCAGGAGGGGGTCCGGTGGTGGCTGGAGGCGCTCGACGACCGGTTCACGATCGACAACATGCTCTTCGACGGCCGCGATATCCTGATCGCCGGGAGGCCGACATGATGGAACCGCTTAAAATCATCATCGGCTACGACCCTCGCCAAGCGATATCCTACACGGTCCTGCAGCACTCGATCCTGCGCCACGCCTCCGTGCCGGTCGCAATCATCCCGCTCGTGATCGACACGTTGCCGGTGCCGGACAGCATGTGCGGCCTGACGCCTTTTACCTATACCCGCTACCTTACGCCGTGGCTCTGCGGGTTCTACGGCAAGGCCTTGTTCATGGACAGCGACATCATCGTGACCGGCGACATCAAGGAACTGTTCGACGCGGCGACCGGCAACCATCCGATCTGGTGCGTCCATCACAAGAAGAGGTTCGAGTGGGCGTCCGTCATGATGTTCGACTGCGGCCATCCCGGGAACGCCTGCCTGACGCCGGAGTACGTGAAGAAGCGTTACAAGGAACTCCCGAACCTGGGTTGGTTCGCCGAGCCTAACCTCCTGCCAACGGAACGGCCGACGATCGGGGAACTGCCGAAAGAGTGGAACCACCTCGTGCTCTACGACACGCCGCGCGACGACCCGAAGCTGATCCACTTCACCGCCGGCATCCCGGTCTGGGACGAAACCTTGGGCTGCGAGCACGCGGATGTGTGGAAGGAAGAGGCGGAAATCGCCATGGCGGTCGTAGGCTGGCGGGAGCTCATGGGCAACTCGGTCCATGTCCCGGCCGTGCGGGAGCACCTGATCGCCAGCGGCAAGGTTACCGAGCCAGGAAGGGATGACGGCAGTGTCGCACCGTGATTTCATTTTCTGCGCGAGCATCATGGGGACTGGCACGGGGTTCGTCCTGCAGTTCTTCTCGCACTGTGCTGGTGTGGACAAGAAGGTGGATGCCCTCAACATCATGAAGGGCGGCTTCCCTGAAACCGAGGCTATGCATTTGATCCATGCACACTTCGACGGCCATGCCGCTACCTCCTGGGACGCCATCCGCGCCTTCGCGTCGCTCGCTGATCACTTCGTCATCCCCATCCGAGACCCACTGCTCGCGCTGCTCCTGGCCCATCGGCGCAACACCATCGACGAATCGTTCTGGCCGGCGTGGCGCCGTCTCAAAGAAGTGGCGGGCGCCCACCGTGCCGACCTCCTCCCTGTCGATCTGCTGGCCAAGGCCAACACGGGAGAGCGCCAAAGTGCCCTCGATAATTTCTCTGGCGGCTACACGACGCGAGATGTGCGTGAGAAATGGGCGACCTGGCCGGTGGTGAACAGCCACGGCGACTACGACCTCAAGGTCCTGTACAACGAGGGTGACGTGGACGCGATCCAAAATGCAATCCCGCCCGAAGATTGGGCCGCCCTGCGGCGGCTTGAGCCAGAGCTTCGGCCCTTCCTCGAGCGGCTCGGGTATGAAAAACTTATGTGGTGGAACTAATGCCTAAAGTGATGCCTAAAGGAGTTGGGGTCATCGCCACCAAGGCGAAAGAAGAGCGCATAAGACCGCGCGCCGAGCCCAGCGAGACCCAGAAGGCGCTCGCGGCGCTGGGGGGAAAGGGGCCAACCCGGCGCCGACCCGCCTACGAGTGGGCACGGGCGAGGGCCCACCTGGAGGCCCTGATCGAGGAGGAGGCCCCGGCGCGCGCGGTGTTCCTGCAAAAAACCGGGCACTGCCCGCGCTGCTTGTGCTATTTTGGCCAGGGAGTACACTTCCACATAGACGCCTGCAAAAAATAATCGGAGCCGAAGATGCGAAGGATAGACAATGCCCGACTTCGGCACCATGGTCGCGCGGATCGAGAGCGAGATCCATCGGACCAATATCAACGCGCCGGTGCGCTCGGCTATCCTGTCCGCCATCCTGCATTACGAGGAAGGGCCGAGCTTCCATTTCAATAGCGAGCGGGCGACGGCCTCGACCATCATCGACAACAAGTACGTGCCCCTGCCGGCGGAACCGGACTCGCCCGAGTTCGTGGATTTTCTCGGCACCCATCCGCTCCAGATCACGGTCAACCAATCGACTTACCCGCTGAACCGGCGCGGTCACGACTATCTGCAGCTCATCGATCTCGACGCGGTGGTGGGTCGGGGCATCCCGTTCGACTGGTGTTACGAGGACAACCAGATCCGGCTCTATCCGATCCCCCAGGAAGCCTTCACGCTGACGCTCTATTACAAATCCAAGCTGACCCCGATCACCGCCGACGGAACCGACAACGCCTGGACGACGGACGGGGAGCGCTTGATCCGTGCGCGCGCCAAGTGGGACGTTTACACCAACACGATACATCAAAACGACAAGGCGAGAACCCAGGAGGAAATCGCCGAGACGGCTTACATGACGCTGCAGGGCATCCGCAATCGCCGGGCTACCAGCGGCGCCGTGCAGGGACACTATCTGTGAGGATGGGGTGACCCCATGCCAATCGCTACTCGCACACTAGGCGGACTACAGCAAAGCTCAGGCGGGACAGTTCTCGCCAGCTTTCTGGCCGTTGACGACTTGGGCCGTGAGTGGCGTCGAAGCCGGTCACGCTTTGCCGATGAGGCCGCTGCTATTGTTGCCTCAGATGCTTTCGATTGGACGGCAGTGCTCAAGAACGCTGACTTTGCGGACCTGCTAGTTTGGGCGCAAGCCCCTGCAAAGAATGATCCCAGCGCCTTCGATCTTACAGATCGGGATATCACACTGATCGAGGGGGAAGACTTTCTTTACGAGAACTTTGCGGAGTCTCTCGGAGCCGATGCCGTTTTGCTTGCATGGTGGCTCAAGGCGATGAACCCTCCCACCATCAATGTTCTCCGAGATCGTGCCGGTCTCAGTGTAGACGATGGCAATAGAGTGCAAGACAGGGCTGTGGCACTGGATGATGCGGAGGCCACGTTCGATGACGTCGTGGAGATCGGCTGATGGCGGGACCTTATTTTCTCGATAGCAATGAAACAGAGGGTAATGGTCTATCGTGGGGGGCGGCTGCCGATACTTTGTTAGCTTTACTCGACGGTTCGGTTGCAACTCTTGCCGCTGGAGAAATTATTTACGTCGCCGCAGACCACTCAGAGGCTCCGAATAATAACCTAACTTATACATTCCCAGGGACTACCGCTGCGCCGAATTTGATTATCTCTGCTTTGGGTGGGTCCGATCCAGTAACTTACCTCAAGGCAACTGGCATACAGATAAATAATTCCGCCGGTGTGAATAGCATAACCATTGGGGGCGGGCGAGCTAAAATCTATGGTATGTCGATGAAGATTGGTAATAATTTTTCGATAACCGGAGGGCCAGATCGTAGCGTTCTGTTTGATGATTGTTTAATGGAATTATCTTCTGTCAATGCTGTGTTTTTCTTTGGGCATTTCAACGGCAGAGTTGGTGTGGAATTAAAAAATACGGATATAAATTTTTCTGGTGGTGGGGCTTTTGCCGGATTTTCATGTAACACCGCAAAGTTCAAATGGCACGGAGGAACATTGTTACATAGTGGCACACAGCCGAATGGTCTATTTTATGATTTCATTAGAAATATGGAAATTGAAGTTGCCGGGGTTGATTTGTCTTCGATCAGTAGTGCCCTTATTGATGATTCATCACTTGCTGAACCCCTAGTTGAGTTTCATCATTGTCTACTTAATTCCTCAGTGAGTTTGTTAGATGGGAATGTAACCAGACCGGGTACGCGACTTTTGATGTCGGGCTGCGACGACACGAGCGGAAATAAAATCTTCCGCACAGAGTATGAGACTCGTTACGGCACGGTCGAAGAAGAGACGACTTTTGTTGTTAGCAGCGGCGGTGCTGAGGTAGACGGTACAAAAGTCTCGTGGAAAATGTCAAACAACGCCCATACGGAGTTGTTTTCCGAGCCGTTGATCTCGCTACCCTTCGCTGGTCGAGTTAGGACTACTGGCAGCAAGAAGTTCACAGTGCAATGTATTTGGGCGTCAGGAACACCGGATACAGATCAGGTCTGGCTTGAGATAGAATTTTTGGGTGCATCTGCCAACACACAAAGCACTTTCTCGGACAACGGACCGGATGATCCTTTAGATGTTGGTACTGCCATCACTACGGTTACGGGTGTCGCCTGGGATGGGAGTCTTGCTAGTGGAGACGCCTTCTCGCTTGAGATCACGGAGACAGTGAATCGCAAGGGTCCATTTCTTGCTCGCGTATATTTTGCCGAGCCAAGTGGCGGTGCGGGCGCAGATGTGCTGTATGTAGATCGAAAAGTAACAGTAACGGACGCCTAAGATGGCTGAAAGGCAACTACACGGCAGTAAACTTGCAGCCGTCAAAGTTGGCGTTTTCTGATGGCTGAACAATGGTTCATTCCCTCTGGGATCATGCCGATTTCCGGCGTGCTGATCGACGAGGACAGTGACGAAGAATATTTCATTCCCGCCTTGGGGATGATCAACGAAGACCAGGCGGCAGACGCAGCCACCCTCATAACCGCCTCACTCGACAGCCTACTCCAGCGCCAGGGTATCCTGAAGACTGCGGTGCTCGACGCCAAGCTTCAGCACCGCCTATTGGTGACCGCAACGATTGATGCGGCATTACAAAAAGTCTTAACGGCTTCGGCCGTGATCGACGCGATCATGAAGGGGACCGTGACCCAGACCGCGAGCATCGACGCGGCATTGCAAAAGCTACTGCAGGTAACCGCCTCCCTCGACGCCAAGCTGCAGCGCCAGAACAATCTTCTGACCGCAGAAATCGATGCCCTCTTACTGCATACTCTGACGCAGGCCGCGTCGATTGATGCGAAGATAAAAGGAAAGTTACTTCAGACAGCCGTGATCGACGCCCTGCTTCAGCACCGGCTGATAACAACAGCGGTCATAGATGCTGTTCTAACCCGCGACGCTGCCACGACTATTACGGCGACGCTCGATGCGAAGCTTCTCAAACTATTTTCTTTGACCGCGACGCTCGACGCGTCGCTGCAACATCGGCTGACGATAGCCGCGCAGGTCGACGCGATCCTCAAAAAGGCGTTGACTGCCACCGCGTCCATTGACGCCAAGCTGAAACGGCAAGGGCTGACTGTTTCGGCCTCGCTCGACGGAAAAATTCAGCGCGCGGGCATAACAACAACCGCCACGCTCGATGCCAAGCTGCAGAGGGTGATAACGAGCACGGCCGTGATCGACGCGATCATGCAGGGCAAGGTGCTACAAACGGCTGTCCTGGATAGCTTGCTAAAGCGCGAGGGCCTGACCAGGACGGCCGTGATCGACGGGCTCCTGCAGCACCGTCTGACGGCTACGGCGGTAATCGATGCGGCCCTGTCCAAAATCTTCACGTCCACAGCGTCGATCGATGCCTCCCTGCAGCACCGGTTGACGGCCACGGCGGTTATCGACGCCATCCTGGAAGCGGAGCTTTTCAGCGTCACGGCGCAGATCGACGCCCTGCTGCAGAAAAACTTCCTGATTACGGCGTCTATAGACTCCCTAATCCAGCGCCAGAACATCCTCGTAACGGCCTCGCTGGACGGCATCTTGAGCCGGGTATTCACGGTCATCGCGAGCCTCGACGCAAAACTCTCGCACAGACTGCCAGTATCGGCTAGACTCGACGCGGTGCTCTTCAAGGATTGGCGAGTTTCTGTCGATCCCTCCGGGCCGGTGTGGACACCGCAAGCTGACGGCTCGGGCGTCTGGACCCCATCCCCTGACGGGACTGCGGTCTGGGTACCACTCCCCGACGTCGGACACGCATAACACACCAGGAGGCCGCTATGGCTGCTTCAGTAGAAATTATTGAGAGGATCGGAGCCACTGGCTCCGAGAACGACAAGACCTCGGGCGTCATCCGCTTCAAGAACGCCGATAATGCCCTGGTCGATTCCGGTGATCCCATGGTCATTCCGGCGGCCGGCGCCGATTGGAGTTTCGAGAAATGGCTGCGCCTCAACCTCACCGCCACCCGCCCATCGGACAAAATTGACAACATCAATTTTTACACCGATGGGGCCAACGGCTTCGGCACCGGCATCTCGGTCTGGGGGCGTTCCATCAGCGCCTTCTCGACGCCGGCGGAACTCACCACCTCGACCGGCCTGACCGACGCCTTCACCTGGACGAGCGCCGCACCGCTGGCGATCTCCTCTGGCACCTTCAGCACCACCGGCACGCACATGGGTTCTCACGTCGTGCTGGCGATGGAGGTCTCGCTCGAAGCGACCGTGGGCGCGCTGTCCACCGAGCCTATCACATTCAGCTACGACGAAATCTGATGGCCGATCTGGAGCCCGGCGAGTTCAAGGTCGAGTACGATGGCGCAAGCGCGGATGACGCCGGCAACATCAACGCGAGCGACGGCGAGCGGAACGTCATCGTCCAGGCCTCCCCCGGCGAGAAGTCTTGGGTCCGCCACCGGGTTGCCATGGGGTTCGGTGGCGTGAAAAAGAGGATCCTTATCGTCGAGCTCAAGGGGGTGCGGCTTTACGTCCACGAAGACACCTACATTCTCTCGACCCAGGATGTCTACCACAGCCCTCGAGAATAGGAGCGACCAATGCCCGGACAAGCAGACCCCAACGCTGGCGCGGTGCCGTTTTCAGCTAGTGGAATGAACCCGCGCCAGGAAATGGCGGGCCAAAATACCATGATGCCAGACCCGCAGTCACCCGAGGGAATGATGAGCAAGTACCTTCAGGAGATGCAGGCGGCGCAGAAGCAGCAGCAGATGATGAAGATGGCGGCCATGGTTCAGGGCATGGGTCAAGGCCCGCAGAACATGGGCCAGGCCCCTCCCCCAGGCGTGCCGCCGCCGCAGGGCGGTGGGTATCAGGGTCCGTCGCAGGGCGGTCCAGGCCAGCAGCTGCAGGGCATGCTGGGGAAGGCTCGTGGCATCGGCGGCGGCGGCATGGCCGGAATGGGCATGCCAGGCGCCCCCATGGGTTACCCGGGCGGGGTGCCCGGCGCGGCCACGGGCGGTGGCGCAAGTCCGGCGAACATGCTGCAGCAGCTCGCGATGCGGCGCCAAGCGGGGCCTCGATACTGATAGGAGCATGACGTGCCCCTTGTCGAATTCGGAGACTGGACTCCCGATCTCCCGGCGCATTTGAACAGCGGTGTTTCGTCGTTAATGAATGCGATTCCGGAAGCGCGCGGCTATCGTTCCGCCGCCGATCTCCTGGCCTTCACCGATGCCCTGACCGCGCGCGCCAAGGGCATGTACGCGTCGATCGATGAGGCCAAGGGGGACTTTAACTTCGCAGGCGATGCCACCAAGCTATATCGTTTGATCTCTAACGTCTGGACCGACGAGAGCCAGGCGGGAAACTACACCGTCGCAACCGACGACTATTGGGACTTCGCCCGTTACGGTAACGTGATCATCGCGGCGGCGCGCTATGAAGACCCTCAACAGTTCACAGTCTCCCCGGTCTCCGGAACCTTCACCGACCTGGCCGCGTCCGCGCCGCAGGGGGCTCACGTCGCGGTGATCCGGGACCAGGTCATGCTAGGAAATATATTCGACTCCGGCGACGGCGACGTGCCCAACCGC
>SDBT01014948.1_pt1 | contig 12349 bp, 11 predicted proteins | sample 2277101 | NCBI WGS metagenome assembly SDBT01 (sample SAMN10404973, study PRJNA504765) | marine sediment metagenome | isolation source: marine sediment core GS10_PC15, 103 cmbsf | place: Arctic Ocean: Southern Knipovich Ridge | collected 2010
TATCGTCCAGAATGTCCTGCACGATTTTCCCGTCGTAAGGGTGCGTAGTTCCCTGATAGTTGACCTCGAACACCGCACCACTTGAATTCACGCTGTAGAGTGCCGGGGCGGCCTTGAGCGAAGCGTCCGCAAACGCCGTCGCCGCATAGACCAGGCCGCTGTCGTCGTCCAGCAGCGTCCAGCGTCCCGTGCGGTAGCTGAATTGGCACGCCTGATAGTTGTTAACATTCGTTATGCGTCGCCAGCGCACGCAATGGTTGACCTCGTCCACGCCCCCGTCGATCCGATCGCCCGCCTCGAAGGCGTCCCGGAACCACTGCCTGATCGCGGTCCCGCCCATGGTCTGTATACTCGCCCGGTTGCCCGTGCTGGCCACCTCCGTCGAGACGGTCATGGCCTTGGGGCCTTCCGGGCTGGCCCACAGAACGCTGTTGGCGACCACCACTACGGAATGCTCCCAGGGGGTTCCCTGGCCGGTGGCGGCGATGGTGTCTTTGACCAAGCGTTCGCCGATGGCAAACAGCAGGTGCACGCCGGAATCCATCAGCACGGCGACGTAGTTGCCCACGTTGACCATGTCACGAAAAGTGTCGCCGATAGAGCTGACCGACAGCGTCGGGCTGCGCACCGGGAAAGACTCCGGGGCGAAGCGGTCCGTGCGCGAGTACCACACGTCCTCATCCGACTTGATCGTGGGCCAGTCGATCTCGTAGGCGCGCCGGATGTGAGCCGAGATGTTTTTGGTGGAATTTTGCCCCCCCTGGGACCGCTTCAGAATAATAGTGGTGCTGTTTAGTCTTCTTTCGATCTCATGCTCCCCCAACCTTATTTGGGATCCGTGCCGATCGAAGGTGACTATGAAGCGATCCCCCTCTTGGAAGGTATAGTTTGTAAATACTCCGTCTGGACCCACCATCTGCTTGATATTCACGTTACTCGTATAATTAACTGCGTAGAAGTTTCGCGAATCCGCCGTGGGGTTCACCACGTTTTCGCCCGCCTTGCCCATGCAAAGCGTGGCATGGACGCCGAACGGGAAGCCGCCCAGGCTGGCCACCTTGCGGCACATGGGCGGTGGCCCGCCGGCCAGGACGTCCTCCACGTTCATAACCGGGAATCCCGTCAGATCCGCATCGCTCAGAGTGCAGGCGATGAACTGCTCACCGACCAGGGCGTTGATTTTGAAGATGTCGTCTTCGCGGTAGATCGTGCCTCCGACTGCTCCTATAGATCCTGTGAACCGCGCGAGATTGATGACCGGTGGGTTGATTTTAAGCAGTTGAGCCGTTTTGGACGCTACTTTGTAGGTTCCCGGCTTCCAGTTGGCACGATTTGCAAACGGATTACTGGTGTCCGCCTTCGGCGTGGTGAGAATCACCCGATCCCCGGCGAGGTACGTGTAGTAAAGCTGGAGATTAGTACCTGCGTCGAGCCGAAAAAGCGCAGTGTTGAACCCGTACTCGTAGCCTACACCGGTAAAGGCCATTGGCGTAATCTGGTTGCTGGAGCCGTCAAGTTGCACATCGTCAGCGTGCCGTTCATTGGCAAACCGCGCAATCTCCACGATCTGCTCGCGGAAGTAGTCCACGCCCGCCGCCGTGGTGCGCCATATCTCTATATGCGTCCAGCGCTCATGCAAGGGTGGCGGGGCGATTGTCGTGTTGTCGGGCTCGTTCCAGACCGCCACAGTGTCACCATCCACCACCGTCATAAAGTCGTTGGTCGGGTTGGCCTCGTCGTATACCTGCACGAACCTCGACGAGGAGTTGTCGTCCACGTTAATAGCGCGCACCCGGATCCGGCATTTGTCCGTGGCGGTGATAGAACCGCCACTGCCGATGGCCTTCATCAGCCAACTGTTGTTGGAGAGCACTCCCGGCTGCTCCACGTCGGACGGCTTTATGGGCTTGATCATCCCCGCCAGTGTGCTGTTGCTGGACAGCTCCAAGGAAGGTTCTTCGTCGAGATGGATGATACGTGCCGCGTGCCTGTCATTGACGAACATCAGCAGGTTGCGGCTGATGCGCGCCATGTCCCATCGCTGCCCCGTCAGACCCTCACCCAGATCGAGATACTGGACGTACTGACCGTCCTGCAACAACCAGAACCTGCGCCCGTTGGTCACCCAGATGCCGCGCTTGTCGAAATTCTTCCCGTACAGGATATGGAACTTGTCGCTGATGCGTCCCATCTCAAAGTCCGCAACCCAGTTGAGCGTGTCGTTCCGTGCGTGTGTCGTCGTGATCGACTTGATGCGCCGGGTACCGTTGGCGCTCCTTACACGTTCGTCCTGATTGACGAAGATTAGACCGTCGAGCATCTCGCGAGGCCAGGACTGGGGGGCACTTAGTTTCACCAAGGAAAGTGACGTGCGCTGCTCATAGTCGTCGGTGTTGAACACGTCGCTGAAGCGCACCACCTTGCGCCCGAAGAATTCCGCCCCGAACGCGCTTACAACAGCCGCCCCGGTATCCGCTCGGACCCGGTCCTGGTCCGCCGCATAGAGAAACACACCGATCGGCTTGCGCCCCCCGTCCGGACCGAAGGTGCCCGGCGTAATGACGTCACGCCCGACCACCACGGAGGCCTGGTTCTCCTTTAGATTCCAGCGTTCCGCGGTCAGATCCAGCTCGACGTCGGGATCGGCCAACGAATATGTGTGGATCAAAACTTCGTCCACGTTGCTAGTGGATACTCTAGTCATAGGGGTCCACCTCGTTGTGATCCACGGGCATCAGTCGCGCCGGGGCGCGGTCTGCGACGTTGCTCAGGAAGTAGCTCTTGCACGCCTCCCAAAGATCCTTGCGGTCCTGCTTGAGCCCCACGCGCCCGCGGGTCCGTGAACGCCGCCCCAGGATGCGGATAGCGACGTCCATGGCGTAGATGTCATCGTAGTCCAGAGGCAGGGTCGGTCGTATCTCATAACGAACGGTCCCCGTAGGCAGCGTCGTCCAGGCGTGGCGTAGGTGGAACACCTTGTTCGCCGCGTCCCAGTCCACTATCTCTCGGGTCTGCTCTTGGCCCGTTTTAGCGTCATGGACCATGAGCAGTGAGCCGTTGTAGTAGCCGTCGTTGAGGATCATTTCACCCCCATCCGGACCCGGCGAGGCGCCCGTGAGCGTCTTGTCGGTGACCGCTGCCGCCGTGGCGTGGTGCAGACGCACCGCCCCCTTTTGGTAGACAAGCGTCCAGTCCTGCTCCTCGTCGAGAATGGGCTTCTGTTTGATCATCATGCCGCGCTGTTCGGACATAATTACAATGCCCGGACCCGCGTCGTACAGAGGGATGGAGTTGAGCGTGGCGGTGATCTTGTTGCTGTCGCCGTCAGTGCGGCGCTCGAAACTCAAAAACTGCCGGAAGTTGCCGGGCAGTAGGTAGAATTCCTTATCGTTTACGACAGTGATCGTGGATTCCGCGCGGCCCACGATACTCTCCTGGCCGGAGAGCATCAGGATACGCTCCCAGATCATCTTCTCGGCGACGTGCAGCAGGCGAAGCTTTTTGGCCTTGGTGATCCGCTTGGAAGTGTTCGGATCATCCAGGTTGGCATCGACATCTTCGTAGAAGCGTTCGAGCAGTGCCTGCATGGCGGTTCCTCACGCGACCGACTCCCGGATAAACACCTGCGAGTGGCCCTTGACGATGTTATGTGCCCGGCAGAGCTGTTGAAGGTGCTCCTTCATTCTTTCTCGGCTGCGCCGCACGCCATCGGACTTAACCGACTCGATGGCGTCATCCATACACCGCTCCATGGTGTCCACGCAGTTGCGTCGCCACAGGTCACGCGCCAGACGCAGCACCTCGATGGTATCGGCGCCCGGCTCCTGGTAGCGGCCCTTGCTGTCCGACAGGCTCCAGATCCAGCGCTTGAGCAGCCAGCCGCTTCCGCGCATGCGCCGACAGATCGCCCACACGCCATGGGGAAACTGACCGGGATCCACCCCATCGCTGCATTGCGGCCCGCTGGGGGGGATGAACTGGGGCACCAACTTGGGGTCGATGCGCGCCAGTCTCAACCGGAACCATGCCGGTAGCCGCGGCCCACTGCTGTTCCAGTCCGGCCGCGGCTCCATGGCAATATCACGAAGGGTGAAACCCATTACGTCCCGGGATTAACAATCGATCCGCCCGTGGCGTTGTCGCCCTCGTAGCAGCGAACGATCGAGTTGTTGATCTTGTCGACCGTAATTGCGGCCGTGCAGTTCGAGAAGTAGCTGGTCCTGAACATGCCGACAATTTCGTCTTCCGTGCCACCCTGCACGTTAATAGCTATCCCATCGCCGCCGCCATCCTTGGGGCCGATGAAATCGCAATCCCGAACGGTAATCCCGTAGGAGGCTTTCGCGGTCGTTGGATCAATAAAATCGATCGCGTAAGAATCTCCGTCCGCGGATTCCATCTCCCAAATGCAGTTCTCGATCAAGGCGCCAGGCAGTCCGCCGACACCAATCGTGATGTAGCTGGACTGCTGCGCTGCCGCGTCACCGCCGACGAATCGACAGCGTCGTATAACCAAGCCCGTAATGGCGTTCGTCGCATCGTCGAAACGAAGCCCAAGTACTGAGGCGGCATCCACCGAATTCATATTGAACCAGCAGTCTTCAAACACGAGTCCGCGAACGGCGGTGGTTTGCGCAGCGTCCAAAATGTAAAGCGCAGTCGTCCCACCAGCTACCAGTTTGAACTCGATGTCCTTGAACACCACACCGTCCACGTCGATCGCGATGGGAGCATTGGCATGGTCGTCTGCGTCCGCCACGATAATGACACTGGGCGCCGCACCGAGACTCGGCTTAGCGGCCACCCAGGTCTGGTTCTTCTTGGGCGCGATCGAGCCCGCCGACACGTCCACCGGATACGTTCCCGGCGCGAGAACGATCGTGTCACCCGCCGCGGAATCGGTAATGGCCTGCGCCAAAGTCTTTATGGCGTTGTTGGGTGACGTGCCGTCGTTGACGTCGGCCCCGTTGGTCACGTCCACATAGAAAACGGTCCCAAAGGGGTTGTACTCCCGGCTGATCTGCCGCGCTTCCAGCCAGCGAATGGCCTCGGCCAGGGAAACGTTGTTCGCCGCCGCAGCAGCAGAAGGGTACGTGGCCACGCCGGCGGTTCCGGTTAGTTCCCCGGAAACCTGCGTAATCGCCGCCACTGCGCCGCTAAATGAAATAGGCATAACTTACTCCTTAAACGGCGCGCAGCCCGAACCACCACACATGCTGACCGCTCGTCGCGACATCGGCCCACAAGTCGTACAGGTCGATATATGGCATACCGTGCACGCCCTTCAGACCGCCGTTCCAGCCAGAGAGAAGGTCGATCGTTACCTTGGGGGCTGCGGCACTACCGACAAGGGCGTCACTAATGATGAGACCTTCTCTCGTGTTGCCATCAGCATACACCACGCCGGAGTCGCCGATAATCGCTCCGTCGTCCCCATTGGCGCTGAACGTGACGATAGCCAGCCTGGTCGCCTCGCTGGAGGCACTCACCAGTCGCTCCGCCGTTCCGGCGGTGCTAATTATCTTAACGCCGCTTACTGGGCTCAGTTTGAAACCTGAAGCCATCGTTTTCTCCTTTTAGCCGTACGTCGGTCGCAGGTGGACCGTGTCGTACATGATCGCGTCCTCGCCCCCCGCCGTGTCGATTGTCATTTGGATCTTGTTGCCCTTGACGATGTTGGTCCCGACGACATCGGCGTGCAGCGTCTGCGCTACACCCGAAATCTGCGTCGGCGCAGCAAGATCCGCCACAATAGTCAAGGCCGTCGAGTCCACGGTTTTGAGCGTCAGGTCGTCAGGGAACGTGCCGCCCGGGGACTCCACTGAGCGATCCACACCGACAATGGTGGCATCCCACGGCAAGACGAACGTGTCGACGATCGTGCCGGCACCCCCGCTGGCGATGGCATAGCCGCCTATCCGAACCGACACCACACTGTTTTCCCCTGTTGGATAAGGGGCATCCGTAATGCTAGTTGCTCCGGCCATCTGTTACGTACCTCCCATGGTGCGCTGACTATGCAGCCCGATGCGCCTGAAGTTGCGCCGCGGGTCCGTGCAGCCGATTTCCACGAAGACGTCGAACGGAGCGTCGGACAGCTCGCTGAGCTGCCGTCCGCTGCGGATCGGCCCGAAAATGCTCTGTGCGCCGGCCACGCCGCCGCCCGACAGAGCCCACTTGATCGTCTTGTCGCCCATGGGCATGAACCTACGGAAGGTGTCCGGAGCCATACCCAGGATGCTGCCGGGGCGAATCCGCGACGAAGACAGCCGCGTGAAGGTCACTTCACCGTGACTGATACGCGGACCGGACACTCCACCGCTGGCGTTGAACGCGCCGCCCTGGGGCACGGGATAGGTCGCCCCCGCCTGCCGCTCGAGCTGGGCGTAAAGCGTCCAGAGACTCTGTTCGGCAATCAACACGGAGGGCGGGGCTTTGCCCGCGTCCGTGATCTTGTCGATGAGTTCGGCGACCACCTCCGGTGTGGGGGCAACCTTGTTGTCCTCCGAGCCCGTCACGTAAGACTTCAAGTGACGGTGCTTGGTGACGTCCGGCTTAACCGCACCCGGAAAATTGCCCGTGCTGATCAGCAGGCTCTCGAAGCCCTGAGCCGCGCGCGTCCCCAAGGCCACACTGGCGGCCGTGAAGTCGTAGGTGCCCGCCACCATGATGTGCGCGTTGTCCGTCACCGTGATGGTGCCCACGCCCGGCTCCGGCTCGAAATACGGCTCTCGCGTGTCGGTGTCGATATCCACGCAGCGCGCCACGGCGGGATTAGGCGCCGAACCACCACCGGTGGTCATCACCACACGCGGGTCGGCGTCGGTGCCGAATACGTAGCGCTGACCGACAACGAACCGGAAGGCCGTTCCCGCGTCCACGGGTACCGCCGTATTGCTGCCTTCTGCGACCGAAATGTTCGCTGCGTTGTTGACCTGCGCGATCGTGCTGTTGCCCGCCCCGTAGATGTAGGCGACGATCAGGGCACGCACCTGCGACACCACATCTTCGACGGCGCCACCGGAAACATCTTCGATGGGGGTCGTGGCAAGTTGTGCCAGGATCTGCTGTCGGTTGATCGCGTAGGTGCCCTGAATGCGTTTCAGGGCCATACGAATCCGCTCCCAGCTCCGCATGGGTGCCTTGGCGGGATCCGGGTAGAGGGCGTCGGCCGCCTGCCCGGTGTAAAGGTTGTCATCTGCTCCCATCTGTTCCAGGGTGTTGCCGGTAAACGTCCCGCCGGTAACCAGACCGCCGCGCTGCACGCGGATGTTCCAGTCGGCAAACCAGCCGGCCGCACCACTACCCGCCGCTGCGGTGGAATCGCTTCCCGCGCGGTCCACCGGCTTCCAGGTATCCATCAGAGACCAAGCAACGTCGTCATCCTCCAATTCCAGATGGGGAACGGCTCCGTCGATGGACTCCCGGAACAGGAGCTCCATTTGATCGAATGAATCAGCCATAGTGTTGCTCCAGTTAAAACCCTTCCTTGCGCACAATGCGCAGGAAGACAGACCTCTGCGAGCAACCACGGCTCAGAAGTGGAAGAAGTTGTCAGTGCTCAGTCGTCAGTAACTGATGACTGACAACTGAAAACTTCTTCTTGGGCATCCACGGCCCGTGAATTGTCGGGGACCGGCACCGCGGCCGGCCTGATCTATCCTATAACGGTGATCTATACGTCGTCAACCGCGAAGCCACTCCTCGCTGTCGAATTTCCCGAGCACCTCATCGTCGATGCAGCCTCGAAACTGCAGGATCAGGTACTCGTCGCCTTTGTCGAGTTCCATGGGGTAACCGCCGCTGCGGAAAAACACCAGGTCGCCGACCTTGTAGGGACCGTCGTCGTCGTCGTTTACGGCCACCACGGCGCCGATACTCTGTTGCCGCTGGGCGCGGTCGGGCAGGTGTATACCGCCATCACTGAGCGTTTCCGGCGCAGCGCGCTTCACCACGATCGTGCCCGCTGCGGGCTTGAAGCCTTCGATAGACAGCCCCTTCAGCCGCGAAAACGACTTTTCCAGTAGCGTCCCGTAGACCGAATCTATATGTGCGTTTTTTGGTTCTGTGAGAGTGGCAGTCATTCCGTGCTGATCTCCTGTTGACGTTTGCGCATGTTGGCCTTCATCTGATCCATAGAAAAGGAGCCCTGGAGCTGCTGAACAGGCGTCGCCCCTACCGCCGTACCGCTGGGCTCACCGGCGAGCGGCGCCGCAGGAACGGTCTCCATAACACCGTGCCGGGCCTGAACTACGCCCTGGCCGGCCGTATCCACCAGTCTTCCGCCGTCCACCTGGAAGCGCGCCGGAATCCGACCCGGAGTCGCTGCGGCACCGGCGGCCTGGTCGTCCACCGCCACAGTGCCACCGGCAGGCTTACCATTGGCGGTCGCTGCTGCTGTTGCTCCCGGATCAAATCCGGTGAACCGTACCGCCAGCGTCTTGAGCTCCTGTTCGCAGTCCAGCATGGCGCGGGCCAGGATCTGCTGGCGGCGCGGATGGTTGTTGAACTGCTCGTCGGTCAGCCCCATGCTGGCCTTGGCGGCTTCACGGTATACGGAAATCTTAGCCGTCACACGCCGCGCTCCGTCGTCGGACTCCTTGGCTAGGTAGGGTAGGTTGGCGGCGTGCTGTCCAATCAGACCCTTGACCCCGTTATGGATCCGGGCATCTTCGATCTGCTGGACGATGGGTGACTGGTTGCCGAGGAGCTGCTTGACCTCCGTCAGTTGACTTTCCAATACCGAGATGCGTTCGGCGTCGGCTACAGGTTTGTCCGCAGCCGCGGCTTTCGGTATGTACAGGTCCAGCAGTTCGTGCGCGGCACTAGCGTCACCGCCCGTGACGGCCTTGTTGAGCGCTTCGATCTTCTTGGCATCGTCACCCACGATCGCCCCGGCGCGTTTCTCCAGCAGGGCGTCGGCCATGTCCTGCAGGGTGCCCACCTCGTAGCCCGTGCCGTCCTTCTTGGGGATCTCCATCTGCGTCTGCGGATCCAGATCCGGAACGCCTGCGGCGGGCGACTGCGCAGGCGCTAGTTTGGGCTCTGCCGGTTTGGCGGGGACGGGCGTAGCTGGCGCGGCCACAGGGGGCGGCGCGGCAGGGGTCGGCGCCGGCGGCGTGACAGGTGGTGTTATCGGTGGGTCAGGCATTATCGACTCCTTTGGTGAATGTCGATTGCGTGACAATCCATTCGACATTCGACATTCGACATTCGACAATCGAAAATCATACGTTAAGTCCTACCGGATCCCCATTCAGCACGACCTGCCCGCCGAAGCCCGACAGATCCTGTTCCTCCGCATCCAGCGCGTTCTCGCTGCGAATGGCGTCCTCGTCCTCGATGTCGTCGTCAAAGCGGTCGGGGTGGGGGAAGGCGGTGGAGAGCGAGCCCGCGTGGAACTCCAGCTCCGCGTTGAGGGCCATCTTTACCTTTGGTCCGTAGAATCCGTAAGCCGGGTCCAGGATCTTCTCTTTGAGCAGCTCCATGGCCAGGCGGTGATCTTCCATCTTCTGTTCGGGGAAACTGCCGGACATGGCCGGCTCGACGGCGGGTTCTTGCCCGTCGTTGATGAGCAGTCCGATGCGATGCAGTATGCGCTGCTCGGCCTTGTCGACCAGGTCCAGACCGGGCGGGTTGGCGTTCATCAGGCGCAGACTGCGCCGAAACTCGCGGCTCTTGACCTCGGTGCCCTTCCCGTCGTCGGAGGGCATACCGCGCAATTGGAAAAGTATCTGCATCATGGCGTTGCGCCCCCCGACCATCATGGGGTTGGGGGTGAGCGTTACCTGTTGCGAAGAGGGCATCTCGTCGCGCTTGATCAGCATCTCGCGCCCCACCTCCGTCGGTGAGCGTACCAGCTTTTCATCGGGCCAGACCACGCGGAGCATGTCCAGCACTTCGGGGTAGGTGTTTTTGAGCGCCCGGAAGATACGATCAACCACAGGCTGCAGGGGGAGTTGAGCGTTGGCATTGAGCAAGTTGGTTGCCGGACCACCCTCCGTACGCCCCTCCTGGCGGCCCAGAATGATTCCCGATTCGTAGCCCACCGCCTTGTCGGCACCCGACTCGACCAGTCCCAGTATGGCTCCCACGTCACGGGAGAGCGCCGTGGGGGGGAAATGGGCGATAGGCACGCGCACGTCGAACGACCCGCTGCGCGCCACTACCAGTGACGATGCTTCGTCCTGGATGTCCTTGGGGTCGATGGCCTCCCCGTCGATCACGGTTATGCCCCGGTTGCGCCGCGCGTTGGTGATGATATGGGTGAGTTGGCGGTTGGCCTCGACCTGTTCGCTGTAGAGATCCTCGCAGAACCCGTCACCCCAGAAGTCATCAGGCTTCTTGGTGTAGTAGACTAATTCGTGGGGGATCTTGTCGTTGAAGAGCACCTTGCCGTTCTCGTCCTCTTCGCCCCGGAAACGGAAGAGCTCTCCGTCCACCAGGAACATCCACAGTCCCTCGTTGTGCATGATGTTGGGCTTCATCCAGACGCTGGTTACCACAGCGCCTTCCATATCGCCGCCGTGGTTATCCACACCGCCGAAACCCGCGAAGTTTGCCGAGAGCGTCAAGGATCGCGTATTGGCCTTGGATGCCATGCGCTTGATGTTCTGGTTGCCCGTCTGTCGGATGAGGTTGTCGTCCTGGGTCTCCAGCCACTGCTTGGAAGCGAGCTGCACGCGCTGCAGTCCGTCGGCCTCCTCCAGGGAGGGGGCGTCGTAGGGGATCGGAAAATACTCCGTGCCGGCCACCGCCTTTAGGCGCACGCGCTTGTTGAAAGTATCCATGTAGCGGTAGTAGCCCATCATCCCGTAGTAGAGGAGCTGCTGATTGGCGGTGTCGTAGGTCTCGGCGACCTTCTCCTCTTCGAGCCAATCGGGCATGATCGCCGCGGCCCGTTCCGCCCAGAAAAACGAGCGTTCCCCGTGGCCGAACTTGGGTGTCGCCGAGACGCCGATCTGGTTGGCGTTCAGGCGCCCCAGCTCCCAGCGGTAGCGCGGCTTCATTATCTTGCGCACGGCGCGCACCTCTCCCGGTTTCTTTCTCAGCAGAAGGGGCGTCCCGGCGCGGATCTTGAAGTAGTGGATGTTGCGCATGATCAACTTGACTTTGATCCAGTTCAGGGCGTGCTTGCGGCGGTAGTCGAGACCGTTTTGGTACTGCTCGTTGACGAACTCCGCCAGCTTCTTAGCCGACTTGCGCTGCTGGCGGGGCAGATCTGCGGGTGCATCGGTGTTGGGCATATCCCGGCTGGGAATAGCCGCCTGACCCGTAGGTTGCCGCCCTTGCAGGGGTCCGCCGCCTTGCGGGGGAGGGGGGCCTTGCAGGGGGCCGTTTTGACCACCTTGCGGGGTTTGGCCGGGCAGTCCGCTGGATAGTTGTGATGCTAGTGTGCTCATCGCTGATCAACAAAAAAAGGGGCACGACGTTAAGTCGCACCCCTGTACGGGCACTCTTGTCTGCACGGTCGGGCAATTACCTCCCGCCGTGTGTTTTATTCTTCTATCTTAAGGCCCTCGACAACCTCAACCCATCCCTTCCGGCTCCATGGAGAGGGCCTTACGGATGACCTCCTCAGCTTCGGCGATCTCGTCAGGAATCTCGCCTAAAATCACGTCCGCCTGTTTGGCGATCGATACCAGAATGTCCAGAGCTTCTTCGGGTGTCATGGTCTACAACTCAGATACCAGACGCTGGCCACCCAGAGGGCGCACAAGCACCATCGGTAATCTAAGACCCAGCAAAGGATCTTGCGCGTCATCGCTCAGTTCTCATACTCGTCCGGCTTGCAGAACTCGTCCGCCACGGGGGCCGGCTCCGGGGTGGGCTGATCTGCAGTCTCTTCCACGTGCGCGTCGATCTGGTTCTGCCTGAGCCGCTCAATTCTATGCAGGTTGGCCATCTCCAGACCATCGCGCGAGTCCCGTTTCTCCAGCAGGCGTTCGATCATCTGCTGCGTATCATGCCGCTCGCGGTCGCGTTCCCGCGTATTGATGCCCGCCAGACGCCCCAAAGTCAAGGTCTGCCGCCACAAGAGGGCGATGAGCCCCGCGAAAACGACGCCCGGAACCAGCCAGTCAATCACAATGGCTCCTCCCTTTCTCTCACACGCGGATCCCTTGACGCCGGGTTCTTCCACCAAGTACCATACCGAACGATACGGATATTACGCGATCCAGGCGGCGGGCCGTACTGCGACACATCCGTCCATATCTTATCGGGGGGCACATTGTTCTCCTCGCACCACTCCCGGAACTCCTCATCGGTACCCGCTATGACATAAAGCGGTTGCTTTCGAGGCTCTTCACTCATACGGATCCATCTCCGAATCCACCGTCACCGCCTC